>Ga0272446_1002792_pt1 | contig 23107 bp, 28 predicted proteins | sample YNPCB0061_FD_194587 | JGI IMG/M metagenome (GOLD analysis project Ga0272446, IMG submission 194587) | Hot spring microbial mat communities from Yellowstone National Park, WY, United States - YNP-CB-006-1 | ecosystem: Environmental > Aquatic > Thermal springs > Hot (42-90C) > Sediment | place... | reverse complement strand
CCTGGAGGATCGTGATCTCGTCCATGCCGAGAGGATCGCTCGTATGCGCATTCGTGCATCAGTGCCGATCGGCCCAGCCGGACGGGACGAGGGGCCCGACGGAGACGTGCCGGCCGGCGGAGGCGGCAACAGAACGGGCGTATCGTGCGGTGCCGAGCGCATGACCTAAGGAAGAAGAGCGAGTAACATCGCGGGGCGCTACAGCTTCAGGTGCCGCGGAAGGGGGTGACGATGCGAGTTGTGTGCACTTGGGCGAGCTCTCGCGGCTCGTCGGCACGTTTGCTCGGCCAGATCGTTGCGGCGCTGTTTCTAGCCCTCTCGGTTCGTTTCGCATTCGCCACCCCTCTCGTGGCTAATGAATACGGCATTGCTACGGAATTCGATGCCAACTATGGCTCGCAGGTCTATCGATACGAGCGAGGGGTTCGTTGTGCCGGGTCCGGACCCGGTTTCGTGTTCAACGACCTGTGGCAGGGCATCAGTTCGGACCTTGGATGGATTGAAGTCGGCACATCACACTGCGACGAGGGGGATCCAGCCCCGAAGTGGGTATGGGCCCGGTATCTGCCAGACATTGGGTACTACGAGTCGATCATTCAGCGCGGCATCCGAGTAGACGAGGGGCACACCTTCAAGATCTGGAGCCACTCGGACGGCAACTGGCGGATAATCATCGACGGTTCCGTCAAAGTCTCTCTGTTCGGCTACGGTTCCGGCTATGAAGGCAACTCGGCAGACGTCGGCCTGGAAGTAACGGATAGCCGCATGGGTAGCGTCCAGATGGCAACCCACGAAGACCTGTTGCTGGCGTGGAGCGCAAGAGCGACTGTGGCTGCGTGGAGTGGGCGGGACAGGTGCCGGGATACCGACGCACGGATCTACCCGCGGTGGGTGGCGGATGACGAGTGGCGTCACGCCCTGAACTGGTCCACGACGGTATCAGCGTGTTGATCTGTGACTTGGGCGCACGGTAGAGGGAGACCAGTGAAATGCACGCCATCACGGATCGAGCGACCAGGGTTCGGGCGCTCGCCGCCTTCCTGGTCACCCTGGCGGGGCTTGCCCTCGGTGGCTCCACTGCCACGGCCGGCCCACCCGGGAGCCAAGGAGGGGCACCCTCCGACGTCGGCGACGTCGAGGCAGCCCGCCGCTACCTCCTCCAAACGCTCCCGCTCTACGTCGGCGAATTGCCGGCCGAGGGTGTGGTCGGCGCCTTCGAGTACGGGACCGTTCCCTTCGAACAGGTGCTTCGGTTCCAGGCAGACCTGGGGATCGTCGACACCGCGTGGAGCTCGGCCAAGCGCAACCCGTGCCTGGTCGCCGTGTGGAGTAGCGCTGCCGTGAGCTTCCATGCCCCCCGGCCGCGGTTCGGGATGCCGGCAGAGCTACCCGGCGACACGTTCGTCATCATCATCGAGCCGAGCCAGGATCTCGAGCTCCGCGCGGTCGTGGCCGCGGAGCGACTGACCGACCTCCGCACCGGGGCCTTGGACTGGCGACGCGAGTCGCTTCTCGTCCGGCCCTCGAGCTGACCGCCTCCACGCCGACCTTCGGGCCGAGGGGCGTGCGCCATCCTCGTGACATCGCACGATCCCAATCTCGTCGCCGGCGCCGACGCGGCCCGCTGGCTCGAGCGGGTCCGCCCGGGCCGCTCGGAGTCTTGATCCCTGCGGCCGGGTGGCAGCCTCCACCCTGCGGCGGCGATCGCCCGCGACGACGATCGGCCGATCGGATGAGCAGGGGCCGGCGAAGGCGTGCCGAGCCCGACCGTCAGAGCGTCGCGTTCGCGATCGCCAGATGGTGGCGCGTCCAGCGGACGAGGCGCCGGAGCTGGTCGGCGTCGAGGCGCTCGCAGGCCCAGTTCCAGTGGATGGCGACGACGTCGCCCGGCTGCGCCTCGTCGACGAAGCCGAGCCCGTCCTCCCAGCCGAGGACGAGCTCCGGCCGCGGCCGCCCGAGGCGGAGCTTGCCCGAGACGAGCTCGAGCGGGACGGCGTCGACGAGGAGCCGGCCGTCGAGGCGATCCCGGACGGTCCCCCAGCGGATCCGACAGGCGTCGATGGTCGCCACGACGTCGTCGACCCGGCCGCCCCGGAGCAAGCCGACGACCGGAAAGACGTCGAGGACGTGGAAGGCATGGACCGGACGGGCTCCGGCCGCCGGTTTCGTCGCCAGCCAGCGCCAGGCATCGGCCCGGACGCGGGGCCGGAAGCGCTCCTCGAGCGATCGACCGAAGGCGGCGACGGGGACCCGTTCCAGGAGCTCGTTGCCGAGCCAGTAGGCTTCGACGACCCGCCCGTCGAGCGGGTCGGCGATCCCGTTCGCCCGGGCGATGGAGACGAGGTACGGGTAGGCACCCTCGAAGGCCGCGGCGAGCTCCCGCAGGCGACGGAGGTCACCGCCCGCGGCAGCCTCCCCGAGAAGCTCGGTCGCGGCGTCGGGACCGCAGTAGCCGAGCCGGTTCGGGCCGTAGGCGTAGCGGGCGAAGCGGATCGGGCCGGGGACGGCCGAGGTGGCGGAACGGGTCGCCGGCGGGCCGGCTCGGGCCGCGCGACCGTCGTCCCCCCGGTCGATGGACGCTCCCTCGGCGGTCCGCGGCCCGAGCACGAAGACGCCTCCCCGCCGACCCACCCTACGCCGCGACCCGAGCCGCCATCGGCCGACGAGCGGCCAGGGCGGCGAGCCCGAGCGCCGCGACGACGATGAGGAGCTGGCCGAGCAGGGCGCCGGGCGCCGGGACGGCCCCGTTCGCCAGCGCCTGGAGGAGAGCCGTGATCGGCGCTCCGAGGACGAGGACGCTCGTCACCACCGAGGCCGGGGCGCGCTTGAGGGCGGCGAACCAGGTCGCCACGTAGCCGGCCAGCGGCAGCCCGGTGACGAGGGCCCAGAACCACTGGTTCGGCGTCAGCCCGGCCAGGATCCCGAGCCGCCCGCTGACGGCGAGGTACCCGATGAGGACGACGAGGCCGATCCCGAGGCGGGCCGCGCCGAGGAGCGGCGACGGGACCTGTCCGAGGAGGAGGCGCCGGGCGAGGATGACCTCGACCGACCAGAGGAGCGTCGCCGCGGCGATCATCGTCTCGCCCGCCCCCCAGACGATCCCGGTCGGCGGGGTGGCGAGGGCCTGGCCGGCGAGGAGGACGGCCATGGCCGCGACGGGCAGGATCCCGAGCCGCTCTCCGAGGAACGGGACGGCCAGGAGGGCGACCCAGATGAAGAGGGTCTTGTGGATGAAGGCCGCCGTCGGCGCCGAGGCGACGGCGAGGCCGCTGAAGAAGAGGATGAAGGGGACGCTGCCGCCGACGACGCCGATGACGGCGAGGCCGAGCCAGTCACGCCGGCCCAGCCGGCGGACGGTCCGGGCGGGGACGACGAGGCCGGCGAAGACGAGGAGAAGGAGGGCCGCCACCCCGTTCTTGACGGTCGTGTAGACGGCCGCGTCGGGCACCTGCTTCACCCCGTACGCGTTCACGAAGACGGCGAACCCGCTGATGACCGCCGTCGTCAGGGCGAGGGCGACCCCCCAGCGGGCCGTCATCGGCGGCCCGAAGCTCCTTCCGATCACTCGACCCATGATCCAACCTCCTGTTCGTCTGTGCCTTCGGCGGCGCCGCCGTCGGCGGGCCTCGGCCGCCGATCGACCGCCTCGAGCGCCTCGGCCCGCGCCATCGCCGCCAGGAGTGTCGATCGGATCGCCGCCGCTTCGGCCGGATCGATCCGATCGACGATCGTCCCGGCGGCCACGTACACCCAGTCACCGACGGCGACGTCCGGCACGAGGAGCGTCGACGCCCGCCGCCGGCGTCCCTCGAGATCGACGACGGCACCGCTCGCGTCGACGGCGAGAACCCGCCCGGGAAAGCCGAGGCACATGGGTGGCCCCGTCAGCTCTCGAGCCCGTCGCGGGCGTCCGAGGACGCCGGTTCGACCATCGTCATGGCTCCATCCTTCCGGATCGATCCCGAGGCTGGGAGGGCCGCCTGTCCCGAAGCGGCGGGCCGTCCGGGTCGCCGGAGTCCCACTCCAGCTCGATCCGTTCGGCCTCCAGCGGCGGCAGCCCGGGTCCGCCGCAGGCCGGGCAGACCGCGTCCGGGCCGATCGCCTCGAAGGAGCGGCCACAGGTCAGACACGGTCGGGCGAGCGGCCGATGGACGATCTCGACGCCCGCCCAGTCGATCGCGGGGGCCAGGGCGGCGAGGTGGAGGCGGAGGGCGGCCTCGACGTCGCCGGGCGGGTGGGCGCCGCCGGTGACGACGATCCGCAGCCCGGCGATGGATCGGCCGCGCGCTTCGATCGCCCGCCAGATGGCGGCGGCAAGACCCGCCTCATGCATGAGCGACCTCCCGCCGCCTCGCGGCAAGGCCGAGCTCGGCCTCCACGGCCGCGCAGGCGGCAGGAACGGCCCGGGCGACCGCCGGAGAGAGCCCCGCGCCGACGGCGAGGGACGCCGGCTCGACGGCGACGATGAGGACGGACGGCACCGACCCGCGGAGACGGGCGGCGGCGAGGAGGTCGCCGAGACCGAGCTGGTGGGCCGACAGGACGCCGGCCAACCGCCCGACGGTCGCCGGATCCCGAAGGATGGTGACCGTGCCCGGTCGGGCGCCGAGGGCGACCGCGTCGACGACGACGAGGTGAGACGCTGCGGAGACGATCGCGAGGAGCTCGAGTCCCAAGGTGCCGCCGTCGACGAAGGCGATGCCGGCCGCCTCCGGGGTCTCGGCCCAACGGACGGCGAGTCGCCGGATCACCTCGATCCCCACCCCGTCGTCGCCGACGAGAACGTTCCCCAAACCGAGGACGACCGTCTGCGGCCTCGGCGCCGTCCCCCGCGGGGACGGCCCACCCCGGGTCGTCATTCGATGTGCTCCTCGACCTCGAGTCCACCGTCGCGGGCCTCGATGATCTCGGCCCGGGTGGCGAATTTGTAGCCAGTCACGATGCTCGACACGAGCCCGTTACGCTCCCAGTGGTCGACGAGGACGGCCGCGTAGACGTGGTGGACGACGAAGGCCAGGATCGCCCACATGAGGAGGTGGTGGATGAGCCGGGCCCACTGGACGCCGAGGAGCTCGACGACCCAGCCGAAGAGGGTCGCCCAGGGTTCCATGCCGTGGATCGCCATGAGGCCGAATCCGGTCAGCGTCTGGATCCCGAAGAGGACGAAGACGACGAGGTAGGTCCCCGCCGCCAGCTGGTTGTGGCCGAGGACGCGTGGCGCGTGCGGGCGCAGGAAGAGGTACCAGGCCGTCTGCCGGACGACCTCCGCGAGCTGCGACCGAGTCGTCGGGACGAACGCTCGCCAGTGGGCGAAGCGATTGCCGGCAAAGAGCCAATAGGTCCGGAAGAGGCCGGCCGCGAGGAAGACGAAGGCGGAGAGGAGGTGGAGGGCCCGCATCCCGGCCATGAACGAGCCACCGGGCGGGATCAAGAAGGGATCGGCGATGTAGGCGCCGGTCACCGAGAGGACGGTCACCGAGAGGACGATCGTCCAGTGGGTGACCCGGACGGGCACCTGCCAAACGTAGACCCGAACCCGCTGGGCGGCCGCCGGGACGAACGAGTCAATGATCCGGTGCATCTCGACCGGATCCGACGACCTCGCTTCAGCCGGCGCCGTCGCGACTCCTTCGCCTGCCATCGCTCGACCTCAGGCGACCCGGACCTCGATGCCGCTGCCGCCCGCCGGGTCGTGGACGTGGACCGCGCAGGCCATGCAGGGATCGAAGGCGTGGAGGGTCCGCAGGATCTCGAGCGGCTGCCGGGGATCGGCGAGCGGCGTCCCGACGAGCGCTTCCTCCCACGGACCACGGCGACCGGCCGCATCCCGCGGTGAGCCGTTCCAGGTACTCGGCACGACGAGCTGGTAGTTCGCGATCTTCTGGTCGCGGATGACGATCCAGTGGCCGAGGGCGCCCCGGGGTGCCTCTTCCAGTCCCCAGCCCTTCGCCTCGGCCGGCCAGGTCCGGGGATCCCAGGCCGAGACGTCGGCGACGGCGAGATCGCCGCTGGCGAGGTTGGCGGCGAGGGCATCGAGCCAGACGAGGAGCCGTCGAGCGAGGAGCTTCGTCTCGACCGCCCGGGCGACGACCCGACCGAAGGTGCTGACCAGGGCCTCGTGTGGCAGGCGGAGCCGGTCCCGAACGGCCTCGACCTCCCGTCGGATGTCCTCGTGCCCGGCGGCATAGCCGACGAGCAGCCGAGCCAGCGGTCCGACTTCCATCGGTTCGCCGCGGTACCTGGGCGCCTTCAGCCAGCTGTACTTCGGCGTCTCGATCCGCTCGTACGGCGGCTGGGGGCCGCTGTAGGTCGGTTCGGTCTCGCCCTCGAAGGGATGCCGGAGGACGGCGTCGTCGTCGTGGTAGCGGTACCAGGAGTGGGCGACGGTCTCCCCGACATCGAGCTGATCGACGGGTGCGACCCGGGCGAGGTCGCCGCCGACGAGCCGACCGCGGGGCAGGTAGAAGGCCGCCGGATCGTCGCTGTCGTCCTCCGGGAAGTCCCCGTAGACGAGGAAGTTCCCGACGCCCCGCCCGACCGAGAACCACGACCGGTACGCCTCGGCAAGGAAGAGGACGTCGGGCAGATAGATCCGCTCGACGAAGTCGATGGCCTGCTCGGCGAGCTGCCGGATCTCGGAGAGGCGGCGCGTCGTCAGCGCGGTCGGCGAGTTCGGGTCGAGCCCCATCGCCATCCCGCCGACGCAGTAGCTCTGGGGGTGGGGGTTCTTGCCGCCGAGCAGGGCCTGGATCCGGACGACCGAGCGCTGCCAGTCGAGCGCCGCCAGGTAGTGGGCGACGGCGAGGAGGTTCGCCTCAGGCGGCAGGGCGTAGGCCGGATGGCCCCAGTACGCGTTGGCGAAGAGCCCGAGTTGGCCCGAGTCGACGAGCGCCTGGAGCCGACCCCGGACGTCGGCGAAATACGACCGACCGCCGAGCGGGGCATCGCTCACCGTCTCGGCGAGGGCCGCCGTACGACCTGGGTCGGCCTGCAGCGCAGCGACGAGGTCGACCCAGTCGAGGGCGTGGAGGTGGTAGAAGTGGACGACGTGGTCGTGGACGAACTGGCTCGCCGCGATGAGGTTCCGGACGAGGCGAGCATTCGGTGGAATGTGGATCCCGAGGGCTCGCTCCACGGCTCGCACCGAGGCGAGGGCATGGACGGTCGTGCAGACGCCGCAGGCCCGCTGGGCGATGAGCCAGGCATCGCGGGGATCGCGCCCTTGGAGGATCCGCTCCAAGCCGCGGTACATCGTCCCGGAGCTCCAGGCCTCGGTGACCCGACCCCCCTCCACCTCGACCTCGATCCGGAGGTGGCCCTCGATCCGGGTGATCGGGTCGATGACGACGCGGGTCATCGCCCACCTCCGTTGCCACCCACCGCGTCCGAGTCCGGCTCTGGCTCGGCAGGAGCGGTCGCCGGGGGTTCGCTCGACGCCGCCGTCGCCGCAGCGGCTCGATCGAGTCGCCGGCGGCGGACATAACTCCCGACGGCGTGAGCCGCCGCCAGCCCCCCGACGATCCCGACGAGGCCGATCCCGATGTCGTCGACGGTGACGTCGGTGGGGAACGGCGGCGGCGCCGGGAGGTGGCGGTAGAAGGGGCTCATCTGGTCCCAGAAGCCCGGCATCGTGCAGCCGATGCAGCCGTGGCCGACTTTGACCGGCCAGCTCGTTCGGTCGTTGAAGCGGACGGTGGGGCAGTTGGCGAAGGTCGCCGGGCCCTTGCAGCCCATCTTGTAGAGGCACCAACCCTTGCGATGCCCTTCGTCGCCCCAGGTCTGCACGAATTCACCGTGCTCGAAGTGGGCCCGTCGCTCGCACTGATCGTGGATGAGCTGGCCGTACGCGAAGAGCGGCCGCCCGCGACCATCGAGCGCCGGCCAGACCCCGAAGGTGAGGTAGTGCACGATGGTCGCCGTGAGGTTCTGGACGTTCATCGGGCAGCCGGGCAGGTTGATGATCGGTGGGCCGTGGACGAGCTGGCCGATCCCCACAGCGCCGGTCGTCCCGCCGATGGCGGCCGGCAGACCACCATCGAAGGCACAGCTCCCGACGGCGATGACCGCCAGGGCACCGCTGCAGACCTCGATGGCGATCTCCCGGAAGGTCCGGCCTCCGACGACGCAATAGATGCCGCCGTCGGCGATCGGGATCGAGCCCTCGACGACGGCGATGTAGCCGTTCGGGAAGCGGTCCATGGTCTCGATCCGGGACCGCTCGGCAGCGGCCCCGGCGGCGGCCATGAGCGTCTCGTGATAGTCGACGGAGAGGATCTCGAGGACGAGGTCGCCGACGGTCGGGTGCGATGCTCGCAAGAAGGCCTCGGTGTTGCCCGCGCAGTCCTGGCCCTCCAGCCAGATGACGGGGATGCGCGGGGCACGGGCGACGGCCCGAGCGATCCGCGGCCCGTAGGTGGCCGGCAGGGCGAGGGCGGCGGCCATCAGGGCCCCGAACTGGAGGAAGCGACGCCGTGAGACCCCGCGCCGGGCGAGGAGATCGCCGAGGCGGACGTCGAGGGCGGCGCTGGATCCGCCACCCGCACGCGCCCAGCGGCAGCTCGGCGAACGGCCGCCGTGGGCTTGGGTCCACGCTTGCTTCGCCGCCGAAGCCATCGTCCACCTCCGCGGCCCACACCCGCCCCTCGACCCGATCCGATCTCCCACCGGGGAGACCACGCCCGAGACAGACGAATTTGACGTCACCCGCAGCGCCGGCCACAAGGGTCCATCGGCGCCTCGACGGCGGGCCAAAGGGCCCCGGCCCGCCGCCACCGTCGCGGCCGGGCCATCGGTCCCGACCGAAGCGGTCCGAGGACCCTGGCGGGTCGTCGACGGAGAACCCATGCTATCGGTCTCAGAATGGCACGGTCGAAGGGAGGCTCTGCGATGAGCGCCGCTGAAGCGACCCACACCATCGGACCCCACGAGGGACTCCTCGACTGGCTCGCCGGCCACAAGGTCGAGTACGAGCTCCACGAGCACCCCCTCACCTTCACCGCTCGCGAGACGGCGCAGGTCGAGGGGATCGACCCGCGTCGCTTCGCCAAGACCGTGGCCGTCCAGACGGACGCGGGCCAGCGGGTCCTCCTCGTCGTCGACGCCACCGACCGGGTCGACCTCGACAAAGCGCGCCACGTCCTCGGCGCCCACCGAGTCCGGCTCCTGACCGAAGCCGAGCTCGTCGAGTTCGCCCCCGACTGCGAGGTGGGGGCACTGCCGCCGGTCGGGGACCTCTTCGGCGTGCCGGTCTACGCCGACCACGCCGTCCGCGAGGACCCCGAGATCTCGTTCCACGCCGGTAGCCACCACTTCACGGTCCACGTCGATCGGGCCGGCTGGGAGCGGGCCGCCCGGGTCGTCTACGCCGATCTCGCCGAACGCGAGGAGCGGCCGGCCTGGGAGCCCTGACGTGGCCCCGCTCCGGCCTCGGGCGGGCTGGGCAGCCCGGAGACGGCTCGAGCGGCCGCGGGCGAGGAGCCGCGCCGTGACCCGTGGTGTGACCCGATGAGGCCCGGCCGGATCGGACCCCCGGTCGACGACGAGGCTGAGCTCGCCCGGCGACCGTGCCCCGAACCCACCTGCCTCGTCTGGATCGACGCCGAGGAGGCGGTCGTCGCTCGCTGGGACGGGCAGGCGCACCTGACCCGGGTCAGTTCCGACGTTCCGGCCCGCCACCGTTCGACCGGGCACCTCCGCCACGATCCGCGCCTTCACCCCGGCGGGGGCGGGCCGCCGACCGACCGAATCGAGCGCGACCGCCTCGAACACCTGCGCGAGTACCTCGAGCGGGTGGCGGCCATCGTTCCGCCCGACGAATCGGTCCACGTGACCGGCCCGGGGCCCGTCCGCGACGAGCTGGCGAGGCTCCTGCGGGCCGCCGACCGCCACGCCGGCCGCGACCGCTGTGTCGAGACGTCGGCTTCGGCACCGCTCACGGATCGGCAGCTCGTCGCCCGCCTTCGGGCCCTGGCCGGCGACCCGCCCCGGCGGCGGATCGTCGGCCGGCGCTAACCCCGGGGGGGCGACCCCCGGCGGCCAAAACGCCCGATCGGGAGCCGCCGTTTGGCACTTCCCGAAATCGCCCCCGATGCGGATGCTGAGGCCCGGAGGTGCAACGATGGTCCTCGCCCCGGCGCCCTCGAGCAGCGCCGGAACGGCCGACGCGCCGCTCGTCATCGCCACCGACCGCTGCAAGGGCTGCGGCCTCTGCGTCGCGGTCTGTCCGCCCGGCGTCCTCGCCCTCGAGTCGACCCTCGTGAATCGGCTCGGCTACCACCCGGTTCGCCTCAGCGACCCGGATCGCTGCACGAGCTGCGCCCTCTGCTATCGCGTCTGCCCGGACGCCGTCTTCACCGTTCTCGCGCCCCGGAGGGTTCGGCCATGACGACAGCCAGGAGCTCCGCGGCCGCGTCCCCGCCCCACGCCGCCGGGGCCGCCCGGCCCGAGCGGATCCTCATGAAGGGCAACGAGGCGATCGCCGAGGCGGCCATCGCCGCCGGTGTCGACGCCTACTTCGGCTATCCCATCACCCCCCAAGCCGAACTCCTCGAGCGGATGGCTCGGCGGATGCCGGAGCTGGGCCGGGTCTTCGTCCAGGCCGAGAGCGAGCTCGCCGCCATCTCCATGGCCCTCGGTGCGGCGGCGACCGGCGCCCGGGTCCTCGTCAGCTCGTCCTCGCCGGGGATCAGCCTCATGGCCGAGGCGATGAGCTATCTCGCCGGTTCCGAGCTACCGGTCGTCCTCGTCAACGTCATGCGCGGTGGCCCAGGCCTCGGAAGCATCGGCCCCTCCCAAAGCGACTACCTCCAGGCGGTCAAGGGCCACGGCCACGGCGACTATCGGGTCCCCGTCCTCGCCCCGGCCTCCATCGGCGAGGCGATGGACCTCGTCGCGGACGCCTTCGAAATCGCCGAGCGGTATCGGACCCCCGTCATCGTCCTCGCCGACGGGATCCTCGGCCAGGCCATGGAGCCCGTCGACCTCCGCTTCCGGACCCCGGAGCGGCGGCCGACCGACTGGGCCCTCTCGGGCGCCGCCGATCGACCGCCGCGGGTCATCCGCTCCCTCCACCTCCGTCCGGAGGACCTCGAGGCCCACAACCGCCACCTGCGAGAGAAGGAGGCGGCCATGGCTGCGGCCGAGGTCCGCTGGGCCGGTCATCGGCTCGCCGACGCCGAGCTCGCCGTCGTCGCCTATGGAACGGCGGCCCGGGTCGCCCGGACGGCCGTCGATCGGGCCCGGGCGGCGGGCATCGCGGTCGGCCTCTTCCGGCCGATCAGCCTCTGGCCGTTCCCATCCGAACCCCTTGCCGGCCTCGCCGATCGGCTGCGGGCGATCCTCGTCGTCGAGCTCTCGGCGGGCCAGCTCGTCGAGGACGTCCGCCTCGCCGTCGCCGGCCGGGTTCCGGTCCTCTTCCACGGCCGGACCGGCGGGATGGTCCCCTCGCCGGGCGAGGTCGAGCAGATCCTCCAGACGCTGGCAGGCATGGGGGCGGGCCAGGGGGTCCGCCCCCACCACCTCCCCGCCGACGCCGCCCCGGAGCCGGACCCCGTCAGCCTCGTCGAGGAGGGTGCCTGGGCGCGGTGGGCTGGGGCACCCAGAGAACGGGGCGTCGGCCGAGGCCGGGGAGGCGGCGCATGAGCCCCGTCGCCCCTCCGCCTCCGAGCCGGATCGGCGAGGCTCGGGTCGTCGCCGGCCGGCCGCGCCTCCTCGCCGAGCGGCCGACCCACTACTGCCCGGGCTGCGGCCACGGCGTCGTCCACCGGCTCCTGGCCGAGGTCCTCGACGAGCTCGGCCTCGGCCCCCGGACCATCGGCGTCGCCCCCGTCGGCTGCGCCGTCTTCATCTACGACTACCTCCTCGTCGACTTCGTCGAGGCGCCCCACGGCCGTGCCCCGGCCGTGGCGACGGGGATCCGGCGGGTTCGGCCCGAGGCCTTCGTCCTCGTCTACCAGGGCGACGGCGACCTCGCCGCCATCGGGACCGCCGAGATCGTCCACGCTGCGGCGCGGGGCGAGCGGCTGACCGTCGTCTTCGTCAACAACGGCGTCTACGGGATGACCGGCGGCCAGATGGCGCCGACGACCCTCCTCGGCCAGCGGACGACCTCGACCCCGACGGGACGCGATCCGAAGGCGGCCGGGTACCCGCTGCCGATCACCGAGATGCTCGCCCTCCTGCCGGGGGTCGCCTACGCCGCTCGGGGCTCGCTCGCGGGTCCGGCGGCGATCGGGAAGCTGAAGGCCCTCCTCCGGCGGGCCTGCGAGGTCCAGATCGAGGGGCTGGGGCTCGGCATCGTCGAGGTCCTCTCGACCTGCCCCGTCGGCTGGGGGCTGACCCCCGTCGAGGCCGTCGAGCGGCTGGCCGAGGTCGAGCGGACCTACCCCGTCGGCGTCTTCGCCGATCGCGCCCGGGGGATCGCCCCGGTCGTCGCGCCGGCGGGTGGTAAGGGCAGGTAGCGGAGTCGGTCACGGCAAGGGAGCGACACGAGGCGGCACGAGCGGCAAGGAGAAACGCCCATGGAGTTCGCGACCATCTTCGCCGGCTTCGGGGGCCAGGGGCTCCTCTTCGCCGGCCATGCCCTCGCCGAGGCCGCCCTCCTCGAGGGCCGCGAGGTCCTCTGGATCCCGTCCTACGGTCCCGAGATGCGGGGCGGGACGGCCTCCTGCACGGTCATCGTCGCCGACGGCCCCATCGGCTCGCCGATCGTCGATCGGGCCGAGGCGGCCGTCGTCCTCAATCCGCCGTCGCTGGCCCGCTTCGAGCCGCTCCTCGCCCCGGGCGGCCTTCTCGTCCTCAACACCTCCCTCATCGAGGCCGAGCCGTCCCGGGCCGACCTCGAGGTCGTCCGGGTCCCCTGCACCGCCGTCGCTCGGGAGGCCGGTGACGATCGGCTCGTCTCGGTCGTCGGCCTCGGCGCCCTCCTCGCCCGACGCCCCATCGTCGAGCCGGCCTCGGTGGAGGCGGCCCTCCGCCGCCTCCTCGCCGACCGACCGGCGTCGGTCCTGGCCGCCGACCTGGCGGCCCTGGCGGCCGGCGAGCGGGCGGCGCGGATCCTCCCGGCCCCGAGCTGACGCCGCGCTCCAAGCTGACGGCGCACTCCGAGGTGACGCCGCACTCCGAGGTGACGCCGCAGCTCCCGAAGGCGACGGCTCAGCCCACGAAGGCGACGGCGGCGTAGCCGACGACCCGATCCGGATCGCCGATCGGCACGTCGGCCGAGGTCGCCTCGGCGAGGAGTTGCCCGGTCCGGGCCCCCATCTCCTCGACCGCGGCGAGGGTGAGGAGGACCGGCTCGAGGCCGCAGAGGCCGCAGACGAGGCCCGGGGCGCCTCGGTTCCGGATCGCCTCCTCGCGGCGGGCGACCTCGGCCGCGTCGAGCTCGAGGATCGGCTCCAGGATCTCGGCGTCGACTTCGCGGGCCAGGGCGTCATCGGGGTAGTGGGCGAGGTCGGAGCTGCCGACGAGGACGATCCGTTCCCCCGCCGCCCGCAGCCCAGCCAGGAGCCGGCCGAGCCACTCCCCGGCCCGGATCGTGTCGGCGACGGTCCGCGGACTGACGAGGAGCGGCACGATCCGGGCCCGGGGCGCGACCCGCACGACGAAGGGGAGCTGGACCTCGATGGAGTGCTCCGGCCGGTGGCCGTCGAGCTCGCTCCGGAAGGGCGGGCCGAGGGCCTCGATCCGACGGGCGAGGCCCGCGTCGACGGGAACGTTCCCGAGGGGCGTCTGCCAGGCCCCCGACGACCAGACGCCGACGCCCCGGAAGGTCGGCGCCCAGTGGTTCGTGCCGGCGATGACGATGGTCGAGGGCGGCTCCTGGCCGATGACCGACCAGGCGACGGCCGCCACCGGCCCTGAGTAGACGAGTCCGGCGTGGGGGACGAGGAGGCCGGCCAGGGCGCCGTGGACGAAGCGGGGCGCCCGACTCGCGGCCGCGGCGAGCTGGTCGTCGACGAGGGCCCGGAGGGTCTCGGGCTCGGCGGGATAGAACGTACCGGCGTGGGCCGGGCGCCGGACCGGCCCGGCCTCGGTCGTATCGAGTCGGGGAGGCAATGCCGTCTGACGCATCGCTTCCATGATCCTCCCAAGCGGCCGGCGCGACAACCCCGAGTCGGGCGCCGACGGCGCCGTCGCCCGCCCTCGTCAGCCGTCGAGGGCCGGCCACTCGCTCCGCGGTGGATGGACCTTGTAGACCTCGTCCTCGGCCGCTCGCTCGGCGCTGTGGGCGTCGGGACTCGAGCCGGCACCGAGCTCGCGGCCGCAACGGCACCGGACGCTCCACCGCCAGACCGTCTCGCCGGCTCGGCGCTCGACCCGGAGGAGCCGGCCGTGGAGGGTCGCCTCGAGGGCCGAGACGACGGTGGCGTCGTGGGCGACGGGATGCCAGGTCGCGATCATCGGGCGATCGTCGATCATCGTCGCCGGCCTCGCCGACCAGCGGCAGTGCCGAACGGCGCAAAGGCGATCGGCGACCGTCCCGCCGGTGGGATCGAGGACCCCGGCCGGCACCCGGGCCAGCCCCGCGCTCAGCCCTTGATGACCGCCAGCGGCCGGAGCCGGACGACGGAGCGGGCGAGCCCTGCCCGCTCGGCGGTCTCGACGACCGCCTCGACGTCCTTGTAGGCGAGGGACGCCTCCTCGGCGAGGAGGTCGCGGCGTTCGGCCCGGACCTCGATCCCCCGGGCCGCCAGCTCGGCGGCGACGTCGACGCCCCGGAGGGCCCGGATGGCGGCGTGGCGGGAGAGGTTCCGTCCGGCCCCGTGGGCCGACGAACCGAAGGACGCGCTCATCGCGGTCGGCGCCCCGACGCAGACGAAGGACTGGCGGCCCATGTCACCGGGGATGAGGACGGGTTGGCCGACGCCGCGGTACGGTGCCGGCACGGCCGGATGACCGGCCGGGAAGGCTCGGGTCGCCCCCTTGCGGTGGACGCAGACCCGGACGGTTCGACCGTCGACGACGTGCTCCTCGATCTTGGCGATGTTGTGGGAGAGGTCGTAGACCTGGCGGATGCCGAGCGCCTCGGCCGGCCGCCCGAGGGTCCGGGCGAAGGCTCCCCGGACGGCGTCGGCGATCATCTGGCGGTTCGCCCAGGCGAAGTTCGCCGCCGCGGCCATGGCCCGCAGGTACGCTCGGCCCTCCTCGGACTCGAGCGGGGCGCAGGCGAGCTGCCGGTCCGGGAGCCAGATCCCGTAACGGTGGACGGCCCGATCCATGATCGCCAGCTGGTCGGTGCAGACCTGGTGGCCGAGCCCTCGGGAGCCGCAGTGGATCATCACCGTCACCAGGCCGAGTTCGAGGCCGAAGGCTGCCGCCGCCTCGGGGTGGTCGATCCGATCGACGACCTGGACCTCGAGGAAGTGGTTCCCGGAGCCCAGGGTGCCGAGCTGGTCGGCCCCGCGCTCGCGGGCCCGCGCCGAGACGAGCCCGGGATCGGCCCCGGCGAGGTGGCCGCCCTCCTCGGTCCGCTCGAGGTCGTCCGGCGTCCCGTGCCCCTGGCCGACCGCCCAAGCCGCCCCCTCGGCCATGACCGCGTCGAGCTCCGTCGGCCGGAGGCGCCGCCCGAGCCGCGCACCCACGCCCGACGGGACGGCTGCGAAGAGCGCGTCGGCGAGGCGGGCGAGGTGGGGGCGGAGGTCGTCGGCGGTCAGGTCGGTCCGCAGGAGCCGGACGCCGCAGTTGATGTCGAAGCCGATCCCGCCCGGGCTGACGACCCCGTCTTCGACGCGGGTCGCGGCGACGCCGCCGACCGGGAAGCCGTAGCCCCAGTGGACGTCGGGCATGGCCAGCGACGCCCCGACGATGCCCGGCAGGGTCGCCACGTTGGCGACCTGGGTCAGGGCCGGGTCGTCCCGGAGCGAGGCCATGAGCCGGTCGTCGGCGAAGACGAGGCCGTCGACCCGCATCCCGAGCTTCGGGTCCCGGGGGATCCGCCAGCGGACGGCGTCGAGGCGCTCGAGGCGGAGCGACGTCCCTGCCGCCGGCGCCTCGGGCGGCGGGAGGGTCGCCGCGGCCGCCCGGCTCGCCTGGCGGCCCGACCGCGCCCGTCGCTTGCTCATCGATCGTCCTCCGTCAGTGCTCGTCCTCCGTGAACGCCCGTCGAACGCCCGTCCCGCGCCAGGCTCCCGGCGCCGGGCCGGCACCGATCCACCGGCTGGAGCGCCCGCTCGCCCACCGCCGTCGGGTCGCTCGAACCGGACGCTTCAGATGTCGAGGTAGGCCGTCAGGCTCCAACCACCCTCGATCGGCTCGACCGCGAGGCCGTGGTACGTCGCCGACTTGACGTCGGCCCGCCGGCGCACCCGGACGCCGTCGAAGGGGGCGAGGTCGAGCGAGGCCCGCAGCCGGGCCGCGTCGGGCCCGACGTCGACGGCGAAGACTCGACAGCCGACGATGGCGCCGACGACGTCGACGAGGCCGATGCACTCGTTCAGCCAGGCGAAGGCGAGGCCGACGAGGTCTGGCGCGGTCAGCTCGACGGAGCGGCGCTGGCGAGCCACCGCTCCCTCGCCCGGCTCGGAGCCCTCGACGTCGGCCGAGAGCTCGGCGATGGCCGCCGCCGCCTCCTCGAAGAGGGCCTCGAGGGTCGGGCCTTCGGCGGCGATTCCGGCGTCGGCGGTATGGGGAAGGATCCGGTGCCCGCGGGGGACGGCCGTCCCGGCCGCCCCGCTGCCGGCCATCGGACCTAGTCGCCGGTCGGCGGGTCGATCGGCCAGGTGACCGTCAACCCGTCCGGCGATTCGTAGGAGCCGTCGGAGCGAAGACGCCAATCGGGTCCCGGCTCCTGGTACTCGACCCGCTCCCAGCCCTCGGCGGTGAGGACGAACGAGGTACCCGGCTCGAGCTCATCGAGGGATTCGGGGGCGGCGTGTCCGTTCATCTCGTCACCTCCGTGCATGTCGACGACTCGGCCTTCGAGCCGTGGAACCGACTCGGTCCGCGTGGCCGGCAGGGGCCGGCCGTTCGGACTGTGACAAGGATGCCCTGTCCGGGCCGGTTCGCCAAGTGCCACCCGGCCCGGGTCCCGCGACACCGGGCGGGGGCGATCCCGGGGATCCGGGGCGCGGGCGATCCCGGGGCGCGTGATCCTGGTGCACATCTTCGCAGCCGGCCGCGAGGCGGAGCGGGCCGGCTTGCCGATCCGGTGCAGGGGGTTCACGCCGTCGGCAGGGCGGAGCCGCCGGATGGGGACGGCTGTCGAATCCGTGCCGGGGACACACGCCCTCGAGCCCCGTCGCACCCCGGAGCCGGAACGATGTGCACCCGGCTCACACCGATGCCGAACGGGTGCACCCGGTTCACCGAATCGACGACCGGACGGTCGGGTCATTGCCGTCGCGACGCGCCAGGGGCGGGAACCATGCCTCGGGTTCACCGAATCGACGTCGGGCCCCGAGCTCGGCCCCGCTGCGCGCCGGCCGGCGCCGGCGCCGGCCGCTGCCTCACGGCCTCGTCTCGCCGGCGCCCCCTTCGCTCCGGGTCCGGCCGGCCAGATCGGCGAGCGTGGCCAGGTCCGGGACGACGAGGTCCGGCGACGCCTCGGCGGGCGGGGTCGCGCCCCAGCCCGGCCGGTCGTGGCGGCGATCGACCCAGACCGTAGCCAGCCCGAGGCGCTTGGCCGGAACGTGGTCGTGGTAGAGGCTCTGGGCGACGTGGAGGATCCGCTCCGCCGGGACGCCGATCCGCTGCAGGGCGACCCGAAAGGGCCGGAGATCGGGCTTGTAGGCCCGGACCTGCTCGGCGGTGACGACCCATTCGAAGGGCTCGCCGAGCTTGGCGTTCGAGGCCGCGAAGAGGGCGTCGTCGCAGTTCGTGACGATCCCGAGCCGGTAGCGGCTCCGCAGGGCCGCGAGGGCGGCGACCGAATCAGCGAAGGGCGGCCAGTCGCCGACCGAGCCGCCGAACGCCTCCAGCTCGTCGGGCCGGAGTTCGACCCCGAGGTCACGGGCGACCCGGGCCAGGCTCTCGCCGAGGACCGCTCGGTACGGCCGATACGGCCCGGCTTCGAGGGCTGCCTCGGCCGCCGCGTACCGCGCGAGGATCGTCTCGTCGTCGGCGGCGACCCCGTGCTGGGCGAGGATCGGGCGGGCGGCGGCGAGGATCCCCGCCTCCCAGTCGATGAGGGTTCCGTAGCAGTCGAAGGTGAGGACCTCGAACCGGTCGAAATCGAACGATCCCGGCCAACCGGGGACCATGGGCCACGGAGGCGCACCGACCCTCTGCCCGTTCATCGGCCGACAGCGTACCGGGGTCGCGGCCCGTCCGCCGCTACGCGCCCGGCCGCTGGCTCGACGGGAGACTCGCGGACCGGGGCACGACCGCGACTGGGCCGGCGTCGGCGGCGAGGAGGCCGTCGGCTCGAAGCCGGTTGAGCAGCTCGATCCGCGAGCCGACCCCGAAGCGCTCGTAGAGCCGCGAGAGATACGTCTCGATGGTCCGGCGCCGAAGCCCCAGGGCGGCGCCGATCTCCTCGTTCGACCGCCCCGTCGCCAGGAGGCGAGCGAGTTCCCGCTCGCGGGCGCTGAGGTGGCGACCGACCGCTTCGCGGGCCGCGGCGAGCTGACCCGGCGTGAAGGCGAGCTGACCCCGGGATGCTGCGGCCACGACCCGCGCCAGCTCGTCGGTGCCGCTCGCGACGTCGACGAACCCCGCCGCACCCCGCTGCAGCGCCTCGGCGATGAGGGGGCCAGCGCTGCTCGCGCCGACGACGATCCAGGCTGGACGCCGCCCTCTCCGACCGGGGTGGCGGATGCAATCGAGCCCCCAGCCGTCGGGCAGCTCGGGGGCGACGAGAACGACGTCGAACTCGTGGCGGGCGAGCCAGGCCCGGGCCTCGGCCACGGACGACGCCTCGCCGACCCTTGCCAGGCCGATCGCCCTGAGCAGGCTGACCAGGCCGAGGCGGACCACCGGGAGTGGATGGACGACGAGGGCGCTGCCCTGGCACGGGGCCGGGCGCGGGGCTCGGCGGGCGCCGCTCCGCTGCTTCGGCACTCCCGGTGGAGAGGGGCGCTGCCGCCGCATGCCCGCCATGACGGAAACTACGACGTGACAAAACCTCTGTCTGTGACGCACCATGCTGAACCGAGCAGAGTCACTTGGAGGTGCCCACGATGAGGTCAGCACGCATTATCGCCGCGCTCGCACTGGCCCTTGCCCTCGTCGGCCCCGTCCTCGCTTGGCAGGGTGAGGGGGGCACGCAATCCTGCACCTACCCGATCCTCGGTTACGTCCACTTCCGCTACAACGACATCGCCGACGTTCTGCCGCCTGGGAGCAGCGTTCTCTATCTCTACCGCGAGAACGATGCCCAGTGGCACACGCATGAGCGGAACGGTGCTGCCGGCGGCGGCTACTGGGAAGTCGTCGCCGATCCTGCGCTCGACTTCGCGAACACCTATGCTGGCTGTCGCCGCTATGGGTGATCGGTCGCGGAGCTTCAGAGGATGGCAGCGGCACGCCTGCTGAGAGGCCTGCGCCGCCTGCTGTGGATGCCCATCTGGGCGGCCGCTCCCCTCCTCGCCGCCTGCAGCCTCATCGCAGCCCCGTCCAGTTCGCCGAGCCCGAGCCCCGGGATCTCCGTCCCGGCCGAGCAGCTCCCACCAGACATCCGGTGTCTCGTCGAGCATGGCGCTCGGATCGTCGAGGTCAAGCCGCCGCTCGTTCCGGGAGACCCGCCCCGCTACGAGCTCGCCCTCGATCTCCCCTTCGAGGAAGCCCGCCGAATCTCGGACGAGTGCCAGAAGCTTGCTTCCCCACACCCACCCCTGTCCGACGCCGAGATCCGGGCCATCTACGAGCGGTGGGTCGCTGAGTACGAGTGCCTCGTTGGTCTCGGCTACCAACCCGTACCGCCGCCCTCCGTCGAGGCGTTCATCGCTGGGTGGCGCGGCAGCGGCCCTTGGATGCCGACCGACGGGATCGACGTCGGCGACTGGAGCGACGCCCAGTACCAGGAGGCGAAGGAGCGCTGTGGACTCGAGTTCTACGAGCGCGACTAACGCGGCGAGTCCCATCGCGCGGGCGGTGGTCCGGGCGCCGGGCGCGCGGTCGACGGGTGCCCGATGAGAGGACGCTGGAAGCCGGTCGTGGCGACCGTCGGCTGGCTCGGGAGCCTCGTCGGGGTCGCCCTCGTCGCCTACTGGGCAGGCCGGACGGCGATCGCGCCACCCGAGCTTCCCGCCGAAGAGCATCCGGTTACGACCTACGCCGTCGCCGAGGGAACGGTCGGTCGGACCGTTCGCGTGGCGGTCGCTGCCGGGTGGCGACTCGAGCGCACGGTAGCAGCCGCCGGGGAGGGCGTCGTCACCGGCGTTCATCTCGACGCCGGGGCCGTCCTCGAGACCGGTGCCGTTCCCGTCACGATCGACCTCGAGCCTCTCGTCGTCGCCCCGGGGGCGATCCCGATGTTCCGCGCCCTGCAACGTGGCGTCGAGGGCCCCGATGTCGCCCAGCTCCAGGGCCTGCTCCGCTCCCTCGGGTTCTTGGCTGGACCGGCGGACGGCCGGTTTGGTCCGCTCACCGAAGCAGCCGTGAAGCGTTGGCAACGAGCCATCGGAGCCACGGTTGATGGCGTCGTCGAGCCAGCTACCCTGCTCTTCCTCGATCGGCTCCCGACCCGTGCCCAAGTCGTCCCGGCCGTCGGCGACCGGATCGGCATCGGCGACCCATGGCTGCGCATCTTCGCCGCCAGCCCGACATTCCGGGCCGTCGTCTCGGCGGCGCTCCGCGCGGAGCTTGCCTCGGGGATGGCGATCGAGATCAACGGCCCGGGTTCGGCACGCTGGCACGGCACGCTCGGGACGTTCACGAGCCGCGACGACGGCCGGTTCGAGGTCGACATCGAGGGCGACGTCTGCGGGGATGCATGCGCCACGATCCCGGTGGACGGCGAGATCATGCTCGAGGGCGCCGTCGTGCTCGTCCCCGAGACGCATGGTCTCGTCGTCCCCACGGCCGCCCTCATCCAGGGCCCCTCGGGAGGCACCGCCGTGACCCTCGCCGACGGGGCGACCCGGGAGGTCCGCATCGTCGCCGAGGCGAACGGCTTCGCCGTCGTCGAGGGCCTGACACCCGGGACGATGGTCCAGCTCCCGGCACCACCCAAGCCGTGATCGTCGCCGACCGGCTCACCTACGGTTACGTCCCAGGCCACCCCGTCATCGTCAACTGGAGCGAGCACTTCTCGCCCGGCGAACTCATTGCCATCACCGGGCCCTCGGGGGTCGGCAAGTCGACGCTCCTCTACCTCCTGGGAACCCTCGTCCGACCCTGGCATGGCTCGCTCCAGATCGACGGCCTCGAAACCGCAGGGCTCTCCGACCGGGCTCGCTCGGACCTCCGAGCCGCCCTCATCGGCTTCGTCTTCCAGGACGCCGTCCTAGACCCCCGGCGCTCCGTTCTCGACAACGTCGTGGAAGGCGCGGTCTATCGAGGCGAGGACCGACGGTCGGCCGCGGCGCGCGCCGTGGCGCTCCTCGAGACCTTCGGTGTCGATGTCGAGCCGAGCCGGCGGGCGGCCGACCTCTCCGGCGGGCAGGCCCAGCGGATCGCGCTCTGCCGGGCACTCCTCAGCAATCCCCCGATCATCCTCGCCGACGAGCCGACCGGCAATCTCGACCACGAGAACGCTGCCGTCATCGAGCGGGCGTTTCAGGCGCACGTCGAGCGGGGTGGACTTGTCATCGTCGCCACCCATAACGAGCGGCTGGCGAACCGGAGCCATCGGGTGATTCGGCTGTGACGACGCCGCTGACGAGAACGACAGTCCGTCGGGCGCTGAGGCCCGTGGTGGCGGAATCGGTCCGGGTCGCCGCATCGACGGGGGTGGCGTCGGCGCTCGTCGCCCTCCTGGCCCTCCTTGCCCCCCTCGTCACCCTGACCACCGTCGGCTTCACCGTCGAAGGCCAGGCGGCGATCCTGCGGCGCCTCGAAGAAGCCGGATCGCGGATCATCACTGCCGTCTCGACGACCGGCGAGGGGGTCATCCCGCTCGAAGCCATCGATCGGATCGGCAGGCTCGACGGCGTCGCCTGGGTCGTCGGCCTGGGTCCGGTCTTCGATGCCCGACCGCGCGCTCCCGTCGGCCAACCGACCCCGGTTCGGGCGTTCCGGTCGGTGAGGGCGCCGATCAGCCTCGGCCGGCTCGGGGCGACCGAGCCGGGACCCGGAGCCGCCTACGTCTCGGCGGCGAGCGCCCGTCGCCTGGGTGTCGCCGGAGCCTTCGGCACCATCGACCCGGGTCCCCTCCACATCGTCGGCTGGTTCCGGGCCGACGATCCCCTCGCTCCGCTCAATGCCTTCGTCCTCGTCCCGGCCACGGACCCGCGACTCCGCCTCGAACGGGTCATCGTCGCCGCCGCGGACGTCGGCTGGGTCGAGGGGATCGTCGCGGCGCTCCCTGCCCTCCTCGGCAGCGAGGCGGTCGGCGAGGTGACGATCGAGGAGAGTGAGCTCCTCCGCGACGCCCAGGCAGCGGTCCGAAACGAGGTTGTCCGTCGGGATCGGGCCCTTATCGTCGCCATCCTCGGCGTTGCGACCACCCTGGGCGGGATCGTCGTCCTCGCGACGACCCTCGGGGCGCGTCGCGACTTCGGGCGTCGCCGTGCCCTCGGCGCGACGCGAGGACAGCTCGTCGTCCTCGTCGTCCTCACGACGCTCTGGCCGACCCTCATCGGCGTCATCGGCGGGACCGTCGTGGGTGCCGTCTACCTTGGCTCGCGCCTCGGCCGGGTGCCCGATCCGGCGTTCCCGCTCGCGGTCGCGATCCTGACCGGCCTCTGCCTCGTGGCAGGGTCGGTCGGTCCGGCGATCGCCGCCGCGACGCGGGACCCGGTGCGGGTCCTACGGATCCCGTAGCCGGACGTTCGAGGCGCGGCGGTCGAGCCCCAGGCCGCTGCCCGACAGGGCATCCAACGCGGGCGTCGCTGCAGGGTCCGCGGAACCGCGCCGACCGGGCCGATGTCGTGGAAATCCGGACTTGTGGGCACCACCCTGGGGGGCGTAGGCTCGGCCACGTGAAGCGAGTCCTCGGCACGTGGACGATCCTGGCGATGATCGGGTGGGCGGTCGTCGTGCCCGGGCCAGGACAGGTCGCTGCCTGGAG
>Ga0272446_1002791_pt1 | contig 23109 bp, 24 predicted proteins | sample YNPCB0061_FD_194587 | JGI IMG/M metagenome (GOLD analysis project Ga0272446, IMG submission 194587) | Hot spring microbial mat communities from Yellowstone National Park, WY, United States - YNP-CB-006-1 | ecosystem: Environmental > Aquatic > Thermal springs > Hot (42-90C) > Sediment | place... | reverse complement strand
TGGCGTCCCCACGGGGATTCGAACCCCGGTTACCGCCGTGAAAGGGCGATGTCCTAGGCCTCTAGACGATGGGGACCTGGACGACGGATGCGATCCGCCAACAATTTTGCCGACCCGAGGTCAGCGCTTCGCGAGCTGTGTGAGGGTGACGCCGAGCAACAATCCGACGAAGCCCAATGGTACCAGCGAAAGCCACGCCATGGCGCGTTCGCTGTTGCCAGACAACTCCCAAAATCCGACTGCCAGGCCTGTGACCGCCAGGAACAGCCCCAGCCATGTGGTGACGACTCCAAGCCTGTGCATCGACTGACATCCGGTTGGTGGAGGTAAGCGGGATCGAACCGCTGACCTCTTGCATGCCATGCAAGCGCTCTCCCAGCTGAGCTATACCCCCAACGAAGCGGCGCATTATAGGGGTGATCGAAATGCTTGTAAACACCGCGGGCTCAATCCGGAAAAATTTTTCCCGGATTGAGCAGGCCGTGGGGGTCCAGGACGGACTTGATGCCGCGCATGACGGCGAGCGTCGCGACGTCGATCTCGCGCGCGACGAAGCGGCGCTTTTCGGTGCCGATGCCGTGTTCCCCGGAAAGCGTTCCGCCGAGCGCGAGGACTTCGTCCATGATGAGGTCGAGGCAGGCTTCGGCGCGCGCCATTTCGGCCGCATCGTCGGGGTGGACCATGAGGTTGACGTGCAGGTTGCCGTTGCCGGCATGGCCGAAGGACACGACGGGCAGACGAAAGCGCGCGCCGAGGCCCTCGAGGAAGTCGACGAAGCCGGGTAGCGCGGAAACGGGCACCACGACGTCCTCGTTGATCTTGCGCGGCGCGATCCGTTTGACGGCATGGGAGAGCGATTTGCGCGCCGCCCACAGGCGCGCGGCAGCCTCGGGGTCGAGTCCTTTGCGCAGTTCCAGAAGGCCGGGGCCAAAGAGCGCGTGCTCGAGCGCCGCGGTCTGGCGCGCGAGGTCGGCGGCGGCGCCGTCGGCCTCGACCATCAACAGCGCCGCGGTGCCGTCGGGCAGATCGGCGGCGGCGCCGCTCGCGCGGATGGCGTCGAGCGCATGACGATCCATGAATTCGAGCGCGCTGGGGATGACGGCTTGGTGCATGACGCGGCTGACGGCATCGATCGCGGCGCGGCTGCTGGCGTAACAGACGCGCAGGGTGGCGACGGCCTCCGGGGCGGGCAACAGCCGCAAGGTGGCCTCGGTGATGAGCGCGAGCGTGCCTTCGGAGCCGACCAGGAGGCGTGTGAGGTCGTAGCCGGTGACCCCCTTGCTGGTGCGGCAGCCGGTGCGGATCTCGCGGCCGTTCGCGGTGACGGCGCGCAGGGCGAGCACGTAGTCGCGGGTGACGCCGTATTTGACGGCGCGCGGCCCGGCCGCGTTCATGGCGAGGTTGCCGCCGATGCGGCAATAGGCGCTGCTTCCGGGGTCGGGCGGATAGAAGAGGCCGGCGCTGCGCGCGTGGCTGTCGATGGCCTCGGTCACGACGCCCGCCTCGACGACGATCAGCCGGTCGTCCGGTGCGAATTCCAGAATGCGGTTCATGCACTCGAAGCTGACGACGGCGCTGCGCGCCACGGGCAGCGCGCCGCCGACGTTGCCCGAGCCCGCGCCGCGCGGCACGAGCGGGATGCGGTGCTCGGCGGCGATGCAGGCAATGGCGACGACGTCGTCATGGTGCCGGGGAAAGAGCACGGCCGCGGGCCGCACCTGGCGCGGCGTTTCGTCGCTGCTGTATAGCGCGAGCGTCGCCTCGTCGGTCGCCACGCTCGATGGCCCGAGGTGGGCGCGCAGGGCGGCGAGGGCGGCGGGCGCGAGCATGCGCGGGGGCTTCAGGACGGATTCTTGGGCGGCAGCGCGGCGACGAGCTGGGCGACGGTGTCGGCGTCGAAGTCGAGGCCGATCTCCCAACCCGGATTGAGGGCGATGTGGACGCCGCCACCGAGGCGTTCGAGGAGCCAGGAAAATTCCGTCAACAGGCCGCCGCTGTAGTCGGGAAAATCGGCCACCATCGGCTTGGCGCGTTCGGGGCTGGTGAAGAGCACGAGCACGCGTTCGCCCTCCTCGTCGGTGACGATGAGCGGCTGCGCGCGGGTCGAGCGCTGGAATCCGGCGATGGCGTCCTGTTCGTCGCGCACCGGCATGAACACCTGCTGGTCCATGAGTGCCTGGACGAAGTCCGCGACGTCGCGCTCGCCACGGTGGACGGCGAGCAGGTCTTTTTCGAGGTCGTTATGCGGGATGAAATCCATGCCGGGAACGGTTTGCGCGAGAATGGAGCATCAAGTGTACCCCAAGGGAGAGACGATGGACGGCAGACTGCTGGCAGAAATCCGCGACCGTTACGCGTGCCGGGCGTTCCTGCCGGACGGGGTCGACGATGGCGACCTGCGCCTCGTGCTGGAGGCGGGCCGCCTGGCGCCGTCGGCCTTCGGTCTGGAACCGTGGCGCTTCGTCGTCGTCGATGCCGAGCGGCGTGCCGCGGTCGAACACGCCGCTTTCGCGCAGCCGGCCGTGGTCAGCGCGCCGCTGCTGGTCGCCATTGCCGCGCTGGTCGACGCGCTGCACCCCGATTCGGATTACGTGCGTGCGCGTTTCGTCGCCGAAGCGCGCGGCGAGCCGATCGACGGGATCGAGGCGGCGTACCGGGCCTTCTATCGGCCGGAGCGCATCGCCGCATGGGCGATCGGACAATGCAATTTCGCCGCCGCGCACATGCTCCTGCAGGCGACGCATCTGGGGCTCGCGAGCTGTCCGGTCGGCGGTTTCGACGATGCCCTGCTGGCGCAGGCACTGGGGCTGCCGGCCGGCGAGACGCCGGCGCTCTTGATCGCCCTGGGGCATTGCGCCCATGCGCAGCCCGAACGCCTGCGCAAGCCGTTGTGAACGCTGCGCCGATCAGGGCTCCCAGCGTTCGGGATGGGCCCAGAAACGGGCGTTGAGCCAGTCCGGCACCGGCTTGTAGGTGCGGATGTCGAAGCGGTAAAGGGCCGTTTGCGCCGCCGGGTCGTCGCCGATGCGCTCGAAGCCGAGGGCGATGAAATCCGCGCCGTGCAGCGGGCAGCGCGGCCCGGCGACGACCAGCACGTGTGGTGCGATGAAGCGCTGCACGTGGGCCAGGCGGGCACGCGCCGCGGCGCTTTCCAGGCCGTCGAGCGCATCGACGACGAGGGCGGCCACGGCCGGGGTCTGCGGCATCGCATCGCCCGCCACCCGGCGCGGCGCGAGCTGCGGCTGCAGGCGCCGCGCAAGGGCGAGCGCAGCGTCGTCGAGGACCGCAAGCCCATCGCGGTCGAGCGCGGAAAGCGCGCTGGCGAGCTGCGTTTCCCAGTTCATCGCGGCACGCGGACCAGGCGCGTACCCGCCAGGCGGTCGTGGAGGAACTGCCGGTCGCGGTCGAACAGCGCCCAGACGATCGTCACCCCGAACAGCGCGAGGCCGGCCAAGGCCAGCATGAAGCGCAGCGCCGCGCGGCCAAGGCCGATCGGCGCACCGGTCACGTCGACCAGGCGGATGCGCCAGGTTTTCATGGCCAGCGTCTGGCCGCCGCGCACCCAGAAGACGGCGAAATAGCCATACAGCACCGCCAGGAGATAGAGCTGGAAGGCGAGTCTGCGGCCCGGTGCGCTGGCGTCGCCGACGATTTTCAGGAACGGGATCGCGGCGATGAAGAGCAGCGCCAGCGCGAGCAGCGCGTCGTACAGCATCGAGGCCAGACGCGCGGGCAGGGGCGCGGGCGGCGGGGCTATTGCGTTGTCGGTCATGCTCGAACTATATTGCATTCTCGTTGCGGCGTTTTGCCGCAGCGTACTACAACGACGACAACAACGAATCACGACAACGAGGAGGAAGGCAGATGCACATCGTCAAGCAGCTCATGGCCATTCCCGGCGTCATCGCGGCGGGCGAGTTCGCCTACCGCGGCGATCGCTTTTCCTACGAGGGCGCGCTTACCGACGAGTTCGCCCGCATGGCGTCGATCCTGTGCCGTGCCAATACGCTGTCGGTCCACATGCAATCGGAAATCTTCGACTCGTTCGCCGAGAACTGCGGCTGCAAGCCGGTCCAGGGCTGGATCGTGCGCGGTGCCAAGATCTCGGTATGCGCGGTGGGCAACTACTTCTGCTTCATCGAGAACCGGGCGGAACTGCTCAACGACGTCATGACGATCATGCGCGCCAAAGTCGGCGACGTGCGCGACGACCTCTTGGTCAATCTGTATGCCGCGATCGGCGGCGATACCCAAGAAGCTTTGTACTGACTCGATCCGGGGGAGACGAAATGGAACTCGATAAACTCATGCAGCTGCCGGGCGCGATGGCCGCGTTCACCTATTCCGACAAGGGCGACTTGCAGGAACACGTCATCCGCGAAGGCACCGAAATCACGCCGCAAGTGCTGGATCTGCTCGCGCATTCCTGTGTCGCCAACCAGGCGGTGGCGGCGATGGAAGCGCGCGGCTGGGAAGCGCTCACCGGCCAGGGCGGGTTCGAGCCGCTGCAGGGATTTTCCGTCGTCGGCATGGAATGGTCGGTGGTCGTCAACGGCAATTGCGGCGTCATCGCCAGGAACCGCGACGTCGACTACGAAGCCACTTTCAACGCCTTGCAGGCAGATTGAGGGGACGGCATGCCGCTCAAGAAAATATTGGTGCAAGACGGCGTGGTCGCGGTGTGCCGCTTTCGCGACGACGGCGTCATCATGGACGCGGCCGGCCTGATGCCGGAGGCGATGCTGCAACGGCTCGCGCGGTTCGCGCAGTGGTACCGCCGCATGGTCGCCGGCAATACCGATCTGCTGTCGCTGTTTTCGCAGATGCGCGGCTGGTCGCCGGCACAGGGCTGGATCGTGCGCGGCGCGGCGCTGACCGTTTGCAGCGTCGGCAACACGGTGTGTCTGGTGGAGAACGACCAGGCCGCGATCAACGAGATCATGCAGTCGCTCACCGAGGCGGCGCACGAATAGCCGACGATCCGCACGCCGAATCCTTTGCCGGCCCCTCCGCTGCGAGGGGTTTTTTGTTGCCGCACCGGCGTCTTTCCTTGACCGCGGCGGGGCAAAGCGATTACCCTCACGGGTTCACCAACGAATTGATTCATTGCCAGTTTATGGAAATGACGGGCGCAGAAATCGTCGTGCGTTGTCTGGCCGAAGAGGGGGTCGAGTTCGTATTCGGCTACCCCGGCGGCGCGGTGCTCAACATCTACGACGCGATTTTCAAGCAGAACGCGTTCAAGCACGTGCTGGTGCGCCACGAACAGGCGGCGGTCCACGCGGCGGATGCGTACGCCCGCGCCACCGGCCGCGTCGGCGTTGCCCTGGTCACGTCGGGGCCTGGGGCGACCAATGCCGTGACCGGCATTGCCACGGCCTACATGGACTCGATTCCGGTGGTGGTCATCACCGGCCAGGTGCCGGTCCCGGCGATCGGCATGGACGCGTTCCAGGAAGTGGACACCGTGGGCATCACGCGCCCCTGCGTCAAGCACAACTTCCTGGTGAAGGACGTCAACGAGCTCGCGCTCACGCTGAAGAAAGCCTTCCACATCGCCTCGACCGGGCGGCCGGGGCCGGTGGTGGTGGACATTCCCAAGGACGTCACCGCGCATGTCGCGGAATTCGCCTATCCCGAATCGATCAGCCTGCGCTCCTACAAACCGGTGCTGCATGGCCATGCCGGACAGTTGAAGCGCGCCGCACAGATGCTTCTCGAAGCCAAGCGGCCGATGATCTACAGCGGCGGCGGCGTGGTGCTGGGCGACGCCGCGCCCGAGCTGGCGGAGCTGGCGCGGCTTCTGGGCTATCCGGTCACCAACACGCTGATGGGCCTGGGCGGCTATCCGGCCACCGACCGGCAGTTTCTCGGCATGCTCGGCATGCACGGCACCTACGAAGCGAACATGGCGATGCAGCACTGCGACGTGCTGCTCGCCGTCGGCGCGCGGTTCGACGACCGGGTCATCGGCAATCCCGCGCATTTCGCGCGCGAGGCGCGGCGCATCATCCACATCGACGTCGATCCGTCGTCGATTTCCAAGCGTGTGCGCGTCGATCTGCCCATCGTCGGCGACGTCAGGCATGTGCTCCAGGACCTCCTGGCACTCGTCAGGCAAAGCCACGAGAAGCCCGATGCGGCGGCGCTCAACGCGTGGTGGACGCAGATCGAGCTGTGGCGCGCGAAGCACTGCCTGAAGTACAACCTCAACGGCAGCATCATCAAGCCGCAGTTCGTGGTCGAGAAGCTGTGGGACGTCACCGCCGGCGATGCCTTCGTGACCTCCGACGTCGGCCAGCACCAGATGTGGGCGGCGCAGTACTACAAGTTCGACAAACCGCGCCGCTGGATCAATTCGGGCGGGCTCGGCACCATGGGCGTCGGCCTGCCCTACGCGATGGGCGTGCAGCTCGCCTACCCGGATGCGCAGGTGGCGTGCGTGACCGGCGAATCGAGCATCCAGATGAACATCCAGGAACTCTCCACCTGCAAGCAGTACCGCATTCCGGTCAAGGTGGTCATGCTCAACAACCGCTACATGGGCATGGTGCGGCAATGGCAGGAGTTCTTCTATGGCAGCCGCTACGCCGAATCGTACATGGAGTCGCTGCCCGATTTCGTCAGGCTGGCGGAGTCTTACGGCCATGTCGGCATGCGCATCGATCGACCCGAGGACGTCGAGGGCGCGCTCCGCGAAGCGTTCTCGCCGGCGCTCAAGGAGCGGCTGGTGTTCATGGATTTTCAGACCGACCCGTCGGAAAACGTGTTTCCCATGGTCGAAGGCGGCAAGGGGCTGTCCGAGATGATTCTGGCCGAGGAGCTTTGACATGGGGCGGCACATCATTTCCCTGCTGATGGAAAACGAGGCGGGCGCGCTGTCGCGCGTGGCAGGCCTGTTCTCGGCGCGCGGCTACAACATCGAATCGCTGACCGTGGCGCCGACCGAGGACGCGACGCTCTCGCGCATGACCATCGTCACCTATGGCTCGGAAGAAATCGTCGAGCAGATCACCAAGCAGCTGAACAAGCTCATCGACGTCGTCAAGGTCATGGATCTTTCCGACGGCCGCCACATCGAGCGCGAGATGATGCTCGCCAAGGTGCGCGCCGTGGGTGCCGGGCGCGAGGAAATGAAACGTATCGCGGACATCTTCCGCGGCCGCATCATCGACGTCACGGACGCGACCTACACGGTCGAGCTCACCGGCACCGGCGCCAAGCTCGATGCCTTCCTCGAGGCGATCGATCCGGCGCTGATCCTGGAAACCGTGCGCACCGGCGCATCCGGCATCGGTCGCGGCGAGCGCTGTCTGAAAGTCTGATTCCCAATTTTTTCATCATTCATCAGGAACCCACCATGAAAGTTTATTACGACAAGGACGCCGACCTCTCCCTCATCAAGAAGCGCCGCGTCGCCATCATCGGCTACGGCTCGCAGGGGCATGCCCATGCCAACAACCTGAAGGATTCAGGGGTCAAGGTGACGGTCGGCCTGCGTCGGGGCGGCGCATCCTGGGACAAGGCCAAGAAAGCCGGTCTCGACGTCAAGGAAATCGCCGACGCGGTGAAGGCGGCCGACTTCGTGATGATCCTGGTGCCGGATGAACTCATGGCGAAGATGTACAAGGAAGACGTCGAACCCAATCTGAAAAAGGGCGCGACACTCGCCTTCGCCCACGGCTTCAACGTGCATTACAACCAGATCACGCCGCGCGCCGACCTCGACGTGGTCATGATCGCACCCAAGGGCCCCGGCCATCTGGTGCGCTCCACCTATGTGCAGGGTGGCGGCGTGCCGTCGCTCATCGCCGTGTATCAGGACAAGTCCGGAAAGGCCCGCGATCTCGCGCTCTCCTATGCGGCAGCCAACGGTGGGACCAAGGGTGGCGTGATCGAGACCACGTTCCGCGACGAGACGGAAACCGATCTCTTCGGCGAGCAGGCCGTGCTGTGCGGCGGCTGTGTCGAACTCGTGAAAGCCGGGTTCGAGACCCTGGTCGAAGCCGGCTACGCGCCGGAGATGGCGTATTTCGAGTGCCTGCACGAGCTCAAGCTCATCGTCGACCTCATGTACGAAGGCGGCATCGCCAACATGAACTACTCGATTTCCAACAACGCCGAATACGGTGAATACGTCACCGGCCCCAAGGTCATCAACGAGGCGTCGCGTGCGGCCATGAAGGAAGCGCTGGCCAACATCCAGAACGGCAGCTACGCCAAAGCCTTCATCCTCGAGGGGCGCACCAACTACCCCGAGATGACCGCACGCCGGCGCCTGAACGCCGAGCACCCGATCGAGGTGGTCGGCGCCCAGCTGCGCGCCATGATGCCCTGGATCAGCAAGAACAAGCTGGTCGATCAGTCGAAGAACTGAGTGCTCGGGGGCGGGAAGACGCGCGGCGCGACCGTGACGCGCCTGCCCTGAATCCGGGCTCCTGAACGCGATCCCCATGCACAGACATCCCATCATCGCCCGCGAGGGCTGGTCCATCCTCCTGGCGTCGGTCGCCGTCGCGCTCATGGCGACCTGGCTGATCGGCAAGTGGTCGCTGCCGTTCTGGATCTGGGCGGTCTTCGTGCTGCAGTTCTTCCGCGACCCGGCGCGCGTCCCGCCGACGGACGCGGACGCCGTGATCGCCCCCGCCGATGGCCGCATCGTCGCCGTCGAGAAAGTCGCCGACCCGTATCTGGAACGGGACGCGCTGAAGATCAGCGTGTTCATGAACGTGTTCAACGTGCATTCCAATCGCAGCCCCATCGACGGCATCGTGCGCGGGCGCTGGTACACGCCGGGCCGTTTCGTCAACGCCGACCTCGACAAGGCGTCGACGGAAAACGAACGCAATGCCCTGTGGATCGAGGGCGAGCGCGGCGACGTCACCTGTGTGCAGATCGCCGGCCTGATCGCGCGCCGCATCCTGTGCTACGTGCGTACCGGCGACCGCCTGGTGCGTGGCCAGCGCTATGGCTTCATCCGCTTCGGCTCGCGGGTGGACGTGTATCTGCCGACGACGGCACGCGCCGCGGTGTCGATCGGCGAGAAGGTGACCGCCGGGCGCACCATACTGGCTCGCTGGTGAGCGTCGTGTCGCTGTCCGACCTCGACCCCGACTCTTCCGCGCCCGACCGCCCGCGCATGCGCGATCGCGGCATCTACCTGTTGCCCAACCTGTTCACCACGGGCGCGCTGTTCGCGGGTTTCTACGCCATCGTGCAGGCGATGAACGGGCGCTTCGAACACGCGGCGATCGCCATCTTCATCGCCATGGTGCTCGATGGACTGGATGGTCGTGTCGCACGCCTGACCCACACGCAAAGCGCATTCGGCGCGGAATTCGACAGCCTCTCGGACATGGTTTCGTTTGGCGTCGCGCCTGCGCTGGTGATTTACGAATTCGCGCTGCAGGGCATGGGCAAAGTGGGCTGGATCGCGGCCTTCGTCTATTGCGCGGGCGCGGCCCTGCGGCTGGCGCGTTTCAATACCCAGCTCGACGCCGTCACCGACCGCCGTTTCTTCCAGGGCCTGCCGAGTCCGGCCGCGGCCGCGCTGGTCGCGGGCTTCGTCTGGGTGATGGTGGAGTACCGCATCGCGGGTCCGGACGTGCGCTGGCTCGCGGTCTTCGTCGCACTGTTCGCCGGGCTCACCATGGTCAGCAATCTCAAGTATTACAGCGGCAAGGAAATCAATCTCAAGAAGAGCGTGCCGTTCGTCGCGATCTTGCTGATCGTGCTGGTCTTCATCCTGATTTCCACCAGCCCCCCCGAGGTGCTGTTCCTCGCCTTTCTGGGGTACGGGCTGTCGGGCTATGGCTACGCGCTGCGCAGCCTCTGGCGCCGCAAGTCGGCCGGACGGGACACGCCACGCTTGCACGATGGGCAGAAATAGATACAATTTAGACCATGTCTAATCAGCGCCAGCCGTCCTTTCTCTCCTGCCTGTCGGCCCTCCTGTTCGGCAGCCTGCTGCTGCGCGTCACGCGCGCATAATCCAGCCCCCTCCCCGTTGTCTTCCGCCCGCACCCGTTCTCACCGACGCCGCGGGCTTTCGAGAACATTTCGCGCCGAGCGAACAGCATGGAGCAGACCATGAGTGACCGTTTGTACATTTTCGACACCACCTTGCGTGACGGCGAGCAGAGCCCGGGCGCGTCGATGACGCTGGAAGAAAAAGTGCGCATCGCGCGCCAGCTCGAACGCATGCGCGTCGACATCATCGAAGCGGGTTTCCCCGCGGCATCCAATGGCGACTTCGAGTCGGTGCGCGCAGTGGCCGACAGCGTCAAGGACGCCACCGTATGCGGTCTTGCGCGCGCCCTGGAGCGCGACATCGAGCGCGCCGGCGAGGCCCTGAAGAACGCCGCCTCGCCCCGCATCCACACCTTCATCGCCACCAGCCCGATCCACATGGAGAAGAAGCTGCGCATGGCGCCGGAACAGGTGCTCGAACAGGCGGTCAAGGCGGTGCAATGGGCGCGCAAATGGACCGATAACGTCGAGTTCTCGCCCGAGGATGCCGGACGGTCGGAGATCGATTTCCTGTGCCGTGTGCTGGAAGCGGTGATCGCGGCCGGTGCGCGGACCGTCAACATTCCCGATACCGTGGGTTACGCCATGCCGCACCAGTTCGGCGAGCGCATCCGCATCCTCCGCGAGCGCGTGCCGAACGCCGACAAGGCCGTCTTCTCGGTGCATTGCCACAACGACCTGGGTCTTGCCGTCGCCAACTCGCTGTCCGCCGTGCTGAACGGCGCGCGCCAGGTGGAATGCACGGTCAATGGCCTGGGCGAGCGCGCCGGCAACGCCGCGCTGGAAGAAGTGGTGATGGCGGTGCGCACCCGGCGCGACGTGTTCACCTGCGATACCCGCATCGACACCACCCAGATCGTGCCGGCATCCAAGCTCGTGTCCAGCGTGACCGGGTTTCCGGTGCAGCCCAACAAGGCCATCGTCGGCGCCAACGCCTTCGCGCACGAATCGGGCATCCATCAGGACGGTGTCCTGAAGCACCGCGAGACCTACGAGATCATGCGCGCCGAGGATGTCGGCTGGACGGCGAACAAGATGGTGCTCGGCAAGCACTCCGGCCGCAACGCCTTCAAGTCGCGGCTCGCCGAACTGGGGATCGAGCTGGGCTCGGAAGAGGCGATCAACGCCGCGTTCGCGCGCTTCAAAGAACTGGCCGACAAGAAGCACGAGATCTTCGACGAAGACCTGCATGCGCTGGTCTCCGACGAAACCAGCGCGCAGTTGTCGGAACGCTACAAGCTGGTGTCATTGCGGGTGTGCTCGGAGACCGGCGAGACTCCCCGCGCCACGGTCGTGATCGCCGACAGGGGTGCGGAGAAGCGCGCCGAGGCGCCAGGGAGCGGGCCCGTGGACGCGGCGTTTCGCGCCATCGAGGCGATCGTCGCAAGCGGCTCGGAGCTGCTGCTCTATTCGGTCAACAACATCACCAGCGGCACCGACGCGCAGGGCGAGGTGACGGTGCGGCTGTCGAAAGGCGGGCGCATCGTCAACGGCCAGGGGGCGGACACCGACATCGTCGTCGCCTCGGTCAAGGCCTACCTGCACGCGCTGAACAAGCTGGAAAGCAAGCTGGAGCGCGCCCACCCGCAGGTGTGAGGCGCGTCAGCGCTGCCGCGACGGCGCCGTGTGGTACGCAAACGCCGTCGCGGTGACGACGAAGCTCGCCGCCAGCGCCGCCTCGGCCCCCGCCAGCGCGGCGCCGACCCCGGCCTCGCTCCAGGCGCGGACGACCCCTTCGGCGAAATACGCGAGCACCAGCATCGGCGCCCACTGGTAGGTGTAGCGTCGGCCCTTGAGGACGCCCATCAGCGGCGCCAAGAGCGGCAGCGTCTTGAGGACCAGCCACGAGCCGCCGGGCCGCAGCGGCGCGAGCCACAATTCCCACGCCAGGCACAGGAAGATCAGCGCGATCAGGCTTGCGCTGGCGAGCGCCTGGAGCGCTTTCATGTTCATGACGCGAGCTTGATGGCCGTCTCGGCCAGGCGGTGCCCCAACGCAAGGCACAGCCTGCGCTCTTCCTCGGTCAGCGGGCGGTCGTCCGCCGGCCCGGCCCAGTGGCTGGCGCCGTAGGGCGTGCCCCCCGACGCCGTGGCGGAGACTTCGGGCAGCGTGTAGGGTAGGCCGAGGATCAGCATGCCGTGGTGCAGGAGCGGCAGCATCATCGACAGCAGCGTGCTTTCCTGCCCGCCGTGCAGGCTCGCGGTGGATGTGAACACGGCGGCGGGCTTGCCGACGAGCGCGCCCCGCGCCCACAGCGCGCTGGTGCCGTCGAGAAAATATTTCAGCGCCGCGGCCATGTTGCCGAAGCGCGTCGGCGAACCCAGGGCAAGGCCCGCGCATTCCTGCAGATCGTCGAGCGTGGCATAGGGCGCGCCTTCCGGAGGAACGGGCGGTTCGGCGACGCGCGTCTGCGGGGCGACGGGCGGCACCGTGCGCAGGCGCGCCGTGGCGCCGGGAACCTGGTGAATCCCGCGGGCGACGAGGTGCGCCATGTCGCGCACCGCGCCGTTCGCGCTGTAGTAGAGAACGAGAATTTCAGTCATCGTAAGCCTCAGTCGAAGACCACGGTCTTGTTGGCGTAGACCAGGACGCGGTTGTCGATGTGCCATTTCACGGCGTGCGACAGCGCCACCTTTTCCAGGTCCGCGCCTTTCTGGATCAGGTCTTCGAGGCTGTCACGGTGGGAGATGCGGGCGACGTCCTGCTCGATGATCGGGCCGTCGTCGAGCGTTTCGGTGACGTAGTGCGCCGTCGCGCCGATGAGCTTCACGCCCCGTTCGAAGGCGCGGTGATAGGGCTTCGCGCCGTGGAACGCCGGCAGGAAGGAGTGATGGATGTTGATGATGCGGTTGGGATAGTGACGGATGAACTCGGGGGAGAGGATCTGCATGTAGCGCGCGAGGACGATGAAATCGACGGCCTGGTCGCGCAGGATCGCGAGTTGCATGCGCTCGGCCTCGGCCTTGGCGTCCTTGTGCACCGCAAGATGCTGGAACGGGATGCGGTGCGACTCGGCGAGCCAGCGCGTGTCCTCGTGGTTGCTGATGATGATCGGCAGTTCGCAGTGGAGTTCGCCGCTCTGATAGCGGTACAGGAGATCCGCGAGGCAGTGGTCGTACTTGGAAACGAAAATCGCCATGCGCGGCCGGTGGCGCGAATCGGCCAGCCGCCACTGCATGTGGAAACGCTCGGCGAGCGGCGTGAACGCGGCCGGAAAATCGCCGAGATCGAGGTCGAAGCCCGCCAGATCCCATTCCACGCGCATCAGAAAGCGCTGCAGCGCGGCGTCCTGGTGCTGGTCGGCATGCAGGATGTTGGCGTTGTGTTCGAGCAGGAAGTTGGCGATCGCCGCGACCAGGCCTTTCTGGTCGGGGCAGGAAATCAAGAGTACGGCGGAATGACGCATGGCAGCCGAAACCGGTCAGGCAGGAAACATGCCATTGTAAGTTTGGCTGCGCAAAAAAGGACATTCGCGGTTAAAATCCGGCCTGGATTAGTTTTCAGTAATATGCTCAAGTCACTCCGGCTCGATCAGTGATTGGGCCCCAACCGGGAGGTTTCATGTCCTATCTCACCAATTCGCCGGTCGTCAACGCGACGCTTCTCCTTCTGCTGCTGTTCTCGGTCATCACCTGGACGCTGATCTTCTCCAAGCTCTGGCAGGACTTCGTCAACCGCCGGCGCAATGCGGCGTTCAAGAAGATGTTCTGGGCGGCCAAGGGGCTGGCCGAGGGCGAGGTCGTCGCCAAATCGCATAGCGGCTACATGGCGCGGCTGGCGCAGGCAGGCTTCGCGGCGCTGGCGCAGACGCCGGACGCCGCACTCAGCCTCGATAGCCTGGGCGACCGCAAGGACATCCTCGAACGCACGCTGCGCAGCGAGCTGCAACAGGCGCAGCGGCGCATGGAATACGGCTTGATGGCGCTCGCCAGTATCGGCAGCACCGCGCCCTTCGTCGGCCTGTTCGGCACGGTATGGGGCATCATGCATGCCCTCAAGGAAATCAGCGCGGCGAATTCGGCGAGCCTGGAAACCGTCGCCGGGCCGGTTGGCGAAGCGCTGGTCGCCACCGCGCTCGGCATCGCCACCGCGATTCCCGCGGTGCTGGCGTACAACTACGGCGTGCGCCGGGTGCGGGTGGCGATGTCCGAGCTCGACCAGTTCGCGACCGATTTCCTCAATCTGGTGATGAAAACGCCCTACCGCCCCGAGGCCAAGTAAATGTCGCTCTTGCCCGACTCCGAGCTCCAACCGATGAGCGAAATCAACGTCACGCCGCTGGTCGACGTGATGCTGGTGCTGCTGGTGATTTTCATGGTGACCGCGCCCTTTCTCATGCAGGGCGTGCCGGTGAGCCTGCCCAAGACCGCGCCGGTGGCCAGGCTCGAAGCGCTGAAACCGCTCGAACTCATCATCGATGCCGAAGGCAACGTCTACGTGGACCAGGCGCAGGTGGCCGGGGCCGACTTGGAGGCGCGGCTTTCCGAGCTGGTCGCCAAAAAGCCCGACCTGCCGGTCCAGGTCAAGGCCGACTACCGCGTGCCCTACGGCCGTATCGCCGAGGTGATGGCCGCGGTGAGCCGCGCCGGTGTCGCGCGCCTGTCCTTCGTGACCTCGGCGGAAACGCTCGATGCCAACCCCTGAACGGTTCCAGTGGCTGCGCCGCGATGGCGCGCCGCTGGTCATGTCACTGGTCCTGCACGCGCTGGTGCTGCTGGCGCTCGCGCCCTGGCTCGTGCTGCGCACGATTCCCGCGCCGGCGCCGCGGGTGGTGGAGGTGATGCTCGAACCGGCGCGCGCGGCCCGGGACACCCGCCACCCCGACAAGGCCGCGCGCAGCCACGTCCGGCCCAAGGTGCGGGCGCAGCGGCCGAAGCCCGTCAAGCTGAAACCGGTCGAGGTCGCCGTCGAGCGCGCCGTGCCCGAGAAATCGGCCGCCCGGCCGCAGGCCCGCGACGGGGCGCAGGGCGCAGCCGCTGGCGTCGCGCTGCCGGGCGCCGGCCGAGCCGCGGCCATGCCGGCGGAACCGGCGCTGTCGGCGGCGGGTGTTGCCGCGGCGACGCCCGCCGCGGCGCCTGCCGAGCGTGCGCTCGGCCTCGTCGCCGTCGGCCGCACCACGACCGCGCCCACCCCCATGACGCCCAGCCTGGGCGCTGCGCCGCAGCCGAGCGCGCAGGCGTCGCGGCTACCTCCGCGGCCGGGCGAGGACCGCCAGGAAGGCGCGCTCAACCTCACCGGGTCGGTGCCGCAATCGCAGGCCGCCGCGCCCGAGTTCCGCCAGGCGGCGCGCGCCGGCGGGACCCAGACCTTGCGCGGCAGCAGCCGCACGCCCGAAGAAGGGCTGGCGCGCCAGGCAGGCAACGCGACCGAGCTGTCGGCTGCGCTGGCCGCGCCCCGGCCGCTCACCGGGGCCGGCGCCGGTAGCACGCCGCAGCGCAGCATGCCGGCAGCGGCCGGAGCGGCTGTCACGGGCCGCGCCAGCGTTCCCGCCGGCGAAGCCGTGGCTGTTGTGGGCCGCAGCGCGGCAGCCGACGTTCCTGCGGGGGACGGCGCACACCCGGGAAGCGCGGGCACGGCCGCACCGGCGATCGCCCATCCCTCCGCCGGCCACGGCGGCGCATTGCCGGGCGAGCAGGGCGCGGGCCTGGTCGCCGCATCCGGCGCGGGTGCGGCACCCGCAGGCGTGGCGGGGCGGGGTCCGCTCGGCGCGGGGGGCGGCGAATCGGGCCAGGGCACCGGCCGGGCGGCGGCGGGCAGCAGTGGCGGCGCGCAGGGCCGGGATGCCGCGGGGCTCGCGGCGAGTGCCGAGGCCGGGCGCGGGATCGCCGCGGGGCGCGATGGCGCGGCACCGCAATTCGTCGCGGCGCTCGACGGGCGCAGCGCGACCCAGGCGGCGCGCGAGGCTGCGGGTGGCGCGCTGCAGGGCGCGGCTGCGAGCGGGACCGCCCGGGTGGTCGAGGACCGCTACGCAGCGTCGGCGTTGAAGGTCGATTCGCCGCGCCACGTGTGCGACCTGCCGCTGATGCTGGCCGGTTTCGATCGCCGCCCGATTCCGCAGGGGCTCGATACGATCAATGTTTCCGCGCAGGCGGCGCTCGCCGGCGAGACGCCGCCACGCCACCTGCCCGGCAATGCCCTGCCGCGCTATCCGCTCGAGGCGCTGCCTTCGCGCGCCGCGGGCCGGGTGGTGGTGCGCGCCGAAGTGCTGGCCGATGGCAGCATCGGTCATACGCTGATCAAGGCGTCGAGCCATTTCCCGGTGCTCGATCAGGCGGCGCTCGCGACCGTGCGCGCGTGGCGCTTCCAGCCGGCACGGCGCAACGGCATGCCGATCGCGATGTGGCTGGACGTTCCGATCGAGTACCAAACCCCATGAGGAGTCACTGACATGAACCGCATTCTGTTGGCGCTGGTCTGCGCCGGATGGATCACCACCCCCCTCGCGGCCGAAGCGCCGCTGCCGGAGTGGCTGCAGTATTACAAGATGGCCGCCGAGGCCGGCGACCCCGAGGCGCAGGTCAAGATGGGCTTGGCATACGAGGCGGGGCAGGCGGTTCCGGCCGATCCGCAGCGCGCGCTGCACTGGTATCGGCTGGCGGCCCTGCAGAACGACCCGGTCGGGCAATACAACCTCGCGCTGGTGCTGCTCAACGGCCGCGGTGTGCCACAGGACGTCGCCACCGGGCTCGACTGGCTGACGCGCGCCGCTGCGCAGAACCTGCCGGCGGCGCAGAACTATCTCGCCCACCTTTACGAAACCGGGCAGTTCGTCGCCCGCGACGATGCGGAGGCGGTCAAGTGGCTGACGCGCGCGGCCAACCTCGGTGACGCCGATGCGATGAACAACCTGGCCTTGAAATTCGCCACCGGCCGGGGGGTGGCGAAGGACCCCGCGCAGGCGCTGAAATGGTTCACGGCGGCGGCGCAGAAAGGGCAGCCCTTGGCGATGTTCAATCTCGCCACGATCTATCGCGAGGGTCTGGACGGCGTCGGCGCGGACTTTGCCCAGGCGCTCAAGTGGTATCGCGCGGCGGCGCAGGGCGGGCACGCCGCCGCCAAGGCCAAGCTCGGCTGGATGTACCTGAAGGGGCAGGGGGTGGAAAAAGACCCCGTGGCCGCCGCGCGCTGGTTCGCCGAAGCGGCGCGCGCCGGCGACCTCGATGCGCTAACGCAGCTCGGCTGGATGGCGGAGCAGGGTATCGGCATGGCGCCCGATCTGGCGACGGCGGTGCGGCATTACCGTGAGGCGGCAGAAAAGAAACATCCGCTCGCCGCCAACAACCTCGGCGTGTTGTATCGCGATGGGCGCGGTGTGGCGGCGGACGTCGCGGCGGCCGAAAAATGGTTCCGTATCGCCGCCGAGGGGGGCGACCCGGAGGGCCAGTTCAACCTGGCCGCACTGCTCGAAAACCAGCCCGGCAAGGCGGACGAAGCGCTGGCGTGGTATCGGCGTGCCGCCGAGCAGGGCCTGGCGGCGGCGCAGGCGCGCCTGGGGTGGCTGCTGCTGGCCCGCGACCAGGCGTCGGACGCGGCCGAGTGGCTGACGCGCGCCGCCCGCCAGGGCGACGTGGCGGCGCAGAACAATCTCGGCGTGCTGTACGAGAGCGGACGCGGCGTGCCCCAGGATCCGGCCCAGGCGGCCGAGTGGTACCGGCGCGCGGCCGAGGCGGGGGATGCCGCGGCGCAGAACAATCTCGGCCAGTTGCTGCGCGACGGGCGCGGCGTCGCGCGCGATCCCGCACAGGCGATGGCGTGGTTCCGCAAGGCCGCGGCGCAGAAATACACCAAGGCCATGCTCAACCTGGCGCGCCTCCTCGAAGAACAGGCCGCCGCGCCCGCGGCGTCCGGCCCCGAGCGCACGCCGCTCGCCCTTCCTCCCGTGCCCGTCGGCACACCCCTGCCCGCGTCACGCTGAGCGCATCGCGCGGCGGGCCCGTCCTCACGCACCCGGCGCGTTGCCGGGTGCGCGCCGCATGACGCGCTGAGCACGTTCATCGCCTGTTTGTCCCGAGCGTCGAAACGGCTGATTTTTTTCGCCTTTTCGCGGCGCTGCCAAAAATCTCCGCAAGCCCTACCAAGCGGGTTGACATCTCTGACCAGCGGCCTAGAATTTGTAGCCACGCGCCGCACCAACCACAATATGTTGTGAATAAGCCTGTGGGCCGGCCGCGCGCAATCTGTGCATAAGCTGTTTATCGTTCCCAACCAGAGGAGTCTTCCATGCTGTCTGTCGCGACCGAATCCGCGTTCGTTCCCCATGTTCCGCCTGCCTCGCCCGACGTCATGCCGCTCGACAACCGTTATGCTGATTACAAGCTGATCCGCCGCAACGGGGCGGTGGTGGCTTTCGAGCCGACCAAGATCGCCATTGCCGTGACCAAGGCCTTCATCGCCGTGCAGGGCGGCCAGGCGGCGGCGTCGGCGCGGATCCGCGAACTGGTCGAGGCGATCACCAGCCAGGTGACGAGTGCGCTGTTGCGGCGCCAGCCGTCCGGCGGCACTTTTCACATCGAGGACGTGCAGGACCAGGTCGAGCTCGCGCTGATGCGTTCGGGCGAGCACGAAGTGGCCCGCGCTTACGTGCTGTACCGCGAGAAGCGCGCGCAGGAGCGCGCCGCGGCGAAGGCCGCCGGCGTTCCCGAGGCGACGCTGCACGTGATCGAGGACGGGCAGCAGAGGCCGCTCGATACCGCGCGGCTGGCCGCGATTCTCGCCGATGCGTGCGCGGGCCTGGGAGACAATGTCAAGGCCGAGCCGATCCTGCAGACCGTGTTGCGCGATCTGTACGACGGCGTGCCGATGCTGGAAGTCGAGCGCGCGCTGGTGCTCGCCGCACGCGCGATGATCGAGCAGGATCCGGCGTATTCGTTCGTGACCGCGCGCCTGCTGCTCAATTCCATCCGCCACGAGGTGCTCGGCGAGGCGGTGACGCAGGCACAGATGGGCGAGCGCTACGCCGAGTATTTCCCGGAATTCATCAGGAAGGGGATCGCCGCCGAACTGCTCGACGAGCGGCTCGGCCAGTTCGACCTCGAACGGCTGGGCCGCGTGCTCGACGCCAGCCGCGACTACCAGTTCGGCTATCTCGGTCTGCAGACGCTGTACGACCGCTATTTCCTGCACATCGAGGACAACCGCATCGAGCTGCCGCAGGCGTTCTTCATGCGCGTCGCGATGGGGCTGGCGATCAACGAGATCGACCGCGAGGCGCGTGCGATCGAGTTCTACCAGGTGCTCTCCAGCTTCGATTTCATGAGCTCGACGCCGACGCTGTTCAACGCCGGCACGCGCCATTCGCAGCTTTCGTCCTGCTATCTCACGACCGTGACCGACGACCTCGATGGCATCTACCAGGCGATCAAGGAAAACGCGCTGTTGCAGAAATACGCGGGCGGGCTGGGCAACGACTGGACGCCGATCCGCGCCATGGGCAGCCGCATCAAGGGCACCAACGGCAAGTCGCAGGGCGTCGTGCCCTTTCTCAAGGTCGTCAACGACACCGCGGTCGCGGTCAACCAGGGCGGCAAGCGCAAGGGCGCGGTGTGCGCGTATCTGGAGACCTGGCATCTCGACATCGAAGAGTTTCTCGACCTGCGCAAGAACACCGGCGACGACCGCCGCCGCACGCACGACATGAACACCGCGAACTGGATTCCGGATCTCTTCATGCAGCGCGTGATGGAGGGCGGCGACTGGACGCTGTTCTCGCCCAACGACGTGCCCGACCTGCACGACCTCTACGGGCGCAGGTTCGCCGAGGCGTATACCGAATACGAGCGTCGCGCCGACCGTGGCGAGATCAAGCTCTACAAGCGCATCCCCGCCGTGCAGCTGTGGCGCAAGATGCTCTCCATGCTGTTCGAGACCGGGCATCCGTGGATCACCTTCAAGGATCCGTGCAACATCCGCAGTCCGCAGCAGCACGTCGGCGTCGTCCACAGTTCCAACCTGTGCACCGAGATCACGCTCAACACCAACGACCACGAAATCGCGGTGTGCAACCTCGGATCGGTCAACCTCGTCAATCATCTGAAGGACGGCCAACTCGACCTCGACAAGCTCAAGCGCACCATCCACACCGCGATGCGCATGCTCGACAACGTGGTCGACGTCAACTACTACGCCGTCGGCAAGGCGCGCAATTCCAACCTCCGGCACCGGCCGGTGGGCCTGGGCATCATGGGTTTCCAGGACGCGCTGTACGAACTGCGCGTGCCGTATGCGTCCGCGGCGGCGGTCGAATTCGCCGACCGCTCCATGGAAGCCGTCGCCTACTACGCCTTCTGGGCGTCCACGGAACTCGCGCAGGAGCGCGGCCGCTACGCCAGCTATGAAGGCAGCCTGTGGAGCCGAGGCATCCTGCCGCAGGATTCGCTCGCACTCCTGGCCGAGGAGCGCGGCGGCTATCTCGACGTCGACACATCGGCCACGCTCGACTGGGACGCGCTGCGCGCGCGCATCGCGCAATACGGCATGCGCAACTCGAACTGCCTGGCGATCGCACCGACGGCGACGATCGCCAACATCGTCGGCGTGTCGGCCTCCATCGAGCCCACCTACCAGAACCTGTACGTGAAATCGAACCTGTCGGGCGAATTCACCGTGGTCAACAAGTATTTGGTCGATGACCTGAAGAAGCTCGGCCTGTGGGACGAGGTCATGGTCGCCGACATCAAGTATTTCGATGGTTCGCTGGCCAGGATCGACCGCATCCCCGCCGAGCTGCGGGCGCTGTACGCGACCGCGTTCGAAATGGAGCCGGCATGGCTGGTCGAGGCCGCATCGCGCCGCCAGAAATGGATCGACCAGGCGCAAAGCCTCAACATCTACATGGCGGGCGCTTCCGGCAAGAAACTCGACGAGACCTACAAGCTGGCGTGGCTCCGCGGCCTGAAGACCACCTATTACCTGCGCACGCTGGCGGCGACCTCGGCCGAGAAATCCACAGGCCGAGGCGGCGAACTCAACGCCGTGTCGACCGGCGGCGTCATGGGCGCCATGGGTGCGGCCTCCGCACGCGCATTGCCCGAGGCCGAGGTCGTCGGCCGCGCCTGCACCCTGCGGCCGGGGGATCCGGGATTCGAGGAATGCGAGGCGTGTCAGTAAGCACTGGCGTCTGCAGGCCGGGGGTTGCCCGGCGGCAAGTCGCTTTCTCTTGTGTCGCGCTGTTTTGATGCTTGCCCTGCCAAGGCAGGACAACAGAAAGTGACCAAAGAAAAAGCGGCCCCGTTGCGCCACCCGTGGCGGTCCGGGCGAGGTGGCGCACAAGGGGTTGGATCCCCTCCCCCTGAGTGATGGGGTTAGGGTGGGGTGAAGCCCCCGCGAACATTTGATGAGCTTTGTCGGTGGCGAACCCACCGTGGTTCTGAAGACCAAAAGGAGACGTAAACGATGCTGAATTTTGAAGAAGACCTCACGCCCGCCCTGCAACCGGCCATCGCCCCGCGCATGGCGGCGCAAGCACCCGTAGCGGCCGCGGCGCCCGCGCCACAGGCGCGCCGCGTTCAGGCCGCCGACAAACGCGTCATCAACGGCGCAACGGATGTCAACCAGCTCGTGCCCTTCAAGTACAAATGGGCGTGGGAAAAGTACCTCGCCGGTTGCGCAAACCACTGGATGCCGCAGGAAGTGAATATGAGCCGCGACATCGCGCAGTGGAAAGACCCCACCGCGCTCACCGAAGACGAGCGTCGGATCGTCAAGCGCAACCTCGGCTTCTTCGTCACCGCCGACTCCTTGGCCGCCAACAACATCGTGCTCGGCACCTATCGCCACATCACCGCGCCCGAGTGCCGCCAGTACCTGCTGCGGCAGGCGTTCGAAGAAGCCATCCACACCCACGCCTACCAGTACATCGTCGAAAGCCTGGGCCTGGACGAGGGCGAAATCTTCAACATGTACCACGAGGTGCCGTCCATCCGCGACAAGGACGAATTCCTCATCCCCTTCATCGACACGCTCACCAACCCAGAATTCAGGACCGGCACCCCCGAGGCCGACCAGAAACTCCTCAAGTCGCTGATCGTCTTCGCCTGCATCATGGAAGGCATTTTCTTCTACGTCGGTTTCGTGCAGATTTTGGCACTCGGCCGCCAGAACAAGATGACCGGCGCCGCCGAGCAGTACCAATACATCCTGCGCGACGAGTCCATGCACTGCAACTTCGGCATCGACCTCATCAACACCATCAAGCTCGAAAACCCGCACCTGTGGACCAACGAGTTCAAGACCGAAATCCGCGGCCTGATCCAGAAGGGTGTCGAGCTCGAATACAAATACGCCGAAGACACCATGCCGCGCGGCGTGCTGGGCTTGAACGCCAGCCAGTTCAAGGAATACCTGCGCTTCATCGCCAACCGCCGCTGCCAGCAGATCGGGCTGGACGAAATGTTCCCCGGCGTTTCCAACCCCTTCCCCTGGATGGCCGAAATGATCGACCTGAAGAAGGAGAAGAACTTCTTCGAAACCCGCGTCACGGAGTATCAGACGGGCGGGGCGTTGAGCTGGGATTGACCTCGATCATTTCTCGCCGAGGGATTTGACGTGTCCACCATAAACTTGAAGAAGAGTCATGCCAATTACAAAGCTACTTGTATCCAATTTCAAAGGTATCGCGGCTGATTTGGAATTGCCAATTCGGCCAATCACTCTTTTTATCGGCGCGAACTCATCGGGTAAAAGTACAGCCATTCATGCAATGGCCTGTTTGGCCCAAACGATAAAATTGGCCGACAGCTCCAGGCCGTTGGTCCTTGACGATGATTTTGCCCAAGTGCATCTCGGCCGTTTTATCGAGGTGATCCATAGCCACTCATACTCCGATGCCATCACAATTGGAATTGAGATCGGAGGCGCTCCGCGGAATTACTCGCTCGGTAAAGACGAGCCCGTAATTAAGAAGGGTGAGATTATTACGTCGACGTATCGATTTACTTGCACCAAGCGAACGCAAGAAATCCGATTGAACAAAGCCAAGCTGATGGTTGGCACGAAGATTTTTGAGTTCAATCAATATAAAGGCGACGGGCTATACAAGGTCACAAGCGGCGGCAAGGACTTAGAAATTACTGCAATGCGTTC
>Ga0272446_1002790_pt1 | contig 23118 bp, 21 predicted proteins | sample YNPCB0061_FD_194587 | JGI IMG/M metagenome (GOLD analysis project Ga0272446, IMG submission 194587) | Hot spring microbial mat communities from Yellowstone National Park, WY, United States - YNP-CB-006-1 | ecosystem: Environmental > Aquatic > Thermal springs > Hot (42-90C) > Sediment | place... | reverse complement strand
CCTTTCGACGTATTAAAACCAGGTAAAATCGCTAAAATCCTACGAAAATACGACATTAAGGAAGCTGTCCCGTAACTTCCTAAGTTACGGGACAGCCTCTATTAAGAATGAAATGGGTCTTCTTACTTACGTTCCTGCTTTAGAAACATTATGCGATTTATATTCTTGACACAGGAACATTCCAGAACTACACTTTACCTATCATGACTAACCTGCAAATATCCGAACTGGAGACAAATATGCGCCGCCGACTGGATTCGATACCGGTGCGGATCCGTCCCTTTACGTATGAAACGGTATCACTGCCCCGAGCCTTTCTCCTTACAGGTCCCCGCGGTGTCGGAAAAACCACTTTTTTGCTTCATCACAGCAAAGCTCAGAAAATACTCTATTTTTCGGCAGACAACCCTACTCTGGCAGGTGAACCTTTGTATGAAACGATCAAGTCAATATTTCTCGCGGGTTTCTCCGGCGTCATAATCGACGAGGTACACTTTGCCCGGGACTGGAGTTTGCACCTGAAAGCCCTTTTCGACGATTTCCCGGCGCATTCTCTGTGGGTAAGCGATTCGTCGGCGCTCGTCCTGCGAAGCGGGATCGGGGATCTTTCACGCCGGTTCGTGCCGATACGGATGCCGCTCCTGTCGTTCCGGGAATTCCTTTTTTTGAAAACAGGAACTCTCCATCCGGCGACTGACCCCTTTATCGAAACGAAACTGCCAGTCCAGCCGACGCCTGAAATTCTTGCCGCTTTCCGCGAGTACCGCAATACCGGTACACGGCCGTTCTTCGACGAGGGTAATTTCGAGGAGCGCATGCTCGCCGTACTCGACAAGACGCTCTATGCCGACATCCCGTTTTTTCTTCCCAACGTGACCGATGGAAACCTCCGGCTCATGAAAGCGATTATCGGCACCCTTGCCGGCGTCGCCATTCCCCGCTTGCAAGTACGGTCCCTCTGTGCAGACTGGGGCATCGGAGCCGAAAAACTATACCAGATTCTCAATGTGATGGAATCGGTCGGCATCCTTCGCATTATCAGGATCGAAAATGACACCAAGGCAAAAACCGCAGGCGAAAAACTCTTCTTTTCCGATCCTGCCTTCTACCCTGTTTTGCGCGGGAATGTCGGAACCGCGCGTGAAGCACTCATCGCAGCCCTCTGCGCGGAAACCGGGTGGCTCGTGGAGGCGGTACGAAACGAAGCCGAAGGTGACTTTGTCATTTCGCGTAATGCCGGTGGAGTTCCCCTACAGTTCAAACTCGAAGTGGGCGGCGCGTCAAAAAAAATCAAGAGCGCAGATTTCGTCATCCGCGACGACATCGACCTCCCCGGCGGAAACGCGATACCGCTGTGGCTATTGGGAATGATACGTTGAAGAATCCCGTGCAAACTAATTGAGGCTGTCCCGTAATTACGGGACAGCTTCTTTAATGTCGTATTTTCGTAGGATTTTTGCGATTTTACCTGGTTTTAATACACCGAAAGGGTTAAAATGCTAAAATCCGAGAAAACACAAGGGCTGTCTGATAATTAGCAGAGTTATCAGACAGCCTCAATTGGTTTTTTAGAGGGGAATCTTTTATGATTAAGAAAGACCACAGCCCCTTTTCGGGCTTGGTCGGCTAATCATTAAAATGGCGAAAGGAGCCCCGTTCATCCCAATCCAACAGGCTCCGAGTCGAGGGGTATGATGGAAAAATTGAGGATCCTAGAACAAAAGCACGATTCCTTTGTTTTGTTAGAATTGGTGGGGATTGTGGATTTCCAAACGTATACGGAATTCCACAAGAGGGTGTATACTCACATTGCTACTACCAACATCGTGGTCGATTTTTCCAAGGTTAACAATATATCGTCCATTGGGCTGGGTGTTTTATTGTACGGAATCGAGGAGGGACAAAAACGGGGAAACAGAATATACCTGTTAAATCCCAGCGATATAGTCCGGTTAGCCGTAGAATCCACCGGATTCGCTGATCTGTTTTCCATAATAAAGTCGATGAAGGATATAGACCTATGATCGCAGTAAGATTAAAGCCCCTTCTTTTGAGTGTTGGGTTTTGCCTCGGCACCTCGATCCCGGCTTCCGTAATAGCCGCGGAGGGCCAAAAAGCCAAAGACACGATGGTCCTCACGTCCTCTACTACCACAGCCTTTATCGACCGTCTAAAAAAAACCTGCGAATCCATTGGACTACCCCAAGAGCGGATGGACCATCTCCTGACGTTGGCCAAAGCGGAACCGGAGAAAATGAACGCGGACCTTTCTGCGGCCCTCAGGGTAGATCCGTACCTGCGAATTCTGGTGGACAAACAGCACGGCCTCTCTTCCACGTATGAACCCCCGGATCTCGTTCCCCTGCAGGATAGGGCGTATGTTACCAGCAAAAAGGACCTGGTACTCCGTCGATCTGCGGCGGAATCCCTTAAAACGATGGCCCTGGAGGCGCGAAAGCAGGGGGTAACCCTGGTAGTATCGTCCACGTACCGTTCCTTCGCGTATCAAAAGGGGGTGTACAACCGCATCGTTGCCGAATTGGGTAAGGAGGCCGCTGATCGGGAATCCGCGGAACCGGGTCATAGCCAGCACCAGTTGGGGTTGGCGGTGGATTTTGGGTCCATAGACGACTCTTTTGCCCAAACGAAGGCGGGGAAATGGTTAGCGGAAAACGCTTCCCGTTTTGGCTGGTCCCTCTCCTATCCCCACAATCTAGAAGCCCTTACGGGTTACCGTTGGGAAAGCTGGCATTATCGATACGTGGGTCCGCAGGTGAACCGCGTAATTGAAGGATACTTTGGCGGAATCCAACAGTATGCCCTGGAGTTCCTTGCCCGTTGGTAAAAGGAATAGGCTGTCGTATTCACTGGGTACACCCATTTTTTGGAGGTATTGGAAAAAAGCAAGTAACCCCCTAAGATTTTTGTTGTTTAATAGAGTTGAAACAATTCTAAAAACATCTTTTTTAGAATTGTTCCGCTGAAATCGCAATTCCTTACAGGAATTGCTTGAGTTCCCTCTAAAAACAAATTGTTTTTAGAGGGAACTCAAAATTGGTTGTTTCTAAAGAAACCTGGGATTTTAGAAACAGCCATGGGTTTTTCTTCTATAGGTGAGCCTACAAATTCTTTAAAAAGAATTTGTGAATTTTTTAGCATAAAGGGGTGGAACAATGAAGAAATTAGTCGCGGTACTTGTGGCGGTCGGTTTATCCATACCGGCCTTCGCACAGTTCAATCTTCCGGAGTACCATTTTGCTTCCGGATCCTGGTCCTTTGTGGGAACTCGAGTTCTCCAGAGTGACGCTAAGGCGCCCTTAGCCAAGGTTAACATCAAGGTTCCCCAAAGCGGACCCATGGTGTACGTATTCAACGCTAAGTACGAAGGCGGCGCGGAGGATGGTCATGGTGGCTTTGGTATTCACCTTTTCGCGGACAAGGTGTATCCGGGAGCCTCCTGGGGCAGTGGGAAATCGTACCTTCTCTGGTTGAACTACGATGAACACCCCATGGATCCCAAAATTCCGAAGGGCTTTAGCGCCCAGGTATACCGGAGCGTTACCAATTCTCAAATGGATTTGGTACAAAGCGTGGATCTGAATAAATATAGTTACCTAATCACCCCGCAGAATCTTGCCAACCCCGTTCCCATAAAAATCTGGATGAACGGTGATACCGGCGAAATCCGGGTATACGATCCCACGGATCCCACCTATTACTACTATTTCTACATCGATAAGAAAGACGTTCCGATGAAAGGCGCCTGGATCGCCCTGCGAACCAACGGTCTCAAAATGTCTTTTGGCATGTAAGATTGCATTGATAATAGGGCTCACGGAAAAGCCCGCGTTACCGTATCCACGGAAACGCGGGCTTTTTGTTTGCCCTTCGGTTCAAGTCCGATCATTTTTACTTGCCGGCGATCGGACTTGAACCGATACGATCTCGCGATCAGTAGATTTTGAGTCTACCGTGTCTGCCATTTCACCACGCCGGCGCAATGGGGACATATTATCGAAAAAGGGCGCGACATTCAAGATAGTAACGCTTTTCTACCGCCTCTCCCATGGAAAAACTTTTCCTTGGCAGGGGGCCTGAACGGGCAACGGTGAAGAATAGGTCCCCCTTTTCTACCGGGGGGAGTAAAATTCCCACCCTGGGGGCCGAATCTTTCGTTTCCAGAGAAACCCGAAGGGTCTCTTCGGTCCCATGGAGATAATCGATAGAGCGGCCCGTTTTTTGTCCTACCCAACGGTCCAGCAGGGGCTGAAGGGGTCCCGTAGCGATACCGGGAGCGGATGTTTCCACCACCACAGCCCCATTCTTGGCGATAATGCCATAACGGGTACGATTACAGTCCCGATCCCCTACGAGTCGGACCATTGCTTCTATGGTTTTTACTCCTTGGGCCGAATAATCCGGAAGGGACGATAACAATTCCACAATATCATCTAAACGGGCTCCAAACATCACCCTGTGGATGGGTTCAAATTCAATTCCCCGGTCGTACAAATTTTCAATTTCCACTAACGCCCAACGGGCGGGGTGGGAAAGGAGATCGATTGCTCCCTCGTGAAGGGCCTTATACTCCTCCCAGACCGCCTTGGCGGTGGCTAAGGAGTGGTTTCCATCCCCCACCGCGAAAAGAAAGGGGTCATCCATCGGCGAGGCCTCGGCGCCCCGAAGGTAGCGGGTCTTCGACCTTTGGGCCAGGGCCTCCAAAGAGGTAGCAATAAGCTCTAAATCTTCGGCTGTATCGATCCGCCACCCCCGAACGGCCCCACCACCGAGCATTAAGGTCGTTTCGTAGGTTGGCTTCCTGGGTACAACCCGGGCCCCGAGTCCCTCTAGGAGGGTTTCCTGGTCGTCGTCCACCAGCAGAATGACGTGGGGCGTTTCCAAGGCCGCGCCCCTTCGAATTTCCATCCGGGGGGGGATCCGTTCCTGCACGGTCCCTTCGGTGGCCCGAATCCACGGACGAGCCCCGGGGGACCAATCGTAACGCTCCAAATCGATTAAGAGAACCAAACCCCGGCGAAGGGGATGGGAGGGGGTCGCCCGTTCCAGGTACATACAGGCCGAAAGGGGGGAACCAAAAACCCCTAAATCCAAATAGGACCGCATGGTATGCTGAATGCTCTGGATCCGCTCCCGTCGTTGGGGCTCATCCAGATAGATTTCCGGAAAAATCAGGCGGAGGGTCGATGCCCTGGGGCCTACCCGTTCTTCAACCTTCTGCCAATACCCCTGATCCTGGGTAAATTGGTCACAGGCGATAACAGCCCACGCTTCCAGATCCACCTGGGGGCCGGGAAGCAGAAGCGTTGGAAGGGCTATTCCAAGGTTAGCAAAACGGGTCTGGCTTTCGAGCATGGGAAACTCCTATTAGGCGTGATAATAGGACAAGGAAAAATTCCCGTCAATCGCGGTTTTGTTAAACCATTAAGAAGATCCTTAATCTTGACAAAACAGGCGGAGGAAACAATAGTTAAAGGTAGGCCCATGGCCCGAATGAATCCTTAAGTCCCCTCTAAAAACCAATGGTTTTTAGAGGGGACTTAAGCAATTCCTGTAAGGAATTGCGATTTCAGCGGATCAATTCTAAAAACTGATGTTTTTAGAATTGTTTCATCCTTTGTAAGGAGACTAGTCCGTGCAACTTCAGCGTCCGTCCTTAGCCCAGGAACAACGGCTAAAAATGAATCCCCAGCTTTTTCAATCGATAAAGCTGATGGCCCTGCCTGTGGTGGATCTGCGGGAACGGATCGAAGAGGAACTGGAGCGAAATCCCGCCCTAGAGGTGGTGGAAGACCGTTCCACCGTTTCCCTGGACGCGGCGTACGCTCCCCAGAAGGAAGAGGACGATTACTTCGAGGCCACCAGCGATTCGGGGTTTACCCGCCAAGGAACGGACGAAGATTCGGATCAACAGAGAAAATTCATGGAAGGGGCCCTTTCCCGGCCCGAAACACTCCAGGAACACCTCCTGTGGCAATTACGACTTCAACCGATCGACGAGGAAATCCGCCGAATTGGCGAGCTTTTAATTCAAAACCTTGATTCCGACGGTTTCCACAAAGAACCGGTGGACACCCTTTTTAAAGATACCGATTCTGCCAAAATTCAACAGGCCATGGAATTAGTGCGAACTCTGGACCCCCAGGGTACCTGTACGGCGGATTACAAGGAATCCCTCCGGGTGCAGGCTCGACTTCTTCCGGATGCCCCCGAGGGAATGGAACAGGTACTGGACCACCTGGAACTTTTAGAACGGAACCGTATTTCCGAGGTGGCTAAAAAAACAAAACATTCCGAGGATGAAATAAAACTCATTCTGGAAAGAATTAAGGAACTTTCACCCTTTCCGGGAAGACAGTTTGATACCGGGGATACCAAGTACGTAACCCCCGATTTGCTTGTCCTGCGGAAGGAGGGCGAATTTGTCCTGGTATTAAACGATGAAGAAATCCCCGTTTTGGGAATAAACCCCTTTTTTATGAAAATTTCCGACGGCAAGGACGGCGAAAAGCCGGTCCGGGATTTCGCCAAGGAAAACATCAAAGAAGCCCGGTGGTTCATCAAATCGATCAACCAAAGGAACCACACCCTCCTGCGGGTAGGTCGAGCTATCGTGGAATTTCAACGCGCTTTTTTTGCGAAGGGACCTAAATATTTAGTACCTTTAACACTGAAGGATATCGCCGCCGAGATAGGGGTTCACGAAACCACCGTCTCCCGGATCGCCAACGGCAAGTATATGCAAACCGAGTGGGGAATATTTGAGATTCGGCATTTTTTCACCAATTCTATCAGTGGTGCCGGGTCGGGAGGGTCCCGTTATTCCAAAGAAGGGGTCAAAGAGATTATTCGCGAGATGATTTTAAGCGAGGAAGGTCATCTTTCGGACCAAGAGATTTCCGACTTGCTTACCAGAAAAGGGATTCCGCTCGCCCGACGAACGGTAGCTAAATACCGAAAAGAATTGGACCTGGGATCGTCCTACAGTCGATGATTCCTGTCCGTCTTGGTAAAGCACCGATTTTCGGAGCGGTTTCGAATATTCGCCATAGGAGGCAAACATGAACATCGATGTAAAGGCCGTCCATTTTTCTCTGCGGGAAGACACCCGGGAGTTCCTCGACAAAAAAATTGCCCGTATACCCAACGCGGAAAACATGATCGTGGATCTCCTCTTTACCTTTACCAAGGAGAAAGATTTTGTCGCTGAAGCAACCGTGAATTTCCGATGGGGCGTATCGATTCATGTAAAGGAAAATGATTTTGAGCTGAACCCAGCGATCGACAAACTGATCGATAAGCTGGAATCTAAAATCATCAAAGAAAAAGAGAAGGTAAAGGACAAACACCAGACGAAGAACCCTGAATAGGTAACCGTTGAAAAGCCGCCGAAGGTTTCGGCGGCTTTTTTTTACCCTATTTTTTTGAGTCGGCGGCTGAGGATGCCGGTTCGGCCGCTTCCGCCGCCAAGGAAGCCCCCAGTTCACTGCTAGAGGCATAGGGATAGGCGGTGGGTTGAGGGGAACCACGGCGGCGGCCGGAGGCAAGGCGCTGGGCGTCGGCGGCCCGGTCCGCCAGAGTAATTTTCGCCGTAGAGACGATGGCCTGGGCTATAGATTCGCCGAGACGGCACCGGGCCGCCAGCTCCACGGGGTCGGCGGAGGCTATCGCTTCTAGGGACTGGTAGGCCCGCATAACCGCGGCGGCCCGCTGGGGGCCCACGCCTTCGACCGACTGTAGGGCCGGGAACTTCAGATCCTTTGACCGAAGTTTTTGGTTCAAAGTGGTGGCAAACCGATGGGTTTCGTCCCGGAGAAATTGAAGGATCTTTAACGCTTCCGATCGTTTATCCAACCGAATCGGGTCCCGAGCACCGGGGAGCCACAGTTCTTCGTCCCGTTTCGCCAGCCCAACCACGTCGCAATCCAGGCCCAGGACATCCAAAACCCCCTTGGCGGCGTTTACTTGCCCAATGCCCCCATCGATTAAAACGAGGTCCGGTAATTCCGCGTCATCGGCCAAGAGCCGTGAGTATCGGCGGGATACGGCTTCCCGCATGGCGTCAAAATCGTCTACCCGCCCCTCCACGGTCCTCAGTTTAAAGTACCGATAATTTTTTTTATCCGGGATTCCACCCTTAAAGGAAACCAGGGATGCTACCGGATGGGCGCCGTCCAGTTGGGCGATATCAAAACCCTCAATCCGTTCGGGGCGACGACGCAAGCCCAAAAGGCGAGCCAATTCGTCCAGCGCGGGACCGGCGCCCCGTTCTTTTACCCGTTTTGCCAGATCCTCCTGGGCATTTTGCAGGGCCATAGCCAATACCGCCTGGTGCCGCTTTTCATCGGCCCCCAACAACGTCGCGTTTTGACCCAGGGTTTCGGAAAACCATCGATGGATCGGGTCCACGTCCAGGTTTTCCACGGATAAATAAACCCGGGGAGGGGGGAGGCGCCCTCCGTTATAATAGGTGGTCAAAAAGAGTTCTACCGACTCCCCTTCTGTCGCGGCGGATCGGGTTCGGTACAGTTCCCTTCCGGTCATCTTACCCCCCCGCATAGACAGGATCGTAAAGGTGGTTAGGACCCCTTCGGAAGCCCAGGCGATGTAATCCCGGGCGTCGGCGTCAAAATCGACCACCGCGTTGGACACCGAAAGCTCTCCTATGGCGGTGATCGCGTCCCGAAGTTGGGCGGCCCATTCGTACTGGAAGGCCTGCGCGGCTTCCCGCATTTTTTTCCGGAGGTCCTCAACGACGACCTCCGTTTCCCCGGATAGCAGTTTTATCACCTGGTCGACGTGTTCCCCATACTCCTGGGGGGATATTTTGCCGCAACAGGGGGCGGAACAGCGGCCCATGTGGTAGTACACGCAGGGGTTTTCCGGGGCAGTAAACGACGGCACTTTCTGAGGGGGAACAGTTTATCGATCAATTCCAGCAGGGTTTCCACGGCTTGGACGTTCGGGAAGGGCCCAAAATAAAGAGAACCGTCTTCCACGATACGACGGGTTTTAAAAACCCTGGGGAAGGTTTCCTTCGTCAAGCGAACAACCGGATAGGTTTTACCATCCTTGAGGTTTATATTATACTTGGGACTGTGCTCTTTTATAAGCGTGTTTTCTAGCAGAAGGGCTTCGTATTCGTTGGATACGATGATCGTCTCGATGGTCCGAACGTGGGTTAGAAGGGTGCGGGTTTTTATATCCTTCTCTCCGGAGAAGTAGGAACTGAGCCTTTTCCGTAGGCTCTTTGCCTTTCCGATATAAATAACCTGGCCGTCCCCGTCCCGCATGATATATACTCCTGGGTCGAGGGGAGTTTCCTTTACCTGATTTTTGAGACGGATAAAATCTTCGGAAAACTTTTCAGGGTTCATATTGGTTTCTACCGATAATATAGGGAATTCATGAAGAAAGAAGCAACGGTACTCCGCATAGTCATTTTTCTCCTGGGAATCGGTATTCCGAGCGCCGCGCAAGAAAGGGCGTCCATACTTTTGGGCGGGACCGTTGGCTGGTCGGCATTGGAGTATAAAAACGGTGTGGTAGAAGTCCAGGGGGTTCGAAAAAACGTCGCCCTCGCCCTTTCTTCTGCCCGTTCTGGTACCGAGGATACGCTGGATCTTTCCCTTTCCTTTGACGAAGCGGACCCCACCGCCTTTTCCGATTCCACGGGACATTACGGAGCGCAAACGGGGGCCCTGGTCCGAGCTTCTGGACCGGGCATGGCCCGTTTTGGGAACGGAGCGGCCCTCTTTACCCAAGCCCTTACTGCGGTTCCGGGGAACGACGGGGCGTCCAATTCGGTAACCCTTACCCCGACCCGGTTCGCCCTGGGAGCGGAAGGTAATAGGGTGAGGGATTTTACCCTTGAATTTTGGCTGTACCCCGCCAACATGGGAAACGGCGAACGGGTACTTTTTTGGAACGCATCCAAAAAAAATATCGATGGAAGGGTCCTCAGTCAGCAGATTCGAGCCGTGGTTTTCCGTAATCGGCTTCAATGGACCTTTTCCAACCTTTTCTATTCCCCCGAGGGGAAAAAGACGCTTCCCGTGACGGTCACGTCCCAAACGGTCATCCTTCCTAAGGAATGGAGCCATCATCTTATCCGTTTTGATTCGTCCACGGGTCTTTTAGAGTATCTGGTCAATGGAAAAACTGAAGGTACCGCCTACGCGACCCCAACGGGCCAAGAGGGCTCCGAGGTGTATCTGCCCCTCGTAGGAATGGGGGGGCAACTGATCCTCGGCGGACCGTTTACGGGTCTTTTGGATGAATTCCGCGTATATCGGGGTTTTATAGAGCAGGCCCGGTCCCAAAAGTATCCTTCCAAGGGGGGTATGATCGTCAGCGCCCCTCTGGATTTAGGGTACACCAACAGCGAGGTGCTATCCGTTGACGCTACGGGAACCGGAGTTGGGGGGCCTAACGCCGACGGTTCGGCGATCCAGCTATTTATCCAAGCCTCCGATTCCATCACCCCGTGGTCCGACGACCCCGCAACCTGGCAACCGGTAATCCCTGGGGCATCCCTGGGGGGTAAAATCCGGGGACGGTGGGTTCGGATTGCGGCGGATCTGTACCCGAGCAACGATGGCGAAAAAACACCCTTTTTGGATTCCCTCCGGGTATATTATATTCCCGACGAACCGCCTCCCCCGCCCACGGGAGTTTTCGCCCTTCCCCAGGATGGGGCGGTGGATCTTTCGTGGCGCTTACCCACGGATCCTGACCTGGGGGGATTTTTGATTTATTACGGTAATTCCCCGGGGGAATACTTTGGTACCGACGCGGCCCTCGGTCCCTCGCCCCTCAACGTGGGAAAACGGACATCGATCCACGTCGACGGATTGCGGAACGGTGTAGTATACTATTTTTCAATCGTAGCGTATGACCGAGCGAATCCTCCCCATTTGGGTGCCTATTCCCGGGAAGTATTCGCCAGACCCTTAAGGATGGCCCCATGAGTCCCCTGGATATGCAAGACGTGTTCGACCGCGCCCGAGGCGCCGCCCGGGTAGGAGACCACGAAGCCGCAGAACGGCTTTTAAAAACCTATCTGTCCCGGAACAGCGAAGATCGGGAAGCCCGTCTTTTATTGGGCACCACCCTGGCAAAAGCGAATCGGCTGGAGGAAGCGGCGGATCAATTCACCCTCCTCTTGGCCCGGGATAGCAACGATTTAGAAGCCCTAAACAATCTGGCGGTTATTTATCGCAAACAGGAAAAATTTGAGGACGCCCTGGACGCCCTGGAACGGGCCATCGAAATCGATCCCACGAGACCGGAACTTCAATACAATTTAGGGAACATTTATAAACAGTTGGGAAACCTAAAAGCCGCGGCCATGGCCTACGCAAAGGTCGTGGAGCTGGACCCCCAGTACGTGCCCGCCTACAATAACCTGGGGACCATGTACGATAAGCTAAGGGAAGGGGAAAAGGCGTTTCAGGTGTTCCGAAAGGGCTTATCCCTGGATAGGAACAACCCTACCCTGCATTTTAACTACGGCATAGCCCTGGAAGCTAAGGGCCGTTTGGATGAAGCGGCCAAAGAATACGATGCGGCCCTCCGTAGTCGCCCGGGTTGGGTCGAGGCAATGAACAACTACGGGATAGTCCAATTTAAACGGGGCCGCCATTCGGAGGCCATGGATGTGTTTTCCCGGATTTTAGCCATCGATCCGTTTAACGCCGAAGCACGGAACAACATGGGGGTGGTTTTAGCGGACCAGGGGAGGCATGAAGACGCCATCCGTTCGTACCGTCAGGCCCTGGAAGCGAATCCCTCCTACGTTAACGCGGTGGTAAACCTGGAACAGTCCTTAGAAAATTTGGGGAACCTGGGGGACGCACTGATCGAACTGGAACGGCTAGTCAAATTGGTCCCCTCCAGCGCCGAAGGCCGTACCCGATTAGCGGGTATTTATCTTAAAATGGAACGGTACCAGGAAGCCCTGGACCAGGCATCCGCCGCCTTGGAATGGGAACCCGAAAGCGTTCAAGCCCTGCGGATCCTCGGATCAGCGTACCGGGCCCTGGGTCAGGACGATAAGGCCCAAGAAACCTTTGAAAAAATTATCGCCATCGATCCGGGGAATTACGCCTTCTACCTGGATTTGGCGGACCTGCACTTCCGCCGTAGGGAGTATAAAAAGGCGGAAATTGCCATCCTCGCTTTTTTAGCCCGAAAGCCCAACGATCGAAACGCCAAATTGATGTTGGGCCGCTTGTACGCGGAGATGGGCAACCCTGCCCACGGGATTCAAATTTTCGAAGAGCTTTCCAAGGCAGACCCCAACGATACGGAGGCCCTTAGCGCTGCGGCGGAACTGCACAAACAGCTGGGGGAGGTAGAAAAGGCGCTTCGATCGGCGGACCAATTGGTCAATTTACAGGGTTCCCGGGGAAGCTCCGAGGATCTAAGCGCCCTCAATAAATCTTTGGATTTTTACGAAGGGGCCGTACGGGCGTACTCGGCCACCGTTCGGGATATGTGGGAACGGAACCTCCGGTTGCTTAAATCGGGGGCCGCTGGGGATACGGCGGAAAACCAGGAAGAAGAAAATCCCCTCCTGTTAGGTTCTATCGAAGCGGCTTCATCTATCGAAGAGGAGGCGGAAAGCCTTTTGATAGAAGATATCGAACCGGAGGAGAAGGAAGAGGAACCGGAGGAAGAGGACGTTTTTGCGCCTCCGGAGGAGGAATTTCCCCTTTATAACGAAACTTCCCAGGGTGATCCCTTTAGCGATCTGATAGAGGATGAAGGTCCGGCGACGGTACCGAAAAACCAAGAAGAGACGGCCCTTCAGGAGGAAGAGGAACCCCTTACGCCACCCCCTGCCAAGTCCGCCGAAACGCCACCGCAGGACCAGGGCGGAACACCTCCTTTTCCACCCTATCCTCCCTACCCAACCTATCCCTCCTATCCGCCCCCGGCGTGGCCCCCCGCAGGGCCACCCCCGGCAGCTCCGCCCGCAGGACCATCCCCGGCAGCTCCGCCCGCAGGACCACCCCCGGCGGCTCCGCCCGCAGGACCACCACCAGCGGCTCCGCCCGCAGGACCACCACCAGCGGCTCCGCCAGCGGGGCCACCCCCGACACCCCAGAAGGAAGAACCCCGCGTTCCCCCTCCCCCCGAACCAATTCCCTCCGAGCCGGAGGAGTTGGAAGCCGAACCGGAAGCCCTTCCCGAGGAATTTGTTCCCCTGGAGGAAGAAGACGAGGAGGTCCTCCCTCCAGAAGAGCCAGTGACCGAACCCGCTGAACCGGAACTGGAAGAACTGGGACCAGAAGAACTGGAACCTGAGGAATTGGAAGAACCCCTGGCGCTGGAAGAGGAGCCCGAGGAGTTAAGCGAACTGGAGCCGGAGGGCGAGCCGGAGACCGAACCTGAGGAGCCGGAGACCGAGGAGGTCGTGGAGGCCGAGCCTGATGCTGAACCGGAAGAACCCTTGGAGTTGGAAGAGGAACCCGAGGAGTTAAGCGAAGTGGAACCGGAGGGCGAAACTATCGAATCTGAAACCGAAGGCGAGGAGCCGGAGGTAACCGAATTGCAGGGACCGAAGCCTTTGCCCCCACAGAAAGCCCAAGCCCCAGGGGCCGCTAAACCGGAGAAAGACCAGAAGAAAGCGGCTACCGGCATGGATCGGGAAAGGGTTCTCAACCTCTTCCAATACCTTAAGGACTTGACATCCAACCTACCCGAGGAACAACGGAACGCCTTTAAAAAAAGCGATGCCCGGCTACGAATGGAGTATGTGATCGATCGGCTCGAAGGCAGGAAGGGGTTATTCAAAGAAGTCCGAGAACGGATTGGTCGAGGACAGGAAGAATCGACGCCCTCCTTGGCTAAAAGTCCGGATATCGCAAAAACCCTCGCGTATCTGGGGAATTTAGCAAAGGCTCTGCCGGATCGAGATTTAACCCAGGCGATCGAGCGGAAGGTCCAAAAAATAGTTAAGGATATAGCGCATGGAGGAAAGGGTGATTGACAACGCCGAAAAAAAAATAGACGCCTACATTAAAAACATGCCCAGTCTCCCGACGACGGTGGCGAAGGTCCTGGAGGTCTGCAACAATCCCCGCACCAGTCCGGCGGATTTGAACCACGTTATTTCTCTTGACCCGGTCCTGGTGGGGCGGGTGTTAAAACTTATCAACTCCGCCTACTACGGATTGGGTCAGCAGGTAACCAGTCTGGTTCGGGCTATCATCATGTTGGGGATCAACACGGTAAAAAATCTGGCCCTTTCCAGCGCGGTACTCCGGAATTTATCGTCCCGAAAGGATTTTCAAGCCCTGGATATGGAAGGCTTTTGGCGTCATTCCCTTTGCGTCGGGGTAGCGGCGAAGGTTCTGGCCAAGCATCGGGGGATCGACTCAAAACTGACGGAAGAGTATTTTACCGCAGGCTTGCTCCACGATATCGGGAAAATCCCCTTAAACGCTGTCCTTTCAAAGGAATACGTCATGGCCATCAGCGTTTCCGACCGGGAACGAATATCCTTGCACAGAGCGGAGGGACAGATCCTGGGGATCGACCATACAAAGTCGGGTGCGATGATCGCTTCCGCGTGGAAGCTGGAAGGGGCAGTGGGAGATGCGATCGCCCATCATCATGCTTATATGGAGTACGAAGGACCGTTCAAGGATATTCTTTTTAGCGTGGTGTTGGCGAATCGTTTTGCCAGCATCATGGGTATCGGTTTTTCAGGCAACCGGTACCCCGAAAAGTTGGATAACGCGGTTTGGGAATTTCTAAAGTTGGATAGAAGCATTTTTGACAAGATTGAACAGGTGGTAAACCAGGAAATCGAGAAGGCCAAGGTCTTCTTACGGGTAGAGTAGGAGGGCAGGGGTATGTTTTCAGTCCGTTTTTGGGGGGATCGGGGTTCCATCCCGTGCCCCGGACCCGCCACGGTCAAATTCGGAGGGAATACCTCCTGTTTGGAAATCCGGGCCGACGACAGACTCGTTATCGTGGACCTGGGAACGGGGGTAAAGCCCCTGGGCGATTGGCTTATGGGGAACGACTTTAAAAAGGGCCCCCTGGACGCGGATATTTTTATCACCCACACCCACTGGGACCATATTATGGGTTTCCCCATGTTCACCCCCATTTTTATTCCTGGAACGAAGCTTCGGATCCGGGGCCCCGTTTCCTACGAGGACGATTCTCTGGAGTCCATTATCGGGGCCCAGTTATCCTACCGGTACTGGCCGGTTCGACAAAGCGAACTGGCGGCGGCTATCGAATACGCCCAGCTGAAGGAAACGATTCTGGATTTGGGGAAGGGCCTTATCGTCAAAACAAAGTACCTGAACCATCCTATCCTCTGTTTGGGCTACCGGTTCGAGTATGAGGGTAAATCGATTATCACCGCCTACGATAACGAGCCCTTCCGCAACGTCTTTCCCACGGATCCCCAAGATCCGGGCTACGACGAGGACGCGGCCAAGGAGGGGGAGCTGGCGGCTCGGGAAGAGAACGAAAAAATTCTCCGCTTCTACCAGGGGGCGGATGTGCTCATCCACGACACCCAATATACCCAAAAGGAATACGAGGGCGGTAAAATCGGCTGGGGACATTCGTCCTTTGAACACGCCATCAACTCGGCCCATAAGGCGGGGGTAAAAAAACTTGTCCTCTTTCACCATGACCCCAACAGAACCGACGATCAACTGGAGGAACTTGAAAAGGGGTACCAGCGGAGAATCCGGGGGAAAACAGCCATGGAAATCATGATGGCCCGGGAGGGACTGCGGGTAGAGGCGTGATAAAATACCAGCCCTTGTCCCTCGGTTGTACGGGAAAGGTGTTGGGTCGGGGTTTGATAGCCTCGACACCGTTTTCGCAGGCGATATAGGAAAGCCAAGCGTCGCTTCGACTATCGGCCAGGGCGTCCGCGGCGATATTCAGGCCCATCAGGGCCTGCTCATCGGGACTAAAGGCCCGGCAAGTAGGGCAGGAACACCAGGATTGGGGGGCATCGTTTTCCAGGGCGCCGTCGGCCCAGAGGTGAAAAATCCGGACTTCCGGGTACCCGTCAAACAATTTTTTCGCGTTTTCCCGGATTATTTTTAGGGTGGTTGGGTTGGTGGGACAGAAATTTCGGTCGTTGCGCCGACGGCCCTGTACCATCCGGAACAGATCGGGGTTTCGGAAAAACAACGATCGGGGCACCAGGGAAGATAGAAAGACCCCTCCAATTTCGATGGGGAACCGGTGGGATTCGATAGCCTCGGCAAAACGTCGATCGTGCTGGAATAAAAAGTTCCGAAGCTTTGCCGCCGAGGGGGTAGCGTTTTCAGCGGTAACCACAGGGGCGTCAAATTGGTTTCTGGCGGCCCAGTGTATCCACTCGACACCCCGTTTCCCCAGGTCCTCCAGGTTAAAAAACACCCGAGCCAGGCTTCCCAGGTCGGGGCTATCTGCCTTATAGTTTCCATCCTTGGACAGGGGGTACCGGGTGTCCCCCTCGGGACGGGGAGGGGCGTGTTCGGTTTGGACGTTGGGCCAACGGAACCCCAGGGCCCACAGAAAATCGTAAATTCCCTTTTCTAAAGCCCGATCCGAATTCCCGTAAATTTCTATTCTCTGATCCCCCGCCCGCCATGAAAATCCATCGCGGTAGGGATCAACACCGTCGGAATTGAGAAGAATAATGGGGGACCCTTCGTCGGGAGTTTCCTGAGTACCGTTCACCAAGGGAGGTTCGGTGGGGGGAAGGTTCACGGAACGGCGGAGTTCGCCTATACATCGGACCAAATCTCGACTGGCCCCTTGATCGGACAGTTCCTTTTTTACAACCAGCACGGTCCAATTTTTTGAAACATCAAAATATATCATAAATTATGAAAAATCTTATTCTTTTCCACGGCAAAGTCAACTAAGGGTATAAAAATTATAAAAAAAATGGTATGAAAATACCGAACAGATAAAATGAAACCGTGTATACTAGGCAACGAGGAAATCCATGATCACACCATACACTTCTAATCTCAACCCATCCCAGGAAGGGATTCCGGACTATGACGTTGCGGTAATTGGGTGCGGTGTCTCCGGAGCGAACATCGCCCGCCGTCTTTCGGCGTATAAAATCCGGGTCGCCGTTCTGGAAAAGGCAGCGGACGTATCCTTTGGTACGTCCAAGGCGAACTCGGGAATCGTTCACGGGGGCTTTCACCACAATAAAAAGTACCTTAAAGCCCGCTTAGAACTGCTGGGCAACCTCATGTTCGAACGACTTCGCAGGGAGCTGGACTTTCCCTTTAAACGCTGTGGCATCATCGTCGCGGCCCTGCACGAGGACGAAATGAAGGCGGTGGAACACCTGTACATGCAGGGGGTAGAGAACGGGGTTATCGGTATCGAACTCTGTTCCCGGGAACGGCTTCTGGAATTGGAACCCAAGCTGTCCAGCGATACGGTGGGGGGCCTGTACGCCCCCGGGGGCGGTATCGTGGAACCCTACCGCTTTGTGTTTGCCCTCGTCGAATCGGCAATGAAAAATGGGGTCCACTTTTACACAAATTATAGGGTCTCTGCCGCCGAGCGTGATAATGCTGCGGGTCGCTGGACCGTAAGGGCCGCCGACGGAAGGAGCATCCGGGCCCGGTTCGTGGTCAACGCCGCGGGACTCTTTGCCGACGAGGTGTCCTCCATATTCGGGGGGGAACAATTTAAAATCACCGGTCGCAAGGGGGAATACTACCTCCTGGACCGGATGACGAAGGCCCGCCCCGAACGGGTAGTGTTCCCCGTACCGACCTCCGTATCCAAGGGTATGCTGGTGATCCCCACCGTCGAAGGAACCGTTCTGGTGGGTCCCACGGCGGAGGCGACGGAAAACAAAGAAGATTTTTCTACCACCTCTGAACGGCTGGAACAGATCCTCGACTCGGGAAGAAAGATGATTCCCTCCCTAAGCCGAAACGACGTGATTACCAACTTTGCGGGTATCCGGCCCGTGCTGGATGAGGATTTCTACATCGAACCCTCCAAGAAAGCGCCGGCCTTCGTTCAGGTGGCGGGGATTCAATCCCCCGGGCTAACCGCTTCTCCCGCCATTGGCGAATACGTCAAAGACCTTCTTAAAGGAATCGGGCTCGAGTTAACCGAACGGAGCGATTGGGACCCCTTTGTGGATCGCCGACCCCGGGCGCGGGAACTTTCTCCCTTTGAATTGGATTCCCTTATCGCCCAGGACCCCGCCTGGGGCAACGTGGTCTGCCGCTGTGAAAACGTAACGGAAGCGGAAATCGTGGAGGCCATACGGATGGGACACCACACCCTGGACGGGGTAAAGTACTTTACCCGAGCCCAAATGGGCCGCTGTCAGGGGGGCTTTTGTACCTACAAAATAATTAAAATTATAATGCGCGAAACGGGACTCTCCTACGAAGCCATCACCAAACACGGCGGGGAGAGCCGGGTGTTGGAGGGTGAACTATGAAGGAACTCCGTTACGACGCGGTAGTCATTGGAGGAGGCGCCGCAGGAATGGCCGCGGCTCTGGAAATCGATGCGGCGGGGTTTTCCTGCGCCATTGTGGAACGGGAAGATCATCTGGGCGGGATTCTGATGCAGTGCATCCATAATGGATTCGGCCTCCACGAATTTTCGGAAGAACTTACGGGGCCCGAATTCGCCGAGCGGTTCGCTACCAAGGTGGCGGCATCCAAAATCGCCGTCTATTTGGGAACCACCGTTACCAATTTTAAGGCCGAAGGAATTTCCGAATCCGGAGCTTCGGTAAAAGAATTGATCTGTTCTTCCACCGATTTCGGGGTAATGAGGATTTTAGCCCGGACCGTGGTTTTAGCCATGGGGTGCCGGGAAAGAAACCGGGGAAACGTCCGGATCCCCGGCTCCCGTCCCGCGGGGGTGTTCACCGCTGGCCTGGCCCAACGGTTGGTGAATATAGAGGGGTACATCCCGGGGAAAGAGGTGGTCATTATCGGTTCCGGGGATATCGGTCTGATTATGGCCCGCCGGATGAGCTGGGTGGGATGCCACGTGAAAGCGGTGGTGGAAATAATGCCCTACCCCTCTGGCCTGACCCGCAACATTGTCCAGTGTCTCCACGATTTTAACATTCCCCTGTACCTTTCCTCCCAAACCACCAATATTTTTGGGAACCACCGGGTCGAGGGGGTCGAGGTTACCCCCATGGAGAACGGAGCCCTGGTTCCGGAAAAGGCTTTCCGCATCGATTGCGATACCGTACTGCTTTCGGTGGGGTTGGTTCCGGAAAACGAACTGTCCAAGGATGCGGGGGTAGAGCTGAACGCCACTACCAACGGCCCCATCGTCGATTCGACCATGATGACCAACGTGGACGGGGTTTTTGCCTGCGGCAACGTACTGCACGTCCACGACCTGGTGGACTGGGTGGCGGAAGAAGCCCGGGCCACGGGGCGCAACGCCGCCGGATGGCTGAAGGGCGAACGTCCGACCATGCAAGTTCGCGTAAAAGCGGGGTCCAACGTCCGGTACGCCAATCCGGGGAAACTGGATCCCCGGAGGGATAACAAGGTCTACCTTCGCTCTCTTATCGTAAAAAATGACGCGGTGTTGGAACTGCGTTTGGATAACCGGGTAATCCGGAGCATCAAAAAGGGGCACGTTCAACCCTCGGAGATGATAACCCTCAATATCGGCCCCAAGGATTTGGACGGGGTCGGTTCCGATTCGGCCCTCGAACTGGCCATTCTGTAGGAGGATAGGTCGATGCGATCCCTGACCTGCATCGTTTGCCCCATAGGCTGCGATCTAAAGGTAGAAGAAGGAAAGGATGGAGAACTGATCGTATCGGGGAACCGGTGTCCCCGGGGAGCCGCGTACGCCATCGAGGAAATTCGTTCCCCCAAACGGGTGGTTACCGCCACCTGTCGCTTGGATCTTCCGGGTAATGGGGGGGAACGACGGGAGGAAGAACCCTCGACCCAGGCCTTCCGAAACCGTATGCGGCGCCACGGGATGTACGATCCCCGGCGTTTGCCCGTAAAAACCTCGGTCCCCTGCCCCAAAGAACGGATAGACGAACTATTAAAGGATATTTACGCCCTTAAGGTCAAACTTCCGGTCCAAGGGGGAACCGTCCTGTTGGCTAACTGGAAGGGAACCGGTATAGACGTAGTGGCGGTTAGGGCTTTAGACTAGGCCTATGGCGACCATGAGTAACGACCCCGCCGTTTTCTGGCGGGACTATGAAATTCAGCACGGTGAAAAAGTTCTGGCCTACAGTCTAGGCTGTTATAACTCCGGCTGGGATGAGTTTAAGGGGCCCCTGTGGGGCTTATTGATAGCCACCGACGGGGGCTTCCGGTTCCACCATTTCCCCCACGAAGGGTGGATCAACGCCCTTTCCCGGATCACCGGCGGCGGGGGTGCTCCTCCGGAAGAAAAGACCCTCTTTGTACCCCGATCTCGGCTGATCCAGGTGGAACTGCGCGTGGATTCCTCCCTGTTACGGCGTATCCTTTCCCCCCATCCCCCAATTTTTGCCCTCCGGTACACGAAAACCGACGGTACCGAAGGACTTCTCTTGGCGGACACGGACAAGACAGCCCAACCGGTGGTAGGTGCCCTGGGGGGCCTTATAGCAGGATAACCTAGCAGTTTTTAGGACTTGTCCGTCTAATCATAAAAAATCGCAGGAATCTGCGATTTTTTACCTTGCAAACTGCTCAAGAGCCTGCTTTATCGGTATTTTTAATCCCCAAAGTTCACTTTGGGGATTAAAAATCCACCAGTCCGACAGGCTCCTAAATCCGGATAATCCGAGCCTTGGTAAGAACCTGGGGCCCCTGGGGGGTTAGCAGGATATCGTTTTCCAATCGACACCCCCCCGCGACCGTATCGTATAACCCCGGCTCCAGGGTAAAGACCATACCGGAGGAAAGGCGCCATTCGTTGTCCGCCCGGCTCCGGAGCGCGGGGGCTTCGTGGGCTTCCAGACCGATCCCGTGGCCCAACGCGTGGGGCATAGTTTTTTTCGCCTTACCAAACAGAGCATCCACCGCCAGGGAAATTTCCCGGGTAGGGGCGTCTTCCTTGATAAGGGAAAGCGCCAAGGCGTAGGCCTTTTCCACCAAAGCAAGCATCCGTTCTTGCGCCCGGGACAGGGGACCCCGGGCGACGGTGAGGGTCACATCGGTGGTATAGCCCTGGTATTTCAACCCAAAATCGAGGATTGATAGTCCCGTCCCTCCAAAGGGTTGGGCCGTATAGTTGGGAAACGCGTGGATACCGTAACTTCTCGTGGGTCCAGCGACCAGACTCTCAAAACCCGTTCCTTCACAATCCCGTTTTCTCGCCTCCGCTTCGATAAAAAGGGCCACGTCGATCTCGGTTTTCAGGGTTCCCGAAAGGAGCTCCCGTTCCAACAGGTCGATCACCTGGTTGGTAATATCGGCGGCCCGAAGGTATAGCTGGATTTCCCCCTCGTCCTTAATGGCCCTCAGTCGGGACGCCTCCTCCGAAGCCCCATCGTTTCTACAGATAATGTCGTAATCCGGAAGGCTGGAAACGTACTGTAAAAAGAGAGGATAGGGTATGGAAGAGGGAATCTCCAACCGGGACGTGGAGGGAACCTTTAAATATTCCGCCACCGCCTTTGTGGCCCGAATGGGATGCCGCTCAAACTCCCCGTAGGGAACCACCGCGTCGGCATTAGCGTACAGGGCCGCCAGGTTTGTGTCCCAGGGGACCAACACGGACCGCTTGTCCACCGAAAGAAACAGCAGGGCGTCCCCCGGCTGACCCGTAAGCCACCGAATCGCAGGGTCCCTGCGGCCCTCCACATCCTCAAACATAAGAAGACCAAGACCCTCTTGGGCCATCCAATCGTACAGGCGCTCTCGGCGCGTTTCGTAATTATTCATGGTACTACTATGCCCCTTATTACTTTTTCAGACAAGGTAAGGGGTACGCGAGTATAAACCAACTCCGCTTTCAAAAGGGCGATTAATTCACCGGATTCCGCAACCTTCCCCCTATTCCCCCGGTCCAATTAGGTATTATGGAATACGCACCCCGACACGTTCGGACCTTTAGACCCCGCTACTACGAGTTGGATAGTCGGGGGGAGCTAACCCCCAGCGCTATGATGTCCCTTTTTGAAGAAGCCGCGTTCTCCCACCTAGAAAGTACGGGGTGGGATGTGTACCGACTTCTGGAAGCCGGTTACGGATGGATACTCCTTCAGGGATCCTTTACCATGGACCGTTACCCCCGGTATCGCGAGGACTTTAGCATCGAAACCTGGGTCCCCGGACAGAGGCTTTTCTATGGACTCCGTAAATTTGAAGTTAAGGACAGCGAAGGTAGAATCATCGGTACCGCCCATTCCTTTTGGGTCTTCTACAACCTGGCAAAGGAACGCCCCGCCCCGCCCCTCCAGGAAATACTGGACGTGTGGAAACCCGATCCTCAGGTCGTTTTACGCCGGGACCCCCTGGGAGGGAACCCCCCAGAGGTATACCCCGACGCCCCGGAAACCCAAGGGGCTCCCTTCGACGTCCGAACCCTCGATATCGATACCAACGGCCACGTCAACCACGTCCGGTACATCGACTGGGCCATGGAAGCCGTCCCCACCGAACTCCGACAGAACTACCAGCTTCGAACCATCGAGGGCCGTTATATCCATGAAATCGTCCTTGGTCAGGAGATTATCCCCTACGCCGTACCACGATCCCCCATCGAAAACACCCATGGAGCAGTGACCCTTCAGATGGCCGTATACGCGAAGCTCCCCAACACCACCCCCGGATCCGCTGTCATCGCCGCCAGTGCCCAGAGCACCTGGATTCCACGGGACCGCACGGAATAATATGGTTAATCAATCGAGAGAGGAGTTTCCATGGGAATCATAATCCTGAACATTCACCACGGCAGAGGACTCCTGTACATCTGTTACACCCAGGGCAGACGTGATCAGACCTATCAAATCGGCGTCCTCAGGAAACGGGCCACCGCTTTTCTGTGGAGATAGGAAATATTCAGGGAACAACAACAATGGACACAGCCATCCTTCCATTTCCTTGCCATTAATGGTACCCAGCAAAGGTCGAACCGGATCTGATAGTT
>Ga0272446_1002789_pt1 | contig 23119 bp, 15 predicted proteins | sample YNPCB0061_FD_194587 | JGI IMG/M metagenome (GOLD analysis project Ga0272446, IMG submission 194587) | Hot spring microbial mat communities from Yellowstone National Park, WY, United States - YNP-CB-006-1 | ecosystem: Environmental > Aquatic > Thermal springs > Hot (42-90C) > Sediment | place... | reverse complement strand
GTACGGATCATCTCCTTAGCCCTGGCTTCCAACCGGGTGCTCACGCCCTGGCTGCCGACCTGCACGATGCGCCCGGTTTCGCGGGCCGCGCGAACGATCTGGGGGCCTTCGGAGGCGCGATACGTCAGCGGTTTCTCACAATACACGTCTTTGCCGGCGCGTACGGCGTCGATCACGATGCGGCTGTGCCAGTGGTCGGGCGTGGCCACCACCACAGTATCGATGTCCTTGCGCTCCAGCACTTCGCGGTAGTCGCGGAAGACCCTGGCCCTGCCCGCGGTGCGCTCGACGGCGCGCGCTACCCTGCCCTGGTAAGCGTCCACCACGGCCACGATCTCGGCGCCCGGGTTCTGCTGAATCGCCTGCATCAGTTCGTGGGCGCGCGCTCCGGCGCCGATCATGCCCACGGTAATCCGTTCGCCGGGCGAGACCGGCCTGGCGGCCGGGGAGGCGGCGAGCATGCCGGCGCCGCTCCCGATGAAAGTTCTACGGCTGAGGTTCATTGGAGGCGATTATAGCTCACGGCTCGCGCGCGGCTGCGGCCGATACGGCCGGGACCGGGCGGCGAGGCGGCGAAATGGATTAGCATCGTAGTTCTCTTCTATGCACGCTTCGACGGGTCTGATTTCACTCAGTTGGGTGGACCTGGCGGTCGTCGCCCTCTACTTCGCTATGGTGCTGGCCATCGGCTTTTACCTGAAGCGCCACGCGCGCACCGGCGAGGAGTTCTTCTGCGCCGGGCGGGAGATGACAGCCTGGGTGGCGGGACTGAGCTTCCTGGCCGCCAACCTGGGCTCCCTCGAACTGATGGGCTGGGCGGCGGCCGCCTATCAGTACGGAATCATGGCCACCCACTGGTATTGGATCGGTGCGATTCCCGCCATGCTGTTCCTGGGCGTCGTCATGATGCCCTTCTACTACATCTCCAGAACCCATTCCGTGCCCGGTTACCTGAAACTCCGCTATGGCGAGCCCGCCCGCGCCCTCTCGGCTATCACGTTCGCGCTCATGACGGTGCTGATGAGCGGGGTGAACATGTACTCGATGGCCGTGGTGATGAAAGTGGTGCTGGGCTGGGACATCAACTTCAGCATCTGGGCTTCGTCGCTCACCGTCGCGGTGTACGTGGCCCTGGGCGGGCTGCTGTCGGCGATTTTCAACGAGGTGCTGCAATTCGTGCTCATCTGGCTGGGGGCCCTGCTGGTGCCCATTGTGGGCCTGATTGAAGCAGGCGGGTGGACCGCCATGATCGCGCGCATTCAGCAGCGTTTCCCGCACCAGGATTACACCCACATGTGGTCCACCCTGGGTTCATTTTCCGGCAATCCCATGGGCATCCACTGGACGGGCATCGTCTTCGGCCTGGGCCTGATCGGATCATTCGGCTACTGGACCACGGATTTCCTGGTGGTGCAGCGCGTGCTGGCAGCGCGCGATTTGCGCTCGGCCCGCATGGCTCCCGTTATCGGGGCGTTTTTCAAGATGCTGGTGCCGGTAATCGTCATCGTGCCCGGACTGCTGGCCCTGGCGCTGCTGCCTGCTCCCCTGACCGGTGAGAGGGAAGCTCTGGCCACGGGCGGGCACAGCTACAACGAGGTGCTGCCGCTCATGCTGGCGCGTTACCTGGGACCCGGACTGCTCGGTCTGGGCGTGACCGCGCTCATTGCCGGGTTCATGTCCGGCATGGCCGGGAACGTGAGCGCTTTCGCCACCGTGTGGACCTATGACATCTATCGCGCCCTGTTCCGCAAAGGGGCCTCCGACGCGCATTATGTGCGCATGGGCCGCTGGTCCACGGTGCTGGGTGTGCTGGTCAGCGTGGGCACGGCCTACCTGGTGATGAACGCGGCGAGCATTATGGACTACACGCAGGCCCTGTTCAGCTTCTTCGTCGCGCCTTCGTTCGGCGCCGTTCTGCTGGGCATGCTGTGGAAGCGCACCACTCCGGCGGCCGGTTTCTGGGGTTTGCTGGCAGGGACGCTTTCCTCTATTGGCATGTGGATCTGGGTGCGGCTCGATCCCGGCGCCGTGGCCATCGTGGCCCTCTCACCGCATGCCAAGGACATGGCCGAGAGCATGTACCGGATTCTATGGTCCGGCCTGGTCACTTTCCTGGTGACCGTCGCCGTGACGCAGTTCACCCGGCCGAAACCGGACGAAGAACTGGCCGGCCTGGTATACGGGTTGACCCCAACGCCCTCGGAAAAGCACGCCCCACTGATGGGCCGGCCGGTTTTCTGGGCCGCCCTGGTGGCGGCTCTCCTGGTGATCGCCAACCTGGTGTTCTGGTAAAGGCGGCTCAGGACCGGCTGGCGCCCACTTCCTGGTAAATCTCGAGCACCTGGCGGGCCGCGCGTTCCCAACTGAACTTGGCCACCTGCGCGTACCCCTTCTGGATCAGTTCCCGGCGCAGCGCCTCGTCCAGAAGGACCTCCTGGATGCCCCGGGCGATATCGAAGACGTTTTCCGGGTTGACGATCACGGCCGCGTCACCCACCACTTCCGGCAGCGAGCTGACTCCGGAAGTAACCACCGGAGTTCCCGATGCCATGGCCTCCAGCGGCGGCAGGCCGAAGCCTTCGTACAAAGAGGGAAAGACAAAAGCGGCGGCGGTCTCGTAGAACACTCTCAGCGTATCGAAGGGGACAAAGCCCAGGAACCGCACCGCCTTCTCGACGCGGGTCTGGATGACCGCCCGGCGGACCGAGGGATATCGGGACAGTTCGTCGCCAATGATGATCAGCCGCAGGTCCTTGTAGACCGGGTGGTCCTTCAATGCGGATCGCGCCACCGAGAAGGCTTCGACCAGCCGGGGAATATTCTTCTGCGGGCGGATGTTGCCCGCGTACAGCAGAAAGGGGTAGTTGATCTGGTAGCGCTCGAGAATGCGGCGGCGTTCGAGTTCCCGCCCGGAGGGGCCGGCTGCCCGCGCATCGGCCACGGGCCCGTGGCGCAGAAACTCGGGGTCGGGTGCGTTGTAGACCAGGCGGATACGGTCCGGAGGAATACCCAGCAGTTGCTGCACGTCGCGCCGGGTTGCGGCCGATACGGCAATCACTTTGGCGGCCTTGATCAGCCCGCGCCGGAAGAGCATTTGCCGGAACTGCCTGCGGATTCCCGCCCCTTCCTGGAACAGCAGGTTGCTCATGTCGTGGACTGTGACCACGTAAGGGCGCACCATCATCAGAGGGACGCGATTGAGCGGAATGTGGCACAGATCCGCGTCCAGGCGGCGCAGAAACAGCGGGAACAGGACGTTTTCACGGAGGGGCACATCGGTGCGGGGATAGGTGACGGTCTCGAAATTCGGCGGCAGGCCGGCCAAATCCCCCACGTTCGCCTCCAGGCTGACCAGCGTGTAATGGTTCGTCTGATCGATGCCGGCCAGCGCGTGGATCAGGTTGCGCAGATAGGTCCCCACGCCGAAATCCCGAATATGCCGGGCGTCGATGACGACTTTCAGGGGCATCTTTCAAGCGGAGGGCCTACCTGCCGCTGCGGGCCGCCTCGCGCTTCCAATCGTACAGCGGGAATCGCCGGGTAAGCGCGTCCACGCGGCGGCGCACCGCGGCGATGGTCTCCTCCGAGCCGAGATTGCGCAGCACCTCGGCGATCAGAAAAGCCACCTCCCGCATCTCCTGCTCGCCGAAGCCCCGGGTGGTCAGCGCCGGGGTGCCCAGGCGGATGCCGCTGGGATTGAGAGGCGGGTTGGAGTCGAACGGGATGGTGTTCTTGTTGACCGTGATGCGCGCGCTGTCGAGGGCCTTTTCGGCCTCCTTGCCGCGGATGCCTTTCGAGAACACGTCGACCAGCACCAGGTGCGTGTCCGTCCCGCCGGAGACCACGCGGAAACCCTCTTCGACGAGTCCCGCCGCCAGCGTGCGGGCGTTGGCCACGACCCTTTTCTGATACTCGACGAACTCCGGCTGCATGGCCTCGCGGAAGCAAACGGCCTTGGCTGCGATGATGTGCACCAGGGGGCCGCCCTGAATCCCCGGAAAGACGGTCTTATCCACCGCCTGTGCATACTGCGAGCGGCACAAGATCAGACCCGCGCGCGGCCCGCGCAGGGTCTTATGCGTGGTCGAAGTGACGATATCGGCCCAACGGCAGGGGTTGGGGTGGATTTTCGCCGCCACCAGTCCGGAGAAATGGGCCATGTCCACCAGCAGCAACGCGCCGGCCGAGTCGGCGATCCGCCGGAAGCGCTCAAAATCGATCACCCGCGGGTAGGCGCTGCCGCCGGCGATGATCAGTTTGGCTTTGTGCTCCACGGCCAGGCGCTCGACCTCGTCGTAGTCGATGATCTCGTCTTCCCGGCGCACCCCGTACGGCACTACCCGGTAGGTCTTCCCCGAGAAGTTCAGGGGGTGGCCGTGAGTCAGGTGCCCGCCGTGGGACAGGTTCATGCCCAGAATGGTGTCGCCGGGCTGGAGCACGGCGGCGTAAGCCGCCTGGTTGGCCTGCGACCCGGAGTGGGGTTGCACATTGGCGTGCTCGGCTTCAAAAAGCTGCCTGGCGCGGTCGCGGGCCAGGTTCTCGACGTCGTCAGTAAACTCGCAGCCGCCATAATAACGGCGGCCCGGATAACCCTCGGCGTACTTGTTGGTGAAAACCGTGCCGGCGGCTTGGAGCACGGCTTCGGAAGTGAAGTTCTCGCTGGCGATCATTTCGAGCTGGCTGTTCTGCCGTTCCTGCTCGTTCAGGACCGCCTGGTAAATCTCGGGATCGACCTCGGCCAGTGATCTGGCCATCCGTTGCTGCTCAGTCATGCCTGCTTTTCTTTCTGGTTGATTTTGTCTACCCGGCGCGCGTGCCGGCCGCCATCGAAGGGGGTGGCAAGGAAGGTGTCCACCATCTTTTCCGCTTCCGCTTCGGGGACGAAGTGGGCGCCGAGGGCAAGCACGTTGGCGTCGTTGTGCGCCCGGGAAAGCCGTGCCTGCTCGGCGTTGGCGGCGGCGGCGGCCCGAACACCGGGGACTTTGTTGGCGGCAATGGACATGCCAATGCCGGTCGAACATACCAGCACACCCCGCTCCGCCTTCCCCTGGCTGACCCGGGAGGCAACGGCGAAAGCGAAATCCGGATAATCGCAGGACTCCGGGGAGTAGGTCCCGAGGTCCTCGACCTGGTGGCCTTCGGCAACGAGCTTCTCCCGAAGCCGCTCCTTCATGGTGAAACCCGCGTGGTCCGCAGCCAAGGCGATTTTCATAGGGGGAACTATGAGTTTAGCAGGTGGAGACGCCTGGAAACCATTCAGGCTATTCTGTTCACAAGGAGGACGTCATGCGGATCGTTTCCATTCTAGCGCTGCTCGCCTGGGGGCTGCCGCTCCATGCCCAGTCCTGGGAGGAGCTGCGCAGCCTGAAACCAGGCGACCGGGTGAACGTCCTCGACAGTGCCGGCCGTGAACATAAGGGCGTATTCAGGACGGTCTCGGCGGACGCCATCTCGCTGAGGACCAACACGAGCGAAGAGGCGATCGAGCGCTCGCGGGTGCGCCGGGTGCAGGTGCGAAGCAACTCGCGCCGCCTGCGCAACGTCCTCATCGGCGTGGGCATTGGGGTGGCGGCCGGCGTAACCCTGGATCAGACCTTGGGCGCCCGCCTCCGCAACGAGGGCAACCAGAGCGGCCGCCCAGCCACCTACATTGCGCCAATCGGATTGCTGGCCGGCGTCGGCGCCGCCCGTTCCGCGAACCGGACGGTCTATCGCGCGCGCTGACCCTCTCACGGCGCCGTCTCCCAGCGCAGGCCGATGCGCCACAGTCTGGGCGCGCCGGTGGACGGTGTGGGGCTGAAACCCGTCAGGTAGGTGCGATCCAGCACGTTCTCCACCGCCAGAACCGCCGAGAGGCCAGGCGTCAGGCGCTGCCGGGCAAGCAGTTGCAGCGTGGCGAAGCCGGGTAGAACGAAGAGGTTGCGCTCGTCCTCAAATTGCAGAGTGTAGCTGCGAATCCCCATTGAGACCAGGGTGGCGCTCCGGCCGTATACCAGTTGAGCGGAACCCTGGTGGCGCGGGACCTGGGGGATACGCTCGCCGGTCGAGAACCTGGAGTCCGCGAACAGATAGCCGGCTTCCGCACGCCAGTTCCCCATCCGCCGCATGGCCTCCGCCTCGACTCCCCGGCTGAGCGCCGCGGCGGCGTTGCGCCTCTGCCGCTCAATCAGGCTGGGTGTGGAGCTGAGCGTCACGTTGGTGATCAGGTCGCGGAGTGCGCTCCGAAAGGCGGTGAAACGGAAACGCGTGGCCCTCGCCGTCACATCCAGCCCCGCCTCGGCGCCGGACAAGCGTTCCGGCACAAGCGAGGAGTTGGCGTGGGTGATTGCGTTGCCTGCGCGGAATTCACGGTACAGCTCGTTGAGCGTCGGCGCACGGAAGGCCCGGTACACCGAGGCGCGGGCGCGCACCACGCCGTGCCCGGCGGCCACGCCGGCGCTGGGTGTGAACAGCGCGTTTCCGCGCCCGGGCCAGTCCTGCCGCGCGCCGGCAAACAGGGTGGCCGGTCCGAGCTGGAAATCGGATTGGGCGAAAACCCCGCGCGAGGCGAGCGACCCGCCCCCTGCACGCGTGCCGCCCGCCGCCAGATGATCGGTGCTGAATCCCTCGGACCGAAACGCGTCCGCGCCGCCCAGCGCATGCCATCGCCGCCCGGAGCGGCGCAACAGGAGCGCGCCGCCGGTCCCCTCGGAAGGGACCGTCTGGCGGAACGTCAGGCGCTCCGAGTCGCGTCCGGCCGCGATGGACGAAAAGACGCTGTGGAACTGCTCGCGGGTGTGAAAGGCCAGCCCGGAGACGCCGGTTTGACCCGACTCGCGATGGTAGGCGAGCGAGACCTGGCCGAGTCCGGTTGAATTGGTTTGCAGGGCCGTGCCGTTGCGCCGCTCCTCGGCCAGCACGTCTGCCTTGAAAGACAAACGATCGCCGGCTCGAAACCAGTCGAGGCGTATCGCGCCGGCGGCGAAGCGGACGCCCGCGCGCTGGTCCACCGGGCCGCGCAGTTCCTTGGGAACAACGTAGTAGCCGTCCGTGGAGAACGCCCGGCCGAAACCGGACACCCCCAGTGCGGACCACCGTCCTGCGTAGCCGGCCGACACCTCGTGGGTATTGGCGTTGCCCCCTTCGTAGCTCGCCGTGAGGCGGGGCTCTTCCAGGCTTCGCGAGAAGATCGAGATGGCGCCTCCCATGGCCCGGTCGCCGAACACGCTGGTCGAGGCTCCGCGCGAGATTTCGATCCTGCCGGTGTCGCCCGGAGCGATGCGGGTCCAATAGACCCAGCCCCCGAACGGGTCGTTCGCCGGCGTCCCATCCCACAGCACCAGTGTGCGGCTCGCTCCGGTCGATCCTAATCCGCGGAGCGACACGCCCTGAGTCGTGGGGTGCGCCACCAGGCTCGAGGATCTGCGGAAAAGGCTGAAGCCCGGCGCCTCCCGCAACCGGTCGTCCAGGTTCACGCCCGGCGTCTCCTCAAGCGATTGCGCATCGAGCACGGTCAGGTTGGCGGGAGATTCGGCGGAAACGCGCTCAACCACCGTGAGGCTGGTCTTCAGCGGCTCCAGCGGCGGGTCCTGCGCCCGCGCGCACGGGGAATACGTCAGGACCCAGCAGACCGGCAGGATCCCAACCCAGGTCGGCAAACCTGCGCGGTTCGGCGGTGAACACAATCTGAAAACTCGTTTCGTCAATGGGAGGACCGGCAACCCTTCCGCTCACCGGTTGGACCAGCGCCAGAAATTTCAGAATAGTATAGATGTCGCCCTCTTCCGGCAGGCGGAACTCGAAATCCTGGGTGCGGAAGCGCACGCCCATGCCGCGCTCGGAGATGTGCCAGGCCAGAAAGGCGCAGCCGTCCACCGCCCGCTCGAACCACGGTCTCAAAGCGGCGGGCACATCCCGGTCAAGGAAGATCTCGAGGGAGCGCTCCTGTTCGCGCGCAAACTCGCGCACCTGAAGAGAGCCGAGGTGGGCGGTCGCCTTCCAATCCACGTGGCGCGCGCTCTCGAAGGCTTCATACGGCCGGATGCGGTAGAAGTCCTTGCCGAGTCCGCGATAATAGGCCTCCATCTCGCCGGCCACCGCAGTGAGGAGTTCCTCGAAGCCCGGCTGCGGATCGATGCAGGGGTAGACCACGATCTCGCGCAACAGGTTGACCTGCACGGTGCGCTCCAGGAACCCGAAAGGAAACTTGGTGGAAACCGCGAAGCTGTTCTGGCGGTGCGCGCCGCGGCGCTGGAACTGCACTTCCAGGCTCTCCTCGATTTCCGCTCCGCCGGCGATGACCGGGAAGTAGACGCCGGAGGTGATGATCGGCGGCAGACCCGAGAGCGCGCTCAGGAAAGGATCCACGCGCCCGGTCACCTGCACGGAGAACGAAGGCATCAGCCGCTTGAGGTTCCGGACGTACAGGCTGGCGGAGACGGGACGCCCGGCCGAGACATGCTCGGGAACCTGGAAGTCGAGCTGAAGTCCCGCCAGGGAAAGCCGGCTGACGAGGCCCGACACCAGCAAAGTTGAGACCATGGCCGCCTCGATGAGGAACAGCAGGTTGTTTCCCGAGGCTACGGCGGCGATGCCGACCAGCAGCATGGCGGCGGCGAACAGGAGCCCGCCCCGGGTCACCTGATACCTGCGGCGGCGCCGCAGCATGTCCCGCAGAATCCTCGCGAACGTCTTCACCTGGGTGCGGCCTCCGGCGGCGGCGGGAACCCGCCTCCACTCTTACTTGTGGCACAATCGAGACTTCATGTCGAGCCCGCCCGCCTCCGGCTTACGAAGGTCCCTGCGGCTGTGGGACCTGGTTTTCTATGGAATTATTCTGATCCAGCCCACCGCCCCCATGCCCCTGTTCGGAGTGGTAGCCCAGGAGGCGCGCGGGCACGTGGTCACCACCATTCTGATCGCCATGGGCGCCATGCTGTTTACCGCCCTGAGCTACGGGAGGATGGCGCGGGCTTACCCGAGCGCGGGCTCCGCTTACACCTACGTGGGCCGCGAGATTCACTCCGGGCTCGGTTTCGTCACCGGTTGGAGCATGGCCATGGACTACATGCTCAACCCCATCATCTGCACCATCTGGTGCAGCAAGGCGGCCGGCAACATCTTTCCCTGGGTGCCCTTCGCGGCCTGGGCGGTCTTCTTCGCGGTCATGTTCACCCTGCTGAACCTGCGCGGGATCCGGGCCACGGCGCGCACTAACGAAATCATGGTGCTCGGGATGGGCATCGTCATCGTGGCGTTCTTCTTCGCCGTGGTTCGCTACCTGTTCCACGCGCCCAATCTGAGCGCCGCCGATTTCGTCCGCCCGTTTTACAACCCGGACACGTTTTCGCTGGGGGCCGTTTCGACGGGAGCGTCGGTGGCCGTGCTGACCTACATCGGATTCGACGGCATCTCGACGTTGTCCGAAGAGGTGGAGAATCCGCGCCGCAACATTCTGCTGGCCACCGTGCTGACGTGTCTGATCACCGGCTTGCTGGCTTCTCTGGAGGTTTACGCCGGGCAACTGGTGTGGCCGCAGTACTGGTCCTTCCCGGACGTGGATACCGCTTTTGTACACGTGGCCGGACGGGCCGGCGGCCGGGTGCTGTTTCACCTGGTGAATGTGACCCTGCTGGCGGCCACCATCGGCTCGGGAATGGGTTCCCAACTGGCCGCGGCACGGCTGCTCTACGGCATGGGCCGCGACGACGCCATTCCGAAGAGGTTCTTTGGCGCCATCGAGCCGAAGCGCGGAGTCCCCCGCAACAACGTAGTGTTTCTGGGCGCGCTGGCGCTGGCCGGCGCCTTCACGATGAGCTACCAGCTTGGGGCCGAGCTGCTGAATTTCGGGGCGTTCATCTCGTTCATGGGTGTGAACGCCGCCGCCCTGGTGCGTTACGGCGTTCGCGAGAGGCGCGGTGTGCTGCGCTACGGCGTATTGCCCGCGCTCGGGTTTCTGATCTGCTTCTACATCTGGCTCAACCTGCGCACACCGGCCAAGATCGCGGGAGGAGCATGGCTGCTGGTCGGCGTCCTCTACGGGGCGTGGAAGACCGGCGGCTACCGGCGGAGACTCGAACTGCCGGAGTTACCGCCCGAGTGATCTGTGCCGCTAAGATGTGACTATGGTGCGAATCCTCGCCGCGTTCTTCTTATTGGCCGCCCTTCTGCCCGGCGCCGGATGGGAGCAACTGTTTAACGGCAGAGATCTCAGCGGCTGGAAGATGGCCGGCCCAGGCCGCTTCGTCGTGGAAAACGGGCTCATGAAGACCGAGGGCGGTATGGGACTGCTCTGGTACACCGGCAGGCAGTTCGGCGACTGCACCATCCGGGTGGTCTTCAAAACCGCATCCGAGCACGCCAACTCCGGCGTTTTCATCCGCCTGCCCGAGCCTCCCGCCGACCCCTGGTACGCCGTCCACAACGGCTACGAGGTGCAGATCGACGCAAGCGGCGACGACTGGCACGCCACCGGCGCGATCTACTCGCTGAGCAAGGTCACCCGGCGGACCCAGAAGCCGCAGGGCGAGTGGAACACCATGGAGATCACTCTGAGGGGCCAGAAGACCACGGTCAGGCTCAACGGCGAAGTAGTGAATGAGTTCCAGGGCGGCCAGCCGGTGCCGGAACGCAAGCAATGGTTCGAGCCGGTGCGGGGCCCGCGGCCGGATGCCGGCTACATCGGTCTTCAGAACCACGACGCCCGCTCGGTGGTCTACTTCCGTGAAGTCAGCGTGAAGCCCCTTCCCTGATTCAGCGGCTGAGCAAGGCCTGAATGGTGGTCAGCACCTGCTCGGACCGCAGCGGCTTGGAGAGCGTCGCGTGCGCGCCCAGCAACTCCGCCGTGCGCAGCAGGCGTCCGCCGAATGCCTCCGACATGGCGACCACTTTCACTTCCGGATGCTTCTCGTGGAGCCCGCGAACCGTGTCGATGCTTTCGGTTCCGGGCATGGCCAGATCCGTGATGACCAGATCAACCGGCAGGGCTTCCACCTGCTGGAGGGCCTCGGCGCCGTTCGACGCCTCGAAGACGCGGTAACCGGCCGGTTCCAGCATCTGGCGCAGCAGCCGGCGGATCGCCTCCTCGTCATCGACCACCAGTATGGACCTCGCCCGCGTCCCGGCCCCGAGCGCCTGACGCACCCGGGCGGCAAGCTCAGAGGGAGTAAAGGGCTTGGGAAGGTAGCCGGCGCCCCCTTCGGACACACCTAGTTCCGCGATCACCTCGGGGGAGTGCCCCGACGTGAACAGGACCTTCATGCCGGGCCGCAGGGAGGCAAGACGCGCCGCAAGCTGCGTGCCTGTAATGCCCGGCATCATCACGTCGGTTAGCATGAGGTCGATGGCGCCGGTATGCCGCTGGACCAGGGCCAGCGCCTCGTCCCCGCTGCCTGCCTCGATCACCTCGTAGCCGGCGTTTTTCAATACGTCGCAGGCCAGGCGGCGCACGCCCGCCTGATCTTCCACCACCAGGATGGTTTCAGATCCCGGCTCAGCGGCCGCCGCGGGACGGAGCGCCTCGAGTGGCGCCGGGTCCCGCCGGACGCGCGGCAGATAGATACGGAACGTGCTCCCTTTTCCCGGCTCGCTCTCCACCTCTATCCAGCCGTCGCTTTGTTTGACAATGCCGTAGACGGAGGCCAGCCCGAGTCCGGTGCCGGCTCCCTCCGGTTTGGTCGTGAAAAAAGGCTCGAAGATGTGGGACTGGACTTCGGCATCCATGCCCACGCCCGTGTCGCTGATCGACAGGCGGACAAACTCACCGCGCCGCGCCTCGGGATGCCCGGCCACGAGGGGTTCCCGGATCTCGACAATCTCGGTTTCAATGAGTATCCTGCCGCCGCCCTGCATGGCATCCCGGGCGTTGACCACCAGGTTCAGCAAGACCTGGTTCATCTGCCCGGCATCGGCCAGGACAAAACCCGGATCCGGCGCCAGCTTGGTTGCAATTTCGATGTTCTCTCCCACCATCCGGCCCAGCATGCGGCCCGCCTCGCCGATCAGCGAGTTCAGGTTCAGCGGCTTGGGCTCGCTGATCTGCTTGCGGCTGAAGGCGAGCAGCCGGCGGGTGAGATCGGCCGCGCGTTCGCCGGCCGCCCGGATCTCGGCGACGTGTCCGTGCACGGGATCCATGGGATTCAATTCGGAGAGCAACAGGTCACTATAGCCGTTAATGACCGTGAGCAGGTTGTTAAAGTCGTGCGCCACTCCGCCGGCCAGCCTCCCGATGCCTTCCAGCTTCTGGGCTTGATGGAACTGTTCCTCCAGGCGCTTGTACTCGGTGATGTCCTGAAGGATTCCCACTATCGCGACAGGGTCGCCGAACTCGCTGACAATGACTTCGGCGTGCTCGCGGACATAACGCTCGCTTCCATCCGGACGGACGATGCGGTGCTCGAAGGGCCGCCAGCATCCGGAGCGAAGCGCCTCTTCCACAAGCACGGCTACACGAGCGCGGTCTTCCGGGTGGACCGTGCTCATGAACGCCAGCCGGCCAGGCGTCGATTCGCCGGGGGTCAGGCCCAGGATCCGGCAGAGCTCGCCCGACCAGGTGGTCTTGCGGGTCCTCAGGTCAACCTCCCAGCTTCCGAGGGATGCGATCCGCTGGGCGTGCTGGAGGTTCTCGCGGCTCCTGCGCAGTTCCTCTTCGCTTGCCCTTCGCCGTTGTTCCTGTTTTTCAGCCTCCAGGCGCGCGTCCAGCACCGGCGCAATGAAACCGGCGATGGATTCCAACCAGGCCAGGTCCTCGACGCCATAGTCGGACTCCCGGTTCGCCACCGCCAGCAACCCGATCGGTTTTCCCCGCGAGACGATCGGGACGGACAGCAGGCGCAGGATCGGGAGGTGGCTCTCGGGAACGCGGACCGGGGTGTTCGAAAGCACCGGTTTGCCGGTGGTCAGGGGCTCGGTCACGGCCCCGCTCCAGGATTCAGGCGGGAAGACGATGGTCTTGCCTGGCACCCCGCACTGGTCCCAGACGTCGCGGGTGGGCGAAGGGGCGACCAGCCGCCCGCGCTCGTCCAGGTAAGCGAAAATGCCGTGGCGGCTTTGCAGGCTCTCGAGCACGACCTGCATCACCTCCCCGTACAGGCCGTCCGGAGGGGCTGTGAGGAACGCCCGGGCGATGCGCGAGCGAAAAGCCAGTTCCCGCGCCTGTTCGGCTGCTCGCCGCTCCCCGGCGTGGGGACCGGCGGCGATGAAATGCGTGACCCCGCCGGCGGAGTCCGCAACCGGAGTGACCGCCAATTCGAGCGAGAACGCGGCTCCATCCGGCCGGCGACCGGCGATTTCGCCCCGCCAGTTCTCGCCGGATCGGGTGATCCGCACCGTCTGTCGCCTGGCTCGCGACCCACCCTCGCCCAGGCTGGCGGCAAAGGCTGAGTTCATCCACTCGATTGCGCCCTCCGGGCTGGTGATCGCGATTGGCTGGCCGCATCTGTCCAGCGCGGCGGCCAGAACTGCGGAATCGAGACGGTGCGGCTCAGCGGCGAAGGAGTCTGGATGCTTCATTCGGCAGAAATGGCATGTGCTTGTCCGTTTTTATTTTCGCACCTCCGGCCGCGCCGGCGCAGGTTCTACTCCGTCCCGATCAATTCGTGGCTGTCGCTGTCCTGATAGTAGGAAACCTTGGCTTGAGCGCCGTCCAGTTCCATGATGGCATAGCCGTGCAGGAAGCAATCCCCGTCGGTATCGAGCTTGAAGGCAGGATTGACGGGCACATCGGGATTGCTTGGCTTAGGCGGAATCTCCCCGGTTCCCACCGGGAACGCCCCGTGCCCGATGCAGCGCCCGCGTTTCAATCCCAGGTACTCGCCGAATACCACCAGATCGTGCTCGTGTCCCCAGAACCAGTAATCGACCTGCGGGAAGATGTCCGCCAGTTGTTTGTAGAGCAGCGTGTTGAACTCCTGCCCTCCGATGTCCTCGTTGGCGGAGAACAACTGGTGGTGGGACAGCAACACGGTCCTGCGCCCTCCGGCATTGCGGACCTTGTCCTTCACCCACTCCACCTCGGTGTCTTCCAGGTAAGTCATCCCGCCGCCCGGCTTGATGGCGTGGAGTCCGGTGTCTATGGCGATGAACTGCCAGTTCCGGTTGCGCAGGCAGAAGTAGCTGGAAGGCTGGCCCAACTGGTCGATGGCCGCATAGTACGGAGCGCCGCCGGCATACATGTCGTGGTTCCCGGAGAGCGTAAAGGTGGGGATGGGATGGCGCTTCAGATCGAGAATCTGGAACCAGGGATCGAGGAAGTAATTCTTCATCTCGAAGCCGGTGCCGGAGTAGTAGACATCTCCGAGGTGAATTACCGCGTCCGGGTTCTTGGTCTTGATGCGGGCCAGCAGGCGCTTCGCCTCGGGTTGCCCCGTGCCCCAGTCGCCCAGCAGGGCGATCCGGGCCTGGTCAGGCAGCTTGCCCTCAATCACGTAATCGTTGATGTTCTTGAACCGGCGGTAGGGCACGCGGCCGCCCGACGCCACATACTCGGCATACTTCAGCACCGCTTCGGCGTAGGCCGGATCGCAATCGCCGAACTGGAACTGGGACTTGGCGCGGTCAAGATCGTCCTTCCTGCCCAGCACGATCAGCTTGACCAGCCCTTTGGCGAACTTCAGGGCCAGTCCGGAGCAGTAGCGGGCCTGGTCGAGCAGACCCTCGGCCGCCATGGGTCCTTTGGGCACGCCGGTGGGCACCAGTTGTCCCAGTTCGGCAGCCGAGCAAAAGCTGGTGACTTCCTCCATCAGCGGATGGCTGGTGTCGGGGCGCTGGGGCGCGCCGCCTTCCAGGCCCATCGCACCTCCGGCCTGCTGGCTGGCCAGGATCTCGTCGACAGCCGATTGCCACAACGAGAGCTGGGGATCGCGAAACTGCTTGAGAAGCGCCATAAGTCCTCCTACACGGACATCATCGCCCGCATCAGGTCCACCAGCCCGGCGCCTTGAAAGTCGCGGGCGCGCCCCAGGTCGGTGGCCGTTTTCAGAAAAATCTCTTTCACTTTCCGGGGCTGGCCCCGAAACTCGGTGTGCACGGAGAGAAACGCCGCGATAGCCCCGGAGACATGCGGCGCCGCCATGCTGGTGCCGCTCTGTTCCTCGTAATCGTAGTCATCTTGATAGTGGAGCGAGCAGGACACCACCTTTTCTCCAGGAGCCACCAGGTCGGGCTTCATTCTGCCATCGCCGGTTGGTCCTTTCGACGAGAAATACGAGATCCCGTAGGTGTGGGGAGCGCTCTTGTGCGAGGAGCCCACGGCGATCGCATCCTCGGTGTTGGCCGGGTCGGTGACCGACTGCCCGATGGATACGGGCACCTGGCGTCCCGTGTCGAGCCGGGCCATGCCGTATCCCCAATTGCCGGAGGAGATCACCACGACCAGGCCCGAGTTCACCGCGCGGGTCACCTCCTGGCAGAGCGGGCTGTGGCCGCAGCCGTACACTTTCGGATCGAACGGGTAGCCCAGGCTCATGTTGACGCCGTCCACTTTGATGTCGCGGCCCGACTGGTTCAGTTTGCGCACATACTCCAGCCCGAGAATGGCATTGGACGAATCGCCCGTAGCGTCGTTGTCGAGCACCTTGATGTTGACGAGCCGGGCCATGGGCGCGACACCCGAGGGGGCCTCCGGGAGGTCGTAGACCTGGGTCTGGCCCTGCTGGCTGCGGGCCGCGCGATAGCTCTTGCCCGCTGCCGGCGGCGGCGCCGAACCGGCGATGATGCCGGCTACATGCGTGCCATGCCCGGCCTGATCGTCGTCGTCCGGCATGTTCGAGAAGTTCCGGCTCAGGCTGCGATCCACGTTCTGGTAGCGCTGGAAGTGGGGGTGGTCGCAGCGGATGCCCGTGTCGAGCACAGCCCAGGTGATCCCCTTGCCCCGCGCCTCGAAGGCCCGCCAGCATGCGGCCGCTTTAATGGTTTCCGTCGACGTCAGCAGATGTCCGTAGGTCTTCTCGTCGCGCCAGATCTGGTAGACAAGGTCCGTGCGGCGCGCCAAAGCCGCGATCTCAGCGGCTGCCAGGCGCGCGAAGAGGTAGAAGTCGCTTTCCCGGTAAGGGCGGTCGCCCAGCAGCTTCTTGACTTCCTCCTTCGAGGGCGCAATTCCGCGCTGCGGCTCGGTGCGCGACTCCTGAAAACTGATGATCACCGGGATGGCCCGCTCAGGATCCTGCTCCATCTCCGCTTCGAGCGCGGGCGAAATAACGTAACTGGCGAATCGCGGCTGGTGCGGTGCGTCGTCCATCGGCCCCCCTCGGGCGACTACTTCGCGTCTCGCCAATTATCCCCTATTCCGACGTCCACCGAAAGAGGAACTTCCAGCCGGCAAACCTGCTCCATGCCGTGCTTCACAATCCGGGTCACCGTTTCGGTTTCGTCCGGCGGCGCCTCGAACAGCAGCTCGTCATGCACCTGAAGCAGCATGGCCGCGCGCAGTCTTTGCTCGCGCAGCGCGGTGTCGATGCGGATCATGGCCAGCTTGATGAGATCCGCGGCGGTGCCCTGAAGCGGCGAGTTCACCGCGGTGCGCTCGGCGAATCCGCGCGCATTCGGATTCCGGCTGTTGATATCCGGGATGGGCCGCTCGCGTCCGAACAGCGTCCGGGTGACGCCGGTCCGGCGCACTTCCTCAATGGTGGCGTCGATGAACCGCTTCACTCCCGCGTAACGTTCAAAGTAGCTGCGGATGTAGGTCTCGGCTTCGGCCCGGGAGATGCCGAGCTGCTGGGCCAGCCCGAACGGGCTGATGCCGTAGACGATTCCAAAGTTCACGGCCTTGGCGTTGCTGCGCATCTCGCGCGTCACCATCAGGGGCGGCACGCCGAAGACCTCCGCGGCGGTCCGGGTATGAATGTCCTCGCCGGTGCGGAAAGCCTCCAGCAGAACCGGATCGCGGGAGAAGTGAGCCAGCAGGCGCAGCTCAATCTGCGAATAGTCGGCCACGATCAGTTTCCACCCCTGGCGAGGCACGAACGCGGCGCGAATCTCGCGGCCGAGCTCGGAGCGGATGGGAATGTTCTGAAGGTTCGGGTTCGAAGACGACAGGCGCCCGGTGGCGGCGCCGGTCTGGTTGAAGCTGGTGTGCAGCCGGCCCGTCGCCGGGTTGATGAGCGCGGGCAAGGCGTCGACATAAGTGCCCTTCAGTTTGGTGAGCTGGCGGTACTCGAGCACCTTGCGCACAATCTCGTGGTCCGGGGCCAGCTCTTCGAGCACATCCGCGGCCGTCGAAATCGTTTTGCCTTTGCCGTAGCGCACCGGAGCCGGCAGGCCCAACTCCTCGAACAGCACCTTGCCGAGTTGCTGCGGCGAACTGATGTTGAAAGGCCGTTTGGCGAGGGCGTGGATCTCCGAAGCCAGGCGCGCAATGTCGCGCTCCATCAGCCCGGAAAGGCGCTGCAATTCCGCCGGATCGACGCGGATCCCGGTGCGCTCCATGCGGGCCAGCACGGCGGTGAGCGGCAGGTCGATGGTCTCATACAGCTTGCGGAACCCGCGCGCATCCACCTCTTGGCTCAGCTTCGCACCCAGTTCCAGGATGTAGTCGGCCTGCTGCTCCACCGCGGAGGTCACTTTCAGATCGAACCTCCGCCGCACGAGTTCCTCAAGCGTGCAACCCGTGGGGTCGGCATCCAACAGAAACGCGTAGAGCATGACGTCATGCAAAAAGCCGGCGGGAGCTACGCCCAGCTCCTCGAGCCGGAGCGTGAGGGTCTTCACATCGCAGGCGATCTTCACCCGGGCGGGGTCTTCCAGCAGCGGCTTCAGGTGTTCGGCGAGCGTAGCCGGCACGGAACAGGCTTCGCCGGCTTTCCAGGCCAGGCCAATGGCTGCAAGCGGGAGCGCACCCTCACCCCCGGCGGCTAAGGCGACGGCGACCGGAGCCCCGCTTTCCACTGAAGCCAGCCATGCCGCCACCGCGCCGGGGGATTCCAGGACCTGGTAATCGCGCGCGCGGCTGTCCTCACCGGGGCCCATCTCGCGCAGCATGCTGTGGAATTCCAGCTCCTTGTACAGCGCCTTCAGCGCGGCGGCATCCGGCTCACGGGCTTTCACGCTGTCGAGATCGAACTCAATAGGCACGGCCGTCTCGATTGTCGCCAGCCGCTTGCTGAGCAGGATCTGATCGCGGTTGTTCTGAAGACTTTCGCGGTAGGTCTTGCGCGGGATCTCGGCGGCATGCTCGATCAGCGCCTCCACCGAGCCGTACCGGCCGATCAGGTCGCGGGCGCCTTTTTCACCGATCCCCGGCGCGCCCGGAATATTGTCAATGGTATCGCCCATCAGGGCCAGCAGGTCGGGGATCTGAGCCGGCTTCACACCCATGAACTTCTCGACCTCAACCGGGCCGTACCAGGTGTCGTCCTTGGCCGGATTCAGCATGGAAACCCGGTCGTCCACCAATTGCAGCATGTCTTTGTCGCTGGAGACGATCACCGTGTCAACCCCCGCCTCCGCGGCGCGGCGGGAGATGGCGCCGATCACGTCGTCGGCTTCGAAACCCTCGTATTCCAGGATGGGAATCCGCATGGCTCCGAGCAGCCGGCGCACGTAGGGAATCTGCTCGGCCAGGTCGGGGGGCATGGCGGCGCGGTTGGCTTTGTACTCGGCGAAGGTCTGTTCGCGCAGGGTGGGGCCGGCGCTTTCAAAAACCGCGGCAATCCATTCGGGCGCGAAAGTCTTCGTGAGCTTTCTCAGCATGTTATTGAAAATGAAAACCGCTTCGGTGGAAAGGCCGGTGCTGGTGCGCATCGGGGGCGCTCCGGATCGCGCCCGCGCGTGGTAGGCGCGGAAGACGAATCCAAAGGTGTCTATCAGGAACAGGCGGGGGCGTGCCATCGCTGCCCATGATACCCCTGGAAGGGCCGCAACACGAGCGGCGGGCCGGTATATCCCGGTTCGCAGGGTGGTCTACTCCAGCCACAGCAGCCTCGCCGGAGTGTGGCTTTTTAGCCACACGGTCAAATTTACAAGCTAAATATTATCAATTAGTTATCGTTTCGGGTTCCTGATTGCTACGCTAGGGAGTTGAACCTAAGCGATCAATTTTCGGAGAGTTCGTTTGCGCTTTGAAAGCACCCTCCAGCGTCCCGCTGAGGCGACGGGTACCGGGCTTCATAGCGGCGTGCCGGTCACCATCCGGCTGAAACCCGCGCCGGCCGGAACTGGCATCCTGTTCCTTCGCACGGATCTCGAAAACTTCCCCATCCCGGCGAGCTGGCGGCATGTCGCGCGGGTCAGCTATGCCACCAGCCTCATGCGTCAGGGCGTGCTGATATCCACCACCGAACACCTGCTGAGCGTACTCTACAGCATGGGCGTGGACAACGCCTACATTGAGATTGACAACCTGGAGGTTCCCATTCTGGACGGCAGCGGCCGGCCGTTTGTGGAACTGATCGAGCGGGCCGGGGTGCAGTACTACCGACGCAAGCGGCGATATCTGAGGGTGCGGCGCGCAATCACCGTGGAAGACCGCGGCCGGCGGATCTCGATTCTGCCCGACGACCGGTTCCGGCTGACCTGTGACGTTCACTTCGACCATGCTCTGGTGGGCCGGCAGACGATCGAGATGGAGGTCACCCCGGAGCGCTACGCCGCCGAACTGGCTCCGGCGCGCACGTTCGGCTTCGAACGCGACCTGGCGCAGTTGCGGGACATGGGCCTGATCCGTGGCGCTTCGCTCGATAACGCCGTGTGTTTCGACGGCATCCGGGTTCTCAACCCCGGGGGGTTGCGCTTCGCCGATGAGTGTTGCCGCCACAAAGCGCTCGACCTGATCGGGGACCTGGCTCTGATCGGCCGCCCGCTGCTGGGCCACGTGATCGCCGAGCGCGCCGGCCACGCCATGCACGCGGCGCTGGTGGCGCGCATCATGTCGGATCCGTCGCTCTATGAGATTCTGACCTTCGACCAGCTCGCCGGCCAGGTGGCCCGGGCGTTGGTTTCGTAGGGAACTTTCGCGGGCTACAATGTGGGTGGAAGGCTATCGGGGCTGGTGTCTCGCACGGTCTTCAAAACCGCTGGGCGGCTCTTAGAGCCGCTGGTCGATTCGATTTCGACAGCCTTCCGCCACCTTCCGGGGCCTACTCCGTCTCGACCGTCACCAGGTGCTGGCCGCGGGGGAGGTACAGCGTGTATGAGCCGGCGGAGGCAAGCAACGCCGGCCGGGTCTCCACCCCGTCCACTTCCAGCCTGCACGGCTGCTTGTCCAGGATCGCCAGCGCGCGGGAAGAACTCTGATAGGAGAACTCCAGGCGGCCCTTGGGGAGCGACCGGGCCGTCTTGAGGGTTCCGTTGAAATCCAGGATGCGCGCCGGAGGCGGAGCAGGCGCGGTTTGCACGGCGTGCGCGCCCGCCGGCAGCCACACCACCGAGCCGTCCCCGACGGGCCAGAGATTTCCATCCACCAGGGCGCCGCCCTTCCACGGAATGCCGACCCCGTGGGGAGAATCGACCACCAGCTTGGAGCCGATCTTTTCGACACGGTCCACAACCGCGGCGGCCGCCGGCAGCAGGCTGAGATCGGGCGGAAGGATCGAGTTCTCGAAATACAGGGCTACGCGCGAAAAGGCGCGCGCGGCCAGGTGCACCAGTTGGAACAGTTCCGAGCCGGTCTGTTGCTGAGTGGGATAGACGTCCTGGTAGCGCTCGACCACGTTGATGTCGATAGCCAGCTTGTCGGTGCGGCGAGTGATGGGCTGGTAGCGTCTGGCGATTTCCGGATAGCGCTGTGGTCCCAGGTCCCAGATGGTAGCCGGATCTTCGATCAGAAACGTGAAATCGTGCTGGTCGAGCAGCGGCAGGACCTGGCTGGCGTCGGCGCCGATCGCCTCCCGCATGCGAGTGTCAAAGCGGTCATCGACGTGGGTCAGGATCAAATCCATATTGGGACGGCCCCGCCGGATCTGATCGATCTCCCCGATCCATTCCTCCTGCATGCGGCGAGCGAGGCCGGCGCGGTACTCGAGAAAGGCCCGCAGCGACTCCGGGTCCTTGCGCGACTGGAACAGTTCGATGGGATCGAAGCCCTTTTGTTTCCGGAACTCCGCCCGCACGTCGTCGTTCATGGGCGTGAAGCGCGAGGGATTGCCGGCGCCTTCCAACGACTCGAAATACAATTCGGCCAGGTTGACGCCATCCCAGTCGAAACGCGCGATCATGCTCTCCACCCCCGCGCGGACCGCCCGGAAACAGTCGCGGTTGGTCAGGTTCATCAGTTTGCGCCAGTCCAGGTGGGCATCCTGAAGCACGGCCGTCTTCTCGCGCCACTCGGGGTGGTCCGTCCAGAATTTCTCGCTGACGTGGGGCAATTCCAGCCAGGCGTAGATCAGGATTCCCTTGCGGTGGCAGGCTTCAATCAGCCGCTTCAAGTACTCGTCCCGCTCCGGATTGGGCTCATAGAAGTGCCAGGCGGCGACGTGCAGGGCGGCAATGCCGGCCTTGCGCCAGCGCGCGGCGAAGTAGTCGAGGTCCACCCGCGTGCGATAGGAGTAATCGAAAAACGCCCATAGCCGGGCGGAGCGGAAGGGCGCCTCAATGCCGAGGTCGGCCAGGGCCTGAAGGATGTAAGGGAACCGCTCGTAACCGCGCTCGCCCGGCGAGACGGCGACCCACAGCACTGCTCCGGAACCTTGCCGGAAGCCTGCCAGCATGGGCGCGCCGCTCCACCGCTCCCGGGCGAAAACACGCGCCGCTTTGGGAATCTCGGTTTTCGGCAGTTCGAGGGCTTTCTGCCAGACAATCGGAAGCTTGGGGCGGTGGACGTCGGTAATGCTGCCCACGCGCGCGTTCTCGGCGCCGGGCTTGAAACCGAACTGGGCGGCCAGGGGGGAATCGCCTTCCAGAATCAGACAGGCGCCGTTCTGAACGCGGTCGTTCCACTGCGGAGAAGCCGCCGTGCCGGGCCGGGCCACGAAGATGCCGGCCGACCCGCTGGCCCGCGGCTGGAAGCCCACTGAGGTCAGGATGTGCGGCCATGCTCCGGGGTCTTCGGAGAGCACCGCAAACCCCGGAACAACCTGGGGCGTGGCCGTCAGGGCGCAAGCCAGCGTGAGGAATAGAGCGTTACCGGGTGATCGCATACCAGAATCCTGCCCTCACATCGAAGAAATTAGGCCTGCGGGGGTTGTAGCGGTTGATCATGTAGGCGCCCCGCAACAAGTTGACCGAAAACGACAGGGACGGCGGCATTCCCGCCCAGCGGAACCGCAGTCCCGGCCCGGCTTCGGCGAAGTTGGCCCAGTACTGGCCCCGGGCATCGAAGGTGAGATTGCTGTTCCAGTAAAACTGGGTCTCCAGCCCGCCCAGCGCCTCCAGCGGCTGAGGCGTGTAGCCGGCGCGGTTCTGCGAGACCACCAGGAAGTCGTCGCCGAAGCGGCTGACAAAGACCCCGTCGGCATTGGTTTCGAAGAAGAACCCGGGCTTCTCGGAACCCAGCAGCCGCCCGAAACCCTTGCCGTAGGCCACGCCTCCGCGGTAATCCGGAACCATATGGCCCACGCCCCGGCGGTTGCCCAGGTAGCTCACCGCCGTGCCCGCCTCGCCCCATCCCATCAATCCATGCCAGGCGCGGGTGGAGATGCCGAGCGCGAAAATGAAGGAACTTTCCGAAAGATACTGAGGGAGCGCCTCGCCGGTGGTGCGGCGGGTATCGCCCACAAAGCGCGTCGACACGTAGGGACGGAAAGGCAGATTGCCGAGCCGGATGTCGGTCTTGATCTGCCCGTAGGAGAACACGTCGCGCCAGCGCGAGGAGTAGAACGGAAACAGCCAGGCGGTGGTGCGGAACCGCGCCAGGCCGGGGCGCAGATTGCGGTAGGCCTTCGCGGCCTCCGCCGAGATGGCGGGGTCCGGGCTGCGCCGCGCCAGATTGAACCAGCGGATGGCTTCGGCGTCGTTGTGGAGCATGTTCAGCGTCCAGCCCAGTTTCAACATCACCTCGAAGTCCACCGGATCCTCGGCGTGCGCAGCTTTCAGGTATCCCAGCGCGTCTTTGAGGTAACCCGCTTTGTAGCTGCGCTCGGCGAGCAATTTCACCTCGGAGGAGGCCGGTTTGGCCGGCGCCGCGCGCCGGGTGGCCAGGGCCGGCTGCTCGATTCCCAGGGCCGAGCGCACGCGCGCCGCCAGGACCGGATCGTCGCCCTTCAGCACG
>Ga0272446_1002788_pt1 | contig 23119 bp, 23 predicted proteins | sample YNPCB0061_FD_194587 | JGI IMG/M metagenome (GOLD analysis project Ga0272446, IMG submission 194587) | Hot spring microbial mat communities from Yellowstone National Park, WY, United States - YNP-CB-006-1 | ecosystem: Environmental > Aquatic > Thermal springs > Hot (42-90C) > Sediment | place... | reverse complement strand
TAGGACAGATGACCGCGCAATACCTCGCTGAGCACTATGCCATGCCCTTTGTGGATATTACGCCAATGGGTGTGGTGGAAACGGCACGCTGTATCCGCCAGATTGAAGCAGTGCTGAACGCCCAAGGCGCTAATGTCAGCTATGGTGAATATATTGACGAACAGACTAGATTTGCTTCCGATGCCGCCTGGTTTGCTCGCTCCATCGACTGCCAGAACCTCACGGGCAAAAAAGCGGTTGTCTTTGGCGATAATACCCATGCGGTAGCAATGACCAAAATTCTCAGCCGAGAGATGGGTATCCATGTGGTCTGGGCGGGCACTTACTGCAAATACGATGCCGATTGGTTTCGGGAACAGGTGAGCGGCTTCTGCGATCAGGTGCTGATCACTGATGACCATACTCAAGTGGGAGATGCGATCGCCAAAACTGAACCCTCAGCCATCTTTGGTACGCAAATGGAACGCCATGTTGGCAAACGGCTTAACATTCCCTGCGGGGTGATCGCCGCTCCAGTGCACATCCAGAACTTTCCTGTGGGCTATCGTCCTTTCTTGGGCTATGAGGGAGCCAATCAGATCTGTGATTTGGTTTATAACTCCTTCACGCTTGGCATGGAGGATCACCTGTTAGAGATTTTTGGCGGGCATGATACCAAGGAAGTAATTCACAAAGGCATTTCAGCAGATCAGGAAATGAACTGGACTAAAGAAGCCAGAGACTTACTGAACAAAATTCCGGGCTTTGTGCGGGGCAAAGTGAAGCGCAATACAGAGAAATTTGCCCGCGATCGCCAGATTAGTGAAATTACCCTAGAAGTATTCTACGCCGCCAAAGAAGCTGTAGGAGCTTAGCTAACAGGTTGGAAGTAGAAACTAAATCCAATGATTAGATAAGTAGCAAGGAGTAGTAGTCCTTCCAACCAGTTGGATTTACCATCAGAACTGATGGAATTAGCAATGAGAATAGAAACAGTCACCGCCAACAGTTCAAATAAATTAAAGTTCAAATCCATCGGCTGACCAATTAGCCATCCCAAAATCACCACAAAGGGAGCGACAAACAGAGCAATCTGCATACTGGAGCCAACCGCCACCGACACTGAGAGTTCCATTTTGTTTTTGATGGCAACCGTTACCGCTGTAGCGTGTTCCGCCGCATTACCGACGATGGGCAGTAGGATCACGCCCGTAAACAACTCGGTCAAACCCAATTTCTCTGTGGCTTCCTCTAAAGTGCCTACCAATAACTCCGATTCCACAGCCACAGCAAGGGTAGCTAAGAGAAGCACCGTTACCCACAACCCTACATTTACCTCATGTTCCTCTGCCTCCTCTTCTAGTGCCGCTACCCCCACATCATAGAGGTAAGTATGGGTTTTCATAGAAAAGAGCAGGGTTGAGCCATAGACGATGATCAGCACGATCGCCACCGCTACGGATAAATTTTGTACTAGCTTTTCTGGAATATTTGCCGTACTCAAGTTGAGTGCCGTAGGCAAAAGCACGGCAATTACCGCCAAAGACATAATCGAGGCATTTACTCTGGCTACGCGCGGCTCAAATTCCTGCTCCTTGAAGCGCAGACCGCCCAGAAACATAGACAAGCCCATCACCAGCAGTAAGTTACCGATAATTGACCCCGTCAAACTCGCCTTGACCACCTGCACAAAGCCACCCCGCAAAGCAGCGATCGCAATTATTAACTCCGTCATATTGCCAAAGGTGGCATTGAGCAATCCCCCGAGGTTGGGACCCAAGACTACTGCTACTTCCTCTGTTGCCGTACTCAGCCATGAGGCAAGGGGTAAAATTGCTAAAGCAGAGGTGATAAAAACTAGGGAGGGACTCCAGTGCCAAAATTCAGCCGCTATGGAGATAGGAACAAACACCAAAAAACCGTAGGAAAATATTTTGCCCAACATAAACACCCAACATTTGCTAGTACAGGAGGCTAATATACAGCCAATTTCACAAATATCCAGTAAAGTTTATCAGCCAAAATTGCCTATGTTTGCTCCACGAAAATTGCCATTTTCCAATGAAAGGCTTTATTCATTTGCTTCATGATCAGGGAAAATGCTGTATCAAAGAAACCTGCCACTCAAATTACTAAATGATTTCTGTCTCGCAACGCTTTGCACAACTGCGCGATCGCGCCCAACCCGCCCTGATCCCCTTCATTACCGCAGGCGACCCTAGCCTAGAGCTGACCGCCAAAGCCCTGCTCGCCCTAGATCAGCATGGAGCGGACTTGATCGAGTTAGGGGTTCCCTATGCCGACCCCCTCGCCGATGGACCAGTGATTCAATCAGCGGCAGTGCGCGCCCTAGCCAGAGGGACAAAGTTGGCGGACATTTTGGCTGTGGTCAGAGATATTGCCCCCCAACTGCAAGCGCCGCTTATTCTCTTTAGTTATTACAATCCCATCCTCAATCGGGGCATCACTCCCTTTCTCCAAGCGATCCACTCGGCTGGGGTACGGGGTTTAGTAGTGCCAGACCTGCCCCTCGAGGAGGCAGAAATTTTGCTACAGCCCGCCAGTGAGTTGGGCGTAGAGGTAACGATGTTGGTAGCTCCCACCAGTCCACTGGAACGCCTTGAGGCGATCGCCACTGCATCGCAAGGTTTTATCTATTTGGTCAGCACCACTGGCGTTACGGGCGTGCGCCAAGCAGTTGCCAAGCGCGTAAAAACCATGCTAGAAAATCTGCGTACAGTTACCGATAAGCCCATTGGTGTAGGATTTGGCATCTCTCAGCCCGAACACGCCAAGCAAGTAATTGATTGGGGAGCCGATGCGGTGATCGTGGGCAGTGCCATGGTCAAACGCCTGGCAGAATCAGAAGATATTACGGCACTAGCTCAGTTCTGTGCTACCTTAAAGCGGGCAATTCGCAGAGATGAATAGGCTATGGCATGGTTGGTGATAGTTCTAGCATTGATTGGCTTACTAGCTTTCGCTTATTTAGGCATTGAGTGGCAGTATCGCCATCGCTTGGGCAATGGTTTAATTTTGGATTGGGGCATCTGCCAGTTTGAGACCTATGAAACTCAGCACTATCAAATGCTCGTGGAATACACTGCTACCAACATCACCCCGCACAATGATGTATTCCTGATTGAAGTTCATCCACACATTACTTTGCTATCCGAAGCTAGTCTCGATTCAGTAATTACCCGTGTGCATACCGTCAGCAAACACCCCGACAGCCCCAGTAGAGAAGATGGGTATTGGGAAAGCTACATCGTTAAGGCAAAAAAACAAACGCAGTTTGAGGTGCAAATTGATATTAGGGGCAATAATCTCTTCCATCTGCGATCGCTGTGGTTGCGTCTGGAATATGTGGTCTATGGTCCAGCAGGCAGAGAGACCCGTCAGCGTCATACTATCATTCCCTTGAGATTTCCTAGCCCCACTCCCAGTGCCGCTTGGCAAACTACAGCCCAAGCCGATGTATTGCCGATCCACACCCATCTGCTTACCACAGCCGACAATCCCGTGGAGGTACTGCAGAGATATGTAGTGGAATACGCTGAAGCGGGAGATATTGTGACCATTGCCGAAAGCCCTATCGCCATCATGCAAGGCAGATTTATCCACCCCAGCGATGTCCGCCCTGGCTGGCTCGCCAAGCGGCTGTGTTATTATTTCATGCCCACATCTAGTCTAGCCACCGCCTGCGGCTTACAAGTATTGGTGGATCAGGTGGGGGCGTGGCGGGTATTTTTCGCCTTTGTGGTGGGCAGTCTCGCCAAGATTTTCTTAAGAAAAGCTGGAGTATTCTATCAACTGGCAGGGGAACAGGCACGCTTAATTGACGATGTTACAGGCACTTTGCCGCCCTACGATCAGTTCATCGTATTAGGTCCAGCAGAACCGCAAAAGGTGGTAGAAGAAATTAAGGAGAAAACTGGTCTGGAAGTAGCGATCGTCGATGTCAATGATCTAAAGCGAGTCAAGGTGTTAGCCGCCACCGCAGGAGTTTCTGAGGCTTTGCTGAATGATGCGCTAATCAATAATCCCGCAGGCAACTCAGCCGAGCAGACACCTATAGTACTAATCCGCCCGCATCGGCAAAAAGAGGAATTGCCAGAGTAGCTTGCTACCTTGCGATCACGCTCCATCATCAACTTTGGGTTTTCCCTCACTCCCACTTCTCTTCTATTATGGGAGATAATCCATTCCAATCCCGAAAGAGTTTTGTAAAGTTGCGATCCATACCATCATTAGTAAAGTAAAGCTCTCTGTCTGACGAGCAATCAGTGTTCTATGCCTCACAGGTATAAAAGGAACGATAGAAACTTTGTTGCTTACTGCTTCTCTAGGTCAGAAACGCGATTTTCCAGACCTTCTAAACGAATATCAGAGGCATCTTGTCTCATTTGGGTGGCAATGATGTATCGCTCCACCAAATCTGCTAGACGGTCTAGCTTGGCATTGAGGGCGGCTGAGGCTTCCCTTTGCAGGCGGTCTGCTTCTGTATTGGCAAGTATTGCCCGAGCGTTGCTGTTGGCGATCGCCTCAGTCTTGGCTAAGTTTGCCTCAGTTTTAGCTAGATTTGCCTCAGTCTTGGCTAAGTTTGCCTCAGTCCTTGCCTGACTGGCGGCTGTTTCAGCAAGTAACGCCTCAATGCGCTGAAATCTTGCCTCTACTTCCTCTGGTGTCATTTCTATCTCCTAGTAAAAGTGGTTAATCTCTCCAATAAATTCTAACAAGCAAGGAATGCTTGAGAACTTGGAAAATAACAGTTTTTTCGGGAAAATTACAGTCTTTTGTGTTATTATAGGATACAAGTTATTGAGATGAGAAGACAAAGAGATGCCTACACATTCCCTAGATTTACGGCAAAGGATTGTAGCTGCATACCAAGCGGGAGAACAATCAGGGAAGTAGCTAAGCGGTTTATGGTAACAAAAAGAACAGTACATCGCCTAGTACACAAGACTTAACACCTAAGAAAGTAGGGACGAAGCGAGTTGGAATTTTGGAGCAAAATCAAGATGAGATTTTGGGCATTATTGAAGAGTATCCCGATAAGTGTTTGTGGCAATATCTTGAGATAATTGGAGAAAGCCTAGGGATTCATGTGAGTATTAGCACATTGCATTGTTTTTTAATAAAGCATAAGATCACTCTAAAAAAAAGACATTCCGCAGTGAAAGGGTCAAGAGTGAAGATGTGCAGGAACAACGCTTAGAATACTGGCATGAGAAGATATGATTTTTGTGGATGAAACAGGAATTTGGGAAGGGATGGAGCGGCAAGTTGCACGGAGTTTACAAGGGAAAAGAGCAAGTGTCAGAAGTACACCTTTTTACGGATTGATGTATTCCCTGCTTTGTCGGCTGATACGATCTTCTCTCTGAAATCTAATGAATAGGCTTTCATGGCTTTTCCTTCTTTCCTTATTGTACCTTTTATTGCTTAAACAAGCTGTATGCAGAATCATTTGATGCAATTGAAAGATAAATTGTTAAGCCGAAAAAGTCTTCCTTGTATACAGAGCACGGTTTACAGAACTTTGCTTAACCCGAACTGGCGTTAACCTTACTCGAGTAACGAATAGAAATTGCCTAGAACCAAGTGCGAGGACATGCGCCGCTTTTTCTAAACTCATTTAGATTGCAATCTGTGCTTCATAGTCAGCTCTTTGCCTAGCTTTGCATAGGAATGGGTCCACGGCGTTGTGGGTCTTTGGTGGAGGCAAGCAAAAATTGTTGTAAATGTCGCACATGGGGGGAGTCGAACATACTGAGTTTATCTATGGCTTCGCTGAGGGTCAGGTTTTGGCGATAGAGTAACCGAAAAGCCTCCTTAATCGCCTGTTGCTCAGCTTCTGTCCAGCCTGCCCGCTCCAAACCCACCCTATTGACCGCTCTGACCCGAGAGGGATTGCCCTCCACCACCATGTAGGGGGGGACATCTCGCTCTACCCGACTCATGCCGCCTACCATTGATAGCTTGCCGATATGGACAAACTGATGCACGCCCACCATTCCGCCAATTCGGGCTTGGGTTTCTACATGCACATGACCGCCTAGGGAGACAGCGTTGGTAATTGTTACCCGATCGCCAATGATGCAGTCGTGTCCAATATGGGCATAAGCCAGTACCAAGTTGTGATTGCCGATGCGGGTTGCCTGTCCTTCGTGGTTGGCACAGTTGATGGTGACATATTCGCGGATGCGGTTGTCATTGCCAATGATGACGCCACTGCGCTCCCCTGTGTATTTTTGGTCTTGGGACTCTAGCCCGATGGCGGCTCCGGGGAAAATTTGGTTGCGATCGCCAATTTCTGTCCAGCCTTCAATAATTGCGTGATGCCCAATAGAAGTGTGTGCGCCAATTTTGACAAACTCACCAATTACGGCGTAAGCCCCCACCCTTACTGTAGGATGCAGTAGCGCCCCTGGGTGAATGATCGCCGTAGGGTGGATTAATTCGTTTGCAGGAACATGGGACACAGCCATAACCACAAAGGCTCTCTACTATACAGAATAATTACATATCGACCAAGGAAAACATCATTTCTCCCTCACAGGCAAGTTGTCCTGCTACCTCGGCACGAGCTTGCATTTTAGCAAAGCGTTTCCGCTTCAAGCTCAACAGCTCTGCCGTAATGATCATCTGATCCCCTGGCACTACAGGGCGGCGAAACCTCACTTTGTCAATCCCTGCAAAAACTGACAGCAAACCTTCCGCCTCTGGCATTTGGGTAAGGATGATGCCCCCCACCTGTGCCATTGCCTCCACTATTAGCACCCCTGGCATAATCGGGCGTTGGGGGAAATGTCCCTGAAAAAATGGCTCATTGATAGTTACATTTTTGATGCCCACCGCCAGTGTGCCTGGCACATAGCTAATAATGCGATCCACCAGCAAAAAAGGATAGCGATGGGGAAGCAGGCGCATAATGGCTTGGCTGTCGAAATTTATGGTGCTGTTGGGCAGATTATGGGTTTCAGTCAAGGTGAACATGGGTCAGTTGTTGGCAGAGTTGACAATGGAGATGGTGACTAGCTTTGTAGGCTAAGTAGTGGGCGATGGGTAAATCACCTAATAAACTTAGGTCTCCTATTAAGTCTAGAAGTTTATGGCGACAAGGTTCGTTGGCAAACCGTAATGGTGGATTTAGCCATGTCTTATCATCGCAAACAATGGCGTTGTCGAGACTGCCACCTTTGATTAAACCTTGGGAGCGCATCGGCTGGATATATTGGGCAAGGGTAAAAGTACGGGCAGGGGCGATCGCTTCGGCAAAGGGCTGATCCTGACTGGGAATCCAGCTAAACCACTGTCTGCCGATCGCTTGGGACGCAAACTCAATGCCGTAGGAAAATTGCAGGCGATCGCTGGGCACTGCCATGACAAAGCTATCCTGTTGGTGTACTACCACAGGGGCGGATAATTTTCCTAATCGCTTTGGACTCTGTTGGGGAACCACCCCCACAGCCTTGATCTGCTGTACCCAAGGCAAAGCCGAACCATCTAGCACAGGCATTTCCACCACAGGCTGATCAGCAGTGATGGCAATTTCTGCATTATCTACCCCCATGCCCCACAGGGCGGCGAGCAGATGCTCAATGGTGCGAATGCGTACCGTTTCCCCCCTGATCTCCGTGGAAAGTTGGGTGGCGACTACAGCGCTAACATAGGCTGACACCGATTCCTGGCGATCGCCTGTTTTGACCGTAAAAAAACGCCCCGAATTTGCCTCAGCAGGGAGAACCCGCACCGTCACCTCAGCGCCACTGTGCAAACCAATCCCCGACAGCATGAATTCTGATGCTAGTGTTTGCTGGGGCACAACTAGAACTTTTCTCCCAAGCCAAAGCTAAACTGATTACCCCCAGTATTGAGGTTGATGCCATAGTCGATGCGAATTGCCCCCAAAGGCGACTGCACCCGCAGACCCACCCCATAGCCAGCGCCATCCCCCGGTTTACTGCGCGCGCCAGCAGGATTGCCAATCACGCTAGAGCCAGAGCCGAGGTCAGTGCCGTAGTCAAAAAACAGCACCCCGCCTACAATGTTTAGCACAGGAAAACGGTATTCAGCAGAGAAAATACCAAAACTGCGCCCACTGCCGATTTTGCCCTCATCCCAGCCCCGCACCGAGTTGGAGCCACCGATCTGAAAAGCATCATAGGGAGGGAAAGTGCCCAGTACAGTCCCTGCTTGCAAATTAAATGCTAGGGTTTGTGCACCTTCAGAAAAGTTAGTGAAACTGACAGGAATGTAAAAACTGTAGCTTGCCCGCAAACGGTTGTAGAGTAGAGAGCCAGTCCCAAAAGGCAGAGCCTGTTCCGTGGCGAAGCGAAATACCGAACCACTGGTGGTTTTGTTGGGATCATCGCGTTGATCTACAGCATAGGCAAATTGCAAAGTAAACAGGTTATCCGTGCCGCTGGGATCAAGGGATAGCTGGTTACCAAGAATGTCAAAGGGAGTATTGTTGCCACCGCTGTCAGTTACACTAACCCGCTCAAAGCGGAAACCCAGCGAGGCAGTGGTGCGGCTATCCAAGGGGCGGGAAAAACTGAAGCCTGTGCCCAAACGGTTAATGCGCGGTGTTTCGTTGCCCGCACCAACACCTACGGGGCTGTCAAATACATAGCTAAACAGACGGCGGCTAAAGGCATTAGCAGTAAAGGAAGTACGGTTGGGATCACCCGCCAGCCAAGGATCAGTAAAGTTCACATCAAACAGCAAATCCCGCTCACCTACTTGCAGGTCAGCCCCCAGTTTTTGGTTATTACCGCCAAAGTTTTGCTGTTGGAAGCTCACCGTACCAAAAAAGCCAGTAGCAGAACTAAGCCCTGCACCAACGGCGATCGATCCTGTATTGCGTTCCTTGACATTAACCGTAACCACTACTTTCTTGGGATCGGTACCGGGGTCTAACTTGAGATTGACATCGTCAAATAGCCCCAACCCAAACACCCTTTGCAAATCTGACTGTACAGTGTTGCGGTTAAACACCTGCCCTGGTTGTAAGCTCATCTCTCGGGTAACGATGAACGGGCGGGTATTGCCTGTGATTTTTCTGCCTTCTTTATCTACATCTTTACCTTCTTCGTTGAGGAAGGAGACGCGAATGTCTTCTATCACCCCTTCTGCCACTACTAGGGTGAGCGTGCCATCGGGTTGAGCTTTGATGTCAGCGACTTGGGCAAGCACAAAACCACGATCTTGGTAATACTTCTCCAGTGCTTTGACACTGGCTTGAACTTCCCGCAAATTGGTGATTTTGCCGATCTGGTTGGCAAACAGTCGATCCACCACTCCCGCCTCTAGGATAGGGCTAGTGCCTTCGGTCTGCACTGCCTTGAGAATGGGGTTGGGTTGGACGACAAAGGTAACTCTAACTCCAATGTCAGTGTCTTCGGGCTGTGCCTGCACACTGCTCAACACTCCCAAAGCGGCTAGGCGATTGATGTCTTCTTGAATGCGGGTACGGGTGGTAGTCCGCCCTGGCTTGGTGCTTATGGTGTCGTAGAGTTGCTTCTCTAGCTCGGGGGGCAGGGGGATATTGCTGTCGTTTTTCACAAATACTTCAGCCACCAGCACTTCAGTTTCTGGGGTGGGGGGAATCAGAGGGGGAACAGGGGTGGGCGCAGGTGTTTGTCCCCAGACTGGCACAGCAAATGCACTACTAGCCACAGTTAAAACTGAGCAAACCAGTGGGGTGAAGCATAAGCGAGAGAGTTTGTAATGCATAGAGAACTGTATGCCGTTAGTTAACGATTTGGTCGCTGACAAGCCATATAAAAACGCAAAATTACCTAATTAGTATCCCCCATTAGCGGCATTTTGCAACCCCACTGCTTGGATGCGATCTGCAACTTCTTGGTAAGTTTCGGCAATTTTGCCTAGGTCTTGGCGAAACCGATCCTTATCCATAATGCGATCGCGCAATGCCCCTTCCCGATCATCCCAAAGGCGACAGGAATCAGGGCTAATTTCGTCAGCAAGCAGAATTTTACCCGTCTTATCCATGCCAAATTCTAGCTTGAAGTCCACCAAGATCAGCTTGGCTGAGGCAAAAAAAGTCTGGAGATAGCTGTTAATTTTTAGGGCTAACTGTGCCAACTGATCGAGTTGCTGTGGCGTAGCAATTCCTAATAGCTGAATGTGGGCATTGGTCACTAACGGATCGCCGAGACTATCGTTTTTGTAGAAAAATTCCACTAAGGGTTCCCTCAATTTTGTCCCCATCTCGATCCCTAATCGCTGACACAAACTGCCTGCGGCGATGTTGCGCACCACTACCTCGAGGGGAATAATTTGTAAGGCTTGCACCAGCATTTGATTACTACTAACTTGGCGGATAAAGTGGCTGGGGATACCCTGCTGAGCCAAGTATTGAAAAATTTTAGTGGCGATCGCACAGTTGATCTGTCCTTTGTTAGCAATTTCCCCCTTTTTTTGAGCATTAAATGCCGTAGCACTATCCTTAAACTGCACCAACAGTACCGCAGGGTCATCAGTGGCATAAAGGATTTTGGCTTTGCCTTCATAGAGTGGCATTTCGTGCATGCTTAAATCTCTAGCTTGTGAGCAATGACGGCATAAAAGGGGTCTTGACTGGGAAAGCCCAGTAGTGCCAAGGGATTAGGTGGCGAGGGATAGCATAGCACCTCTGGCGGGCTAAAACCATTGGGGACAGACTGAAAGTATTTTTGCACTAAGCGCAGACGGTTGAGTTCGCTACTGTCTCGCCATGCCTGAATCGCCTTTTGATAAAACATGCGATTAGAAAAGCTGACAATCACGATGCCGTTGGGCTTGAGGATGCGGTGGATTTCGGCGAAAATGGCTTCGGGGTACTGCAAATACTGCACGGATACTGTATTCAGCACTGCATCAAAGCTCTGATCCGCCAGAGGCAGTTGCAGATTTTGATTGAGATTCTGCACAAAGTAATGATTCAGCCGAGGATTGCGGGCCAGTTCTTCTGCATTCAGTCCATGCCCCTCCACATGCGCAAACTGCATCTCATCAGGCAGGTGCGATACCCAACTGCTCATCAAATCCAGAATACGCATCTGCGGTTTGAGGCGATCGCGATAGAGCTGGGTCAGAGAATTGATAAAGCCTTGATCCACATGGGTGACAAAGCGGGGATACTCATAAAATAGAGCATCATCAGTTCCATCCAGCTTACTGCGCTGATCGGGAGAAAGGAGAAGCATGACTGTTGTGCATAAATTTACTCGACTATTATAAACTTTTGTGAAGACTAGCTACCCGTAAACACCACATCGGGGAACCTTTCTTGTGCTTCAGACATAGGACGGCGTCTGCCCTCTTGTTGCCAAAAGTTGATTACTTCAGTGGCTTTATTGAGCATTTCAATCCTATCCTGCTCTGAAATCCAAGGTTTGCTCTCTAATTCAGTACGCAATTGTTCCCAAGCATCATCGCGGGGCCAAAAGAAGTATTTGGTCAAGGGACTTACCCCCTTACCAACTACCTGATCTACGGCAATAGCTACATTGTTTTCTAGCCACAGAATTTTGAGAATGAAATCAGACAAACTGCATACCTCCTACAATTAAATAAGTTGCAGTTTTTTACTTTAGCATGACCCAACTAGAACAGACTGCTTTGATTTTGGATATTGACGGTGTGATCCGTGATGTGGCAGGCTCCTATCGCCGCGCTTTGGCGGATACAGTAGAGAATTTCACAGGTTTTCGCCCATCTCCTTTAGATATTGACAATCTCAAAGCTGAAGGCAGGTGGAATAATGACTGGGAGGCTTCACAAGAGCTGATTCGCCGCTACTTTTGGCAACATGGCGATCAGCAGGAAACGCAGATTTTGCCCAAAAGTGAGGAGGTGGTAGCATTTTTCCAGAGCCGCTATCGCGGGACTGGCACACCTTGGGATGGCTATATTACTCAAGAACCGCTGTTGGTAAAGCCGCAATTCTTTGCGGAACTATCGCAGGCAGGGATCAGTTGGGGGTTTTTTAGTGGAGCAACCCGTGCCTCGGCTGAGTATGTCCTGTCTCGCATAGGCATCAAGCATAGTGTTTTGGTAGCTATGGAAGATGCACCCAGCAAGCCTAATCCCGAGGGGCTGTTTTTGGCGATCGCCCAATTCCCCAAACCAATCTCTACGGTGATTTATGCTGGGGATACTGTGGCAGATATGCTGGCTGTTGTCCAAGCCCGCAAACAAGACCCTAGTAAAAAATACTTGGCTGTGGGTATTATACCGCCCCATGTTGAGGAGGGTAGGCGATCAGCGTATCAACAAACCCTGAGCCAAAACGGTGCTGATCTGGTGTGTCTCAATGCGATGGACTTACACCCACAGGCGATCGCTGGTATAATCTGAGTATCGTGCTGGTGTAGCTCAGCTGGTAGAGCAACTGACTTGTAATCAGTAGGTCGCAGGTTCAAATCCCGTCACCAGCTTTCCCTTAATAGAAGCTCTAAATTGCTGTGAGTGAATCTAATTTCCAAGAACTAAAAGAACTAATTCTCGATCTGAATAAGAGAATGGAACTGGGCTTTTCTGAATTCAGAGCAGAATTTAATCAAGTTAGAGCAGAGATGAAGTTGGTGGAAGAGAGATTGACAGGTAAAATCAATCAAGTGCAAGAAACACTGACAGGGCGCATTAACCAAGTGGAAGAAAAGCTCACGGGTAAAATCAATCAAGTAGAGGAAAAACTCACGGGACAGATTAACCAAGTGGAAGAAAAGCTCACGGGTAAAATCAATCAAGTAGAGGAAAAACTGACGGGACGGATTAACCAAGTGGAGGAAAAACTCACAGGAATGGATAAGAGAATTGCCAATGAGGAACTGGTGAGTCGTGGGGTCTTCATTGCCCTAGTTGGCGGTGTGGTCACTGGTCTAACGAAATTCTTTTTCTTTCCCTAATGATTCCACTAATCCTAAGACTCGATCGACACCCCAGAAAATTACAGTATGCTAAAATACCAGCTAAAACACTGTGACTTTCCCATGAGTGAATCTAATTTCCAAGAACTAAAAGAACTAATTCTCGATCTAAATAAGAGAATGGAACTGGGATTTTCTGAGGTTAGAGCAGAAATTAAGGAAGTCAGGGCGGAAATAAAGCTAGTTGAAGAGAGATTGACAGGTAAAATCAACCAAGTAGAGGAAAAACTGACGGGTAAAATCAATCAAGTAGAGGAAAAACTCACGGGACAGATTAACCAAGTAGAAGAAAAACTCACTGGTAAAATCAACCAAGTAGAGGAAAGACTGACGGGGCGCATTAACCAAGTAGAGGAAAAACTCACAGGAATGGACAAGAGAATTGCCAATGAGGAACTGGTGAGTCGTGGGGTATTTATTGCTCTGGTCGGCGGGGTGGTCACTGGTTTAACTAAATTCTTTTTCTTCCCCTAATCATTCCACTAATCCTAAGACTCGATCGACACCCCAGAAAATTACCGTATGCTAAAATACCAGCTAAAACACTGTGACTTTCCCATGAGTGAATCTAATTTCCAAGAACTGAAAGAACTAATTCTTGATCTGAATAAGAGAATGGAATTGGGCTTTTCTGAGGTCAGATCAGAAATTAAGGAAGTCAGGGCGGAAATAAAGCTGGTGGAAGAGAGGTTGACAGGTAAAATCAACCAAGTGGAGGAAAGATTGACGGGAATCGATAAGAGACTAGCTAATGAGGAACTGGTCAGTCGTGGGGTCTTCATTGCCCTAGTTGGCGGGGTGGTCACTGGTCTAACTAAATTCTTTTTCTTCCCGTGAAGGCTGGGATTGTTAAGCAATGTTAATAATTTATAGATTTACTATGGCTTAGGGGCGATCGCCGCATGCAAATTCCCCAGCCTGTTCTATACTTATGGACATATTTAGCCATTTGACTATAACCAAGTTAATAACTGCAAATCCTTACTAGATAAAGCCTATGACCTTAACAGCGTCTAGCGGAGCCACCAACGCCCGCCCTCGTCTTTTTCAGACTGCGGTAACCTCGACCCTGAGCCAAGTGGAGCAACAGGATCGCTATCTGTCCCGCACTGAACTAGAGGACTTGAATACTTTCTTTACCACTAGCCAAAAGCGGTTAGAAATTGCCGCCGTCATTACCCAAAACTCTGAGAGCCTAATTTCTAAAGCCGCCAGCCGCATCTTTACAGGTGGCGCGCCGATGGCATTTTACGAGCGTCCCAAGGACACCCAAACCTTTGAGGTGGGCAAAGATGGACGGGTCATTGACATGAAGCGGGGAATGGAGCTAGGTATTACTACTTATGCTGAAAGTGGCGGTGGTGGTTTGCTGGATGCCATCAAAGCCTTTTTTGCCGCCACTGGGGTAACCAGCGTGCTAGATCAGCCGCCGCCCAATTTCCGTCCCATTAACATTGCCCGCTATGGCGAAGCCCGCATGAAGAAGTCTTTGCGGGACATTGCTTGGTTTTTGCGCTATACCACCTATGCCATGGTGGCAGGCGATCCCAATATCTTGGCACAGAATACCAGAGGTTTGCGGGAAATTCTGGAAAAAGCCTGTTCTTTGGATGCCACTCTGGTGGCTCTGCAAACTCTCAAACAGGGGGCTGTCAATCTCTTCATTCGTGATGGAGAAGCAGTAGCGATTATCAAACAATACTTTGATGTGGCGATTACCGAGTTCAAAGCGCAGGAACCCTCGGACAAAGTGCGCCAGCGCAATTCCACTGACCTGCAAGGTTTGTATCTGCCCCAGATTTATTTCAATACTGCCGATCGCCGTCAAAAGTTTGTCATGAAACCAGGGCTGTCTGCCAGTGAGAAGAATGAAGTGGTCAAAGCCGCCTACCGTCAGATTTTTGAGCGGGATATTACCCGTGCCTATAGCCTGAGTATTTCCGATTTGGAATCTAAGGTGAAGCGGGGGGAAATCTCCATGCGGGAGTTTGTGCGCCGTCTCGGCAAATCTCCTCTCTATCGGGATCAGTTCTTTTTGCCATTCATCAACTCACGGGCGTTGGAACTGGCATTCAAGCATTTCTTGGGTCGTGCCCCCGAAAGCCGTGAGGAAGTGCAGAAGTATTTTGCCATTGTTTCCAAGGGCGGTCTACCTGCTCTGGTAGATGCTCTGGTGAACTCCACAGAATATAGCGATTATTTTGGCGAAGAGACCGTACCCTATCAACGGGGTTTAGGACAGGAGGCACAGCCCTGCCGTAACTGGGGGGCACAGTTTGATCTGTTCAACTATTCTGCGCCTTTCCGCAAAGTTCCCCAATTTATCACCCTATTTGCCTCCTACACCCAGCCTCTGCCCGATCAGCATGTGTATGGTTCAGGCAATGACCCGTTAGAGATTCAATTTGGAGCTATCTTCCCCAAAGAACGCAAAAATCCCGCCAATTCCCCCGCTCCCTTTGGCAAGGATACCCGCCGTATCTTGATTCGCAATGGGGCGGGTATCCTCAATCAGGTGAGCGCTCCCGATCAAAAAGGAGTAGCCCCCGGTACACTGGGTCCCAAGGTATTCAAGCTGGATCAACTGCCTCTTGGCTCCAAGTTCTCTAAGGGTGGCAAGTCTGCTCCTGTGCAAGGGGTGAGTGTGAAGTTCTCTGAGAGTTCCACTCAGGCGGTAATTCGGGCAATCTATCAACAGGTGATTGGTAGGCAGGTCTATGAAGGACAGCGCTTGAAGGTAGCGGAAATCAAGCTGGAGAATGGGGAAATCACGGTGAAGGAGTTTGTGAGAACTCTGGCGAAGTCGCCCCTGTTCCGTGATCTGTACTGGACTAAGCTCTATGTCTGTAAGGCGATCGAGTACATCCACCGCCGTCTGTTGGGTCGTCCCACCTACGGTCGCCAAGAGATGAATGCCTACTATGACATCTGCTCTAAGAAGGGTTTCTACGCTCTAATTGATGCCATCATTGATTCCCCAGAATATGCCGAAGCCTTTGGCGAAGATACGGTTCCCTATGAGCGCTACTTGACCCCTGCGGGCTATTCCCTGAGACAAAATCGTCTGGCGGCACTGCCTGAGGATAAGGGTACGGTGGTGGAGAAGGAAGCCACTCCTCGCTTCATTGAATTGGGTCAAGTCTCAGAGGAACGCAGTTTAGTTGCCATCAGCGATCGCATCAAGCAAGGGGTGAGCAAACAGCGGGAGCAACGCAAAATCTTCAAGCTCACTTCCACCGATCCAGTACAGGTGCAAGAGACCGCTAGAGCCGCTGTGCGTCAGGTGTTTGAGCGGGATATGGACGCTTATGTGGCAAGTTCCCAATTCTCGCGGTATGTCTCAGGACTACAGAATCAAGAGATTACGGTGAAAGAGTTGATTCTGGCTTTGGGCACTTCGGAACTCTACATCAAAGAGTTCTATTCCCGCTATCCCAATACCAAGGTGATTGAGTTGGGCACTAAACACTTCCTCGGGCGTGCTCCTCTCGATCAGGCAGAGATTCGCAAATACAATATCATTCTGGCGACTCAGGGCTTGAAGGCGATGGTAACCGCTATGGTCAACTCGGCGGAATACCAAGAGGTGTTTGGCGAAGATACGGTTCCCTACAACCGCTTTGCTACCTTCCCCGCTGGCAACTTCCCCAATACCCAGAAGCTCTACGGACAACTGACCAAGCAGAGCAAAGATATTGTGGTGCCTAGTTTTGAGCCTGTGCGCTCCAAAGTGGATTTGGCTCAGACTCCTCTAGTTTCCGCCAAGATGGCAGAAATGGCAGTCAAGAAGCGCCAGCCCGATCCCAAACTGCCGCGCTTCATTCAACTGGGCATTTCCTATGCCAATGGCAATGGTCAATCGGTGGAGGTGGGTGTGGGTACTTTCCGCAGGAAACCCCAGCGCATCTTCCGTCATACCAGAGGCACTAATTCTCCTGAGACCGCCAAGGTAATCAATGCAATCTATACTCAGGTGATGGATGTGTTCAGTGGCAAGCCCATCGAACAGTTCCGTGTGACTTCTTTGGAAAGCCGCTTGAAGAATGGAGAGATTTCGGTGCGGGAATTTGTGCGGGAGTTGGCGTGTTCGGAACAGTACCGCAAACGCTTCTATACTCCCTATCCCAATACTAAGGTGTTGGAACTGCTGTTTAAGCACATTTTGGGTCGTGCCCCTGCTACCCAAGCGGAAGTACGGCAATACAATAAACTGTTGGCAGAGAAGGGTTTGCGATCGGCGGTAGAAGCGATGGTGAACTCGGAAGAGTATGCCACTGTGTTTGGGGAGGATGTGGTGCCCTACAAGCGCTATCCCAACTTGCCTGCTGGGAATTACCTCGGTAGCTTGTTGGTCGATCGAGATTTGATTAAGCAGTCGTGGTCGGATTATTCACCCTCTGTGGTAGGCGGTCGGGCTGTGCGCTAGTTCTCTGGTGAGCTGAAAAGAGAGAGGGGTTATCCCCTCTTTTTTCTTATCTTATTTGGCAGTTGTGCTATAAAAATACGCTGAATAGCAAGTTTCTGATACTTTTCTGCTAGTCTATTAACAAAAGTTCCTAGTGTCCTCAGGTGAATTATGGAATTATTACAACCCCTTGGTATTGTGGTTCAGGGATCGCTGAGTCAGGGGTTAGAAATTCGCTTGAATGGTAATGTGTCTGTAGAAGAATTAAGAGTTGGCAAATTTTTGGTAGTTCAAGGACGGCGATCGCGTTTTTTTTGTATTCTCACCGATGTTACTTTGGGAACTTCTAGCCCGCGCATTTTGGCAAATCCTCCCGCCCCTGAGGATACTTTCTTAACTGAAGTTCTCGCGGGCAATGGCACTTTTGCCACCATAAACCTCATGCCTATGCTGATGTTTGTCCCTGCCAACCCCTTGGATATGTATGGAGATCAGTCTAAGAAGACACGGCGCAAAAAACACCACGAAGCTCTGCCACAACTGTTTGAGGATGATAACTATCAATTACTACCCGTGAAAACTGTCCCTAGTCATTTTAGCCCCGTTTTTGAGGCAAGGGAGCGAGATTTTCGCATAGTATTTGGTGCAGAAGATAGCCCGCAAAAACGCAATTTTGCCATCGGCAAACCGATTGATATGGAAGTGCCTGTGTGCATTGATTTAGATCGTTTTGTGGAGCGCAGTAATGGCATTTTCGGTAAATCAGGTACGGGCAAATCTTTCCTCACCCGTTTGCTAATTTCTGGGATTATCAAAAAGCGGGCGGCGGTGAATTTGATTTTTGATATGCATTCTGAATATGGCTGGGAAGCGGCGGTGGAAGGGAAGCGCTTTAGTACGGTTAAGGGTCTGCGGCAGTTGTTCCCTTCGCAGGTACAGGTTTATACCCTCGATGTAGATTCCACTCGCAGACGCGGGGTGCGGTCTGCCAAAGAGCTTTATATCAGTTTTGACCAGATTGAAGTGGAAGATTTGATGCTTCTGCGGGATGAATTGAATCTGTCGGAGGCAAGTTTGGAGAATGCGATTATTCTGCGCAATGAGTTTGGCAAACACTGGATTACTCGCCTGCAAAGTATGACTAATGAAGATATTCAAGCATTTTGTGAAGAAAGAATGGGGAATAAATCCTCAATTATGGCATTGCAAAGAAAACTAAATCGCCTAGCTGATCTCAAATATCTGCGGGCAAACTGCCCTGAGAACTATATCCAGCAAATTCTCGATGCGATCGCTCAACATCAGCACATTGTGATTGAATTTGGCTCCCAGTCTAACCTGTTGGCGTATATGCTAGCGGCGAATGTAATCACCCGCAGAATTCACCAAGCCTATGTGCACCAAGCGGAGAAGTTTTTGCAGACAAAAAATGTCTGCGATCGCCCGCCGCAGTTGATGATTACCATTGAAGAGGCGCACCGTTTCCTTAACCCCATGACCGCCAAACAGACTATTTTTGGCACGATCGCGCGGGAGATGCGTAAGTATTTCGTCACCCTCTTGGTGGTGGATCAGCGCCCGTCGGGGATTGACAATGAAGTGATGTCGCAGATTGGCACTAGGATTACCGCCCTGTTGAATGATGAGAAGGATATAGAGGCGATTTTTACAGGGATTGCAGGCAGTGGGGAACTGCGCACTATTCTCTCCAAATTGGATTCCAAACAGCAGGCGTTGGTCTTGGGTCATGCTGTGCCCATGCCTGTGGTAGTGCAGACCAGAGCCTATGATGAAGTGTTCTATGCTGAGATTGGGGAAATGCCATGGCAAGAACAGAGCACTGCGGAAGTGTTAGCCCTTGCGGAAGCCGCTAGAGAGGATTTAGGTTTGTAGGGAAGTTTGGCATTACTTCCTGCCGAAATCGGCGGGAATCTGTCCCCAGTTGGCAGTATCCCATTTGAGAATGGGGTTGGTGGGGGAGTGGGTTCTCAACCAGTGTAGCTTTTGCTCGATTTCCTGCCAGATGTGCCATGTTTGGCGATTTCGGGGCAGGGTAGTCTTCACCTGTTTGTTTCTCATCCATAGCATGGCAACTGCAGAATCGGAATAAATAGGAAGGTTTTGCCCCCGCTCCCACAGATATTGCAAACCATGGGCGATCGCGAGAAATTCACCCAAATTATTAGTTCCCAACTGGAAAACCTGTGAGCGAAATAGTTCTTCTCCCGTTTTGGTATGTACACCGCGATATTCCATCTGCCCGGGGTTGCCCAAACAGGAGGCATCTACACAAATGCTATCGGTGAGCAGTTCAGCCATCTTCGTCAAAAATTGCTAGCAGGCTCAGCGCTTCCTTGGCATCCGCCCGCACCCCTAAGTCCTCGTCGTTTTTGGCAAGGGTGAGGGCTTGAATGCCCGTCTGGTAGCGATCGCTGGTGGGGGACTCCAAGGGCAGAAGTTTACCCAACGCCCAAGCGCAGTTACTGCGTACCGCTGGTACGGCATCGTGCAGGAGGCGATCGCTGAGCAGGGGAATGGCTTGGGGATCGCCCAACTGCCCCAAAGCACTGGCTGTCCACAGCCGCACTGCCATCGTGTCAAATTGCAGGGTTTTCTGTAATACCGCAAGGGCTTGGCGATCGCCATTAGTACCCAAAGCCCAGACAATGCCTTTGCGCACATAGTCATTCCAATCCTGCTGTAACTGCCGTATTAGCACGGGAATTGCCTTGGCACTGCGATTGCGTCCCAAAGCATAGGCGGCACTCACCCGCAATAGAGGGCAGTCGTCCACCAAAAATTCCAATAAGCGATCAATCGCCCGACTATCTTCAATTTCACAAAAAGCCCTAGCCGCCTGAATCCGCTCACTGGGATCAGAGGAATAGAGTTGTTGTAGCATGAGTTCAGGATCGGGGGGAGGCTCAGGGATACTGTATTCCTCTTGTTCCTTTGCTAGTTCTAGCTCCAAGTCATCTTCTAAGATGGCAGGATCGGGCATTTGCGGACAAACCAAGGCTGATCAACCTTAGGTTATCATAACTCTGCCATCACCAACCCACCTACAATCATGTCCAGTCTGGTAGTGCGCCTCAAACAAACAGCTCAAGCCATCGGCTTTAGCAAAATCGGCATCAGTCCTGCGCAGTCTGGCTTAGAGGCTGAGCGGCTTCAACAATGGCTGGCGCAGGGCTACCACGCCGATATGCAGTGGATGGCAAACCCCAAGCGGCAGAATATCCAGTTGGTCATGCCCGAGGCTAAGTCGGTCATCTCCCTTGCCGTCAACTACTACCATCCCCAACAGCACAGCGAGGATGTCACTTCTGCCAAAATATCCCGCTATGGCTGGGGCAGAGACTATCACAAGGTTTTAGGGAAAATGCTGAAACAACTTTGCCACTGGTTAGAAAGTGAGGTTAGCGAAATTCAGACTCGCTACTATGTGGATACAGCGCCGATCGCCGAAAAAGCATGGGCACAGCGGGCGGGGATCGGCTGGATTGGCAAGCACAGCAATTTAATTACCAAAGAGTTTGGCTCATGGGTGTTTTTAGCTGAAATTTTAACTAATTTAGAACTGCCCCCCGATCTCCCCCATCCTGAGCAGTGCGGGCGTTGCCGCCTCTGTATTGATGCCTGCCCTACCCAAGCCATTACCCAACCTTTTGTGGTGGATGCCAATCGCTGTATTGCCTATCACACCATTGAAAACAGGGCACAGCAAATACCTGAGGCGATCGCTCAAAAATTAGAAAACTGGGTAGCGGGCTGTGATATTTGCCAAGAGGTCTGCCCCTACAACCGCCGTCCTAAAACCAGTCATATTGCCGATTTTGCCCCTTACCCCGCCAATCTCAAGCCTCAGCTCCAGAAACTAGCTGAGATTAGCGATGAGGAATGGGATCAGCAATTTCAAGGCTCAGCTTTGCGGAGAATCAAACCCCAACAATTCAGACGCAATGCTCAAGCAGTTTTGAGGGCATCGAACAGCGTAGCAAAATAGAATTGAGTGGCAATAAATTCAGACCTTACTATTTGGAAACCTAGAGCTTGCAAATGATGTTTGATCTCCTTTTCTCTATGTAAATATGCTCTAGTGGTTTTGCTTGCACCGGGGAAAAAGCTACCGATTTTTTTCAGCAGATCATAGAACAAATTTTTGGGAGCGAAACTAATAATCAGCCTATTGTTTGCCAATTTAGCCAAGTGGGTCAGCATAGCTAATGCCTGATCGGTGGGATAGTGAATTAGTACATCGAGGCAAACTACCACATCGTAGCTTCCCGTGATGTCTTCTAAATCGCAGACTGTAAATACAGGATTATCCGCTGTGCCAAGGCGTTGTTTCGCTTCATGGATCATCTTTTCCGAAATATCGCTGGCAAATACTCTAGCTCCCATCTGTGCCAAAGGAATACTTAGGGAGCCTACACCACACCCCGCATCACAGATGGTTAAATCTGTTAGGGAAGCACTCTGTTTCAACCAATACAACACCTGATCTACGGTGCGCTGGTGTCCTTCTCTGATGTCTAGCTGTACTTTGCTGACTGTTTCGGAGTCACTGTAGATTTTGCGCCAGCGTTCAAAACCTGTGGTGTTGAAATATTCTAGGACACTTGCTTTATCTGTATTCATGTGATTTGCAATCAACTATCGGAAGAATAATAAATAGTACTAAACTCTATGTCGGCATTGAGGTCAGTAAGATGGTACACTGGAACGCATCCATAAAATGATGCCCAAGAATTATATGTACTTGCGCCTCCTATTATATAGTCGCATTTGGATAGTAAATAAAGATCCTCTATCAAGTGATTAGTTCCGAATACAACCTCTAAATTAGGAAATGTAAAGTCTTGTTTCTCATCAGAGCACACCAAAAAAATAATTTTTGTGCTATCAGGGAAATACTTTAATAATTTCTTCATCACAGCATAGTATTCTTCTGCTGAAAAGAAGTACATACCATTATGATACCACTTATAATCACCATGTCTAATATGTACACCAACTAAAATGTCACACTTACTCCTTGCCATTTCTATAATCTGGTTTACCAGAGACATATGGCTGTCAGTTGGTACAAAATAGCTTCTAATATCCTCAGCAAACCTGAAAAAAGGAGTGTAAGTATGTTCCCATGATTGTAGAACGATTGTTTTATTGTTTTCTAAAATTTTTAGAAACTCTGGATCAGAGAGACTAATCTTAGGGTATTTATCCTTTGAAAATATCTTGCTCTTGTAGAAAGTAATAAAATAGAGGTTCAGTAAATAGTAAAGCTTGTTTATACCGTAATCACCAAATATAGATAACAACCTAAATATAATTATCACAAGCTTAATAAACAGGACTTCAGTAATGCTTAATTTCTCGTCATCAGGATAAATAGGAACAGGCGAGTTTTGAGTAGTCTTAAAGTATTTGTAATACTCAAAAAAGCTAAGATTTATAACTCTTACTTGATGATTAATTGCGAATGCAATTAAGTTTGAGTACAGGCGAAGCCTATTACCTAATCGCCCATAAGGAAGGTTGAGGATTATTGTGGGTCTATCCATAATAGAACTTGATTTCCTTCTCTTTTAGAGGAGCAAAGCCAGCGGATTCCAGTTTTTGATTGAGTTCTTCTTGGGAGAGATGTTTAGCTCCTATTCTCACAATGCGCGATCGCATGGTGTTATTTACGCCACTGCGTTGCCGTCCTGCTTCCAGCGCCATTATTTCGTGATACAGCTCTAACTTGGCGGGGGGAATGGGGGAGCCGTCGAGGTCAACGCCACGG
>Ga0272446_1002786_pt1 | contig 23133 bp, 16 predicted proteins | sample YNPCB0061_FD_194587 | JGI IMG/M metagenome (GOLD analysis project Ga0272446, IMG submission 194587) | Hot spring microbial mat communities from Yellowstone National Park, WY, United States - YNP-CB-006-1 | ecosystem: Environmental > Aquatic > Thermal springs > Hot (42-90C) > Sediment | place... | reverse complement strand
GTGGCCTCGACTTCCACACGTTCTGGATGGTCGTGCGCGAGGCTAACTACTGGTGGCTCGTGCCGGGCATTGGGGTCTATTTCCTCGCCGTCTGGGCGCGCACCTGGCGCTGGCACTATATGCTGCGTCACCTGGCCGCTGTCCCGCTCTCACGCCTGTTCCCGATCGTTGTGATAGGCTATATGGGTAATAATGTCTATCCGGCACGCGCTGGCGAGGTACTGCGCTCGTATGTGCTCAAACGAAAGGAGCATGTGCCGATTACTGCCTCCCTGGCGACGGTTGTGCTTGAGCGCCTGTTCGATGGCCTGGTGATGCTGCTCTTTGTGTTCGTGACGCTACCGTTTGCGCCGTTGCCGCCGGTGTATGCGTCGTTGATTACGGTTCTGAGCGCGCTGTTTCTGGCGGCAACGGCACTGTTCCTCGCTATCGCTGCCCGCCCCGCACGGATGAGCCGCGCTTACACCTGGCTCGTCGGGCGACTCGTACCGGTGCGTTTCCGGCCTTCCGTTCACGGGTTGTTCGACCGCTTCGTTGAGGGCCTCCAGTCGCTCCGCAGCCCGCGCGAACTGGCGCTGATCTTCCTTTCGTCAACCCTTATCTGGCTGACCGAGACGGGTAAGTACTGGTTCGTGATGCACGCGTTTCCGTTCGAAACATCGTTTCTGGTGCTGATGTTGATGACGGCCGTTGTCAACCTGTTTACCACCCTGCCGTCAACTCCCGGGTACATCGGTACCTTCCATGTCCCCGGTATTGCCGTATTGATGGCATTCGGTATCGATCAGGCCGTCGCCACCGGCTATACCGTGGTGCTGCACGTGGCGCTCTGGTTACCGATTACTGCCCTTGGTGCCTGGTATATGCTCAGTGAGCACATGGGATGGCGCGATTTCGGCCAGGCGACGGAGGCGGTGCAATGAAGGTTGCAATCATTGGCGCGGGCGTTGCCGGGTTGACGGCCGCCTACGACCTGGCGCGCACCGGCCACGCTGTTACAGTGTACGAGGCTGCGCCGGTCGCTGGCGGCCTGGCATCAGGGTTTCGCGATCAACACTGGGACTGGCCACTCGAGCGTTTCTACCACCACCTGTTCGAAACCGATACCGCCATGAAGGTGCTGGTCCGCGAGATTGGCTTCAGTGACAGGTTGTTCTTCCGCCGCCCGATCACGGCTCAGTGGTGGAATGGTCGTGCCTATGCCCTCGACGGGGTCCTGCCGATCCTGCGCTTTCCGGCGGTGCCGTTCGTCGATCGGCTCCGGTTCGGTCTGCTGGCGGCGTATCTGAAGTATGCGACGAATAACTGGCAGGCGCTTGAACGGGTGACGGCGGCTGAATGGACGTCGCGCTGGGGTGGGCCGCATATTTACCGCGAAATCTGGCGCCCGCTGCTCGAAGGTAAGTTCGGCCCGCACGCCGATGAGGTCAATATGGCATGGCTGTGGGCGCGTCTGAAAGCGCGCAGCTTTCGCCTCGGCTATTTCGTCGGCGGCTTTCAGGCGTTCTGCGATGCGCTGCTCGAACGCGTGCGCCGGCTTGGTGCGGTTGTGTATACCGCTGCACCGGTGGCGGCATTGAACGCGCTTGCAAACGATGTCTGGCAGATCATGGCCGGCGGTGAGCGAGCCGGCGCAGCCGAAGATGTGGATGCGGTGATCGTTACCGGATCGCCCGGATTACTGGCCCGCCTGGCACCGCACCTGCCGAATGATTACCTGGGCCATCTGCGCCGGCTCCGTTCCATGGGCGCGGTCGTGATGACCATTGCCCTCAGGCAGCGATTGCTCACCGACGGTACCTACTGGCTCATGCCGCCCAAGCGCGAGTTTCCCTTTCTGGCGCTGGTCGAGCATACCAACTTCATCGAGGCGGCACACTATGGCGGTGACCACCTGATCTACTGTGGCGACTACCTCGACCCCGACCACGAGTACTTTCGCCTGACCCCTGATGAACTCCTCCAGCGCTTTCTGCCAGCGCTGGCACGCGTCAACCCGCACTTCGAGCCGTCGTGGGTGCGGGCATACTGGCTCCACCGCGAGCCCTATGCCCAGCCGATCGTGCCGGTCAACCACGGGCGCAACATTCCGCCGCTGGCGACGCCGTTGCGCGGGTTATACTGGGCAAGTATGAGCCAGGTCTATCCATGGGATCGCGGCACAAACTATGCGGTCGAACTGGGGCGTCGCGTCGCCGGCGAGATCGATCGCTACGCCGCCGAGCTGCGCATGCGCGGCGGCGGTGTGGTGTTGCGCGAACATCTATGAACGATACCATGACATTGTGGATCACTGCGCTCGGCGGCGTGGTGATGATCGGCGTCGCTGTGCTGATGCCCCGGCTCAGGTTGCGGTTCGGCGGGCAGCCGTGGGACCGGGTGTTCCGCGATGAACGACTGCGACGAATCGCGCTCCTGCAGGAACGTCTGGCCCAGGGGTCGCTCGGCGCCATGGGCGCCGGATTCCTCATTTCCGGTGCCGGCCCGCTGCTCAACCTGCCGGCTGTGCCGGCCCAGCTTGTCGCCTCGGTCTGTTATGGCCTGGCGCTTGCCGGGCTTGTCGCGCAGGCTGCGTTGATCATTCGTTCGCGGAAGATCGAGTGACGAAATGGCTGGCGGCCCCCTCGCTGCCGGTATCGTTCTCCGGTACGCGCTGGTCTCCTCCTCCTGCCTGATCCTGCAAAAGGCCGATGCGCGCCGTGCCTTTCTCTGGTTTATTAGACACATATCAAAGAAAGGCTGGAGCCATGAACGAAACGACGATCGAAACAACGCTGCGGTACCTGAAGGCCATGGCGCACGAGACCCGCCTGCGATTGCTGGGAATCGTTGCCGACGGGGAGTGGAGCGTGCGCGAACTGGCCGAACTCCTTGATCTGACCGAGCCGACGATTTCCCATCACCTGACAAAGCTGCGTGAGGCCGAGCTGGTGTGTATGCGCCCGGTGGGCACGACCCATCTCTACTCACTGAACGGCGCCATGCTGCAGCGCCTGAACCGCGACCTGTTCCAGCCGGAGCGGGTAGCTGATCTGGCGGCTGATATCGCCAGTGACTCCTGGGAGCGCAAGGTGCTGCGGACCTTCCTCGACGGCGAGCGGCTCACCAGGATCCCGGAGCAGCATAAGAAGCGCGCCGTGGTGCTGAAATGGCTGGTGGAACGGTTCGAGGTTGATCGGGCGTATACCGAACTTGAAGTTAATGCGATCATCAAGCGCCATCATCCTGATACGGCCACGCTGCGACGGGAACTTGTCGCCGCAAAGCTCATGCGGCGCGATAACGGTATCTACTGCCGTGTTGCCCCGCCTCTGCCTTGACGCCCTATCCCGTGCTATAATGGCGCGCGATCAACTGCTCTGAGTGGTGAGAGGCGCCTGAATAACCATCATCGGCACGGGGTGCTGCTGTCCGCCTGTGCTGCACGATGTCGTTCCTTCTCCGCTGCTGCGTGGTTGCTCCCTTCCTTTCACTGAACATGAATGAGTCTCATACCTGCTATGCACGACGAGCGTTTTCTGATCACCGGCGCCCTCGGATGTATTGGCGCCTGGACGGTACGGAACCTGGTCCGCGATGGCGCGCCGGTCGTCGTCTTCGACCTGGCGAGCGACCCTCGGCGCCTGAAGTTGATCATGACCGCCGAAGAACTGGCGCAGGTGACATTCGTCGCAGGCGACATCACCGATCTGGCGGGGCTCGAACGCGCGCTGGATACCCATGCAATCAGCCGCATCATTCACCTGGCGGCGTTGCAGGTGCCGTTTGTGCGCGCGAACCCGCCGCTTGGCGCGCGAGTCAATGTCGTCGGCACCGTACATGTGTTTGAAGCTGCGGCGCGGCGACGCGACCGGATCGGTAGCGTGGTCTACGCCTCGTCGGCCGCCGTGTACGATGCTGCCGATGCCGATGAGGCGGGCGCGGTACCGCATGGCGCGGTCGGTCACCCGACCACGCTGTACGGTGTGTTCAAGCAAGCGAACGAGGGAACAGCGCGCGTCTACTGGCAGGACGCCCGGGTTCCCAGTATCGGCTTGCGACCATATATTGTCTATGGCCCGGGGCGCGACCAGGGGATGACATCCGGGCCGACGCGGGCGATGTTTGCAGCCGCGGTCGGCAAGCCGTACCATATCCCATATGGCGGGCGCGGTGCCTACCAGTACGCCGACGATGTGGCGCGCACATTCATTGCCTGCGCGCGCGCGCCGTTTCAGGGCGCCGAGATCTTCAATCTGCGCGGCAGTGTGGCGACCATGGCCGAGATCGTTGGCGCGATCGAGGCTGCCGCCCCTGACGCGCGCGGCACGATTACATTCGATGATCGGTCGCTGCCCTTTCCCGAAGCATATGACGCTGCGCCACTGGAGCGCCTGATCGGTCCGCCACCGTTCACGCCGCTGCCTCAGGCCGTCGCCGACACGATAGCCCTGTTTCGCGAATGCGTCGCGAGTGGCGCCATGGCGCCTGACGCTATGCTTGCCTGACGAGGCGTAGACCATAATCATGAAATCATCTGCCCCCCCGTCATCCATGCCGGCGACCGGGCTCCAGCGGCGCGCCCTGTCGTTCGTCCTGCTCATGGGTGTGGTCAGTCTGCTTGCCGACATGGTGTATGAAGGCGGGCGTAGTATCAGTGGCCCGTATCTGGCGTTTCTGGGCGCCAGCGGCACGGTGGTGGGCCTGGCGGCAGGCGCGGGTGAACTGATCGCCCATGGTATGCGGCTGGTTTTTGGCTACCTGAGTGACCGCACCCGTCGCTACTGGGCCTTCACGATTGCCGGTTATGCGCTGACCGCCCTGGTGGTGCCGGCGCTGGCCCTGGCCGGCAACTGGCAGGTCGCCGTGGTGTTCCTGAGCCTGGAGCGCATCAGCAAGGCGCTGCGCAGCCCGGCAAAGGATACGTTACTCTCCTACGCGACAAAGTCGATCGGTCACGGCAAAGGGTTCGGATTGCACGAGGCGCTCGATCAGGTTGGCGCCGTGGCGGCGCCGCTGCTGCTTGCCGCGGTGGTTGCCTGGCAGGGCAATTATCGGGTTGCATTTGCACTGCTGTTGATCCCGGGTGTGCTGACGATCGTGACGCTCCTTGTTGCTCGCGCCAGGTTCCCACAACCTGCCGACCTGGCCGGATTGACGCCGGCGCTCACGACACGAGGATTTGACCGCCGGTTCTGGCTCTACCTGGTCAGTGTCGGCCTGATAGCCGCCGGATTTGCCGACTTTCCGCTGATCGCGTTTCACCTCGAACGCACGGCGGTGATGCCCACGGCCTGGATACCGGCGTTGTATGCGCTGGCCATGGCGGTGGATGCGGGCGCCGCGTTGCTCTTCGGTGCGCTGTTCGACCGCATTGGCTATGGCGCGCTGCTGATAGCGGCACTCCTCTCGACGTTCTTCGCGCCGCTGGCCTTTGCCGGCAATGCGCTCCTCGCGGTGTGCGGCATGGTGCTGTGGGGAACTGGCCTTGGTGCGCAGGAGTCAATCCTGCGTGCCGCCGTGGCGACCCTTGCGCCGGTTGAACGCCGCGGTGCGGCGTATGGCCTGTTCAACACGGGTTACGGGCTGTCGTGGTTTGCCGGTAGCGCCGTCCTCGGCCTGCTCTATGACATCTCGTTGCCGGCCCTTATTGCGGTTTCGGTGGGGCTTCAGGCGCTTGCGGTTGTGGTGCTCATCATCGTCGCGCGGCAACGGGCGCGGTAGTATGCCTGCCTGTGCGAGACGTATGACCGGGCCTGCAACATAATGGTGCCGGTGACTGGGATCGAACCAGTGACCTAACGATTATGAGTCGTTCGCTCTAACCACTGAGCTACACCGGCGGATGGCCCGTTGCGCCGTGAATGGTAGCACACCGGCGTGTATATGTCAAGGATAGCCGATGCTGGCGCGGAATATGGCACGTCCTCTTGACGTGCCCATTCGCCCGTGCTACGATGCAGCAGTACTCCGTATTCCTTCTCGCCTGTTGCCCATCGCCTGTGTACCAGAGGTGCCGTGTGACCAGTCAAGACGTCGCAACCGGCATGCCGCCGATGATTGGACGTAACCTCACGATACCGCAGTGGCTCGATTATGTCGCCAGGTATCAGTTCGGCCAGATCAAACCGTCGAAAGTCGTGTTGCATCACACATGGCGCCCGACCGTGCAGCAGTGGCGCGGTCTTGCTTCGATGCAGGGGATGCAGCGCTATTATGCCAGCAAAGGATGGGCCTCCGCGCCGCACATCTATGTTGCCCCCGATGGTATCTGGTTGTTTACGCCAATGAAAGACATCGGCATTCATGCCGGCGCTGGCAATGGTAGCTTCAAGGCGGGATGGTACTCGATCGGCGTCGAAATGGTGGGAGACTATGATCGCGAACGCCCGTCGGGCGCGATCTGGGAGGCGACAAAGGCGGTGCTTGGCGGTCTTTCCAGGCGCCTGGCGATCGCTCCCGAGATGCTGATTGCCTTCCATCGCGACTATAGCTCCAAGAGCTGCCCGGGCTGGGCCGTTACCAAAGAATGGGTGTCTGGCGAAGTCAAGGCCTGGCTGGGCAATGTTCCACCCCCGCCTCCGCCTCCACCGGGCCCGATTGGCCCGATTACGCCGGAAGTCGAGGAACTGGGCGAGGCGCTGCTGGATCAGAGTTATGGCCGCAGGAGCGAAGGATATAATAGCAGCTGGGCCTTCCATCAGTTTGCCGTTGACAAAAACCTGGGCTACCCAACGGCCCGGAGCCAGCGCCTGCAATATGGCGGCAAGACCTATAATTTTCAGCCGTTCGCGCGCGATACCCTCTATTGCGAGGTTCCCAACTGGGGCGATGTGCAGCGCCTCTCGGAACTTCTCTCGGGCTCCATTCCGCCCGCCGGTACGCTCGGTCGCGCCCTGCTCGACGCCGCGTACGCCACTGGCGGCTCGGCGTTTCGCCCCGACTGGGCCTTTCACCAGTATGCCATTGCCGGCCAGACCCTCGGCCCGCCACTGGAGGCCAGCAAAACGGTGACGGTTGATGGCGTCTCGTACAGCTACCAGGTGTTTGCTGTTGATACTATCTTTAATAAGGGAACCGACTGGCAGAACATTCAGCGCCTCAGCGCCCTTGCCAATACCTCCAATCCGGCGCAGGTGAAGTTGCGCGACGCCTTGCTCACCGCAACCTACGCGGCTGCCGGGCAGCAGTATCGCCCCGACTGGGCCTTCCACCAGCTGGCGCGTACATGGAACCTTGGTGCGCCTCTCGGCAAAACCGACCCGGTGACCGTTGGCGGCAAGCAGTACAACTTCCAGGTCTACGCAACCGATACCCTCTACAATGTGGTGCCGAACTGGAGCGATGTCAAACGCCTGAGCGCCATCTTCGCGCCAAAGCAGGCCGTCCTTGCCGCCCACGCGCCGCCCGCGGCCTTGCTCTCGCGTGATGCGGTGCTGGCGCCAGATTGGGGGCGCTTCCATATTCAGCGTTATAGCGTCGCCGGCAAGGCGCCAACCGCTTTCGGTAATCGTGATGGATCGAAGATTCATCTGATCGTACTGCATGGCGATGCTGGCCCGGCGTTGAGAACACTGGAACAGATGGCGATCCCCGGCGCCGTTCGCATGTCCCATTATTATGTGGCTGCCGATGGCGCGATCTATCAACTGCTTGACGACCGCCTCGCTGCATTCCATAGTGGTCTGGCGGTCTGGTCCGGCGCGCGTCGGAACATCAATCGTATCAGTCTTGGCGTGACCATTGAACGCCCGCAGAACGGGTATACTTCTGGCACGCTCCAGGCACTGGCCTGGCTGGTCGAAACGCTGCGCGCCCGGCATGGCATCCCGGTGTCGGGCGTGATGCGCTGGGGCGAGTTGTCGTCTTCCGCTGCGTCCGACCTCGCTGATCTGCCACCGGAACGACTCCGGCCACGACAGTAACACCCGGTTGCGTGTCGAAGGTTCGGGGGATACCTCGCATAGATGCCCCGCCAGGTCGTCCATGCGAGGCGGCGGGAGAACTACTGCGCATGCCAGTTCACGTCGCCCTGCCAATGGAAAAACACTCTTTCCAGGAGAAGGGTGAACGGTTATCCACGGCAGACAGAGTTTGCCAGCGAGGAGCGTATGCCAATCAATTTTGACCGCTTGACGCTGATCCGCCTCAACGAGTGTGTCATCATCGACGCGGATCTGACGCTGCAGGAAGTGCGCGACCAGCTTCCCGCCGTACGCGACGAACGCCTGTACAAGTTCATCATCGTGCCGCTGCCTGATGGGCACTATATCACCGCGCGCTGGTGCGAGATCGAAGAGATTGTTTATCGGTTGTTGCCATACGGCGATCCGCGAACGCTCACCGTCGAGGAACTGGCGCAGGTGACGCTGCCGGTGGGCTATACCGAGCCGGCGGATCATGTCGCCTCGAAACTGGCCGAGATTCCGCTGGAGCGGCTGTTGCAAAACCTGACACCGACGGTCGGTATGGATGATCAGGCGACAACGACCCATGAGGCGCAGACTGCGCGCGACCGCCATCCTGGCGGTCGGATCGTCGTGCTGGCAGATGGCGCGATCCATGGCCTGTTGTTCCGTGAACTGCTTGCGTCAGGCGAGCGCACCACCGACCCGTTCGATGTGCCGAGGCCAGTGCCCCGCATGGCCTCGGCGATGCCGGATGAAGCGGCTTCGCTGGCCGAGAGCGAAGTGGCGCCGCCCACCTCGGCGTTGTTGAGCGAGGTAGCGAAAACGACGGCGCAGGATGACCGGGTGTTCAACCTCTGGGTGGAGCAACGCCTGGTGAAGGAAGCGGAGATCGTCGGCGGCGGGCAGACCCTCACGCGCGTTGTGCCACCTGGTACACCGCTGGCGCTCGGCGGGATGTATACCGTCAATGTGAATGTCGCGCCGCCGCTCGCCAGCGCTCAGGCTGCCGCCGGTTCGGCCAGCAAGGCCGAGGAGCTTACCGCGGCGGCACAGATCGAGGTTGATGTGCGCCTGACCGTGGACAGCGCGTTTTTCAAGCTCTACGGTTTTCCCACCCAGAAGGTCATCTTTCCGCGCGGCGGCAACTCGAAGAACATAGCCAGCTTTACCATCGAGCCGCTCAAGCAGGGTGTGGGGGAAGTCACTGCGCTCCTCTCCATCAATAACAAGCCGTTTCAGAAAATCGTGGTGCAACTGGCCGTTGGTGACGCGGCACTGGCAGAACTGCGTGGTGAACCGGTGCGCGCCAGTGGTATGACCCTGGCGGCTGCGGTGACGGCGTCGGGCGGGCCGCTCGCCTATCCTGCCGAGACCGATGCCAGCCTGACGATCATTCGCGAGACGACCGGCTACACCTTTATGCTCCATGTTGGCAGCGGTTTCACGGTCGCCAGGCTGAACCTTGGTGAGCGAGAGGTGGCCGATGCGGTCAGGAAGGCGCGTGAGGATTTCCTTGAAAAGGTTGTCAGGAGGATTGACCCGAGCCGCAACGTCTACGCCTACCAGCAGAAGGACACCACGATTCCTGCGCCGGTGCACCAGGAAGTCCTCAAGGATTTGCGCCAGATTGGCGATCGGTTGTTCCGCGCCCTGTTTTTTGCGCCGGGTAGCGGCGACCAGGGCAAAGCGATGGGTCAGTTGTTGCGCCAGGTTACCAGAGAGCGCGAACTGCGCATTCGGGTGATCGCCGAGCGTTTCGCATTTCCCTGGTCGCTGATCTATGCGCTCTCATACCGGCCATCGGACCCGGTAGATCCGATGGGGTTCTGGGGCTACCGCCATATTATCGAGTACACACCGCAGTTCAGCGCCACACAACCTGCGGCGTTCGCGCCCGAGATCCAGGTGGCAGATCGCCTGCAACTCGGTTTTGTGTTCGACGAGACGATCGATACGCAGTTCGGCGCACCGATCATCAGTGAACAGCGCCAGATACTGCCGGGTATCGGCGACCTGGCAATCAGTGAGTACGACACTCGTGACGAGTTCCTTGACCTGTTGAGTGGTTCGACGCACACACCGCAGATCATCTACTTCTACGGCCATGCTATCAGCCGCCAGCCAGGGGAGAAGGATCCGGACACCGGCATGGAGTATGGTCCGGGCGACTCCTACCTGACGGTCAATGGTGAGGTCATAACCCTTGACGAGATGAACATGACCGCGGGGCTCGATCTCGCCCACTTCGATAGTGCGCCACTTGTGGTGCTTAACGCCTGCGAAAGCGCCGAATTATCGCCTGAGCTGTACAATGGGTTGATGCCCTACCTGGTCGGGCGTGGTGCGCGCGGCGTAATCGGCACGGAGGTGTTGATGCCGGCCCATTTCGCCGCCGAGTTTGCGCCTGCGCTCTTACGCCGCTTTGCCTCCGGCGGCATACGCCTCGGGGACCTGCTGCGCGACATGCGCCGCGAGTACCTGCGCGACAAGAACAATGTGCTACCGTTGATCTACGCGCTCTACAGCAATTCCGAGCTGATTGTGAAGCGTGGTTAGAGGTGCGCCGGCTGCTGACGCATGACAATCCACAATCCATTTACTGAGCGCTCACGCATTGTTGAGGCGTCTCGCTTTGCCGGGCGCTGGCGCGAGCTCTCGATCATTTTTGACGCTATCGAGTCTCGCCGCCCCGTCCTGGTGACAGGTCCACCAGGTATCGGCAAGTCTTCGCTGCTGACCCATATCGTTGCGTCTGCCGCCGTCAACCTTGAAGAGCCGTCGCTTGCGACATTTTACCTCGCGCTCCACGAGCAGGCAACCCCGGACGACGTCTACCACACGGTGCTACAGGCATTGAGCGAACCAGGAACTACTGCGGCCGCGCTGGAGGTAGCACTGCTGCAACTGGACATACCAGTGCTCCTCTGTCTTGACGATGTGCATCGGGCATTTGCGGCGGGTTGGGGTGGGCTCCTGCTCGATACACTGGCGCGGATCGCGCGCGATGGTCTCCTGATCCTGGTGGCGGCACTGGAGGGAGATGCGCCGTTGACTGGCGAACGGTTCGCGGTGGTACGACTTGGCGCCTTTGCACCCAGCGAGGTGCGATTGCTGGCGGAGAGCTATCTTGAGGGCACAGATGTCATCTTCACACCCTCAGAACTCCGCGCCCTGACCGATGTAAGCGCCGGCCATCCTGCCTACCTGCAGCGTGCTGCCTACCACCTGTTTGAAAGCCGGCGGAACGGCGGTGACTGGCGGGCACGGTTTCTCGCCGACGTGCGCAACCGCCCCGTTCCCGGCGCACCGTTGCCTCCAGCAGCCTTTGAAGGTGAAGGTGAGGACGAAATGATGCGTCCAGGGGCCGTCACATCATCTGTGACCGGTTTACAGCGTGATCCGGCTCATTTGCCGCTGCCTGAATTGCCCCGTGGGCTGCTGCTCCTCGTCGCGCCTATGGCGGCCATGTTGCTCTTCTTGGCTACCGGGAACATGACCGGCGCCTTCTTGCTGGCCGCATTCGGGTGCGTTGTGACCGCAGCATGGCTGTATCGCCGCAACATCAGTTGAAACGACAGCGCTGGATCGGCGCGCTTGATGCAACCGCAATATGTCGATCCAGGAACCACACCAGTCCGCCACGTGAGAACGTAGCAATGACCGCCTCATCGTGCCGCCCGGGTGCAAACACAACCGGCTGACCACGCTGCACCGGGTGTGGCATAATGAAATTGCGCCGCAGGAGCGGTATCGCCACATTGAATGCATTATCGTTGCGATAGCCGAATCGCGCGATGTAATCTCCATCTTCGTTTTGAACGACGCATGCTGCAACAGGTCGCAAGGGAACAACCCGGCTATCGGCGCAGCGAATCGGGTATGTCGCCGATACCGTGACTTCCTGCCCCGCCAGTTTCCAGCTCAACGGGCGGCCGTCGAATACGACAGCAAAAGCGGCCTGATTCTGTCCCGGCACAAACGTCGTTGGCTGGCCAAGGTTATCCTGGTAACGGGTGAAGCGGTTGTCGGCGCCGACTGGCAGTCGAATCGGTGTGGAACCACGCACCTCGTAACCAAACAGTGCCACGTAGCTTGCTGCTGAGCGCCGCACGATACAGGATACGTATGGGCGCACATCGCCATTCACGGGTGGCGTCGCTATCGGCGTGGCTGACGGCGTCAGGGATGGTGTGGCCGACGGTGTAACCGACGGCGTGGCTGACGGCGTCAGGGACGGTGTAACCGATGGCGTGGCTGACGGCGTCAGGGATGGTGTGGCCGACGGCGTGGCTGACGGCGTCAGGGATGGTGTGGCCGACGGCGTGGCTGACGGCGTCAGGGATGGTGTGGCCGACGGCGTGGCTGACGGCGTCAGGGGTGGTGTGGCCGACGGCGTCAGGGATGGTGTGGCTGACGGCGTCATGGACGGCGTGGCCGACGGCGTCAGGGATGGTGTGGCCGACGGCGTGGCTGACGGCGTCAGGGATGGTGTGGCCGACGGCGTGGCTGACGGCGTCAGGGATGGTGTGGCCGACGGCGTGGCTGACGGCGTGGCTGACGGCGTCAGGGATGGTGTGGCTGACGGCGTGGCTGACGGCGTCAGGGATGGTGTGGCCGACGGCGTGGCTGACGGCGTCAGGGATGGTGTGGCTGACGGTGTGGCTGACGGCGACGGTGTGCTGGTTGGCGTAACCGGTGTGCTTTGCGCCGTCACATCGGTAAAGACGTATGCTGCGCCGGATGCCGGACCGGATACGGAATCGCCATATGCCCCGGCGATGACGTCACCATAGCTCAAGTCTACTGCCCATCCAAGACGGTCGCCGGCATCGGTATCACTCCCCACCAGTTTCGCGCGTTCAACCCATTGTGAGTCGCGAAGGTCGAAGATAGAGACCGCGCCACTGGCGTCGCCGGTGGCGTTATGCAATGGCGCGCCGATAGCCACGCGCCCATCGTCGAGCGAGAGTGCGCTACCGAAGCGATCGCCGGGGGCAGTATCGGCGGCGACGAGTTTCTGCTGCTGCACCCAGGTTGTGCCATCGAACGAGAAGATGTAGACCGCGCCGCTGGCATTGTGCAACGGTGCACCGACAGCCACGCGCCCATCGTCGAGCGCGAGCGCGCTACCGAAGCGGTCGCCGGGGGCGGTATCGGCGGCGACGAGTTTCTGTTGCTGCACCCAGGTTGTGCCGTCAAACGAGAAGATGTAGACCGCGCCGCTGGCATTGTGCAACGGTGCACCGACAGCCAGGCGCCCATCGTCGAGCGCGAGCGCGCTACCGAAGCGGTCGCCGGGGGCGGTATCGGTGGCGACGAGTTTCTGTTGCTGCACCCAGGTTGTGCCGTCAAACGAGAAGATGTAGACCGCGCCGGCATCGACGCCATAGCCATCGTTGGTTGGGGAACCGACCACGACAGTATTCTGATCAATGGCGAGCGCATTGCCGAACTGCGCCAGCGACTCGGGATCGCGTGGGAGTATTTCTGCCTGCAGTGGCCAGGATGGGGCGGCATTTGCAAAGATATAGACGGCGCCCGCGTCACGCGCTGCAACACTGGCATACGGTGCGCCGACAACAACCAGCGACTCATTAAGAGCAACCGAGGCGCCGAAATACGCGCCGGCCATTGCCGAGGGTGTGCCCAGTCTGGCCCGCTGGGACCAGTCCGTGCCGGTACGCATAAATATGTACGCAGTGCCGGCGGCGGAGGCGCGATCGGATTTGCCATAGGCTCCGACAACTGCCGTGTCGCCGGTAAGCGCGACCGACAGGCCGAAATAATCATACGGCGCAGCATCCGAGGCGATGAGTTTTGTTTGAGCAAACGCCAGCGACGATTGAGTCACTGCCGGCGAGGCCGGCACGAGCAATGCCAGCAATGCAATGACGACGCCAAACAGGGGCGCGCCTGCGAGTCTTCTCGATTGCATGAGACGCCTCCTGGTGTGATGTTGGTGTGGAATGTCAGCCTCATGCTACCGATCATCATAGCAGGAAGCGCTTCCTCAAAACAGTATGACTAAGGTACCGGGTGACATCGACAGCGGTACATCTGGATGCGGTCGGCATCGTGCTGATGCCTGCACCGCTCTTCTGGAGCTGCACCGGCAATATATGCATGACGCGGGGATGCGCCGATCTGGCCGTGCGTTCTACGATGCAGCTTCGTTCTTCGTGATGTATGAACAAGGTGTCATTGGCCAGGCGTGACCGGTAAGGGCCGGCAGCGGTTGTACTAGATAAAGCCGGTCAAAGGACAGGCAACAGGCAGGTATACCATCTGCCAGCTTTCGCCTTGCCCGGCCGGAGCACAAAGCCAGAAGAGAGCAAACCGTTCAACTGCATCATGCAGAAAGGACATTCCGGTGACGACCAGATCGATCCGCGTTGTGGCGCTTACATCACCTGACCAGTTCGACCAGGAATGGATCAATCGCCTGGCGCGCGAGGCAGATATCGAGAGTGTTGAGCGTGTGGGCGGTATTGCCGCGGGTGTGACCCTCGTGCAACAGATCCGTCCTGACGTGGTGATTGTCGATCGCGACGTAGACGTTGCCGAAACCGCCATCCGGCAGATCTTCACCGAGATCCCTTCCGCTCTCTGTATCGCTATCGCGTCGTCATCGGATGTGGCGACATTACGGCGCCTGGTGACCGCTGGTGCACGTGATGTGATTGGGCGGCCAGTGAACTACAGCGATCTGGTGAGCAGTGTTCGCGCGGTTGTGACAGCTGAACGCGGGCGTGCGACGTATGCATCCGTGAATGGCGATGCTGCCCGACGTCGCGGGCGGCTGGTCGCGGTTGTTGCGCCTAAAGGCGGGGTCGGTACAACGACCATCGCAACGAACCTGGCGGTGGCGTTGCGCCAGATTACAAATACGCACGTGGTCCTGGCCGATATGGGGCTGCAATTCGGCGATGTCGGCGTGCAGCTGAACGTCTGGTCGCGGCACACGATACGTGATCTGGCCGAACACGCCGACGACCTGGATGACGCGCTTTTTGAAAAGGTCCTGCAGCCGCACAGTTCAGGGATCAAGGTACTTCTGGCGCCCAACGAGCCGGAGGCAGCCGGCGAGATCGGAAGCCGGCAGCTTGACGCACTGCTCAATGGCTTGCTGGAGCGACACACGTATGTGGTATGCGATACGTGGTCGTTTCTTGACGAGGTAACCGAGACATTACTGCAACAGGCGGATGAGGTGCTGGTGGTGACAACGCCGGAGGTACCGGCGTTGCGGAACACCAAGGGCTTTCTCGAATATGTATCACAGAATGCGATGACGAGCGGGCGGGTGACGCTGGTGCTGAACCGATTTCCCAGCGTGAATGGCATTGCTCTTCAGGATGTGCAAAAGCATTTGCGCTACCCGGTGAGTGCCAACATACCGAGTGAGGGCCAGTCGATTACGCACAGCGTCAACCGCGGCGTACCGATTGTGATGGCGCAGCCGCATAGCTGGGCCAGCCAGAGCCTGCTGCGCCTGGCTGCATATGTATCGGGTGACAGCGTGAGCATGATCTCGCTTGAGAACTCGCGCGGCAAGGGCGACGGGAAGAAGGCGCACCAGGGGGGTGGAGAGCGGCGCGGTTTTTTGAAGCTTATGCGCGGCACGTAGCCCTGAGAACGCCTGACATTACGGCTCGGCCATTTTGTACCCGACGCCGCGCACCGTGAGGATCATGCGCGGGCGTGAGGGTTCGACCTCGACTTTCTCGCGCAGGCGGCGCACGCACACATCGACCAGGTTGGTTTCCCCCACGTAATCATACCCCCAGACTTCGCGGAAGAGCGTTTCGCGATCGAAGACATGGCCAGCGTTGGCGGCAAGGAAGTAGAGCAACTCGAACTCCATAGGCGTGAGATTGACTTCATTGCCGCGAACGCTGACACGGTGGCGTGGTTCGTCGATTTCGAGATCGCCGACTCGCACAATCGGCGGTGCCACGCGGTGCTTGTACCCCTCGACGCGGCGCAGGATCGCATCAACACGCGCCATCAACTCGGCCGTTTTGAACGGCTTGGTGATATAGTCGTCGGCGCCCAGTTCAAAGCCGTGGACAATATCGTCGGTGCCGTCGCGTGACGTGAGAATGACGATTGGCACGTCAGATCGCTCGCGAATGCGCTGGCAGGCCTCAAAGCCATCAACGTACGGCATCATCACGTCAAGGATCACAACGTCGAAAGTAGCCTCTTCAAAAGCTTTGAGCGCCTCGAGCCCATTCTTGACGGCGACAATCTCGTAGCGCGGATCTTTGAGCGTCACCTGAATCAGGGTGGCGATTGATGGATCATCGTCGGCGATCAGAATGCGGCGCGGGCTGGCACCTTCGTCGTGCGCGCGGTCACTGGTTCGGCGTATGAGTCGCATAGTAGTTAGTACCAGGCATGTTCGTATCAGGTGCAGTATAACGACTCTGCGGCAAGACGTAAAGAGGGTGCCGGCAACGCGGTATGTCACGGAACGTTCTGCGCAACAGAGCTTCGGTGAAGCGGACGATGCGGCGCCATCCGGCTCACTGACGCTCAGCGCACCATCCAGCCCACCCGCCCGGCAGGCGGAGCTTCCGGACGCTTGCTCGCGGCGCGTTCGTGCAGGACAATTCGTGACACCCCTGATGACCACCAGCCGGGCCTGGTTGCTTAATCTTTTCTTTACAGGCGCATCACCCCGGCTTTACGAAGTATGGTTATGATACTATGGTCCAGAGCATCGAGATGCGAGTGCCGTGTTGCGCACAGGAGTTGTGCATGAACTGCAGGGGTTGATCGTGCAGTCTGCACCGATGCGTGGGCCAGATTCTTTTGCCGTCTCACCAGAAGGAGAAACGAGTGAGTAGTGAATCCGACCGCCGGCGCACGTCTCGCCGGGCGTTCCTCCGGGTTGCTGTGAGCGCCGGCGCTGGCGCCATTCTCGCCGCCTGTGGCCAGGCAGCGAGCCCGGCAGCGCCTGCCGCGACCAGCGCGCCTGCTGCGACCAGCGCGCCTGCTGCGACCAGCGCGCCTGCTGCACCGGCACAGCTCCCCGCCGCCCCTGCGCCTGGCCCGCTGACCGCAGCGGATGCTGGCGGGATTGAGAAACTGATCGAGGCCGCTCGCGCCGAGGGTAATCTCTCAACCATCGCCCTTCCTGACGACTGGGCGAATTATGGTGAGATGAAGAAGGCGTTCCTCGCAAAATACCCGTTTATCAAGCACGAGGATCTTAACCCTGATGCCAGTTCGGCCCAGGAGATCGAGGCGATCAAGGCCAACGCGGGCAGCCAGGGTCCCCAGACCCCGGACGTGATTGACGTCGGTTTCACGTGGGGGAACATTGCCAAAAAGGATGGCTTGCTCCAGCCGTACAAGGTCGCAACCTGGGATCAGATTCCCGATAGCCTGAAGGATCCGGAAGGTTACTGGTACGCCGACTACTACGGCGTGATGTCCTTTGAGGTGAATACACAGGTCGTGCAGAACGTACCGCAGGACTGGTCGGATCTGCTCAAGCCGGAGTACAAAGGCCAGATCGCCCTTGCCGGCGACCCGACCGGCTCAGGCCAGGCGATCAATGCTGTGTGGGCTGCCACACTCGGCAACGGCGGTTCGCTCGATGATCCGAGCCCGGGTCTGGAGTTCTTCAAGAAGCTCAACGATGCCGGCAACCTGTTGCCCGTTGTGGCCAAGCCGGCAACGATTGCAAAGGGCGAGACGCCGATCGCATTGCGCTGGGATTATAATGCGCTGGCCAATCGCGATCAGAACGCGGGGAACATTGATATCGCGGTGGTCATCCCGAAGACTGGCTCACTGGCAGGTGTCTATGTGCAGGCGATCAGCGCCTATGCGCCACGCCCCAACGCGGCGCGGCTCTGGATGGAGTTTCTCTATTCAGATGAGGGGCAACTGATCTGGCTCAAGGGATATGCCACGCCGGCGCGCTTCGAGGCAATGAGAGCAGCGGGCCTGATTCCGCAGGATCTGCTCGACAAGCTGCCGAAGACCGAGGCGCCGGTTGCCTTCCCGACCGGAGCGCAGATCGATGCAGCGTTCGAAAAGATTAAGACCGGCTGGCCAACGATTGTCGGCACGACCGTGCAGTAGCGTTCGACCGATACGGTCACACCAGAGTGGCGGCGGGGCATGTCAGCTGGCTGGAATGCTCCGTCGCCGTCGTTTCAGCGATGATGGTTCTCCCCAGTTAAAGGCAGAAGAAGGCGGAACGAGGATAAAGATGGCACTGCTGACCCGCACTAAAACCGGCCAGCCATTCTCCAGGCGACGTGGCGTGTCGTGGCGGTGGCTTGGCGTTGTGCCATTCTTCGCGTTTGTTGCCGCTTTTCTGATCTGGCCGACGCTTTCGATCATCGGGCAGAGTTTTCTCGACCAGCAACGTAACCTGACGCTGCAGAATATCTTGCAGCTTGGCCAGCCATTTATCGTTGCTGCATATGTCTACAGCCTGCAGTTAAGTGCCGTCACGGCACTTGGTGGCGGATTGCTCGGCGGGTTGCTGGCCTATGCAGTCACAATCGGCGGGTTGCCGCGGCCGCTGCGATCGGCGGTGATGAGCTTCTCGGGGGTAGCCTCAAATTTCGCCGGTGTACCGCTGGCATTTGCATTCATCGCAACACTGGGGCAACTCGGCATTGTCACCCAGTGGTTGCGGTCGGTTGGCGTCAACCTGTACCCGGCCTTCAGTCTCTACAGTTTCTGGGGCTTGAGTATCGTCTATATCTACTTTCAGATCCCGCTCATGGTGTTGATCATGGCGCCGGCGCTGGAGGGCATGCGGCGCGAGTGGCGCGAAGCATCCGAGAGCCTGGGAGCAAGCACCCGCCAGTTCTGGCGCTATGTTGGCCTGCCGATCCTGCTGCCATCCATCCTGGGCACAATGGTGCTCCTGTTCGGTAATGCGTTCGGCGCTCACGCGACGGCATTTCAACTGACCGGTGGCGGTAGCCAGGGCAATGTCGTCACGATCTTGATCGGGGCGCAGATCAGCAGTGATGCGCTGTCCAACCCTGGTCTCGGTAATGCGCTGGCACTCGGGATGATCGTCATCATGGGTGTGACCATCGGCCTGTATACCTGGCTCCAGCGCCGATCCGCGCGCTGGTTGCGCTCGTAAGCTATGGGAAAACGATTCTGGCCCTGGCTGTGGTTCCTGCTCGGCGCGAGCTACTTTCTTGTGCCGTTGTACGCGACGTTCGATTTCTCGTTGCGCGCGCGGCGCGGTGAGTTGACCTTTGCCGCGTACGCCAATGTTCTGCGCGACATCAAATTCGTTGAGAGTTTCTCCTTCTCGCTTCAGACGGCACTGGCAACGATTGTGGTCAGTGCGCTGGTGATTGTGCCGACTGCCTACTGGGTGCAGCTGCGTCTGCCGCGTCTGCGGCCGGTCGTTGAGTTCTTCACGCTGCTGCCGTTTGTTGTGCCGGCTGTCGTGCTGGTCTTCAGTCTTGCGCGCACGTACAGTCGCACCCCGCTGACCGACAGCCGTGAGGGGTTGTGGGTGCTGCTCGTCGGGTCGTATGTTGTGCTGTCGTTTCCCTATATGTACCGTGCCGTAGACACCGGCCTGCGGTCAATCAACATTCACGATCTCACGGAGGCGGCGCAGAGCCTGGGGGCAGGCTGGCCCACCATTTTGATGCGCGTTATATTTCCGAATGTCTATGTGTCGCTGTTGAGCGGCGCATTCATTACCTTCGCCATTGTGATGGGCGAGTTTACGATTGCGGCATTGCTGGCCCAGCCGGCGTTCGGGCCATATATGAACCTGCTTGCCAGCAGCAAGGTGTATGAACCGTCGGCGCTGGCGATCATCAGTTTTGGGTTGACGTGGGCGGCAATCGCCGCGATCCAGTGGATCGGTCAGGGGACGCAGGCGCGCCTGGTGGGGCCACGCTGATTGAGTAACCGTATGGCATTTCTTGAGATTACCGGTGTTCGCAAGAGCTTTGGCGCCTCCGTGGCAGTCGAAAGCTTTCATCTTGCCGTTGCGCGGGGCGAGTTCGTGTCGTTCCTTGGCCCTTCCGGTTGCGGCAAAACGACGACGCTGCGCATGGTGGCGGGTTTCGAGAAACCGACCAGCGGACGGATCGTGATTGATGGCGTTGATGTTACGGATACACCGCCAAACCGGCGCAATGTCGGCATGGTGTTTCAGTCGTATGCGTTGTTCCCGAATATGACCGTAGCCGACAATATCGGGTTCGGCCTGAAGGTTGCGCGTCGCCCGGCAGGCGAGATTCAGGAGCGGGTCACGGAGCTGTTGCGTATTATTCACATGCCGGAGTATGGGCGCAGTTACCCGTATCAGCTCTCGGGCGGTCAGCAACAGCGTGTCGCGCTGGCGCGGGCGCTTGCCATCCAGCCCAAACTACTGCTGCTCGATGAGCCGCTTTCGGCGCTGGATGCCAAGATTCGCGCTTCGTTGCGCCAGGAGATCCGCGACATCCAGCGCCAGCTCGGTATCACGACAATCTATGTCACGCATGACCAGGAAGAGGCGATGGCGCTCTCCGACCGGATCGTGGTGATGAGCCGGGGGCGGATTGAGCAGGTCGGCACACCGTTCGAAGTGTACAATTTCCCCGCGACGCGGTTTGTTGCCTCGTTCGTGGGGACGCTCAATGTGCTGCAGGCCACCGTGGCCGATGCGGCAACTGGTCGCCTGTCTGTACAGGGGCAGGAGATCCGGGTGGCACGCCCGTTGCCCGAGCACGCGCCCGGCGCATCGGTTGGTGTCGCTATTCGTCCGGAGTTGATCAGCCTCGACGGCCAGGCCGGTCATGATGCCAATCGCCTCAGCGGCACCGTCGCAGACGTGACCTTTCTCGGCCCGATTGTACGTGTGCAGATGCACCTGTCCGGCGACGTGCTGCACATTGATATTTTCAACAATCCCCAGTTGCGCCCACCCCAACCGGGCGCGCCGATCACGGTGCGATTTGCGCCGGACGCATGCCTGGTGCTCGATGATGCATAGGGCCGGGGCGGGCGTCGTTCCTGATACGGGTGACCATACAGATTGCTGGAAGGCATGCAGGCGCAACGAGTCCGCGCCGGTGTACCATCGCCACCTGTGGTATCATGCGCGCCATTGCAAGTGCAACGGATGACCGCACGCCAGTACACGGAGGGACACATGACCGCCATCGACGTCGCCGATCGGACACGGAGCGATCTGGCTCACCTGTTGCATCCGCTGTATCACCCCAGTGGCCACCAGGCGCCAAAGATCTGGGCGAAGGGGCGCGGCGCGATCGTGATCGATATTGAGGGTCACGAATATATTGACGGCCTGAGCGGCCTGTGGAACGTGAATGTTGGCCATGGCCGGCGTGAACTGGCGGCGGCGGCGGCGGAGCAGATGGAGACGCTGGCCTATTGTTCGTCGTACACTGGTTCGTCGAACCTGCCGGCGATTGACCTGGCCGAGCGGCTCAGCGAGTTGATGTACCCGTCGATCAATACCTTCTTCTTCACCAGCGGTGGCGCAGAATCGACCGAGACGTCGTTCAAGACGGCGCGCTACTACTGGAAACTGGCCGGTAAGCCAGACAAGGTCAAGTTCATCTCGCGCATGCGCGGCTATCATGGCGTAACCATGGCGGCGATGAGCGCAACCGGCCTGCCGATGTACTGGCCGATGTTTGAGCCGCGCGTTCCAGGTATTGTGCATATTGAGTCGCCGTACCCATATCGCTTTGTGAACCGGACGCCTGAGGTAAGCGATGGCGTGGCGGCGGCAAATCTGCTGGAGGACGCGATCCTGCGCGAGGGGCCGGAGACGGTGGCGGCGTTCATTGCCGAGCCGGTGCAGGGCGCCGGTGGGGTCATCCCGCCGCAGGACGACTATTTCGCCCGTATTCGCGAGATCTGTGACCGGTATGAGGTGCTGTTGATTGCCGACGAGGTGATCACCGGTTTTGGCCGTACGGGGCGCTGGTTTGCGCTCGAGCATTATGGCATCGAGCCGGACATTGTGCAGTTTGCGAAGGGTATCACCAGCGGGTATGTGCCGCTGGGTGGGATTGGCGTTTCCGACCGCATCCGCGAGGCGATCCACAGTGCGCCCTCGGATAAGCGCTATATGCATGCCTATACCTATTCAGGGCATCCGACTTGCTGCGCGGTGGCGCTCCGCAACCTGCAAATCATCGAGGAGGAAGGGCTTGTTGCGCGTGGGGCGGCGCTGGGCGAACGATTGTTGCAGGGGTTGCACACGCTGTATACACTCGACGGCGTGGGCGACGTGCGTGGCAAAGGAATGATGGCGGCGGTCGAACTGGTGGCTGACAAAGCGACGAAGCAGGCCTATCCGGTTGAGGCGAACGTCGGCGCGCGGGTGTACCAGGAAATGATGCAACGCGGCCTGTATACGCGAGTGCTGGGCGACATGATTCTGCTGGCACCGCCGCTGGTGACGACCGAAGAACAGGTGGACCGGATCGTCGCGATTATCGGCGAGTCGGTACAGGCGGTGGTCAGGGGCCAGGGGTCAGGGGTCAGGGGTTAGAGGCAATACCTTTCACATACGCCCGTCACCCCCCACTCCGGCCCTCCCCCGCCGGGGGAGGGAGTGCGGCTCCGCCCCCCAGCGGGGGAGATCGGGTGGGGGCTGTGCGGTGCAGAACGCCTTATTTGAAAGGTATTGGGGTTAGAGGTCGGGGCAGAGGTCAGTGGTTCGATTCTTTGTTGCCGTGGATGACTGCCTTAACCCCTGACCTCACACATACCAGCGCCACCAGATTGTGGCATACGCCAGCAGATTGAGCATCAGCAACCCGATCACAAGTGTCGCTGCAGCAATGGCACGCCGGTGCAACGGCCAGAGTGCCGGCCAGCCGGCGGCCAGCAGCAGCGCCAGTGACGTAACGGCGGGAAACCCGTAGCGCGGGAATGGCGGCGGTTGCGCGATCAGTGCAGGCAGGATGCGGAGTGCGGCATTCCCCCATACCAGTGCTCCGATCGCCATCAGAGCAATCGCGGCCACAGTGCGTGGTTCGCGTACATTGCAGGACATGGCCAGCCGGGCACAACCCGCCAGCGCCAGCAGCAGACTGGCTGGAATAATGATTCGCCAGGTTGACCCTGGCAGGGCGACCTCTCCCCAGCCAAACGTGGCAAATGAGCGGTAGATCAGATCTGGTGCGACCTCGAACAGGACGATCGGTCCCGTGCGGCCGATATCGAGTAACGAGGTAACGATACGTGATGGTGAACGACGCACTATTGCGAA
>Ga0272446_1002785_pt1 | contig 23135 bp, 21 predicted proteins | sample YNPCB0061_FD_194587 | JGI IMG/M metagenome (GOLD analysis project Ga0272446, IMG submission 194587) | Hot spring microbial mat communities from Yellowstone National Park, WY, United States - YNP-CB-006-1 | ecosystem: Environmental > Aquatic > Thermal springs > Hot (42-90C) > Sediment | place... | reverse complement strand
CGAGAAAAATCAATCAGTTACCCTCTCCCCACCCCCTCTCCCCGCGGGAGAGGGGGAAATAAATCAGCGTTTCCCTAAAGGACTGCCATGAGCCACAAGCATGCCCATCTGATCCAGGCCATCTTCCATGACCCCATCAGCGGCAACATCCATTGGCGTGAGGTGGAATCCCTGCTGAACCATGTGGGGGCGGAAATGGAGCCTTTGTCGGGCGCCCGCTTCCGGGTGCGCCTGAACGGCATGGAGGACGTGCTGCACCGCCCCCATCACAGCAATGTGCTGGATCGTCAGGATGTGAAGTATCTGCGCGAGTTCCTGGCCCGTGCCCGCATCACCCCTTCCCTGTATGAAGAAAAAGACTGAACGACAGCGTCACGGTGACGCCGTCGTCCGCCTGCCGCTACACTGGGGCGGTCGTAATACGCAGATGCACTGATTGGACACCATTCCTCTGGAAGCCCTGCTGGGCGCCTTGCTGCTGTTGCTGCTCCTGTCCGGCTTCTTCTCCGCTTCCGAAACCAGCATGATGGCGGTGAACCGCTATCGCCTGCGCACCCTGGCCAAGACGGGCCATCGCGGCGCCAAACTGGCGGAATGGCTGCTGGCCCAGACAGACAAGCTGCTGGGGGTGATCCTGCTGGGCAACAATCTGGTGAATGCGGCCGCGGCTTCTCTGGTCACCATCATCGCCTTTCGGCTTTTCGGCCAGAATGAGCTGGCCCTGACCCTTTCCACCCTGACGGTCACGTTCCTGATCCTGGTTTTTTCCGAGGTGACGCCGAAGGTGTTGGGCGCTTCCTATCCGGAACGCATGGCCCCCGCGGTGAGCTTTGTGCTGGCGCCCCTGCTGAAGCTGTTCTACCCGGCGGTCTGGTTCATCAATCTGTTCGTCCAGGGTTTGCTGCGTCTGCTGCATCTGAATCCCAGGGCCGCTTCGGCCAGCAGCATGGGGGTGGAGGAGTTGCGTACCCTGCTGGCGGAATCCGGCGCCTTCCTGCCGGCCAAGCACCGGGACATCCTGGTGAACCTGTTCGACCTGGAGCAGATCACGGTGGACGATGTCATGCGCCCCCGCAGCCAGATCGAGGCCATCGACATGGCGGCGGAATCCGAGGTGCTGTTGCGCCAGCTGGCCACCAGCCATCATTCCCGCCTGCCGGTCTACGACGGTGAGCCCAATAACGTGATCGGCGTATTGCAGGTGCGCCGGGCATTGGCTCACCTGCTGGAGGAAGAGTTTGATATGGAGGCATTCCGGTCATGGCTGAAAGAGCCCTATTTCGTACCTTCCGGTACGTCCTTGTATAACCAGTTGGCCCAATTCCAGGCCACGCGCCAGTCTCTGGGTCTGGTGGTGGATGAGTATGGCGAACTTCTGGGACTGGTGACCATGGACGACATCCTGGAGGAGATCGTGGGCGAGTTTTCCGCCCTCCGCCCCGGAGAACATGGCGCGGCCGTGCGGGAGGCCGATGGCAGTGTCATCGTGGAAGGTGCGGCCTCCTTGCGTGAACTGAATCGCAAGTTGGGCTTGGACTTTCCTCTGGACGGACCGCGTACCCTCAATGGCCTGCTGCTGGAGCGGCTGGAAGCCATGCCGGAGCCCGGCGTAAGCGTCATGATCGACGGTTACGCCGTGGAGATCATCCAGGTCCAGGACCGCATGGTGAAAACGGCCCGGGTAACCCCCAGGCGCCCGTCCTGATGTATGTGCCGGAATTCTTTACATTTGTAAAAGCGGGGTGCAATATCGCCCGCATGCTGATTACGACTAGGGATATGCCACCGGTATGGCTGCGGTAACCGTCGGCGCCAATCTGACTGGCTTATGCCGGGCCATGGTGGCCCAAGGCCTGCTTACCCAGGAGGAGGGTGAGAACCGGCAAAACCAAGCCAAGTCATCGGGTCAGACATTCCTGGCGCATCTGCTCCAGAGCAAACGGTTCCGGGCCGATCAGATCGCGGCTTTCGCGGCGGTCACTTTCGGGTTTCCTTTCCTCAATCTGGATGCCGTCGATCCCACGATCATGCCCAAGTCGGTCGTGGATCCCAAGCTGTTGACCAAACACCGGGTGTTGCCCATTGCCCAGCGCGGCAACCGGCTCTTCATCGGCGTTTCCGATCCCAGCAACCTCCAAGCCCTGGATGACATCAAGTTCCAGACCAACCTGACCGTGGAGCCCATTGTCGTGGAAGACGACAAGCTGGGCCGCCTGCTGGAGGAGTTCGGGCAAACCACCGAGGAGAGCATCCTCCGGACCATCGATACCGAGGACTTGAACCTGGAGTTCACGGACGATGAGGCCCAGGAGAAGGCCGATACGGCAGCGGCGGCGGATATCGACGACGCCCCGGTGGTCAAATATTTGCAAAAAATCATGATGGACGCCATCAACAGCGGCGCGTCCGACATCCACTTCGAGCCCTACGAGAAGAATTACCGCATACGTTATCGACTGGATGGCAACCTGTACGAGGTGGCACAACCGCCCTTGGCCATCAAGGAAAAGATCGCTTCCCGTATCAAGGTCATTTCCAAGCTGGATATCTCGGAAAAGCGCGTTCCTCAGGACGGCCGCCTGAAACTGGTCTTATCCCGCAACAAGGCGGTGGATTTCCGTATTTCCACGTTGCCCACGTTGTATGGCGAGAAGATCGTCATGCGTATCCTGGATTCCAAAGCCGCTACGGCGGGTATTGAGAACCTGGGCTATGAACCGGACCAGCTGAAACTGCTGCTGGATGCGGTGCGCCGCCCCTACGGCATGGTATTGGTGACGGGGCCCACGGGCTCCGGCAAGACGGTGTCCCTGTATTCCTGCCTCAACATCCTGAACCAGCCGGGCGTGAACATTTCCACTGTCGAGGACCCCGTGGAAATCCAGCTGGCGGGCATCAACCAGGTCAACATCAACGAGAAAGCCGGGCTGGATTTCGCCGCCGCCTTGCGGGCCTTCCTGCGCCAGGATCCAGACATCATCATGGTGGGGGAGATACGGGACCTGGAAACGGCGGAAATCGCCGTGAAGGCGGCCCAGACCGGTCATATGGTGCTGTCTACCCTGCACACGAACGATGCGCCGTCCACCCTGTCGCGCCTCGTGAACATGGGCGTACCCTCTTACAACGTGGCCGCATCGGTCAACCTCATCACGGCCCAACGATTGGGGCGCCGCCTGTGCCCTAGCTGCAAGAAGCCCATCGATATCCCGCCGGAAGCGTTGCTGAACGCGGGTTTTACCGAGGCGGATATTGACGGTAGCTGGCAGGCCTACACCGCGGGGGGGTGCCCGGCATGCAAGGATACCGGTTACAAGGGGCGCGTGGGTATTTATCAGGTGATGCCCGTCACCGAAGAGCTGGGACGCATCATCATGAAAAACGGCACGGCCCTGGATATCGCTGACCAGGCACGGCGCGAGGGCGTGCTCAACCTGCGCGAGGCCGGGTTGCTGAAGGTCAAACAGGGGCTTACCTCCTTGGAAGAGGTGTTGGCCGTGACCAACGAATAAGGGAGTCGATCATATGGCGGTGGCCAAGGCAGCAGCCGTTAAGCAAGAGCCTTTCCTGTGGGAGGGTACGGACAAGACGGGCAAGAAGGTGAAGGGCGAAATGATCGCACCGGGTGAGTCCTTCGTGCGCCAGTCCCTGCGTCGCCAGGGCATCAATGTGCTCAGGGTCAAGAAACAGGGGATTTTTGCCCGCACCAAGAAGATCACCGAGAAAGATATCGCCCTCTTCACACGCCAGTTGGCCACCATGCTCAAGGCGGGGGTGCCGTTGCTGCAGGCCTTCGACATTACGGCCCGCAGCCATGCCAACCCCTCCCTGCAGCGGTTGCTGGCGGAAATCAAGGCCGACGTGGAAACGGGCAGCAGCATGAGTGTCGCGTTCCGCAAGCATCCCCAGTACTTCGACGGCCTGTTCTGCAACCTGGTCAACGCCGGTGAGCAGGCGGGCATATTGGACACGGTGCTGGACCGGCTGGCCACTTACAAGGAAAAAATGCTGGCCATCAAGGGCAAGATCAAGTCCGCCCTGTTCTATCCGGTGATGGTCATCGTGGTGGCTTTCGTCATCACCGCGGGCATCATGATTTTCGTGATTCCCTCCTTCAAGGGTCTCTATGCAGGCTCAGGCCAGGGGCTGCCGGCCCTGACGGAGATGGTGATTTTCGTGTCCGACCTGTTCGTGAAATGGTGGTATCTCATATTCGGCGCCATCGGGGCGGGGATATACGCTATTGGCTATTCGTTGAAGCACTCGCCGGCTTTCCGCGCCAAGGTGGATGCATGGGTGCTGAAGCTGCCGGTCTTCGGGCCTTTGATTGAAAAGGCCGCCGTCTCGCGCTGGGCACGGACTTTCTCATCCATGTTTTCCGCGGGTGTGCCCATGGTGGAGGCCCTTGATTCCGTAGCGGGGGCATCGGGCAATCATGTCTTTTCCGAGGCAACCCTGAAAATCAAGACCCAGGTCGCCACCGGGGCCGCCTTGGCGGCGTCGCTGCAGGGGGCCGGCGTATTTCCCAATATGTTGATCCAGATGGTGGCCATCGGCGAGGAATCCGGGGCGCTGGATACGATGCTGACCAAGGTGGCGGACTATTACGAACGGGAAGTGGACGATGCGGTGACGGGTATTTCCAGTCTCATGGAGCCTTTCATCATGGTCATTCTTGGCACGCTGATCGGCACCATCGTCATCGCCATGTATCTGCCCATCTTCAAGATGGGATCTGTCGTGTGACGGATTTGGGCCCGGTTGTTCGGCCTGGAACATCAAGGGCAAGGCGCCATGCTTGATCTTTTTGCCCAGCATCCGGGCTTGTACATAGGCTGCGTGGCCCTGTTCGGTCTGATGGTTGGCAGTTTCCTGAACGTGGTGATCCATCGTGTGCCCAAGATGCTGGAGCGTGAATGGCGGGAACAGTGCGCCTGGCTTCAGGGACGAGAACCGGAGCGTGAGGCTCGCTATAATTTGGTGTTGCCCCCATCCTCTTGCCCTCAATGCAATCACGCCATCCGTTGGTATGAAAATATCCCTTTGCTCAGCTGGGTGGTTTTGAGAGGGCGATGTTCCCAGTGCCAGGCGACTATTTCACCCCGCTACCCTTTGGTGGAGGCGTTCACGGGGCTGATGTTCGCGACAACCGCCTGGAAATGGGGGGTTACAGCCGATGTGCTTTGGGTATGGGCCCTGTTGGGCGTTTTGCTGGCCCTGACCTTCATTGATTTTGACACCCATTTGTTGCCGGACAACCTGACGCTGCCGCTGATCTGGCTCGGTTTGTTGGCGAATCTGTTCGGGGTGTTCGTGCCCCTGGAAGAGGCCGTCTTAGGGGCCGTGGCGGGCTATTTGAGCCTTTGGTCTGTTTACCATTTGTTCAAACTCCTGACCGGCAAGGAGGGGATGGGGTTTGGGGATTTCAAGCTGTTGGCCGCGCTAGGCGCATGGTTGGGCTGGAAAATGCTGCTGCCGATCGTATTGGTGGCCAGTCTGGCAGGTGCTGTGTTCGGTATTGCGCTTGTTCTGCTCAGGGGCCAGGCCCGAAGCAAACCGATTCCATTTGGCCCATGGCTGGCCTTGGGGGGCGTTGTTTCGTTGTTCTGGGGGCCGACATTGCTCCATTTCTGGCTGGGCTGATGCGCCCTTACTGTGTTGGATTGACTGGGGGAGTAGGAGCGGGAAAAAGCACGGTAGCCGATTTGTTCGCCGTCCACGGCGCGGCCATCGTGGACACGGACGCCATTGCACGGGAGTTGACCTCGGCGGGGGGGCGCGCCATGCCGGACATTGGCTCCACGTTCGGTGCCGGTTACGTGAATACGGACGGGAGTCTGAACCGTTCAGCCATGCGGGCCCTCGTTTTTTCGAACACGGAAGCCCGCCGCCGCTTGGAGCAGATATTGCATCCCTTGATCAAGGCAGAGGCCATGCGGTGCTTGTCACGGGCACGAGCGCCCTATGTCGTGCTGGTGGTGCCCCTCTTATTGGAACACTGGGGGGATTATCGAGGGCTGGTGGATCGTGTCCTTGTGGTGGATTGCGACGTGGCCCGGCAATTGCAAAGAATATCGGCGCGTCCTGGCATGGACGACGGCCAGGCCAAAGCCATACTGGCTACTCAAAGCGGCCGCGAGGCACGCCTGGCGATGGCGGATGATGTCATCGACAACCGGGGTGATCGGGCGGCGTTATCCGAACAAGTGGCCGCTCTGCATGGCCGTTACCTCACGATGGCAGGCAAGCATAAGGCCACGACATGAAGTACTCGTTGCGTTGGATCGTTTCCTTCCGGCAGAATCCCAGCCCATTCAAGCTGTTGCGGTAGCTTTTTAACCCTACGCATTGGGCCAATCCTGTTGATAGTCTATGAATTCCCCCTAAATGAGCGCATCCGTACCTGGCTGCGATTGGAGGAGCTGTTCGGAAAGGCCTTGTTTTTCATCAATTCACGGGATTTCCGCGCACATCATGCTGGGCTGCTGGCCATTTTCGAAATCGTCGACGTCACCGCCCGTTCTGAACTCAAAAATGAATTGATTCAAGAACTGGAGCGCCAAAAATCCGGTCTTGAAGTCTTGCGCAGAAATCCTGCCGTGGATTTGGATCGGCTGGATGAGGTGTTGGACAGTATTGCCTGCGCGTTAAGCGGTTTGTTGGCGATGACCGGTAAACTTGGTCAGCACATACGCGATAATGAGTGGTTATGCAGCATCAAGGGGCGGGCGGGAATTCCCGGAGGGACATGCAGTTTCGACCTGCCGGTCTATCACTTCTGGCTGAATCAGGCCGACGAACAGCGTAAAGATGACCTGATGACCTGGATCGGCCCCATGTTACCGATCAAGCATGCGGTCGAAGTAGTGCTGCGCATATTGCGGGATGGGGGGCACGTCAGCGCCCACACCGCAGTCCAGGGACTTTTTCAACTCATGCTGGCGGGGCGATCCGCTCACATGCTGCGCGTTGCCATGGACGCCCCCTGTGCGCCCGAGGTCAGCGCCAACAAATATGCGGTGAATATTCGCTTTCTGGTGCCCGACACGATGCAAAAACCCCGGCTGTGCGACCGGGATGTGGAATTTGATCTGACCTTCTGCAATCTGTAATGCCTTCGCGCAGGTCCGGCGAATTCCTGCTGGATTGCATGGTTAATCCAGAGAAGTCAGGTGCGTGCCCCGCAGCAGTTCGAGTTTCGTGACCAGAGGTTTGGCGACGGAAGCGAACTGCCCCCGATAGCGGGTGTCCAGGGGATATGATGTGGGCAATTTCAGCGCCAGCGGGTTCTGCTGCACATCGTTGACCCTGAATTCATAATGCAGATGGGGTCCTGAGGCCAGGCCGGTGGAGCCCACATAACCGATCACCTGACCTTGGCGGACCTTGGCGCCACGCTTCACGCCAATGGCAAACCGCGAAAGATGGCCATAGGCCGTACTGTAGGGGTGGTTATGCTGCAACAGGATGAGATTTCCGTAGCCACCTTGGCGCCCGGCGAAACTGACGACTGCGTCGGCCACCGCCCGGACGGGTGCTCCCGTGGGGGCGGCATAGTCAACGCCCTTGTGGGCGCGCCAAATGCCCAACACCGGGTGGAGCCTGGCCTGAGTAAATCCAGAGGAAATCCGGTTGAAGGGCATGGGTGACTTCAGGAATGCCCGCTTGAGGCTTTGGCCGTCAGGGGTGTAATAGCCCTCACGCCCATTGGGGTCCTTGAAGTAGATGGCCTGATGGCGCTTGCCTTGGTTGGTGAATTCCGCGGCCAGCAAGCGCCCCGTTTTTACCATTTGCCCCTGATAGTAGTAGGCCTCGTAGACCAGGGAAAAATGGTCTCCACGGCGCAAATCCTTATGGAAATCGATGTCACCCGAGAACACCTCGGCCATTTCCGACGCGACGCGATCTGGCACGTCGGCTGCATCAGTCGCACCATAGAGGGAACTGACGATTTCGCCGGAACGCAGCACGGGATGTGACTCCAGGGCCACGCGTTCTTCAGCTACCCGAAAGGAACCGCCGACACGGCTTACGGTGATCAGGCTCTCGTCGGAAAGTAGATAACGGAACAGCAGCAGCTGGCCGCCACTGGTCACGCGTCCCAGAACTGTACGGCCCGGAATGAGCCTGCCTAATGCCTTGCTGTCATGGGCGACCTGGAGGAATTGGCGACTGTCTTCCTCATTGATGCCCAGCCGGTTCAGCAGGGAAGAGAGCGTGTCGCCGCGAGAGATACGTTCTTCACGCCAAAAATCAAAACTTCCCGAATCCAACGGCTGGACCTGTGGCAAATCCAAGGACTCCACCACCGTGGTTTGAGGCACAGATTCAATGGTTGTGTCAGGCGCGATGCCAAATGCCGCTACAACGCCTAGAAGAGGCAGTGTGGCCAAAGACAACAGTATGCGCTTGCGGAACAGCGGTTTGGAGAAGTTCATCAGCAGACACCTTCTAGGCAAAGCTTTAGTCAGACTAACCGTTCATGGCCGGATGGCCTCCCCGTCCCTCTCCCAAGGAAGAGGTGGAACGTCAAGCGTCGCTGACGCGACTTTCACGATAACGCCATTCTTTGAATAAAACTTTTAGCAGGGTAACAAAGATTACAGCATGCCACCAGCGCCTAAGATTTTGACCTGGGCGCGGGGAGAACTGGAACTTGCCCGCTCCTTGCTTGGAGCACTATACTCCCACGGCTTTTTTGTTCGGTTCCCCGGCATTTTTGCGCCCCGGCTGGTAGGGCGCGGTAGGCAATCTAGGAGGCGTTATGTCTGCATCCGTTGCGGCTGCGAGTGAGCAGTACGACTACGACATCATCAAGAGGTTTTCCGTCATGGCCATCGTCTGGGCCGTGGTGGGTATGTCCGTTGGGGTGTACATCGCCTCCGAACTGGCGTGGCCCTTCCTGAACTTCGACAGCCCCTATTTCTCCTTCGGCCGTTTCCGCCCCGTCCACACCGGCGCGGTGATCTTCGGTTTCGGTGGCTCGGCCCTGTTCGCCACCTCTTACTACGTGGTACAGCGCACCTGCCAGACCCGCCTGTTCGCGCCCGGTCTGGCCACCTTTACCTTCTGGGGCTGGCAGGCGGTGATCGTCCTGGCCGCCCTGTCTTACGTCATGGGCTATTCCCAGGGGCGCGAGTATGCCGAGATGGAGTGGCCCATCGACTTGCTGATCGAGGTCGTCTGGGTGGCCTACCTGGCGGTCTTCGTCGGTACGCTGATGAATCGCAAGCAGCCCCACATCTACGTGGCCAACTGGTTCTATCTCTCTTTCATCCTGGCCACCGCCCTGCTGCACACCTTCAACAACATCGCCGTGCCGGTGGATCTGTTCAGCATGAAGTCCTACAGCCTGTTCTCCGGCGCCCAGGATGCCATGACCCAGTGGTGGTACGGCCATAACGCGGTGGGCTTCTTCCTCACCGCCGCCTTCCTGGGGATGATGTATTACTTCGTGCCCAAGCACGCCGGCCGCCCGGTGTATTCCTACCGGCTGTCCATCGTCCACTTCTGGGCCCTGTCCTTCATGTACATGTGGGTCGGCACCCACCACCTGCACTGGACCGCCCTGCCGGATTGGGCCTCCACCCTGGGCGCCACCTTCTCCATCATGCTGCTGCTGCCTTCCTGGGGCGGCATGATCAACGGCATCATGACCCTGTCCGGCGCCTGGGATAAGTTGCGCACCGACCCCATCATGCGCTTCATGATCGTGGCCCTGTCCTTTTACGGCATGTCCACCTTCGAGGGACCGTTGATGAGCCTGAAGGACGTCAACGCCCTGTCGCACTACACCGACTGGACCGTGGGCCACGTGCACTCCGGGGCGCTGGGCTGGGTGGCCATGATTTCCTTCGGTTCCCTGTACCACATGATCCCCCGCCTGTGGAAAACCGAGATGTACAGCGTCAAGCTGATCAACGCCCATTTCTGGCTGGCCACCATCGGCGTGCTGCTGTACATCACCGCCATGTGGATCTCCGGCATCTCCCAAGGCCTCATGTGGCGCGCCTTCGACGACTTCGGCAACCTGCAATACTCTTTCGTGGAATCGGTGGCCGCCATGCACCCCTTCTACGCCATGCGCGCCATCGGTGGCATGTTCTATCTCACGGGCATGTGTCTCATGGCGTACAACGTCTTCATGACCATCCGCCAGGGGGTGCGCGCCGAGGTCGCGGCCGCCCATACCGCGCCTGCCGCTGCCTGATGCCCGCCCGAGGTTAGAAAATGCTCAAGAATTTCAAGCACGAAAGAATCGAAACCAACGCCGGCTGGCTGCTGGTGCTCACCATGTTGGCCATCAGTATCGGTGGCCTGGTGGAGATCGCCCCCCTGTTCTTCATCAAGGACACCACAGAGGACGTGAAGGGCGTAAGGCCTTACACCCCCCTGGAAAGCCGCGGCCGCGACATCTATATCCGCGAGGGCTGTTACACCTGCCACTCCCAGATGATCCGCCCCTTCCGGGACGAACAGTTGCGTTATGGCCATTACTCCTTGGCGGCCGAGTCCAAGTACGACCATCCCTTCCAGTGGGGCTCCAAGCGCACGGGGCCCGATCTGGCGCGCGTGGGCGGCAAGTACTCCAATGAATGGCATGTGCAGCATTTGCTGAAGCCAAGGTCTGTGGTGCCTGAGTCCGTCATGCCCAACTATCCTTGGCTGCTGACCACCCCATTGGATATCTCCGATGTGGGTGCCCGTCTGCGGGCCCTGCGCACCACCGGTGTGCCCTATTCTGCCAACCAGGCAGAATATCAGCGCAACGTGAAGGAGTTTGGCGAGCCTGTCGCCAGGATGCTGCACATCCCCGATGCCCAGCGCAATCTGGTGGCCCAGGCTCAGGAAGGCAACTACGACGGCGATCGCACCAGCGTGTCCGAGATGGACGCCCTGGTGGCTTATCTGCAGGTGCTGGGCACCATGGTGGACTTCAGCAAGATCAAGCCCGAAGACCTGGTGAAGTATCGTTGATGGAGTGGTTTGCCGACCCGGCCAACGCCAAGCCCCTGGGGCTATTGATCTTCTTCGTGACCTTCTGCCTCATCGTGCTTTGGGTTTACGGCAGCAAGAAACGGGGCGAGCGGCTGGAAGAGCACAAGCACATCCCTTTTTTAGATGACGATGACGAAGTGAAGGACAAGTCCAATGGCTGACAATTCTCATGGCCAAACCTCATCCACCGGCGTGCAGACCACGGGGCACGTGTGGGACGGCGACCTTCAGGAATACAACAACCCCTTGCCCATGTGGTGGATCTGGGGGCTGTACGTGACCATGGCCTTCGCCCTGATTTACTGGGTGATCTATCCCTCTTGGCCCGTGGGCAAGAGCTTCCTGCCCGGCTTCAACAAGGTGACCTATGTCAATGCCGAAGGCCAGGAGGAGTCCTGGCACTGGAATACCCGTGCCAAGTTGCTGAATGAAATGCAGGTGGGCTATGCGGCCCAGAAGCCCTATTACGACAAGCTCATGGCCATGTCCTACGCAGACATTGCCAAGGATCCGGAACTCTCCAGCTTCGTGATTTCCGCCGGCAAGACCGCCTTCTCCGACAACTGCGCGGCGTGCCATCAGAGCGGCGGCTCCGGCAAGGTGGGGTTCTTCCCCAACCTTTCTGATGACGACTGGATTTACGGTGGCAGCTACGACAAGATCAACGAAACCATCCGTCAAGGCCGCAAGGGTTACATGCCTCCCTTTGGCGAGTCCTTGAGCAGCGTCCAGATCGAGGCCTTGGCGCATTACGTGCTTTCCCTCTCTGGCAACAGGGTGGATGCCGCCAAGGCCGAGCAGGGCAAGTCGCTGTTTCATTCCCATGAGGCCGCCTGTTACTACTGTCATGGAGACGACGCCAAGGGGCGACAGGATATCGGCTCCGCCAACCTCACCGACAAGGTCTGGTTGTGGGCCGACGTGCCCGGCGCGCCGGATGATGCCGCCAGAGTGGCTGCGGTAAAGCGGGTGATCACCGGTGGCCTGAACAAGGGCGTGATGCCGGCCTGGGAAGGACGCCTGAAACCGGAACAGATCAAGTTGCTTACGGTCTACGTCCACGAACTGGGCGGCGGCAAGTAACTTCATCGGGTCACATTGGCGCAAGCCCGCGAAGCCCCGGTTCGCCGGGGTTTTTCTTTTCGATACGGTTACAGGCCCACCTTGGAAACAAAAGAACTTTACGTTAAACGCACTCCCATCGTGCCCCGGTCCATCCAGGGGCGGTTTCGCCGCTTCAAGACTAGTGTGCTGTGGCTGGGTTTCACCGTGTACTTCCTGCTGCCCTGGTTGCCCTGGAGTCGCCCGGATGCCCCTTCCCAGGCAGTCATGTTTGACATCCCCGGCCGGCGTTACCTGGTCTTCGGACTCACGGTCTATCCCCAGGACGTGTTCTGGCTGGCCCTGCTGCTGTTCATCGCCGCCGTGTTTTTGTTTTTTATGACGGCCTTGGTGGGACGCGCCTTCTGCGGGTATTTCTGCTTCCAGACGCTTTGGACGGATGCCTTCATCTGGCTGGAAAAACTTTTCCAGGGAGAACGGCCTGCTCGCCTGCGCTTAATGCGGGAACCCTGGAGCAATCGGGAAAAACGGGTCAAGGTGGGGGCCACAAGGCTGGCTTGGGGGGTCCTGTCTTTTTGGACGGCTGTGACCTTCGTGCTGTATTTCGGCCACGCGCCAACGCTTCTGCGCGACCTGATGACCGGCCAGGCCGCCCCTGCCGCTTACATCACCACCCTGGTGCTCACCATTACCACCTACCTGGCTGCGGGCCTGTTGCGTGAGCATGTCTGTACCTTCATCTGCCCCTATGGCCGCTTCCAAAGTGCCATGTATGATCCGGAGACCCTGACGGTCCATTACGACCGCAAGCGGGGCGAAGGCACGGCGGGACGCAAGGCCGCCCGCGCGGGGCTGCGCAGCCGGGAGGAACGTGCAGTGGCGGGCCATGGCGATTGCGTGGACTGTGGCCTGTGTGTGCAGGTGTGCCCGGTGGGCATCGATATCCGCAACGGCCTGCAGTACACCTGCATCTCCTGCGGCCTTTGTGTGGACGCCTGCGATACCATCATGGACAAGATGGGATGGCCTCGCGGCCTGGTGCGCTACGACTCGGAAACCAATCTGGCCAAAAGCCAGCCGGGGCCCGTGAAACTGCACTGGAAGAGCTTGAAGGTCATTGGCTATGGCCTCTCCCTGGTCCTCATGTTGACCTATCTGGTCTATGACATGAGCCACCGATCGAGTTTCGAGCACAGCATCCAGCAAGTTCGGCAACCCCTGTTCGTGACCCTGTCCGATGGGACCATCCGCAACCGTTACCAGATACGCCTCACCAACATCTCCGGCGCCGAGCAGACGTTCACCATCAGCGCCCGCGGCCTGCCGCCTGGCGCCCTGGATCTGGGCAATTTCCAGCGTGTGAATGTCAAGAACGGCAAGAGCGTCATCGTCCAGGCCAGTGTCAGCCTGGACCCGGCACAGGCCCGCCGCATCACCGATTTCGAGTTCGTCATCCGTGCCGGCCAGACCGAGGAAGTGGTGGATCCGGCCCGGTTTTTCACCCAGCACTGAGAGCCCCCCATGAGTCTGCTCCTCACCATCTTCGGCGGCATGTTGCTGACAGTCCTGCTCTATGCCCTGGGGCGGGGCCTGCGCCTGTCGAACTTCTGGTCCGCCGTCGCGGCGGCGGGGGTGCCCAGCTTCATCTACCTGGCTTACGCCTTGGTGAGCAGGCCGGGTCTGGACACCATCACCATGCACGTCATCGCCTACCCCACCGTGGCCGTGATGCTTTTCCTGCTTTATGGCGAGAAGAACTCCAGCGCGGGCGCCGGGCATTGGGCGCCCAGGCTGCTGATCGGTTTTTTCGCGGCCATCACGGTGCTGTATGGCGGCTTCGTCTATGTGGCCAAGCAGGGGCTGCCCCCCGGCCTGGCCGCCCTGCTTCTGCCCAATGCGGCGGACAACCGGGTGCATACGGGCTTCGCCGGGGTGGTGGCCCATGGAGAAGAGGCGGCCAAGAGCATCACCCAGCACCGCAACATGGAGGAAAAACTGGCCCGGCTGGGTTGGCGTGTGGAGGTGGTGGGCCTGGATGCCCTGCGCCCCGATCATGCCAACGAGGTCCGGGTGCTGGTGCGGGACGGGCAGGGTGCCCTGGTGCCCGGTATCCGGGCGCAGCTGGCCTTGGGGCGGCCTGGTCAACCCCCCCAGGAAGTCATTCTTCTGGAGAGTGCGGGCGAGGCAGGCTATCGCGCGCTGACGGCCTTGCCGGGGGAGGGAACCTGGTTGGCGGCCATCGGCTTGGAAAGTCAAGGGGAGCGGGTGGAGCTGCAGCGGGTCGTCGGGGGAGAGTAGCGTCACCGCAAGCAAAGCGGGTATAATTCAAAAGTTTTCTGGATGGGCCTCGCGCCCATTTTTTATTTATGGCGTTGCCTGGCAAACCTGCATGGACCTGCAAGCACTGATTGAACCCACCCTGGCCGGCATGGGCTACGAGCTAGTGGCCTTGGAGCGGGTTGGGCGAGGCCTGCTGCGTCTGTACATCGACCAGCCGGCGGGGATCACCCTGGACGACTGCGTGCGGGTGAGCAATCAGCTGACCCGGTTGTTCATGGTGGAAAACGTGGACTATGACCGTTTGGAGGTCTCGTCCCCGGGGCTGGACCGTCCCTTGGTGAAGCCGGCGGATTTTGTCCGCTTCGCAGGCCAGCGGGCCCAGGTCCGCCTGCATGCGCCCATCGATGGGCGGAAGCGTTTTGTCGGCCTGCTGCGCGGGCTGGAAAACGAAGTGTTGAAACTGGAGATGGATGGCGTCCTGGTGGACATTCCCCTTTTGGAGGTGGATTCCGCCCGCTTGGCGCCCGAGCTAGAGGGTGTAACCCGGAGGAAGCGATGAGTCGGGAAATTTTGTTGCTGGCGGATGCGTTGGCCCGCGAGAAGAACGTGGAACCGGAAGTGGTGTTCGGCGCCATCGAATCGGCGCTTGCCCATGCCACCAAGAAACGCTACCTCGACGAGGATGTGGACATCCGCGTGGAAATCGACCGCAAGACCGGAGAATACCGGGCCTTCCGCCGCTGGGAAGTGTTGCCCGACGAGGCCGGCCTGGAGTTTCCCGACCGCCAGTACCTGCTCTTCGAGGCCCGGGAGATCGATCCCGATATCCAGGTGGGCGAATTCATCGAGGAGCCCGTGGAGGCCGTGGACTTCGGCCGCATTGGTGCGCAGGCTGCCAAGCAGGTCATCCTGCAGAAGATCCGTGACGCGGAACGGGAGCAGGTGCTGAACGACTTCCTGGCCCGCAACGAGAAACTGGTGTCCGGTACTGTCAAGCGCATGGAGCGGGGCAGTGCGGTGATCGAATCCGGCCGCATCGAGGGGCGCCTGGAAAAGGACCAGATGATCCCCAAGGAGAACCTACGCGTGGGCGACCGGGTGCGGGCCTATCTGGCGCGCGCCGAGCGGGGCGGCCGGGGCCCCCAGCTGGTGCTGTCCCGCACCTCGCCGGAATTCATCAAGGAGCTGTTCCGCCTGGAAGTGCCCGAGGTGGAAGAAGGCATCGTCGAGATCAAGGCTGCTGCCCGGGACCCGGGGATGCGGGCCAAGATCGCGGTGAAATCCAACGACCCCCGGGTGGATCCGCAAGGAACCTGCATCGGCGTGCGCGGCACCCGGGTGACCGCCGTCACCAATGAGCTGAACGGCGAGCGGGTGGACATCGTGCTGTGGTCACCGGACCCGGCCCAGTTCGTCATCAATGCGCTCTCCCCCGCCGAAGTGACCAGTATCGTGGTGGACGAGGAAAAGCATGCCATGGACGTGGTGGTGGAACCGGACCAGGTGGAGATCGCCATCGGCCGCTACGGCCAGAACGTGCGCCTGGCTTCGGAGCTGACCGGCTGGGACATCAACATCCTGTCCGTGGACGAGGCGGAACAAAAACACCAGCAGGAAGCCGAGGGCCTCATCAAGATGTTCATGATGAAGCTGGACGTGGACGAGGATGTGGCCCAGGTGCTGGTGGAGGAGGGCTTCACCAGCCTGGAGGAAGTGGCCTATGTGCCCCTGTCCGAGATGCTGGAGATCGAGGCCTTCGACGAGGACACGGTCAATGAGCTGCGTTCCCGCGCCCGGGACGCCCTGCTCACCGACGCCATCGTGCGGGAGGAGGCGGTGGAGAGTGCCGCCGCCGGCCTCATGAGCGTGGCGGGCATGGACGAGGAAACCGCCGCCCTGCTCACGTCCAAAGGCGTCAACAACGCAGAAGACTTGGCCGATTTGGCCGTGGATGAACTTGTGGAACTCACCGGAATGGATGAGGAGCGCGCCAAGCAGCTCATCATGACGGCGCGGGCGCCGCTGCTGTCGGGGACCTGAACGGGGGGCAAGCATGAACGTTGAACAATTCGCACTGGAACTCAAGGTCGAGCCTGCCCTGCTGGTGAAGCAGCTGCAGGCCGCTGGAGTGGCCGTGAGGGGGACCGGCGACGCCTTGACCGATCAGGACAAGGCCATGCTGCTGGACTATCTACGCGGCAAGCACGGCTCGGCCGAGCCCAAGAAAAAGATCACCCTGACCCGCAGGCAAACCGGCGAGATCAAGACCGCCGACAGTAGCGGCCGCACCCGTACCGTGCAGGTGGAGGTGCGCAAGAAACGCGTGCTGGTGAAGCGGGAAGGACTGCCCCAGGAAGCTGCGGCCGAGACGCCTGTAGAGGCGGCCGTTGCGGAGATGCCCGCCCCGGCGCCGGTGGAAGTGCCGGTGCCGGAGGAATCGCCCGCGGTGGAGCCTGTGCCGGTGGAACCCGCCGTGGCCGAGGCGCCCCTGGAAGAGGCTGCCGGGGCGCCGACCGTGGCCGCGCCCGTGTCCATCCTCAGCGACGAGGAGCGCAAGCAGCGGGAACAAGAGGCGAAACGCCAGGCCAAGCTGCGCGCCATCCAGGAGGCCGAACTGAAGGCCAAGCAGGAACGGGAGGCCGCGCGCCGCGCCGCCGAGGAAGCCGCCAAGACCAAGACGGCCGAGACCCCCGCCAAACCGGAAGTCAAGCCGGTGGTGAAGCCCTCCGTCAAACCCAAGGCCGAGAAGAGCGCGGAAAAAGGTGGCGCAAAGAAGGGCCAACGGGAGATGGAAGGCGGCGGCAAGCGCCCCGGTCTGAAGACCCGGGGCGCCGTGGATGGCAGTGACGGCTGGCGCGCCAAGAAGGCCCGCCATCACAAGGCCGAGCATGAGGCCGCCTTCGTTGCCCCCAGCGAGCCGGTGGTGCGGGAAATACTGATTCCCGAGACCATTACCGTGGCTGATCTGGCCCACAAGATGGCCGTGAAGGCCGCGGAGGTCATCAAGGCCCTCATGAAGATGGGCACCATGGTCACCATCAACCAGGTCCTGGATCAGGACACCGCCATGATCGTGGTGGAAGAGCTGGGTCATGTGGCCAAGCCCGCTCCCACCGACAACCCGGAGGCCTATCTGGAGGGCACTGAAGAGCACAAGGAAGTGGAGTCCCTTCCCCGTGCCCCCGTGGTCACCGTCATGGGCCATGTGGACCATGGCAAGACCTCCCTGCTGGACTACATCCGCCGTGCCAAGGTGGCGGCAGGCGAGGCGGGCGGCATCACCCAGCACATTGGTGCCTATCACGTGGAAACGCCCAAGGGCATGATCACCTTCCTGGATACACCTGGCCACGAGGCCTTCACCGCCATGCGGGCCCGGGGTGCCAAGGCCACGGACATCGTCGTTCTGGTGGTGGCCGCCGACGATGGCGTCATGCCCCAGACCCGGGAGGCCATCCACCACGCCAAGGCCGGCAACGTGCCCATCGTGGTGGCCGTGAACAAGATCGACAAACCGGAAGCCAACCCGGAGAAGATCCGCCAGGAAATCTCCAACGAGGGTGTGGTGCCGGAAGAGTGGGGCGGCGACGCCCAGTTCGTGGACGTGTCCGCCAAGACCGGCAAGGGGATCGACGAGCTGCTGGATGCCATCCTCCTCCAGGCCGAGGTGCTGGAACTCAAGGCCCCCGTGGACACCCTGGCCAAGGGGGTGGTGATCGAGTCCCGTCTGGACAAGGGCCGCGGCCCCGTGGCCACCATTCTGGTGCAATCCGGCACCCTGAAGCGGGGCGACATGCTCCTGGCGGGCACCGCCTTCGGCAAGGTGCGGGCCATGCTGGATGAAACCGGCAAGTCCGTGGAGGCGGCCGGCCCCTCCATCCCCGTGGAGATCCAGGGTCTGTCCGAAGTGCCCGCCGCGGGCGAGGATGTGATGGTCCTGCCGGACGAGCGCAAGGCTCGGGAAATCGCCCTGTTCCGCCAAGGCAAGTATCGGGACGTGAAGCTGGCCAAGCAGCAGGCCGCAAAGCTGGAAAATATGTTCGAGGGCATGGCCGAAGGGGAGGTGAAGAGCTTGCCCATCATCATCAAGGCAGACGTGCAAGGTTCTTTCGAGGGCCTGGCCCACGCCCTCTCCAAGCTGTCCACGGACGAGGTCAAGGTCAACATCCTGCACGCCGCCGTGGGCGCCATCTCCGAATCCGACGTGAACCTGGCCCTGGCTTCCGGCGCCGTGCTCATTGGTTTCAACGTGCGGGCCGATGCCCAGGCCCGCAAGCTGGCGGAGAGCTCCGGCGTGGACATCCGCTACTACAACATCATCTACGAGGCCGTGGACGACGTGAAAGCGGCCATGGGTGGCCTGCTCTCGCCGGAGAAGAAGGAAAACGCCCTGGGTCTGGCCGAGATCCGACAGGTGTTCCGCATCTCCAAGGTGGGCGCCGTGGCGGGCTGCTACGTGCTGGACGGCCTGATGCGCCGCAATGCCCGCGTGCGTCTGTTGCGGAACAACGTGGTGGTGTTCGATGGCGAACTGGATGCCCTCAAACGCTTCAAGGATGACGTAAAAGAGGTCAAGGCCGGCTTTGAATGCGGTCTCTCTTTCAAGAACTTCAACGACCTCATGGAAGGCGACCAGATCGAGTGCTACGAGGTGGTCGAGGTGGCCAGGACATTGTGAGTCGGTCGTGGGGAGCGGGAAGTCGGTTTTCCGCACCCCGTACCCACACCCCAGCGCCCACTGCCCATGAACAACCGTTCCCGCCGCGTCGCCGACCAGATCCGCCAGGAATTGGCATCCATCCTCATGCGTGAGATGAAGGACCCTCGTGTCGTGGGGGTCACCTTCACTGCCGTGGACGTGACGGCGGACCTGGAGCACGCCAAGGTCTGGTTCACTACCTTCTCTGCCGATCACGACGCCGCTCTGCAAGGGCTGTCCAAGGCGGCAGGCTTCCTGCGCACCGAACTGGCCCATCGCATGAAGATGCGTACCGTGCCGAAACTCAGTTTCCACTACGACGAATCCGTGGAGCGGGGCGCCAGACTGTCCAAGCTCATCGACGACGCGGTGGAGGAAGATCGTCGCCATCATCCCAACGATGAAACGTAAGGTCGACGGTGTCCTGCTGCTGGACAAACCCGTCGGCCTGACTTCCAACACCGCCCTGCAGAAAGCCAAGCGGCTGCTCAACGCGGCCAAGGCGGGCCATACCGGTACCCTGGACCCCTTTGCCACCGGATTGCTGCCCCTGTGCTTCGGCGAGGCCACCAAGTTTTCCCAGTTCCTGCTGGAGGCCGACAAGGTCTACCGTGCCGAGCTCAAGCTGGGGGTGCGCACCTCCAGCGGCGATCTGGACGGTGATGTGATCGCCCGGGCCCCGTCTCGGGTGGATGAGTCGCGACTGCGCGCCGCCCTTGCCCCCTTCCTGGGGGAGATCGAACAGGTCCCTCCCATGCATTCCGCCCTCAAGCATCAAGGCCGCCCCTTGTACGAATACGCACGCCAAGGCATCGATATCGAGCGCAAGGCCCGGCGCGTCATGGTTTATACGCTGGAGTTGGAGTCCCTGGAGGGTGATGTGGCCGTCCTGAGGGTGCACTGCGGCAAGGGCTTCTACGTCCGCGCCCTGGCGGATGACCTGGGCCAGGCGCTGGGTTGCGGCGCCCACCTGATCGGGCTGCGGCGTTTGGCAGTGGGGGCGTTCTCCGTCCAGGACGCGGTGACGTTGGAGAGCTTGGAGGACATGGGCGGGGAGGCACGAGACGCCTGCCTCAGGCCCGTGGACACCCTGATCTCCAGCCTACCCGCCCTGCCTTTGGATGTCGAAGCGCATTGGCAGATCACTCATGGACAGCCCATCTGGTTGCCGCGTCTGCAAGTGGATGGCCTGTACCGTATCTATGGTGCCCAGGGCGAATTCCTGGGCGTAGCCTTGGTGAACCGGGATGGCAGGCTCGTCCCGCGACGGCTTGTGGCGCATCCCTGACCGATCAGAATTTGCGGACTTTTCTTGAACCCAGACTATCCATTAGGCGGCCCTACGGGCCTACGCGCGTCCTCGTCCTAATGGACAATCTGGGTTGAACGGCGCCTGTCCATAGGCTTACAATCGCCACCTTTAACGAACGTGGCCTGAATAGCCTCGGGCCACGCGATTGCAAAGGAGTAATGACATGGCTATCACCGCCGCCCAAAAGGCCGATATCGTCAAACAATACGCGCGCGGCAGCGCCGACACCGGGTCGCCGGAAGTGCAGATCGCACTGCTCACCGCCCGCATCAACGATCTCACCGACCACTTCAAGGCCCATACCAAGGATCACCATTCCCGCCGTGGTCTGCTGAAGATGGTGTCCCGTCGTCGCCGTCTGCTGGACTACCTGAAGGAAAAGAACGCCGAGCGCTACACCCAGCTGATCCAGAGCCTGGGCCTGCGCAAATAAGTCGACCCTGGCCGCCATGGCACGAAGAACCGCATAGGAAGAGAGCAGCGTGAATCCAGTCAAGAAGTCATTCCAATACGGGCGCCACACGGTGACCCTGGAGACGGGCGAGATCGCCCGCCAGGCCACCGGCGCGGTGGTGGTGAACATGGACGACACCGTGGTGCTGGTCACCGTGGTGGCCAAGAACGAGGTCAAGCCCGGTCAGGACTTCTTTCCTCTGACGGTCGACTACATGGAGAAGACCTACGCCGCGGGCCGTATCCCCGGCGGCTACTTCAAGCGCGAGGGCAAACCCACGGAGAAGGAAACCCTCACCTCTCGCCTCATAGACCGGCCCATCCGTCCCCTTTTCCCTGACGGCTTCTTCAATGAAGTGCAGATCATCGCCACGGTCATGTCCGCCAATCCCGAGGTGGACTCCGATATCCCGGCCATGCTTGGCGCCTCCGCCGCCTTGGCCCTGTCCGGGCTGCCCTTCAACGGCCCCATCGGCGCCGCCCGTGTCGGTTACATTGATGGCCAGTACGTGCTGAACCCCACCCAGTCGGAGCTGCGGGAGTCCAAGCTGGATCTGGTGGTGGCCGGCACCGAGTCCGCCGTGCTGATGGTGGAGTCCGAGGCCCAGGAACTGCCCGAGGACGTGATGCTGGGCGCCGTGGTCTTCGGCCACGAGCAGATGCGCACCGCCATCGACGCCATCAATGATCTGGCCGACGAGGCCGGCAAGGACGAGTGGGAGTGGACGCCCCCCGAGACCAACGCCGCCCTGGTGGAGCGCATGAATGCCCTGTGTGCGGACGACCTGTCCAAGGCCTACTCCATCAAGCAGAAGCAGGCCCGGGTAGCCGCCGTGGACGAGATCCGCAACCGGGTCTTCGCCGAGTTGATTACCGCAGACATGGACACCACCGCCGCCAACGTGGTGAAGGATTTGTTCCACGCCTTGGAAGCCAAGGTGGTGCGTGGCCGCATCCTGGCGGGTGAGCCCCGTATCGACGGGCGCGACACCCGTACCGTGCGGCCCATCACCATCCGCACTGGTGTGCTGCCCCGCGCCCACGGCTCCGCCCTCTTCACCCGGGGTGAGACCCAGGCCCTGGTGGTGGCCACTCTGGGCACCGGCCGGGACGAGCAGACCATCGAGGCCTTGACCGGTGAGCACCGGGACCACTTCATGCTGCACTACAACATGCCCCCCTTCGCCACCGGCGAGACCGGCCGCGTGGGCAGCCCCAAGCGCAGGGAGATCGGCCACGGCCGCCTGGCCAAGCGGGCCTTGTTGGCCTGTCTGCCCAGCAAGGAGGAGTTCGGCTACACCTTACGGGTCGTTTCCGAGATCACCGAGTCCAACGGTTCCTCCTCCATGGCCTCGGTATGCGGTGGCAGCCTGGCCCTGATGGATGCCGGCGTGCCCATGAAGGCTCACGTGGCGGGTATCGCCATGGGGTTGATCAAGGAGGGCAATCGTTTCGCCGTGTTGACCGATATCCTGGGGGACGAGGACCACCTGGGCGACATGGATTTCAAGGTGGCAGGCACCACCGACGGCGTCACCGCCCTGCAGATGGACATCAAGATCCAGGGCATCACCAAGGAGATCATGCAGGTGGCCCTGACCCAGGCCCGGGAGGCCCGCTTGCACATCCTCCGCATCATGCAGGAAGCCGAGGCGGCCCCCCACGAGATGAGCCAGTACGCGCCCCGCATCATCACCATGAAGATCAACCCGGAGAAAATCCGTGACGTGATCGGCAAGGGCGGCGCCACCATTCGTGCCCTGACCGAAGAGACCGGCACCCAGATCGACATCGACGAGACCGGTACCATCAAGATCGCCTGCACCAGCACCGAAGCCGGTGAACTGGCCAAGAGGCGCATCGAGGACATCACCGCCGAGGTGGAGGTGGGCAAGGTCTACGATGGTACCGTGCTGAAGATTCTGGACTTTGGCGCCATCGTCAATATCCTGCCCGGCAAGGACGGTTTGCTGCATATCTCCCAGATTGCCCACGAGCGGGTGGCCACGGTGGGCGACCACCTGAAGGAAGGTCAGGCCGTGAAGGTGAAAGTGCTGGAGACGGACGAGAAAGGTCGCATGCGCCTGTCCATCAAGGCCTTGCTGGAGCCGCCGCCCAAGCCCCAGCAGCCCGCCGAGGTACCTGCCGAGGAGTAAGGCGCGAGCTGCCCCGGCCCAAGAAAGCCAGCGCTGATTGCTGGCTTTTTTATCCTAAAAACCTCAGTTGAACGCGTCCGAAGGCCGGACCAGGCGGGTGTCTGGCGCGAAGCGACGACGCCGCAGGGTCGTTCCCTGCAAGGAGGAGCGACAAAGCCAGGCGCCTGCCTGGGCC
>Ga0272446_1002784_pt1 | contig 23135 bp, 20 predicted proteins | sample YNPCB0061_FD_194587 | JGI IMG/M metagenome (GOLD analysis project Ga0272446, IMG submission 194587) | Hot spring microbial mat communities from Yellowstone National Park, WY, United States - YNP-CB-006-1 | ecosystem: Environmental > Aquatic > Thermal springs > Hot (42-90C) > Sediment | place... | reverse complement strand
GCACATCCCCCGCCAATGATGATATAGTCGTAGTGATTCATAAAGGTTTAATGTTTTTAAGTAATATCTCCATGCCTAAGGTAATACAACAGCCAGAGAACATATTGGTTTTGACTTTTTATTCAGATATGAATAATTTTCGCCTAAAATTACACCAAAGTTAAAACTATTCTTTACTTTTATTTTTGATTCACCTTAAATTATATGCAAATGAAAAAAATATACTTTTTATTACTTAATCTATTCATTGTTTGGCAGTTAGTAGCACAGGATAAGCCTAAGGCTACCGTAGCAGACAAAAACACTCCTGAGCCAAGCCTTTCTGTTACCTCGCACAGTATCAGAGTAAAAGGGCAAGTAATTAATTACAAAGCAACTACGGGTTACATGCTCATGCGCGAAGAGGACGGCAAGCCGAAAGCCAATATTTTCTTTATCTATTATGCCAAAGATGGAGTAACTGACCCTCGCAATCGCCCTATTACTTTTTCCTTCAATGGAGGTCCGGGTTCGTCTTCTGTTTGGCTACACATGGGCGCTTTGGGACCAAAAAGAATCCTAATGACCGACGAGGGAGAAATGACCAAACCTCCTTACGAAGTGGTAGATAACGAATATACTTGGTTAGATGAAACCGACTTAGTTTTTATAGACCCCGTCATTACAGGTTATAGCCGCCCTGCGGAGGGAGTCGATAAAAAAGAGTTTCATGGCTACATAGAGGATATTACCTCCGTAGGCGATTTTATCAGATTATTTACTACGCGTTTTCAACGTTGGAACTCTCCTAAGTTTTTGGCGGGAGAAAGCTATGGCACAACCAGAGCCGCAGGACTCTCAGGCTACTTGCAAGACCGACACGGCTTGTATCTGAACGGCTTAGTGTTGATTTCCTCTATTCTCAATTTTCAAACGGCGCGATTTGAGAAAGGGAATGACTTGCCCTTTATCTTATTTTTACCGACTTATGCCGCTACTGCATGGTATCATAAAAAGGTAAGTCCTGAATATAAAGACCTGAAAACCTTTTTGGCTGAGGTAGAGCAATTTGCTATGGGCGAATATACGCTTGCCCTAATGAAAGGAGAGAAACTCACCGAAGCAGAAGAGGCAAATATTATCAGTAAGTTAGCCAATTATACGGGCTTATCGCCAGAGTATATCAAACAAACCAACTTGCGCATAGAAATCCAGCGTTTTTGCAAAGAACTCAAACGCAAGGATTTCGAGACTGTAGGGCGATTAGATAGCAGAATCAAAGGCAAAGACTACGACTACGCAGGCGAACGCAACGAATACGACCCAAGTTTGGCAGGAGCAATCTCAGGACCTTACACAATGGCAATCAATGACTATGTACGTAGAGTATTGAAGTACGAAAACGACCTACCTTATGAAATCCTAACCAGCAGAGTACAACCTTGGAACTATAACAATGTGCAGAATCAGTATCTGAACGTCGCAGAAACTTTAAGAAGCGCCATCTCAAAAAATCCTTACCTCAAAGTATTGGTTTGTAATGGCTACTACGACTTAGCAACGCCTTACTTCGCTACGGACTATACTATGAATCATCTTTTCTTAGATAAGTCTTTGAGAAAAAATATTAAAATGACCTATTATGAGGCAGGACACATGATGTATATTCATAAACCTTCGCTAATAAAAATGAAAGATGACGTCAGTAGCTTTATGAAAGAAGCATTGAAATAATTTTGTAAACGTAAAATTACATTTATGCGATGATAAGTAATTGAAAATCAAATTATTCGCATAAATGTAAATTTATTTTCTAAATACTAAACGTTTCATTATACGCCAAGAGGTTGGATGAAAACAGAAAAAGAATTGCGCATTTTTGAGCAACATCTTTACATGCGCCAGCCGGGTTATGGGACAAGCTACATCACGGGTAAATACTTGATAGAAAATGCTATCATGGAATTTGCCAAAAAACAAGCACAGGAAAATAAGCCTTTTCAAATTAAAACCTTCTTAGACCAGTTCAATGCCATAGGAAATATTCCTGTAGTACTTGCTCAGTGGCAAATGACCGAACAATATCCTTTTTAGAGGGAAAGTATTTGATAGTCAGTCGTATATAGAATAATAGACTTACTATTGAGCGTTAGTTTAAAATTTTGTGTAAATTGCATCGTTAATCAAACTAACCAATAAATGCAAATGACAACGCAAGATTTTATGCCTTTGAATGGCACCGACCACATAGAGTTTTATGTGGGTAATGCTAAGCAAGCCGCCTACTATTATCAGAGTGCCTTCGGCTTTGAGTTGGTGGCTTATTGCGGTCCTGAAACAGGAGTAAAAGACAAAGTTTCTTATGTACTCCAACAAAACAAATTGAAATTTGTACTCACTGGGGCTTTACATTCTCATTCTCCGATTGCAGAACATGTAAAAAAGCACGGCGACGGGGTAAAGGTCTTGGCACTATGGGTAGATGATGCCGAGAGTGCTTTTTATAATGCTATGAGCAGGGGAGCAGAAGAAGCAATGCCTCCGCGTACCCTCAAAGACGAGTTTGGGGAGGTAACCGTGGCGAGTATCCATACTTACGGAGAAACCTTGCATACTTTCGTAGAAAGAACCAAGTACAAAGGCGCATTCATGCCGGGCTATGTATCTGTCAAATCCCAAATGAACGTTAATCCTATTGGATTAAAGCACGTCGACCATTGTGTAGGCAACGTTCAACTGGGCGAAATGAATAAGTGGGTAGAATTTTACGAAAAAGTCATGGGTTTCAAGCTACTCATCACTTTTGATGACAAAGATATTTCTACCGAATACAGTGCTTTGATGTCCAAAGTAGTAGCTAATGGTTCGGGATACGTCAAATTCCCAATTAACGAACCAGCTCAGGGGAAAAGAAAATCTCAAATAGAAGAGTATTTAGAGTTTTATGAAGGGGCAGGCGTTCAACACATTGCCATAGCCACAGATGACATCATCAGTACAGTAAGTAGCCTTAGAAATAGAGGAGTAGATTTCCTTTATGTTCCTGAAACCTACTATGATGACCTTTTTGAACGGGTAGGAAAAATAGATGAGGGATTAGAAGCATTAAAAAAACTCAATATTTTGGTGGACAAAGATGAGGAAGGCTATTTATTACAAATTTTTACCAAACCCTTAGTGGATAGACCTACCTTGTTTTTCGAGATAATCCAACGAAAGGGAGCGACCTCCTTTGGGAAGGGGAATTTTAAAGCTCTTTTTGAGGCTATCGAAAGAGAACAGGCACTAAGAGGAAATTTATGATTTTTTTCAAAAAAATTGATAAGCTGGCAGTGTTTTAGCTACTGTCAGCTTGTATTTTTAAATCATTTTATTGTATTTTTACCCTGCCAACTCAAAGGCTACCTTCTTAGTGATGTTGCTTTCACATAATCATACATACTACTCACTACTTTTTTGATAATGAGATATTTATTGGGTTGTATATTTTCTTTGCTCTCCTTCTCCTCGCTGCTGGCTCAGGAAGAAGTCCCCAAGTTTTATCAACTTTCCGTCGAGGATGGACTCTCTAACAACCATGCCACTTGTATTTTTCAAGATTCCAAAGGCTTTATTTGGATAGGGACTCACGACGGATTAAACTTGTATGATGGCTATGAATTTACACACTTCAAACACAACCCTAAGAACCCAAAAAGTATTTCTAATAATATCATTTGGGCAATCCATGAGGATAAGATAGGAAATTTGTGGATAGGAACGCAAGATGGCTTAAATCGTTTTGACAGAAAAACTTACTCTTTTACTGCTTACAAGCACCATCAGGATACCGCAAGCAGTCTTCTTAATAATCAAGTATATGCTATTTTGGAGGATAAAGCAGGGTACTTGTGGGTAGGCACAGAGCAGGGCATCTCCCGCTTAGATAGGGATAGAAAAAAATTTACGCATTTTCAGTTTTCATCATATTACGATATAGAAAAATATGCCTCCGTAAAAACACTTTTTCAAGACAAAGCAGGAAATATTTTAGCAGGAACTTACGGTGCAGGCATAATGGTGCGTACTCCTAATGGAAAAGATTTTCAACTCTTTGCCCTCTATCCTGATTCCCTCAGATACGAGTTCATTCAGAGCATTCACCAAGATAACAAAGGCAATTATTGGATTGGCTCTATCAAAGGACTGAGAATCATCTCTGCGGATAAGCAATTTTTCTCTCTTACGCCCTATTCGGGGAATACAGAAGACATTGACTTTAATCAAATCACAAGTATAGCAGAAGACAAGGAGCAGAATATTTGGCTGGGAACGCTCGGAGGAGGAGTAGTAAAAATATATGCGCCCTTTCTCTTTGCTAAAATGAAGTTTCACATTCTTAGAAGTGATTTTAAAAATCCTCAGACGCTAAGCAGGGACTTGGTAAATCAAATTTTCATAGACAAAATGGGGGCGGTCTGGGTAGGTACGCAAGGGGGAGGGATAAGCATACATGATGAGGGCAGAGATAAATTTGAGCTTTTTAGGCATGAATCAGAAAACCCTAATTCTTTGTCAAACGATGTAGTCAATGCCTTCCATGAGAGCAAAGATGGTATCTTGTGGATTGGTACAGCAGGAGGTTTGAATAAATATGACAGAAAGAATAAAAAATTTACTGTTTTCAAGCACAATCCTGCTGACAAAAACACGCTAAGCGATGACTACCTTACTTGCATCTTCCCAAGCAAGAAAGGCGGACTTTGGATAGGTACAAGCAACGGATTAAATTATTTTGACGAAAAAAAAGGAACTTTTCAAGTTTTTAAAAAAGACCTCAATAAGGCACAAACCCTTAACGACAATCATATCATTTCTCTTTGGGAGGACGAGCAGGGCATCTTGTGGATAGGCACTTTGGAAGGAGGGCTTAATAAGTTTAACCCTCAAACAAACACTTTTACCATATTTGAAAATATACCTCAAAATCCTAACTCTTTGAGTGAAAATACGGTACAGGCTATCCTCCAAGACAGAGAGGGCTTCCTGTGGATAGGTACGAATGGAGGTGGCTTGAATCGCTTTGATAAAAAAACAGAACAGTTTACCGTATTTAAAAACCAAGCAGGGGATTCGCTTTCGCTAAGCCACAATAGTATCAAGTGTCTTTATGAGGATAGTCAAGGAAATATTTGGATAGGGACACATGGAGGGCTGGACAAGTTGGACAAAAAGAAAGGTGTCTTTTCTAACTTCAATCGCAACGATGGACTGCCCAGCAATACGATTCATGGTATTTTAGAGGACAGGAAGGGCTATTTGTGGTTAAGCACAAATGTAGGCATCTCTCATTTTTGGACAAAAGAAAACGAATTTCACAACTACGACCAATATGATAACCTGCAATCCAATGAGTTTAATACAGGTGCATTTTTTAAGAATCATGAGGGCAAAATGTACGTTGGAGGGAATAAGGGGTTCAATGCTTTTCTGCCTGACTCCGTGGAAAATAACATGCTTAAACCGCTGGTCTATTTTACCCATTTGCGCATTAATGGAAAAAAAGTAGAAGCAGGAGAGCCAAATTCACCTTTGAAACTTCATATCTCGGCAACTGAGAAAATTGTCTTGACTTATGAGCAGAATACTATTACCTTTGATTTTGTGGCTTTAAATTTTCGTCATAGCGAAAAAAATGAATATCGATGGAAATTAGAAGGATATGATAAAGACTGGACAAAGCCAAGCAATGCAAGAACAGCAACTTATACCAACCTTCCAAGCGGGAAATATACCTTTTTAGTAAAAGCCAGCAACAATGACGGCGTCTGGAATGAAGTCCCTGCTCGGATAGTAGTAGAAATTCAAAAAGCTATTTGGGATACTTGGTGGTTTCGTATGTTGGTCGTATTAGTAATCGGAGCGGTAGTTTTTGGAGTTTATAAGGTCAGAGTTTATCAAATAGAGTTGCAAAATAAGCGATTAGAGGCGCAGGTCAGGGAGCGTACCTTAGAGATTTCTCAGCAAAAAGATGAAATCCTAAAAATCAATGAGGAGTTGCAAACCAAGCAAGAAGAAATTTTGGCACAGAAGCAAGACATTATCGCTAAAAATGAATACTTAGAAAAAGCCAATAAGGCTATTTCCGAACAACGCAATCAAATTGAGAAAGCACTGCATGATATTCAAGTCATCAGCGAGATAGGGCAAAAAATTACCAGCCTTTCGCATCATGAATTTTTCATAGAAACCGTCTTTGAAAATATTTCTGAATTAGTAGAGGTAGATATGTTTAGGGTGGGGGTAATAGATAAACAAACCAAAAAAATCGTTTTCCAAGGCTTTTCAGAAAAAAAGCGAATTACTGCTTACTACCATGATTTTTCTACCAGCGAAGGACAGCATCTTTCGCTGTGGTGTATTGAAAATAAAAAAGAAATTTTTATCAATGATTTTGACAATGAATACAACCTGTATATTCCCAACGGAAAACTCAACGCCTCTATTAAAAACCAGCCTAAATCGTTGATTTATCTGCCGCTTATGATAGAAGAAGAGTGTATAGGTGTTATGACCTTGCAAAGTTATAAGAAAAACGCCTACACCCAAGAGAATTTGAATATACTAAAAACACTTAGCACCTTTACTTCCATAGCCTTAGACAATTATGCTAACCACAATAACTTACAAGAAGCAAACAAAAAGATTGCCCAGAACAACGAGAACATTCTAAGCAGTATCCGCTATGCAGAAAAAATCCAACAAGCTATCCTTCCTGACGACCAGCTCTTGAAAAATGCTTTAGGAGAATACTTTGTGATTTTTTTACCACAAGCAATTGTTTCAGGAGATTTTTATTGGTGTAAGCAAATAGAGGATAAGACATTTTTGGCAGTAGTGGACTGTACAGGACACGGAGTGCCGGGAGCTTTCATGTCTATCATTGGTAATACTTTACTCAATGACGTCATATCGCGAAAAATTTATGAGCCTTCGCAGATATTAGAAGAGCTACACATGGGCATACGGCTGGCACTCAGACAAGATAGCAAAATCAATGATGATGGCATGGATATCGGGCTTTGCTTATTAGAAAAACAATATGACGAAAAAGGCAAGCATAGTCAAACCAAAATTATCTATGCAGGCGCCAAAAGACCTCTCTATTATGTGGTGAATGGAAAGTTAGAAACCTTAGCAGGCAACAGAAGGTCGCTTGGAGGCGGGCGAAATATTGCTTATCTGCCTTTTTCCCAAGAAACAGTTTACCTACCCAAAGGAGCGATGATTTACCTTACTACTGATGGCTTTGCCGACCAAAATAACCCTGCAAAAGAAAAAATAGGCTCTACAAGACTTAAAGAATGGTTACAAAATATCGCAGACAAAGAACCACATCTTCAGGACCTTGAACTACTTACTAAGCTAAGTGAGTACATGGTAGATGACTCTTATCAGCGCGATGACATCACGATTATAGGAGTAAGGGTATAAATAACTCCTTTTAAAAATACATACTTAAAACAAAAAGGTTTGCAAACGTTTATAGGGTTTCAAACCTTATAAACGTTCATTTTCAATCAAAACCAATCTCGATGGAGTATAACAGCATTACTTTGTTTGTAAAATTTTCACTAAGTATTCCACCGAACGATTGCTTACATCTAAAATCAGACTTGGGAAAAGACCAAAAACTACCGCTAATACTGCCAATGTAACCAGCATTATTTTTTCTCTCATATTCAAATCCGTCAAAGCATTTGCTTGAACAGGCTCTTTGACAGAAAATTTCCCGAAAAACATTTTTTGCAAAGTCCAAAGAAAATAACCTGCGCCTATCAATAAGGTGAAAATACTCAACATAGGCAACCACAGGGGAAGCGTGCCTTCTGCCCCTGCCTCAAATGCTCCTAAGAAAATCATCAGTTCTCCGATGAAGCCTGAAAAAGTAGGCAATCCCAAAGAAGCAAAAAATGCAAGTGTTACTAAAACAGCATATTGAGGCATTTGATTTGCCAATCCTCTATAATTTTCCATCTCTAAATGCTGAGTGCGGCTGTAAATTACGCCTGCACATAGGAAAAGCATAGAAGACAAAATTCCATGACTGAACAGTTGATAAATAGCTCCGTTGATACCTTCTACGGTAGCAGAAGCAAGTCCTAACAAGACAAAACCCATGTGAGAAACAGAGGAGTAAGCTATCATTCGTTTTAAATTGGTTTGTCCTAAGGCAACAAAAGCACCATAAAGCATAGACAGTACTCCTATCAGACCTACGTAAAAAGAAAACTGGAAAGCAATATCGGGGAAAATGCAGTAAGCAGTGCGTATGAGTCCATAACCACCCACCTTTAATAGAATTCCTGCCAAGACTACTGAGATAGGAGTAGGCGCTTCTACGTGAGCATCAGGCAGCCAAGTGTGTACAGGTACAGCCGGAAGTTTGATAATAAATCCTAAAAAAAGTAGCAAAAACGCCCACTGACGCGTAGAAAGAGAAAACAAAGTAAAATCATTCGTAGGATGAAATACTGTATCAACTTGAAAATTAGCTAATTGCGTCATGGCTAACATATCAAATCCTTGGGTAGAAAGATACAAGCCAATCAAGACTATCAGAATAAAAATAGACCCTAAAAAAGTATAAATGAAAAACTTGACGGCGGCATATTCTCTTCTTTTTCCTCCCCATAGCCCTATCAAAAAATACATAGGCAAGAGCATAAACTCAAAAAACAAGAAAAATAAAAAGAAATCCAAAGCAACAAAACAACCTGTTACAGAGGTAGCTAAGAGCATATACAAAGAAAAATAGCCCTTTTCTTTTTGTTGAATTTCCCAAGAACTCACAGCGCCTATCCAAAGAACAAAGGTACTCAACACAAAAAGAGCCGCATTCAATCCGTCAATGCCTAAGAAATAGTCTATTTTGAATCTGCCTAACCGACCTATTTGTATGTCTATCCATGTATATTTTTCTACTAAGCTAAGCGTAGTGATGTCTGTAATGCCTATCTGTGCCTGCTCTCCTTTGGGCAAAGCAAAGTAAACAAATAAACTAAGTACAAATTGGATAGAAGTAACAGCAATACTACCAAGTTTAAAGATTTTGCCTTGCTGAGCAGGTAAACAGCAAAAGATAAGCAAAAAAAATAAAGGGAGAAAAACAATGATAGAAAGTAAATAAGTCATCTTAATCGTTGGGATTTGTCTGTCTTGTGTTTGTTTTTCGCAAAAGTAAATAAAAAAGCTACAAATCCACCAAGTTGAAATAATTTGTGAATTTGTAGCCTAATGTTAAGAGTGCTTGCAAACTGATTCAATCCACTATTTTTTGCCAAGTTTTTGGTCTAACATCGCTAGTTTTTTCTGAGCGTTGGCTTTTTCAGAAGATTGCTCGAACTCTTCTACGATGCGTTTATAAGTTTCTCTTGCTCCTTCTAAGTCTTTATTTTGTTCCTGTGCCAAAGCTAACTTGCTCATGTAAACCGGAGTAAAGTACTCATTAGGGTTATAGTTGGAGGCTTTTTTATAGTAAGAAATTGCATTGGCAAAATCATTTTTTTCCATGTAGGCATCACCAATGAGGCTATATACTCTTGCTTGTAAAAGCAAATCACCGGGATTAAAATTTTCCAAAGCCTCAATAGCTTCATCATACTTTCCTTCTTTGAGTTTGGCTACTCCAATATAAAAATTAGCCAACTTGCCTGCTTTTGTATTGCCGTACTCCTCTGCAATCGCTTCTAAACCTATGGTAGTGTTGGCATTATCTCCTTTTAAGGCTTTTCTGATAGAATCTTTCTCAAAATAAAATTGAGCAGGGAAAAGTTCTTTTTGAGCTTCTGCATTGCGAGATTGTAAACTCCACTGATAAAGGATAATACCTAAGACGACAACAACAATGCCTAGCCCTACGCCTATAAGCAATTTTTGGTTATTCTTAGCAAACTCTTCAGTTTTGCTCAAACGACTTTGCAGAGCTTCCGCACTTTCAAAAATCTCTAAGTTAGAATTTTCTTTGGAAGTGGTCTTCTTTACCTCAGTTTGCACTCTATCTGTTTTTGTCTTTGCCATTTTCTTACTCTAATTTTTTGAACCGCAAAATTAGAAAATGTTTGTCAATAAAAATACTTTTTTAGAAAAAAAATCTTAATCAAAAAACAACCTTGATAGCTATATTTTCGTTTGTTGAAAAATTTTAAGCCTTAGGATTAAAAAATTAGGGAAGACCTACTATCTTTGACAAATATGAATACGGTACTTAGGGCGTGTTTGATACAAGAAATTGATTTAAAATAAATTGAAAGTAAATATGAAAAGAAGAAATTTTGTAAAAAATACTTTGGCGGTCAGTGCCTTAGCAACGGCAAGCACTGCTGTTTTTGCAGAGGAGAAAAACTCAGGCAAGCACAAGTTTAACCTTAATTACGCTCCGCATTTCGGAATGTTCAGAAATAGCGCAGGTAATGATATTTTTGCGGAGTTACAATTCATGGCAGACCAAGGATTTACTGCTTTGGAGGATAATGGACTGCTTAGCAGACCCGTAGAAATACAAGAAAAATTAGGCAAGGAGCTACAAAGGCTCGGAATGACTATGGGGGTGTTTGTAGTAGATGGAGGCGATAATTGGAAAATTTCGCTGACCTCGGGGAAAAAGGAGTTTATTGACAATTTCGTCAAAACATGTAAAACTTGCGTAGAAACGGCAAAGCGAGTCAATGCTAAATGGATGACCGTGGTACCGGGATTTTACGACCGTAGCTTGCCCATAGGTATTCAGGCCGCTAACGTAATTGAAGCATTGCGCAGGGGAGCAGAGATTTTTGAACCTTACGGACTAATCATGGTTTTAGAACCACTCAGCGATACACCAGAGTTGTTTCTGAGAAACTCAGACCAAACCTATATGATTTGCAAGGCGGTGAATAGTCCTTCTTGTAAAATTTTGTACGATGCCTACCACATGCAACGCAACGAAGGACAGATTATTAAAAACATAGAACTTTGCTGGGACGAGATAGCCTACTTCCAAATTGGGGACAATCCCGGTCGCAAAGAGCCTACCTCAGGAGAGATGAACTATAAAAACATATTCAAGTACATTTATGACAGAGGCTACAAAGGCATATTGGGCATGGAACACGGCAATGCTAAGCCGGGCAAAGAAGGAGAAGAAGCACTCATTAGAGCATATAAAGAAGTTGATAATTTTAAATAGTCAGGTTGAAAAATGAAATTACATTTGAAAGCTACCGCAGAAGCCATCAATCAGCGACCAGTAAAAACGTTGGCTAATGCCTTGGGTATAGAAATTACTGAAATTACAGAAGACTACATCGCAGGTAAAATGCCCGTCGACCACCGCACCCACCAGCCTATGGGTATTTTGCACGGAGGAGCATCGGTTGCCTTTGCTGAAACTTTGGGAAGCATCGGAGGATGGCTGGCGCTCCCTGACGAAAGCTACTACTGCGTAGGGTTGGACATCAATGCGAACCATATCCGTAGTGTAAAAGACGGTTACGTCTATGGAAAAGCCATTCCTTTGCACTTAGGAAAAAGTACGCAAGTGTGGGAAATAAAAATTACTAATCAAGAAGGTAAGTTAGTTTGTATCAGCCGTTTAACTTTGGCTGTATTAAAAATATAAAAAGATATGAGTTCTTATCTTGGCAGGCACGCCCAGCTATACGATATTTTTTATTCAGAAAAAAATTATCAACAAGAAGCAAATTTTGTCCATCAACTTATCAAAGAATTTGGCAGGAAACCCTCTAAGCAAATATTGGAATTGGCTTGCGGTACGGGGAATCATGCTTTTTTATTAGAAAAATGTGGCTATGAACTTCATGCGCTTGATTATTCTTCCGATATGATAGCGAGGGCAAAAGAAAAGGCAAAAGAAAGTAACTCAACCACCTGCTTTCAGGTAGGGGATATGCGAAATCTTGCCTTCCAAAATGAATTTGATGCCGCTATCTGCTTGTTTGATTCTATTGGTTATGTGCTTACAAATGAGGCTATTCATGCTGTATTTAACAAAGTTTATCAAAGTTTGAGAGCAGAGGGGGTGTTCATTTTTGAATTTTGGCACGCGCCTGCCATGCTCAAAAATTTTGACCCTGTGAGAGTAAAAAGGTGGAGATTAGCGGATAGAGAAATTCTCCGCATTTCTGAAACTACGATAGATATTCCGAGTAGTACAAGTACAGTACACTATTCTATTTACGAACTTTTTAGCGACGGTACTTTTTCTCACCTGAGCGAAGTCCAACGCAATCGCTTTTTTCAGCTACAAGAGATGCTTGCTTTTGTAGAGAGCAACGGCTTCAAAATGAAAGCATTATTTGGTGGCTATCATAAAGATTTAACCATTGTAGATGCTCAGACTTGGCATATTGTAATGCTTGTGCAGAAGTAGCAATGCAAATCTTACGATAAGACATAACAAACTTTCAAAATCTACTGTGTTTCTACATAGCTTATGATGCCCAAACCTAACATCTATTAGTTTGACTCTCGGGAAAGTTGCATGCCGAACTAATTTTCAATAAATTTGTATTTCACAATAATAAAAGCTATTTTATTCTACTTATAAATAATAACTTACAACTCATAACTAAGAAAAATGCCAAAAAGATATACTGTTACCTCTGCCTTACCTTATGCCAACGGACCTTTGCATATCGGACATATTGCAGGTGCTTACTTGCCTGCCGATATTTTTGTGCGCTACCTTCGCTTAAAGGGAGAAGACGTCGTTTACGTTTGTGGGAGCGACGAGTACGGAGCTGCTATTACTATCAAAGCTAAGAAAGAAGGCACTACTCCGAGAGCCATTATAGACAAGTATCACGAAATCATGAAGTCCGCTTTTGAACGCTTCGGAATTGCTTTTGACATTTATCACCGCACCTCCGAGCCGATTCATACCGAAACCTCCCAAGCCATTTTTTTGAGACTGCATGAAAAAGGAGAGTTTGAAGTTTTAGAATCCGAACAGTACTTTGACCAAGTAGCCAATCAGTTTTTAGCTGACCGCTATATCATGGGAACCTGTCCCAAATGTGGCAATGAAAATGCCTACGGAGACCAATGCGAAAAGTGTGGAAGTTCACTTAGTCCTACTGATTTAATAAATCCGCGTTCTACTTTGAGCGGAAGCAAGCCGATTCTTAGGAAAACAAAACATTGGTATTTGCCTATGAATAAGTACGAGGATTGGCTTAAAGAGTGGATAGTCAGGGAAAAACAAAATCTTTGGAAACCCAATGTTTACGGGCAGTGCAAGTCGTGGATTGAAGGTGGTTTACAAGCAAGGGCTATGACCAGAGATTTGGACTGGGGCGTGCCTGTACCTTTGGAGGAAGCTGAGGGGAAGGTACTTTACGTTTGGCTTGACGCACCTATCGGGTATATTTCTGCAACCAAAGAATGGGCGAGGCTTAACGGGAAAAATTGGGAAGAATATTGGAAAAGTCCTGATACGGAACTATACCACTTTGTAGGGAAGGACAATATCGTGTTTCACTGCATTATATTCCCTATCATTCTCAAAGCTCATGGAGAGTTTATTTTGCCAACCAATGTTCCTGCTAATGAGTTCCTGAACTTAGAAGGCGACAAACTTTCTACTTCTCGGAATTGGGCGGTCTGGTTGCATGAATATTTGGACGATTTCCCTGATAAACAAGACGTTTTACGCTATGTCTTAGGTTCTATTTTACCCGAAACCAAAGACAGCGAATTTACTTGGAAAGACTATCAAGCCAGAAATAATAATGAGTTAGTAGCTATTTTTGGAAATTTTGTCAATAGACCTAATAACTTGATTTTCAAATATAACAATGGCATAGTTCCGCCACTTGGTGAACTTTCTCATTACGATAAGTCAGTATTAGAAGAGTTGGTAGGCTACCCAGACAAAATTGGTGAGTTGATAAAAAACTTCCGATTTAGAGATGCTTTGGCAGAAATGATGAATGTCGCCCGCTTAGGCAACAAGTATTTGGCAGATACGGAACCTTGGAAAATCAAAAATAATCCTGAACGCATTGGGACTATTATGAACATTGCCTTACAAATCATTGCTAATTTAAGCATTCTTTGCAAGCCTTTTTTGCCAAGAACTGCCGAAAAGTTGGAAAAAATGTTGGGTTTAGATGGAAAGGCAGGGTGGGAGGATGCAAAGAAAACGGATTTGGTAAAAGTAGGCACTACTATCAATAAAATTGAATTGCTTTTTGAAAAAATAGAAGATGAAGTTATTGAAAAACAAATTGCTAAACTTCACCAACCAGCCAATAAGCAGCAGCAAACAACAACCCTGACAGCGCTTACTAATCCTGATAGCGGTTTTACTATACCACCTCAAAAAGCACTCATTAACTACGATGATTTCAGTAAGTTAGACATTCGCATTGCTACGGTTATAGCCGCAGAAAAAGTAGCCAAAGCAGATAAACTCCTGAAACTGACCTTAGACACAGGCATAGACACCAGAGTTGTAGTGAGTGGTATAGCAGAACACTTCAAACCTGAAGAGATTGTAGGTAAGCAAGTTACACTGCTGGCAAACTTAGCTCCTCGCACCATACGCGGAGTAGAATCCAAAGGCATGATTTTGACTGCCGTAGATGGCAATGGTAAGTTAAGATTTCTGCACCCCGGCGAGGCGGTGATGAACGGAGCTACAATAAGCTAAATAAAAGCCTATTTATCAGTCAGTTCGGCAGGGCTTATAGCCTTTGCCGAAAAAAAGGGAATGAGAAGTTATATCCTTAGAAAGTTCGTATTGCTTACTTTATCTTTTTACGGGAAACTTCATTTTATAATCTACTTTTACCTCTCCCTTAGAAATATTGTTTAATTTACCTTTTAAGAGCCTTTTACGCAAACCAGAAAGATGGTCTATGAATAGCACTCCCTGAATGTGGTCGTATTCATGTTGGATTACCCTTGCTTTCATGCCTTCATACTCCTCTTCGTGCAAGTTCCAGTCTAAGTCATAATACCTAATACGCAACTTAGCAGGTCGCATCACCTCTTCTCGTATATTAGGAATGCTTAAACAGCCTTCCTCAAAAGCCCACTTTTCTCCCTCTTCATTTAAAAGTTGCGCATTTATAAATACTTGCTTAAAATCTTTAATCTCCTCGTCTTCCGTTTCGCTTCCATCTACCACAAACAGCCTCAGACTCAAACCTATTTGAGGAGCGGCAAGTCCGATACCATTGGCGGCGTGCATGGTTTCAAACATATCTTCTACTAACTTTTTTACATCTATATTTCCTTCTTTATCAATATTTTGTGCTACCTTTCTCAGCACTGGGTCGCCGTAAGCTACTATTGGATATATCATTTTCCGTATTGTACTTGAAATTAAATTACCGATTGTTTTTCATTTCTAAATATGATTGTAGAATCAATACAGCACTAATCTTGTCCACGTTGGCTTTATCTTGTCGTTCTTTTTTTTTCACACCTCCTAAAATCATACTTTGTTGAGCAATAGAGGAAGTAAATCGCTCGTCGATTTCAAAAATTTTTTTTTCAGGAAAAACTTTTTGTAGTTGTTTTTTAAAGTTTTGTACGTGAATAGTGTTATTTGTATCAGAGTTATCTAATTTTTTAGGTATTCCCAACACAAAAGCTTCTATTTCCTCTTCTTTATCATAGTTTTGTAGAAAAGCTATAATGTCCTTAGAATGAACCGTATCCAAAGCCGTAGCAATAATTTGAAGGGCATCGGTAACTGCTACTCCCACCCTTTTTGTGCCATAATCTATGCCTATAATTCTACCCATACATAAAATAGATTTGGCAAAATTAGTGATTGTCATTGAAATCTATTGCTAAAAGGTATAAAAATAGTGAAGTCTTGTGATGTTGCAGATGCTACACGTTTTTTCGAGTCTAATTTATGGGCAGTTTAGCACTAATTTTTAGCTTATGAGGCTTGTATTTTGATAGAAAAAATTGCTAAGTTTTTTTTACCTAATCTAAAACTGGTTTTTAAAAACCAATTAATTTTGGGCATAGAAAGTTGAAAGGAGTAGAAAAACGACTTTTATTTGAGCATAATACCGTAAATGCGATATATTTGCAGTTAGGGAATATTGCACAATACATAAATCCTTCTTTTCTAACTTAACTTTACAACAAAATGCGACCTAAACTATCCTTTGATATTGCAGATTTAAAGTTATTGGCTACTCACTCGAGTTTTGAACGCGGGAGCGACTACTATGACCAAGGCAGAGTAAAAAAAGTTATTAACAAGAAAAATATTTTTGAGGGCAAGGTCAAAGGTACATCTACCTATGATGTCCGATTAGTAGTAGATGGTCATGCCTTAGACTTTACTTGTAACTGTACTTATCAGATGGGTGGTATTTGTAAGCATTGTGTAGCTATGGGCTTAGCGATTTTAGATGGAGAATATGAGATGGTTGCGGAGGAGGCAGACATGAATCAGGCACTTAGCAAAGAAAATCCTCCTTCCTATCCTTATACTTTTGAGGAAATTTTTTTTATTACTAAAACAGAACTCAAAGCCCAATTTCTGCATCAGTTACTTTTGCAAAACGACCAACTGCAAAATGAGTTTATACAGTTTATCAGCAGGCGGGCAAAGGAAAAAAGAGAGTAATTAGATAATTTTAAAGCGTATGAAAAAGGCAATCAAAATTATACTTGGTATAGTCTTGGGCATAGCATTTTTACTTGTCAGTGTCTTAGCCCTGTTTGTGTATAAAATCAAATACGGCTTCCCCGTTTCCTATGAAACCGAAGCTCCTATTATAGATTTCCCTGCAAACCAGTCAGCCATTTTGCTGTTCTCTAAAACCACAGGATTTCGCCATGAGGAGTCTATAGAGGCTTCCAAGCGCATTTTTGCTGAATTAGCAAAGAAAAACAGTTGGTTTTTATATGAAACAGAGAAAGGAGGTATTTTTAATCCTACGCAATTAGCCAAGTTTAGCGTCGTCATATTTAACAACTCTACGGGGGAGGTAATTAATGATGAGCAAAAAAGAGCCTTAGAACGATACGTAGAAAACGGGGGTAGCCTCATAGGTATTCATGGAGCAGGCGACGATTCGCATCACTGGGACTGGTACGAGGCAAACCTCATAGGAGCACAGTTTTCCCATCACCCTATCAGTCATCAGTTCCAAAAAGCAGATATTTTCTTAGACCAACAAGCCGACTCACTGCTTGCCTCTAAAATCCCGCCTACTTGGACACATACAGACGAATGGTACGTATTCTTTGAAAATCCGCGTCAAAAAGATTTTCAAATTCTTTACACTATTGATGGAGAAAAAATTGACCCCAATGGGAATATTTCTTTTTTGGTGAAAGATAAAAACTTTGGCATGGGGAAAGACCATCCAGTAGCTTGGTACAGGCAGATAGGGAAGGGAAAAACTTTTTATACTTCCATAGGGCATGATAAAACGGCTTGGGAAAACGCTTACTTTGTGCAACTAATAGAGAATGCTGTGTTGTGGGGACAAAAAAAATAGCAAGTTTTTTGTATAGTGATTGTATAAAAGGTATTCTTGTGGGATTTTTAATCTTTTTCATATTACCCTTGACATTATTATCATGATACATTACTCGTTCATCGTTCCTATTTACAATGATGGCTACTTGGCAGAAGATTTTTGTGCAGAATACGAAAAAGTTTTTCAAAACTATTTGAATGCCACAGATATTAGTGTGTTTGTAGAACTTATTTTTGTGAATGATGGCAGTAAAAACAATTCGATAGAAGAACTAAAAATAGTAACAGAGAAGTATTCTTTTGTAAAAGTAATAGATTTAAGTAGGAACTTTGGTCAGCATATAGCCCTTTCCTGTGGCTATATGCACGCACAAGGCAGATATGTGGGGATGCTAAATGCAGATATGCAAGACCCTCCTGACCAAATCCCCGTCTTGTTGGATTTTATTAAAAGTAATAATTTTGACATTGTTTTTGGATTGCGAGAAGAGCGTTTTAGTAGTTGGAGCGACAAGGTTACGTCTTATTTTTTTAATACTCTGCTTAATAAGCTAACAGGTAATAATACACCTGTCAATGTTTCTACTTTAAGGGTAATGAACCGCAAATTTGTAGATGCCTATAATTCTCTAAGTGAAAAAAGTCGTTATCTGCCGGGGTTAGAGTCTTGGCTGGGTTTCAAGCATGGTTATATTCCTATCCGCCATCAAGAAAGGAAAAGAGGAAAATCGAGTTATAATTTTAAAAAACGCCTGCTTATGGCGTTAGATGCTATTGTTTCTTTTTCTGATTTGCCTTTGAAAATGATTTCTTTGCTTGGCATGGGGATTGCAATCATTGGTTTCTTGTCAGTCTTAGCCATTATTATTACTAAACTACTCTATATTGACTACCAGCATGGTTTTGTTTCTATTATTTCTGCTATTATCTTTGTAGGAGGAATTCAGATAGTAGTGATTGGACTGGCAAGTATTTATATTGGCAGAGTATTAAAAGAAGTACAAAATCGTCCTTTGTTTATTATCCGAGAAAAAATAAATTTTAGAGAAAATGAGTAATTCATTTACACAAGAAGAACTTGCTAAATTTGTACAAGAAATTCATACACAGGGCTATACAATTATTCCTGCTGTACTTAGTACTGATTTTATTAGCCAAGCAAAAATTGCTTTGGAGAAAGCGATACAAGAAGAGGCAGCATATCATAAAGGTACGGACTACAAGGATTATGGTATGGTATTGCTTTGCTCTTTATATGACCGTATTTTTGTAGAACTATTTGATAATCAAAAATTAATGGGGGTATTTAATGCTGTTTTAGGGGAGGGTTGTATTGTATATGCTTATACTTCTTCTTCTATGCCTCCAAATAAGACTAATTTTTCTCGCCGTATTCATGTGGACTGTCCTCGTATCATTCCCAATTATATCACTAACATGGGAGCCACGATTTTATTAGATGACTTTACAGAGGAAAACGGAGCTACATATTTTTTACCTTATTCGCAAGAGCGAGAAAATCCCCCCTCTGAGGAGGAATTTTATAAAGAAGGCAAAAGATTGATAGCCAAAGCAGGTACAGTATGGTTTTTTAATGCAAGAATTTGGCATGCAGGGGGGAATAACAAAACGCAACAATGGCGACATGCGCTTACTATCAACATGGTGCGTCCATGGATGAAACAGAGAATAGATATTCCAAGAGCCATGAGCCACTTAGATTTGAGTTGGGCATCAGAGCAAGCCAAGCAAAAATTAGGTTTCTTTGCACAAGTCCCTGCAAACTATGATGAATATTATGCTCCACCTGAACTCAGAAAATTTAAACAAAAAACAGAATAATATCAATTTAAATCAATGGAACAAAATAATATATATGCCAAAGTAGTAGAGGCAAACATCGCCTTGCACTCCAAAATGTCTGAGTATTACAATACCTGTGAGCCTCATTTTCGCCCTGAGAATGTAGCCAAAGTTGAAGCTAATTTCTTAAAGGCAATTGAAGGTATGAATGCTGAGAAAATGCTTGATTTAGGCTGTGGAACAGGCTTTATGATAAACATTGGAAAAAAATATATGAAGGAAATTTGGGGCGTAGATGTTACTAAAGCCATGACAGACCGCATAGATAAGACCGGAAGTGCAGAAATTATTGTCATTAATGAAGACACTGCCCAAGCCCCGCTCCCTGTTAATTACTTTGATATAGCCACTGCTTACTCATTTTTACATCATTTGTACGAAATTACCCCAACTTTACACAATGCGTATAACTCTTTGAAAGAAGGAGGTAAACTCTATGCCGACTTAGACCCTAATTATTATTTTTGGGAAGGAGTGAACCAATTAGATAGAAATGGGCACTATGATTTTATTGTAAAGCGTGAGATAGAGGCTGTTACGTATAAGGATGAAGATATTGAGAAAAATTTTGGTGTAAGCAAAGAAATCTTTAACCATGCTGAGTTTGGGAAAAATATACAAGGTGGTTTTAGAGAGGAGGATTTAATAGATACCTTAAAATCAGTAGGTTTTACCAAAGTGGAATTATTTTATCATTGGTTTATCGGGCAAGGTACGCTCATTAACGACCAAAATTACAGCAAAGAAGAGCGCTTTAAATATGCGGAAGTCATGAACGATGTTTTGCAGAAAGCTCTGCCTTTGAGTAAAAACTTGTTTAAATATATTGGCTTTATTGCCACAAAATAAAATATATGAACCAATTTGCAATTATAGGGGGAGGGGCTTTGGGCTTGCAGTTCAAAGCCTTTCTTCAGAGTGCCTTTCCAAGAGCAAGTTTTGTCTTTTTTGATGATAACTTGGTAAAAGACAAGACAGAAACAAATGCATATGGTTTTAAGGAATATAGCCACGACAACTTTCGCGACTATACTTTTTTTATTGGCTTAGGATACAAACATTTGGAAAAAAAAATAGAAATTCTAAACCACTTACAGCTTCTTGGAAGAAAACAAACCTCTTTTGTTCACCCGTCTTGTTTTGTAAACCATTCTGCTACTATTGGCACAGGTTCGTTTCTCTACCCAATGTCCAATATTGACAAGTCGGTGCAAATAGGGCAGGGCTGTTTGATAAATAATTCTGTGGTAATTTCGCATGATAGTCAGGTCGGAGAGGCTTGCTACCTTTCTCCTTCAGTAACAATTTGCGGGCAGGTAGAGATAGGCGAATGTACTTTCATAGGAGCTGGTGCGGTGATTTCTAATGGAGTAAAAATCGGGAAAAATGCAATTATCGGCATTGGGAGTGTGGTGAATAAAGATGTTCCCGACAACTGCTCGGCAGTGGGCAATCCTGTAAAAATATTGAATAAACGTTTGATATTAAGATGAAAGTTGCTGTATTACAGTCCAATTATTTGCCGTGGAAAGGCTATTTTGATATTATTAATTCGGTAGATGTATTTGTTTACTACGATGAAGTCCAATACACAAAAAATGATTGGAGGAATAGGAATAAACTCTATGGCAAAAATGGAGAGTTTTGGCTCACTATTCCTGTTCATAAAGACGCTGTAAAGCAAAAAATTAGCGAGGTAAAAATAGAAAACCCTGCTTGGCAGGAGCAACATTTTAAGTCTATTTACCTGACCTACAAACGCAGTCCATTTTTTTATCAAATAGAGCCACTTATTCATGAGGTTTACATAGAAAAAAAATGGGAGTTACTCATAGAAGTAAATCGCTATCTTATAGAACAAATCGCTAAGATGGTAGGTATCCAAACAAAATTTATTGATTCTAAAAGCTATGATTTGCAAGGAGATAGAGTAGAAAGGTTAGTAAATTTGCTGAGGCAAGTGGGCGCAAGCACGTATCTTTCTGGACCTTCTGCCAAAGACTATCTGTCTGGGAAAGAAGACTTTTTTAATGAAAATAACATCGCTTTAGTTTATAAAAGTTATGCAGGCTATCAAGAATATCCTCAATTATGCACTCCTTTTTTACATGGGGTCTCTGTGATAGATACATTGGCAAATGTGGACTTGGCAGAAATACAACAATATTTATTTACAAAAGGAAGTTAATGAAATTATCAATCAAATGCTCAAATTTATTTACAAATACTCTGACTCAATTTTCTTAGCCCTCATGCTTATCCTTATTATCCTTCCTTCTATGTGGGTAAGCATTTATAATCATCCTTTTGCCGATGATTTTTGGTTAACTAATGTAATAAACAAGGAGAAAAATCCATTCAAAGTTGCTTATCAGTTATATATGGGTTGGACAGGCGTATATTCAGGTTTTTTTATACAAGCTCTCTTACAACCTACAAGTATTACTGGATTTAAAATAATGCCTATTGTTTTAATAATTTTATACATCGCTTCATTCTATTATATACTCCATATTTTTTTGAGAGAAAAACTTAACATAAAAGAAAAGTTAATAGGAAGCTCTATTTTATATGTTTTATTTTTCTCTTATATGAGTGGTGTTTCGCAAGGAATTTATTGGGTGATGTCATCTATTGCCTATACTTTTGGCTATTTGCTAATGGCATTATTTATAGGCTTAACAATCAATCTAATAAAGAAACAATTTATTTTTAACTCGTTTAAAATACATTCTATTTTCACATTCTTTATTTGCTTTGTTACCGTAGGAGCAAACGCAAACACAAGCATTTTTTCAGTAGGCTACATAGGTATATTTGTAGCATACTCCTATTTTTACCAAAAAAAACTATTACCTTATGCTTCTTTACTATTAATTTTTTCTTTGTTTTGTTTTTGCTTAGTCGCACTATCTCCTGGAAATGCTATAAGATTTAAAGCCCAAAACACAGTAAATTATGATTTAATAGAAAGTATATTTGTTTCTTTAAAACTATTATTTTCCTTTGTAAGTCAATGGCTAAATAATGGCTTCTTTATTTTAGCTACTGTTTTATTTATATTTATCCTTATAGAAAAAAAGTGGGTTGCTAAACCAATCATTCACCCTATCTTTCCCTTGTTGATTTCTTTTGGAGTAGTTTATTCTTGGTTATTTTTTCCTATTAAAATTGTGGGGCAAGCAGGGCATAGGCATATGAACATGGCATACCTATATTTTATTTTATGCTGGTTTGCTTCTATATATTATATCATCAGTTACATGATAAACAAGAAATTTTTTACCTTGCCAGTCATAGATGATGGATTTAAAAAAATAGCTTATTTGATAGGAGTGCTTCTACTCCTTATTCATTCCCCGCATTATAATCAGAGAATGCTTTATGAAGATTTATTGAGAGGAACTGCAAAGCGATTTGATGAAGAAATGTATGCTCGCTATGAAAAAATAAAGGGGGAAAAAGCCAAAGGCAATCGATATATTATTTTTGAAAGGCTTAAAAACAGACCTTATACATTGTTTACAGGTGATATGAAAAACGATGTAAATAATTACTACAACAAAGATTTTTCTATTTATTTTGGCATAGACTCCGTCAGAGTAGAAGGCATAGACTCTACGGAAGTAATGATAAAGTAAGTAAGACTTACTGGCTTGCTTTTTTTATACTCAGCAAAAACTGTTTTTAGATTTAGGTATATGAAAATTCCAAGAAATTAGCGTTTCTAATTCTTGCTTGTATTGCTCGATATGTTCAAAAAATGCCAATATTTTCTGCCTAAACTCCTCAA
>Ga0272446_1002783_pt1 | contig 23143 bp, 19 predicted proteins | sample YNPCB0061_FD_194587 | JGI IMG/M metagenome (GOLD analysis project Ga0272446, IMG submission 194587) | Hot spring microbial mat communities from Yellowstone National Park, WY, United States - YNP-CB-006-1 | ecosystem: Environmental > Aquatic > Thermal springs > Hot (42-90C) > Sediment | place... | reverse complement strand
ACGCGCGATATCGCCGGTACGCAACCAGCCATCTGGCGTGAATGCCTCGGCGGTTTCGGAGGGACGGTTCCAGTATCCCTGCATCACCTGCGGCCCGCGCACCAGCAACTCACCGATCGCACCCGGCGGCAGGTCGTCGCCGCTATCGAGAGCCACAATCTTCGCCTCCGTTGACGGCAGGGGCACACCGATCGTCGCATGGCGCTCATGCGGCGTCCCGAGGGGATTGGCATGCGTCACCGGGCCGGCTTCGGTCAGGCCATACCCTTCGACCAGGCGCGCACGGGTGATGCGTTCGAATCCCTCCTGCACCTCGATCGGCAAGGGGGCGGCACCGCTGATGCAGGCGCGCAACGATGCCAGGCCATAGCGCCGTGCATCTCTGACCTCGGCAATGGCTGCATACATTGGCGGCACACCAGGAAAGATCGTTGCGCGCTCGCGACGGATGGCGTGCAGCACATTGCTCGTCTCAAAGGTTGGCAGCAGCACCATGGCCGCAGCAATCGCCACCGAGAAATTCATGCAGGCGGTCATACCGTAGGCATGCGAGAACGGCAGCGCGCAGATCACACGTTCGGCGCCGCGCCGCACATCGGGCAACCAGGCGGCGACCTGCAACGCATTGGCGACCAGGCTGCGGTGGGTATGCACAACCCCCCGGGCCTCACCAGTCGTGCCGCCGGTATAGAGGATAGCAGCCGGCGCGTTCGGGTCGAGAACCGGTAACGCCATCCCAGGAGCGTCCTCCAGCATCCGCGCCATCCAGTGCGCGCGGCGCGCCTCGCTGGCGGGAACACGGTGCCCTTCACGTTCCTGACGCAGCAACGTGAAGAGCCGCCGTTGCCCTGGCGGCAGGAACTCCTTCAGATTGGTATACACCACCAGCCGTACTGCAGCACGCGCGCGCACGGAGATCACCAGTGGATGAAACATACTGAGCGCGATCAGCGCGGTCACCCCGGCATCAGCAAGCTGGCGGATCAGGCTGCCGGCCTCGAAAATCGGGTTGGTCAGCACCACGAGGGCCCCTGCACGCAGCGCGCCATAGTACGCAATCGGCGCCTGCGGCACATTCGGCAATACCAGCGCGATGCGTTCGCCAGGACGCACGCCAGCGGACAGGAGTGCCGCAGCGAAGCGCGTTGCCAGCCGATCAAACTCGGCATAGCTGATCGCATGGCCATAGAACAGCAACGCCGGTGCGTCAGGATGTTCGCGTGCCGCGATGCTCAGCAGGTCGGGTAGCGCGATAGCCGGCAAGCTGATGGTCGCTGGAACACCCGGGTCGTAGTGCATGTGCCAGGGATGACTCATGGTGTTATTGCAGATTGCCCATGGTTGATTGCCGATAAGTTACGGCGCATCTGGCGACGATCGACGTCATGCCACGGCAGGTGTCATACTGGTCCACGGCAGGCTCCCTGGCGATGGGAACGCACCGGGTACTCTACCATCACGCCCGGCAGTTACACGCTCGCACCATCAGGGCCGGCGACGGATGAGACCAGCGCGTCAAGCGCCGCCAGCGCACGATCAAGATCGGCTTCGCGGAGCAGGAGATGATCGCGGCTAAAACCGGAAAGCGCCAGGATAGGAACATCGGCCGTAGCGAGCGCGTCGCTGATAACTGCCAGCAAGCCCTTCAGATCCGGTGGCAGATCGTTCTCGATCGTCACGGCGCGGTAGGGCCGTTCAACGCGGGCACGTGGAAATGCCGGGCTGACACTGCGCCAGTCGCTCTCGGTCACGATGAACGTAATAATATCGGGTGCGACAAAGAGTTGCCACAGGCGCGACCGAATCCCGGCCAGCAACCGCAGCGCCACCGCTGTTTCACGCGGGTCAATGCCGGCCAGCACATAGCGTTCCGGCCGAACCGACCAGCGCAACTGGCGCAGAATCCCCGGCAGACGTGGGTCATATGCAGCACTCACGGATCACCATTCCCTTTTGCTCCAGCGGCGAACAGCAACCGTGATCCGCGGACGCGACTCCATTCTTGCGTGCCGCGTGCCCCATCGGGACACAAGGTTGTTGCACGCTGCTAGAGATCATCGCCCTCAACCTCGCCGCGCCAGCTGCGACGCACGCCGACAAAGCTCTCAAGCGCGCGGTTGACGGCCTTCGGGCGTTCGAGTTGCGGCAGGTGCCGCGCGTACCGGATGATCTCAAGGCGCGCCCCGGGCATGAGGCGCTGCATGCGTTGCAATAACGGCGGCGGCACGATGAAATCGAACTGGCCGCCGATAATCAGGGTGGGCGTGGCGATCTGCGGCAACAGATCCCAGCCGCGCCAGGGAAAGAGTGTACTGGTCAGCACACGCTTGATGACAAACAAGGGCGCATACAACCTGGGCGCAATCACCGGTCGCAGGCGTTCAAGTGTACCGAGTGGGATCGGCAGTTTGAGCATGGTTTCGTACAACGGATGCAGGTGCATTTCCGGCGCGGTTGCCATGAGCGCCAGGCGAGCGACACGTTGCGGCTGAGCGGCGGTGAATGTCAGAGCGATCGGGCCACCAAACGAGTGGGCCACCAGAATGAACGGTTCACTGACATGCATGCGGTCAAGCAATTGCGCAAAGTCCCACAGGAACTCTTCGAGCGTATAGGCCGATCGTGGCGTTTCGGAGCGCCCGTGACCGCGCAGGTCGAATGCGATGACGCGGTAGGATCGCGCAAAATACGCCAGTTGCGGCGCCCACTGTTCAGCGTTGCCGCCAGCACCATGGATGAACACCATGGTACCGTGCGCTGCTGCCGATGGCACGTGATCGATAACGCTCAGGCGCACAGGCGCACTTCCAGCAACGGTCACCATTGTACGCGGCAGGTCCATCAGGTCAGAAACCCCAGGAGTGCATGGAGAAATGCCTCCGGCTGTTCATCCATCGGATGGTGCAATGCCCGGCGCACCAGCGCGAAGCGCGCGCCAGGAATCGCCGCAGCCACGCGCCGCGACAGGCCCACCGGCACTACGGCATCGAGTTCGCCGCTGATCACCAGAGTCGGCGCGCGCACCCGGCCAAGGCGATCATCAAGCGGATTCGCGAACAGGCCGCCAAGCAGGCAACGCAACTCATCCGGATCGTGATGGGCGGCAACGACCGCACGGCGCAACCCCGGCGCCCTACGACTGGCATCGGCAAGTGGCCGCCAGCCACGTGACAGTGCATCGAGCCCGCGGTAGACCAGGAGCGAGGCTCGTAATGCGGCCCAGCCATAGCCGTTCTGCAAATAGAGTCGTGTATACGGCGGCATTGCCGAAGCCAGCGCTGCCGGCGCCACCAGCACCAGCCGCGCCACCAGTTCCGGTTGATTGAGCGCCAGTTCCAGCGCCACATTACCACCCATCGAGTGGCCCACCAGCGCGATCGATGCCAATCCGCGCGCAGCGCAAAACGTGGCGACACGGTTTGCCACCTGGCGCATCTGCGTTGCCCTCGCCAGCGGCGAACCACCGTGGCCGGGGAGGTCGAGCGCAAAGGCGCGGGCGTATGGCGCGAGTGCGCGAAGGGTAGGGCGCCAGACCTCTCTGGTATCACCCCAACCATGGAGCAGCACCACGGCCTCCTGGCCGTCGCCGGCGGCACTGTAGTACAACTGGCTGGCCGGGCACAGGGTGTCGGTTTGAGTCGTAAGCGCTGGTTGAATCATCGCGGATAGCATCGTCCATTTTTCATGATACCACACACGCGCCAATCTGGGCAGCGCGCGGCGCAGATGATCACGCTGCGCCTGGCACGCTGGCAGCCTGGCGGCTGGCGACGCCATCAGAACTGATAGTCAATCCACCACGATGCCTCCTGGCCGCTGAATACCGTTCGCTCAAAATACGGCTCCCACGAAAATGTGCAGTCGTTTCCCCAGATCGGGAAGAAGTCGGGGACATAGCTGCAGAAGGCAGCCACGAGGCCAAGGGTGCGGTGTTTCTGCAGGATCACCAGGCTGCTCTGCGCATCGTGGTCAAGCGGCTGGAAAAACCCGGCCCGGTCGGGCCAGGCTTTGCGACTGATGAAGCCATTCTCGGCGAGCGTGTATCCAGGGTTATCGGCAAGACGAAACGGAATGTTCAGGCGGCAGAGCTCATCACCGTCGGGTTGCGGGTAGAACGGATGCGGGAACCAGCGGAGCGGGATCAACCCACTGCCAGTGTTCGCCAGGCGCGTGTATGAGCGTACCGTGCGCCCGTACAGGCTGACAGTGCGCTCCAGCGCCAGCGCGAAGGGGGCGAACGAGTGCGCCGTGCGCATCGTGATGGCTGCATGTGCCTGCTCGACTTCCCAGTGACAGAACTCGATCACCTGGTTCATCTGCAGGTTACATGTGCCGATCCCGATAATCAGCGCGATCGGATCGGTGGACGTGGGAGCGCGTAATGGGGAAAGATTGAAGGCATCGGGAATGCCCTGACCATCGAACCAGTTGAAACTGTCGGGATATGTCGGGCCACTCAACAGGTCGCCATGGCGAGGATCGGTCACCTGGAAGATATAACCGCCGGTGCAGTAACGTGTGCCGAAGCGTTCCTGATCGACCGACGGGTCAAGCACCATCACGGTCAGGTGCTCGTTCGCGAGGACGTACATCGCATCGTCTCCTTTCGTGCTGAACGCGGCGAGAAGCACGACCTGCGGTCAGCAACCTTCCCGGACGATGAGTCGCGTGGAACAAAACGCGTAATCCGTCAGCAATAGCCTGTACGACGTCAGGAAACTGGAACAATCGACGATCGGCAATCGAGCGCGATCCTGCAATCGGCTACGCGCAGAGCACTCCCCCCCGGCACTCAAAGGTTGTGCTGGTCGAACTGATCACCGTGCAGATCATCATGGCGTTCGCTGATCTTTTCGACCGGAACATCAATGATCATACGACGTACACGGCGGGTATCCTCACGTTCCAGAACAGCGGCCACCACCACACTCATGTCATCAACCGGTTCACCGCGGTCGAGTTCGAGCGCGCGATTGAGCAGGGCTTCAGCGAGCGTCGCCGCAGGGGCACTGGATGGCGCCTGCCAGCCGGCCAGATAATTGCCGAGCTCCATATCAGCACCATAGCGTTCTCCGGCCTTCAGCAACCCATCAGTGAAGATAACCACCTGTAAGCCCGGGTGCAACGGCGCCTCGCTGATCACCGGTTTGGTAGAAGGGTACAGACCGATCGGGGTTGATGGCTCGCTGTGCATCTGTACCCTGCCCGAATCCAGCACGAAGAATGGCGCTGGATTGTTGCGCGAGACACGAATGCTACCGCTGACAAAGTCGACCGAGAGGATGTTCAGGGTCGCGGCCACCTGCCCCATGCGGTACGTGTAGAGATAGTCATGGACGGCCCGCGCCACGACACCGTCACGCGCTCCGTCTTTGAGTTGCGTCATCGCGCGGGTAGCGATCAGGTTGCTCAGAGTCTTGGCGCCGCGGCCGCTACCCTGGCCATCAACCAGCACCACCGACAACCCACCGCCCGGACGCTCGATGGCCTCAAGCGTGTCACCGCTTTCTGCTACGCCATGGCGCGGCACTTTGACGACGGCGATTTCAACTTGCAGCATAGTGGTCTCTCAGTATGTTCATCGACGCGTCATGCAAGAACGTACCGGATGTATCCGACTGTCTATTGTAGGCTGATGCGCGCTTCACCGCAAGTCTACAAGCGCGAATGGGGACACGGCATCGCCGCATCCCCATTCGCATGGTACTGAACAATCAGGATGCCGTTATCCCTCGACGGCCTTGAGCAACTCGATGGTTGGCGCTGCCGTCTCCTCGAGTTCAGCCTTGACATCCGGCCACACGGTTGCCGGATCCTCACCGGCGATCGTGATGCGCTCGAGGCCCTTGCCAATGATCTGATCACCGCCACGGATGTAGACACGCGCTGCATCCTGCGGTTGCGTCTTCGGCAGTTGCTCGACAGCGGTGCGGAAGTTAGGGCGCTCGGTCAGGTATTGCTGCATGCGCGCCGACTTCACCGCTGCATTACGCACTGGCATGTAGCCGGTCTTCTGCGCCCAGTCAACCGTCCACTCATCGCCGGTAGCAAAGGCGATCCATTTCATCGCCGCCTGCTGCTTCTCGGCGGGCAAGCCGGCCAGGACAGCCATACCCGCGCCGCCGGTGCAGCAACCAAAGCCGGCCGGACCCTCCGGCAGGAAGCCAGTGCCAACCTTGAACTGCGCATTCTTCTCAACGCCCGCCAGGGCGCCGGTGCTGAGCATGGCGCTGGCAGTCAGACCGGTCACGAAGTCCTGGGTCACATCCTTTGGCGTCGTGGCCCACTTGTAGGTCTGGGTCGTGTCGCGGTAGAAATTCGCCGCCTCGATCCCCTTCTCTTCGTGAATACGAATCGTGAAATCGGGATCGCTGTAGCGACCACCGTGCTGCCAGATGACGCCCTGGAAGAGCCAGGCGATGTAGCTGGCGGCGCCGGGGTGGGCGAAGGCCGAGCGCCCTTCCTTGTTCAGCTTCGGCGCCCACTCCATGAACTCCGCCCAGGTCTTCGGCGCGCGATCCTCAAGGCCTGCCTCGGCCCAGGCGTCCTTGTTGTAATAGAACAGCGGCGTCGAGCGGGCAAAGGGGATCCAGTAGACAACGCCCTTGCGGATCCCTTCCTTGATCAGCACATCCACATAATCTTCGCGCTTGATGCCTTCAGCCGCCATCAGATCATCAAGCGGCTGCAACTGGCCATTGACGTAGAATGAGAACCACCATACATCCGACAGCAAGCTGACATCCGGCGTCTGCTTCGCCTGAACGGCGGCGGTCAACTTCTGCGCCGTCTCCTCGTAGCTACCCTGGAACTGGTAGTTGACCTTGACGTCCTGCTGCATGCTGTTGAAGGTATTGACGGTCGCCTGTTCAGCCTCGCCCAGCCCGCCGCTGAACGAACCCCAGTACGTAATCTCGACGGTCGAACCCATGGCGCCGGCAGGCATAGCAGTGGGCGGCACCACGGTTGGCGCAGGCGCGGTCGTGGGCGCAGCGGGCGCGGCGGTGGGCGCCGCAGGTGCGGTGGTAGGCGCGGCGGTGGGCGCGGCGGGCGCTGCCGCGCCGCCACAGGCCGCCAGCGTCAGCGCACCAGCGCCGGCTGCCACGCTCCGCAGAAACAGTCGTCGTGTAACCTTTGCCATAGCTCCTTATCTCCTCCTGTGAGAATCCGTTCTACCAGACTTCTATCGCTCAAGCGGGGCACGCCCGCGAAGAGCCCTCTGTCCGTCAGGGGCCAGGTCCCGGGTCATTGACAACAGCGAAATCAATGCCCTTCACCCTTCACCCCTAACCCTTCACTGCACCGGAAGCTATTCCTTCCACAATGTAGCGTTGTGCCCATATGAAGAGCAGAATGACCGGCAGGACGACATACATCGTTCCAGCCATCACGACGCCCCAGTTGGCGAAACCTTCCTGATCCAGCAGGCGGAACACACCAATCGGCAGGGTGCGCATGTCGTCGGTACTGGTGATAATCAGTGGCCAGAGGAAATCGTTCCATTCGCTGACGACTGCAAACAAGCCGGTGGTGACCAGCGCGGGCATTGCCAGTGGCACGGCGATCTCCCACAGGCGGCGCATGTGGCCGGCGCCATCAATCTCGGCAGCCTCGAATATCTCGCGCGGCAGGGTCATGAAGTATTGCCGCATGAGGAACGTGCCAAATGCCGTGGCTGCGCCGGGCAGAATCAGGCCCCAGTAGGTATTGACAAAACCAAGCTCGCCCATCGTCAGGAAGTTGGGCACGATCGTGATCTGCGCCGGCACCATGAGCGCCGCCAGGATGATCAGAAACACCGTGTTCTTGCCCGGAAAACGCAGAAACACCAGGGCATACGCCGTCAGCACCGCCAGCGTCATCTTTGAGACGGTTGTCGCCAGGGTCACAATGATGCTGTTGATGTAGTACCGTGCGAAAGGCGCTGAATTCCAGGCATTCGGGTAGTTCTCGAGTGTCGGCGCCAGCGGCACCCAGGAGGGTGGTGCGGTGTAGATCTCGCGACTGATCTTGAATGATGCGATCAGCATCCAGTAGATCGGCAATCCGATGATGACCACCGACAGCATGATTGCCAGATAGCCAAGAACTCGCCAGATAAGCGCCATACGTCGTGCCGAGGCGACGGCACCCGAACCGGTTCGTACGATTGAGATATCTTGTTCTAGCGCCACACGCCGCTCCTGTCGTCGATCAACTGTAATGCACCCGTCGTTCAACCAGGCGCAGCTGCAGAACGGTCAGAATCAACATCAGCACAAACATCACCATGGCGACGACACCTGCCGGGCCAGCCTGTGATTGAACGAAGCCCCGTTCATACAGGTGATAGACAAGTGTATTGGTTGCATTCACCGGCCCGCCGTCGGTCATGACCGCGATAATATCGAATGCCTGGAAGCAGGCCAGAATGCTGGTGACCAGCAGGAAGAACAGGATGGGTGACAGGCCGGGAACGGTCACGTGACGGAATTGCGCCCAGGCGCCTGCACCGTCAATCTCGGCGGCCTCATAGAGCGTCCGATCAATCGCCTGCAACCCGGCCAGGTAGATTACGACGGCGTATCCGAGATTCTTCCAGACATAGACGATAATGATCGCACTCATGGCCCAGTTCGGATCAGAGAGCCAGGCAGGCGAGCCGATGCCGAACCAGCCAAGGATCTGGGCCAGAAGGCCGAAGCGCGGATCGAAAATGTAGATCCAGACGATCGCGATTGCTGCGCCTGAGAGCACTGTCGGCGTAAAGAGGATGGCGCGCGCGCCGTCGCGCCAGCGGAGCGGTCGGTTCAGCAGGAGCGCCAGGCCAAGCCCCAGCAGCATGGTCAGTACAACCGACACAATGGTAAAGATGGCGGTGTTGGTCAACACAATCCGAAAGATGCCGCTGCTCAGCACGCTTTCGTAGTTGCGCAGGCCAACAAAGCGCCTGGTCGGGCTGAGAAAGTTCCAGCTGATCAGGCTCAGGTAGGCGTTATAGAGCATGGGCCAGAAGGTGAACGCCGCCAGCAAGATCAAGTTGGGGCCAACAAACAGCAGGAACAGCAGCCGTTCGCGCCATTCACGCGAACTGCTCCGGTACGCCGGGATCGACACTGTGCTCATGAATATGGTATCGTTGGCTGCAGCGGCGCGCGTAGCGCAGCAACGCCGGACACATCGCGGCGCGGCACGCCTGAGGCCGGGAAAGGCGCAACCATAGCGCCGCTTGCAGCATAGAAATGCATACGTGTTGTTGATACCTGTACTTATAGCGCAGATGCGTTAATGAACCATCAACTATTTATTAAGCAGACCGCAACTGGTTGTTAACAACTCTGCCGAAGACAGAATGAGCCAGGGCCAATCCATGCCAGACACGGTTGCGCAAAGACGCCAGGCCGCCAGAGTCTGGCGCGGATAAGCCTGATGGATTGCGCCGTTGCGGCCTGGCAGGAGCCATGCGTGCCTGGTTGTACACCTGATGAACCAGTGCCCGTGGGGGTACGAACCATCGTCAGGCACTGCCCGGCAGGGCGGTCGCACCAGACATCATATCGAGGGATGCCATGATACGCTGGCTGGCTGACGAACAACTGAACGGGTTGTTACGCCGCTACTATGGCGGCGAGGCCGGATTATGGCCGGTGATCCGCGACTCTGTTGCCGCGGAATTGCGCCGGCGTGGCGTGGAAGGCGCACGCCATATCCGCTTCCGTCGCCTCGAGGACGGCTATGAGGTCATCATTGATGATGCCGCCGGGTATGAGGTTGAATAGCCTGGTGAATCGTGCCGCCAGTCGTCGTTCTGGTGTCGCGCGCCGCCATGTTTGCCTGGCCGAATAACTCTACACCCCGTGTCATTGCACGGAGCGCGAATGACAGCCTGCAGCGAGCGAAGCGTGGCTGAAGCAATCTCGGCGTTTGATAACGAGATGGCTTCGCTTCGCTCGCAATGACATCCAATCCGTTATTCGGACAGGCACGAAAGCGCCGCTATGGCGCGACATGCATCACCAGTGGCAAAAAGGCCTTGATATCGCCTGCCGTGTCTGAACCAAAGAGATACGCCGTGCCAGATGCCCAGGCCGCATTGTTACTCTGGTCGCCGTTGATGCCGGTGGCACTGCTGTCCTCAAGCCAGGCTCCGACCACGATGGTACCGCCGGCTACACCCACACTGAATCCAAAACCGTCATTTGCTTCGGTGTTCGAGGCCTTGAGGTACGCCTGCTGGCTCCAGGTTGCGCCGCTGCGCACGAACACATAGACCGCCCCGGCCGCATAGGCCGAATTATTGGCCTGGTTGCCATTGACACCGGTGGCATTACTGGCCTCCGCAGGTGCCCCAACCACGACGGTATCGCCGGAAACGGCGACACTCTGGCCAAAATTGTCATCCGTTCCGGTATTGGAGGCTTTAAGGTAGGGACCGGCAGCAATTTCCGCCTGGATTGTGGCCCAATCGGCGGCGCTCAGGCCGGCCGGAACCTCGTTGCGCAGGAGACGCATGGCCTGGCCTGACGCCGCGGCCGACGCGCGGTGATCGTCAGCATGCCTGGCGCTTTGACAGTCGTTCGACGCATGGCCTGGCCTGACGCCGCGGCCGACGCGCGTGGTGCACTGCTGCATGCCAGGAGCGCCAGTGCGATCAGTATGTGGCTGATTCGTGGCATAACAATCCGCTCTCCTTTCACGCGGCATAACATAGCATCCTTAAGACGACATCTGACTTCATCATGACAGAACGTTATCTCATCTGGATTCTGGTGATGCCGCCAATCGTTGTTCGCACAGCAAGCGCACCGCATGCGGTTATGGCGTCTTGCCAGCACCAGACACGCATGCTATAGTGCCAGATAGCGCATTCCAACCCCGTTATACGACCACACCACCGCGCGTAGGGACGCCCCGGCGGGGCATTTCTATGCGCGGGGCATGATTGATGTTCCGCCATACGCCATGAAGGAGCCATTATGACCACCGCCGCGACCCGTAGCATCAACCTGCGCACCGCGATCCCCGGCCCGCGTTCGCGCGAACTGGTAGCGCGCCGCGAGGCCGCCGTGCCCGGCGGGCTGTACAAGGCGCATCAGATCGCCATCGAAAGCGCGTCGGGCGCGCTGGTCACCGATGTTGACGGCAATACCTTCATTGACTTCATTGGTGGTATTGGCGTGCTGAATGCCGGCCACTGCCCGCCGTCGGTGGTCGCCGCGATCCAGGAACAGGCTGCCAGGCTCATCCATTTCTCGGCGCTGGTCGGCACCTACGAGCCGTATGTGGCGCTGTGTGAGCGGCTGAACGCCGCCGCGCCGATCAGCGGCCCATGCAAGACGCTCCTCTCGAACAGTGGTGCCGAAGGGGTCGAGAATGCGATCAAAATCGCTCGCGCCGCAACCGGCCGCCAGGCGATTATTGCCTTTGAAGGCGCCTACCATGGCCGCACGCTGATGACGCTCACGCTCACCAGTAAGTATGCCTTCAAAAAGACCTTCGGCCCCTTCGCGCCGGAGATCTACCGCGCGCCGTTTCCCTCGGCCTATCGCATGGGCGTCAGCGAAGCAGAGGCAGTCGAGCGATGCTGGGAGGCGTTTGAGCGTATGCTGGTGGCGCATGTCGGCCCGGAAGCGATTGCCGCCATCATTATTGAGCCGGTGCAGGGTGAAGGGGGCTTCATTCCGACGCCGCGCGAGTTCATGCACCGCCTGCGCGAGTTCTGCAGCCGGAACGGTAGCCTGTTGATCGCTGACGAAGTGCAGTGCGGTTTCGGGCGTACCGGCACGCTGTTTGCCATGGAGCAGATGGGTGTCGAACCCGATATCCTCGTGAGCGCCAAGTCCATTGCAGCCGGTATGCCACTTGCGGCCACCACCGGCCGCGCTGCGATCATGGATCTGGCACACGTCGGCGGTATTGGTGGAACGTATGGCGGCAATCCTCTGGCATGCGTCGCTGCGCTTGAAGTGTTGAAGCTGTTTGATGACGGCGAGGTGTTGCGCCGGGCATACCAGATTGGCGCGACTGTCCGTGAGCGCGGCGCGATCTGGCAGCGCGACATCCCGCTGGTCGGCGATGTTCGCGGCATGGGCGCGATGATGGCGATCGAACTGGTGAAGGACCGCGCGACCCGCGAGCCGGCCGCTGATGAGGTGCTGGCAGTCGTCGCGCGTTGCGCCACGCACGGCCTGCTGACCATGCGCGCCGGCCTGTATGCGAATTGTCTGCGCCTGCTGATGCCGCTCGTGATCACCGACGACCAGTTGCACGAAGGACTGGATGTGCTGGATGATGCATTGCGCGCTGTGGCGGGCTAAATCAATTGTATGATGGCACGTTTGTGGTTGCACTATCGCTTGCGGCAATGCAGCCGTCGCGCTCACACTTCCGCTCCGCCGAAGGCACGACGACTGCGCCAGGCATAGTAGATCACGGAGAAGAAGAATGACAGCAATTTCTACCACAACGGTAGCAATCGACTACCCGGAAAGCGATGGCAAGCCTGTGGGCGAAACTGATGCGCACCGCCGTGAAATCCTGTATATCGTTGACACGCTCGACCGGTATTTCGCCGATGTGCTGGATGTCTATGTCAGCGGCAACCTGATGTTTTACTATGAAGAAGGCAATCCATCGGCGGTCGTCTCGCCCGATGTGTTTGTCGTCAAGGGGGTGAAGAAGGGTCTACGGCGCATTTATAAACTCTGGGAAGAAGGCCAGGCGCCCTGTGTTGTGATCGAGATGACATCGCGTTCGACACGTCTCGAAGATAAAGGCAATAAGCGCGCACTCTATGCCATGCTCGGTGTGCGCGAGTATTTCTTGTTCGATCCGCTGGGCGAATACCTGAAACCGCCGTTGCAAGGGTATACACTGGTCGGTACGGAATATGCCGCAATGATCCCTGACCCCGACGGTAAACTGCTGAGTCGCGAGCTCGGGATGAAACTCTATCGCGACGATACCTATCTGCGTCTGATTGACCTGGAGACTGGTGAAGAAGTGGTGCGCACCGACGATCTTGGGCCTGCATTGCGCGCCGCCGAGGAACAGGCCCGCGCCGCCGAAGAACAGGCCCGCGCCGCCGAGGAACAGGCCCGCGCCGCCGAAGAACAGGCCCGCGCCGCCGAGGAACAGGCCCGCGCCGAGTCCGCCGCGCGCCGTCTGGCAGAAGAAGAACTGGAGCGGTTGCGCGCCGAACTACGCCGATTACGGGGCGAAGATTCATGAGCTGGATTGTCATTACCAACACCCGACCAGAACATATCGCGCAACTGGTGCAACACCAGCGCACCTGCTTCCCGACACTCGCCGAACATGAATTGATGCGGACAGAGCATTTCGAGTCACAGTTGCGCGTGTTTCCTGAGGGGCAACATGTCGCGCTCGACGGCAATCAGGTGATCGGACAGAGCAGCACCTTTCGTATCAGCGGCACAGTTGCTTTTGCGCAGCACACCTATCACGAGATAGTTGCCGGCAATTTCTTTACCAACCATGATCCCCAGGGTGAATGGCTGTATGGCGCCGATATGAGCGTGCACCCCGAGTACCGCGGTCGCGGCATTTCACGGCTGCTGTATGAAACGCGCAAGGATCTGGTCCGTCGCCTCGGGCTGCGCGGGATGGTCGGCGGCGGTATGATCCCCGGGTACGTGCGCTATCGCGACCAGATGGGCCCGCTGGAGTACGCGCAGGCCGTTGCCGCGGGCGAGCTCTTCGACCCGACACTGACGCCGCAGTTGCGCGCCGGCTTTGAAGTACGTGGCATTCTCTACAACTATATCGAGGCGGGCGACCTGGGGAATGATTCAACCTTGATCGTATGGGAACATCGCGATCGTTGACCTGGCCCACGCCATCCTCATCAGCATCCATCGTTCCATCGGGAACAGGGCTCGTGCAACATGGTGACGCCAGACAAGGCAAGTATGACATTCGGGATGCCTCATGACACCCCACCACTGGAGGCGGACGTTGCACGCTACTGCTGGCGCACCCGGCGTGGCAAAAACGGAGTCTGCCAGCAGTATCTTTGCACCAGCCCTGCATGGGGAAGGACTTCCCTGGCGACGGCAAGACAATCCTGGTATAGTACAGGTGGCACGAGTTGTGCGGCGTCGTAACTCGTACGATGGAGAGAATAACGCAAACAGACATGCGAGCTCACGGATGCGTGTGAAGGGTCGCCACTCTATCATCGGCGCACTTGCCGTTCTCCGGCGCGTTATCGGCATTGTGCTGCTGGCGATTGGCATGCTTGGCCTGTTGCTGCCGGTGCTGCCAGGCTGGCCGCTTGTCATCCCCGGTATCGTCCTGCTTGGCCGGCGCGACCGCCTGGTGCGCCTGAGCCATCTCGTGGTGCGCGTTGTCCTGCGTCGCTTGCGCCAGAGTCGTAGCAGGCATCTTCGCGTCATCGGCGTACGGCTTTCGATAGAGTACGTCCGTACCAGACGCGCTCTGATCCCCACCATCGCCGCGACCGAACGAGTATTTGCTCGTGTCCTCGCCTGGAGTTGAAGACCTTCCTCATCTGTATCCGGCTGTGGTATCATGGCGTTATGATTTGCATCGGCGTGACGGTGCGAATGTCAGGGCGTTCGTCGTCACCTGCTCGCCGCTCCACTGTCATGAGGGTTCATGTCCAGCCGCGTCCAGAACATTCGAGGTATGCGCGATCATCTGCCGTCAGCCATGATTCTGCGGCAGCATATTGTTGCAACGCTGGTCTCCGTTTTTGAGCGTTACGGCTTTGAGCCACTGCAAACACCGGTGATTGAATATGCCGAGACGCTTGATGGCAAGATTGGCGATGATGAGAAGTTGATCTATCGGTTTGAAGATCATGGCGGGCGCAAGGTCGCATTGCGCTATGATCAGACGGTCCCGCTGGCGCGGGTTGTGGCCCAGTATCAGGGCCAGTTACTTTTTCCCTGGCGGCGGTATGCCATCGGCCAGAGCTATCGCGGCGAACGCCCCGGCCGTGGTCGCTATCGTGAGTTATGGCAGGCCGATGTGGATATCGTCGGTTCATCATCCCCGGTGGCAGATGCGGAGATTATTGCTCTCCTGACCGATTCGCTCGTTGCACTCGGCTTCACGGGCTTTACAACGCTGCTGAGCCATCGTCAGGTGCTCGGCGGTATTGCGCGCGTCTCGGGCCTTGATGATGCCGCTGCGGGCAACGTCTATCGCGCGATTGATAAACTCGACAAGATCGGTGTAGATGGCGTGCGCGCCGAACTGCTCGCGGGAGGCGTGGCGCATGACGCGGTGGAGCGCATTCTGGCGCTGATCAGTCTGCGTGGCGCGGCAGATGATGTGCTGGCGGAACTGGCACAACGCCTGAGAGGCGATGAACGCGCCCTGGCGGCGGTGAACAATCTACAGGCGATCATTAGCCACGTACGCGCCATGGGCGTGTCCGAGCAGCGATTCACGATTGCACCCAGCCTGGCGCGCGGCCTCTCGTACTACACCGGGTCCGTGTTCGAGACCATCGTGCATAACCCGCCGATGGGCTCACTGCTCGGCGGCGGGCGCTATGATGAATTGATCGGCCTGTTTGCCGGGCGCCCGATCCCGACAGTCGGGCTGGCGTTCGGCATCGAGCGTCTGCATGATGTCATGGAAGAACTTGGGCTGGGACCACACGCGCGCACCGTCGCTGTCGCACTGATGACCATCTTCAGCCCGGAGATGGCGCCGGCCAGCCTGGCGCTGGCGCATGAACTGCGTGCCGCAGGGTTGCCGATCGAGGTGGCGCTTGATCCGGGCGAAAAACTTGGCAAGCAGCTACAGTATGCCGATCGGCGCGGCATGCCGTATGCACTGGTACTCGGCCCCGATGAACTGGCGCATGGCGAAGTGGTGGTGAAGGATCTCCGTACCGGTGACCAGCGTCGCCTGGCGCGTAGCGTTGTGGCTGACGCGTTGCGGACGATGTAGCGCCGCGCCAGGCACATGTCGTGAATCGGTAATCGAACATGGAGGCATCGATGAGCGACAGGCTTCTCGATATCACCGTCGGCCAGTTCCTGGATCAACTTGCCAGCGGCGCTCCTACGCCGGGCGGGGGGAGTGTCGCAGCGCTCACCGGCGCGATGGCCGCTGGATTGATCACGATGGTCTGCGATCTGACGATCGGCAAGAAGCAGTATGCTGATTTTGAGGCCGAAGCCAGGACCATTCGCGGGCGGGCCGAGGAGCTGCGCGCCGAATTGCAGCAACTGGCACAGGCCGACATTGACGTGTTCAACCAGCTCTCGGCAGTGTACCGGCTGCCACGAACAACCGAGGCTGATGCAGCTAGCCGGCGCGCGGCGATCCAGACGGTGATACGCCAGGCGACCGAGATCCCGCTTCGTACCGGGCGCGCGGCAGTGGCGCTCCTGCCATTGTGCGCACCGCTTGCCCGGCACGGCAATCGAACGGCGGTGACCGACGTAGCCGGTGCGGCAATCCTGGTGCGCGCAGCGGTGCCGGCAGCGCTGATCAACGTCGAGAGCAACCTGGCAGTGATTGAAGAACAGATCTTCGTGCGAGAGGCGCGTGCCCAGGCGGAAGATCTACTGATCGGCCTCGATGAAGAGGTAGAGGGGGTGCTGAGCATTGCGCGTGCCCGTCTCAAGGGATAGGACGAGCTCTGCGCCAGAAACGGTTCGTTTTCAGCGCGTTCGTTCATTGTGGTCTGTCGAGTACTTTCTGGAAGGAGGGGGAGCATGCACGACCTGATCATCGTCGGCGGTGGTGCCGCCGGCCTGGCGGCGGCGGCCTACGCCCTCGACAAGCAGATCGATGTCATGGTTGTCTATGAGAACCTGGGGGGCAAGATCAACCAGAAGTTCACCATGCACGCCGACACCGATTTCCTGGTCGGTCATATTCTGGTCCATCTTGATGTTCCAGGTGCAGAACCAGAGGCTCCGCCACGCCTCGGCGCCGACACGGTGCATGAATTCGAACGGCAGGTGACGACCCAGCGTGGCCGGGCGCTGTTCGATCGCGTCCGCAAGGTGGCGAAGCAGGGTGATGTGTTTACGGTCGAGACGGAACGTTCCGGCGCGTTGCAGGCGAGAACGGTCATCATCGCTTCAGGAGTTGTGCCGAAACAACTTGATGTTCCAGGCGCACGCGAGCTTGTCAACCATGGGCTGGGGTACTCGCCGGTGTCGTATGCCCGCGCACTGGCCGGCAAGACGGCTGTGGTGGTTGGAAGTACGCCACGCGCGCTGCGCGGCGCCGCCGAACTTGCGCGCACCGCCGCACATGTGTACCTGGTTGAGCCGACGATCATGCCGGCAGATGACCCGCTGGCAGTCGTGTTGAGCCGCCGGCCGAATGTCGAGATCCTCGAAGGTTTCCATGTGACCGAGATCAGCGGCGATTCGTCGGTGGACTCAGTGACCGTGGAGCGGGATGGCAAGGTGCGTCGCCTGACCGTTGATGCAGCCTTTGCCGATGTTGGCCTGGCGCCAAACTCGAGCATGGTGAAGGACCTTGTCAAAACCGATGCCGAGGGATTTATTGTGGTGGATGGACATAATGCCACGTCCGTGCCAGGGTTGTTCGCCGCCGGTGACGTGACAACGGTGTATGGCGAGCATACCCTGATCGCGATTGGCGAAGGCGCGCGCGCGGCCCTCAGCGCGCACGATTATCTACTGGCGCACGAGTAGTGCTCCGGGGGCGGGACGCAGTGCCCTGGTCCCGCCCCTTCCCTCACGTCTTAACCCTCCGGCACGATATCCACCTCGCATACGCCACCAACACACGCGAGTTCCTGTGCGGCGTTGGTGAGATCTTCCTCCTCGTAACGCCACACTTTGCTGAAGTCAATCTCGGGGAACTCGGACGCCAGCCGTTCGTACTCCTCTCTGGTGATTTCGACGTACGGCATCTGTGCATACTGTGCATCAAACGACGGCAGAAACGAGAGCCCGCCGATCGAGTCACGATGCTCCCAGACCCACTTCATCAGGTCGAGCACTTCATCCGGTTTGTAGGTGACCGTGCAGGATGGATTGTGCTCGGTCCAGTACAACTTATTCTGTAGCCAGTACTCGCACTGTTCAACCGCACTGCGCTGATTGCGCGTAATCGCGCCCTCCGGTGACTTCACCGGGAAGTGGATCACCCAGGTGTTGGCGTTTTCCGGCGTCTGGCCATTTTCCGGGTCCATCGGCGCGCCGGCGTCGCGCAACACCTTGAACAGCGGCGAATGCGTCGCGACGCGCACATTGCGAATGTAATAGGGCGCCCAGCGCGCATGCAAGCCGGAAGAGCAATTCAGCAGTTGCGACGAGTTATGACTCCGCACCGCTCCAGCGTAGAACCAGTGATTTCCATCGACTTCGATATCGTACGTCGGCACCGCCTCGCCTGGCATGATTGAGGTAATCTTGCCAACGTGATACCGCTTTGAATCCGTTTCCCACTCCCATCGCGTGAAGTCATCCAGCGCTGCCGTGGCTTGCAGCTTTGTGCTGTTGCGGAACAGCGCCTGGAACGCATCCGATTCGATATAGACACACCCGGTCAGCAAGTACATCTCGCGGCGGTTCTGCAAGTTGGCGCCGGCATCGTTGAGCGAACATCCTACAGGAACACCAACCGCCCAACTGACATCCTGAATGTGCTGTGCGAACATCCGGTCAGCTGTTGAGAGTGTGAAGCGACCAGTTCGCGTTTCATGGGTGAGACCGGACCACCCATCTGCATCAAGGAGACCTGCCAGAAAGGCGATAATGTCGTTTCGGGTTGATGCGCGCACGCATTGCGGAATAATGTCGATGGCATCTGCGAAATACTTGAACGCATCGTTTTTGATCAACCAGTGCCACAAATAGACTGAGGCGACTTCGAGCGTCCAGGCGTGACGCTTCTCCGAGGCGCTGTACATATTCGCCTCAACGCCAAACTGTTCGCAGAGGATGCGCTGCGCCTTGAGCAGATTATCCTGGCGGCTGTCGATGAAGCGAATACGGAAACCACCGGGCGAGAGACTCCCATCGCCCCAGAGATAGCCAAGCAGCCAGGCAATATCTTCGTTCATCTCTGCGGGTTGCCGGATTGGCTGGGCATTCCCGCGCATCTTAATCGCGAGCGAGTTTACACTGGCAAGCGTCGCATGTTCCTCGCGAGTGTAGGCGCCGATCTGTACATCAAGCACATCATTGGGCCGCAGTTCGCACGCAGGTATCCACTCTCCGACCGGAATGGTCTTGCCATGTTCAAGGCGATATGCGACGAACCAGCGATGTTGCGGCGTTGATTCCACCGTCAGACCATAGTTCATCCGAATGCGGAGGACCGGGCTCACACCATTGTGGTAGGTGCGCACAATGCGCGCTCGTTCATGACCCTGAAGCGCATACACCTCATCTTTGACCTCTGCCCAATCCGCATCTTCCGGATGATCGACGAACAGTTCCTGCAAGGTCAAAAGACCGGCCGATGTTGATGTGAGACTGTACCAGGGCCGGCAGTTGCCGCTTGGTTTAACGCAACTGATCGCCGCCGACTGGTTGATGCCGAGGCGCGCGGCGGTCTGCCGGTTCACCTCAATCGCGACCTCTTTGAGGCGCCGTTTGACCTGAGCATCCTGCGCGGCCAGGCTATCCATCTGGCCGGTAATGTCGACGCCGAGCAGGCGCTCTTCCTCACAGTTGTGCTTCCACATCGGTCGCAAGCCGGGGAAATGCGTCGCCATCGACTGGATCGTGCCGACAATCGTCGCGATTTCGACCTTGTCGCGTAATGTCTCAAAGGTATCGTCGGCGCGGGCCACGGCGGCCGAGAGGTTGCAGAACTGCCATGGGCGAAGGACGATCTCGCCGCATGGGTTGGTGCCGAACTCCGCTTCCTGGCGCCGCGCCGGCTTCATGATATTCGCCGCCTCGCGGTTGAAGATACCGGGCTCGCCACGCTGCGACTCGACCATGTCCATGAAATGGCGAATGAATTCCTGCTGCGTCAGCCCACCACGCGGCCAGACCGCCGAGTTATTGGCATTCCAGCGCTGGCTGTTTTCACGCTCGAAGTCACCTGACTTCGCCAGGCGCATCTCATCGTCATCGTAGTCGAACAGTGACAACATTGCGGTGCGACGGACACCGCCACTTACCGCGGCATTACCGACGGCACACATAATATCGTGAGCGTCGATCGGGCGCAGGAAGCTCCCCTGGCGCGCCAGAATACGCGCGCGCACGAAGTCGAGCATGGCGCGGAACGGCTCGGGGCCGGAAGCACGCCCGCCTTTGGTGCGCAACGGCGCACCAGCCGGGCGAAGCAACGACAGGTCGAGGTGCAGATCGCCGCCGTCGAACCAGGTCTGCAACGCAACGCGCAGCGCTTCGGCCCACCCTTCCGCCGAGTCTTCGACCACAAACGTTGGCGCGACCGTGCCGGTCTGCCGCTTGATGCGCGGGAAGTTCTCGACATACCTGCTCTCAACTGAGAAACCGACGCCGCAGCCGGCCATTGAGATAATCAGCGCCTCAACAAACGACTCGATACTCTCAACCGGCTGGTAACTACAGTTGTAGATCGCGACCGAGTTGCGGTGCGCCGCCGGGCCAGCCATGGCGAGCAGGCGCATCGAGGGCATGGCGCGCATCGTCAGAATGCCGTTCCTGACGCGCTCATACGTCTCGCGCGGCAGACGATCGCCTGCCAGGTCGTAGAGATAATCCACCGCGCGGTCGACGGTTTCAATCCATGTTTCGCGCCGCCCGAGATCGTAATTAAAGCGCGAATACTTGTCGAAAAACTGGAACTGCTGCAACGTCGTCGGGAAGTAGACGCGCGATTCCTCGAAAGCGCGGCGGACATGCTCGGGGACGGGGCGGCGTTCGCGCTCTTTGGCGCGCTCGGCGCGGTACAGAATGTAGCGCTTTGCCGCCTCGAACTCACCGGCCGCCTGCAACACCATCTCGACAATATCCTGCACCCCTTCGACGGTCGGCGCTGCGCCTTCCGACTTTGCGGCAACAATGTTGACGACCCGCTGCGCCAGTTCGGCAATCGGCGTTTCAGGTACGCGCCCGAAACTCGCAAAACAGCGCGCCATTGCGTTCTCGATCCGCGAGACGTCGAAAGGAACCACGCGCCCGTCGCGCTTGACGATCGTCGCCGGCACGACAATGTCAGGAGAAAAGGCCTCGACCGGGTCGCGCGCAACGGCGCCGTTCGCTTGTGTGTGGGACCGCGCCATACCAATAACCTCCTGATAGTGACAAAGAGAACTCTGGCGGCACGGTGGATCCAGTTCGGCATCCACGCCACCGCCCTGTTCATATGTAAAGCGATTTATTATCGTAAAGCCGGGTGGGATTCTCCGCGCTGTGTGCAGCCGTTGCCTGGAAGCCCGTTTATCCACAGACTTCCCACATATTGTGTTGCAACGTCTGGAGGGTTCCTAGATATAGCCACGACAGGATAACACAGCACGGTATGTGAGTCAAGAGGAAATACAGGGGGGACACATGAAAAAAAAGTGTTTACAATGTTTGATAGTAATTACGCCTCTTCGACCAGTCGCAACGCGGCGCGCAGATAGCCGAGCGCGTACGCCATGCCGGCATGCCATGGCGCAGCGCACTCCAGCAGCGGTGTATGGTCAGGAATCACGACGCCATCGTAGCCGTTCGTGTGGAGAATCCGGAGCACCCGGAGCATATCGGTATCGCCCTCGTCGATGAAGGTCTCGTGATAATGCGGCGCCCGGCCATGTACATTACGAAAGTGGACGTATGCGATGCGCCCGGTGCGGCTATAGCGATCGACCATCTCATAGATATCGCCATGCGGCATTTCCGCGAGTGTGCCGATACAGAACTCCATGGCATTCGCCGGGCTGGGATGGAGTTCCAGCACGCGCTGATACCCGTCAGGATCATGCACCAGGCGCGCCGCACCGCGCAACTCCGGCAACGGCGGATCGTCAGGATGCAGCGCGAGCGTCACACCTGCTTCTTCCGCCACCGGGATCATCTCATTCAGAAACGCCGCAAAGCGCGCCCAGATCTGTTCCTGTGTCACGGTGCCAACTATCTGCGTCGCGTCGTCCGGATTGCAGCGTTCCGGGTCGTAGACCATGTTCCACACCATTCCGGCAGGGATCGGCGTCTGCTGCGGATCGTCATAGCCAACCGAGCGCGCGCCGCCACGGGCGAACGGCCCTTCGTGCCGGCCCCAGACCCCGGCAATACTGAAGTTATACCCCATCACCGGAATACCAATGCGCCCCATATCGCGAATGATCCGTTTCAGATACTCCATCTGTTCAGCCCGGCGCGGGCCGTCAAGGAGCACGTCATACCAGTGCGCTGGCGCGAAATTCTCCAGCGCCGCCAGTTCCAGGCCGGCATCATTGACCATCTGCTTGAGATCGCGCAGTCCCTCGCTCGTCCAGATCGGGTCGTCGGGATCCGACACCCCAAAACCGGCCTGCGCCAGATCGGCGGTGATGATCGTCTGCGCATCGCGGCGAAACCCGCCAGGAATATGCGCGACAATATGGGTTGCCCCTGCCTGGCGGGCGAAACGCAGGTTCTCGGGTGTCAGCAGATCGCGGTAGAGACCAAGACCTGGTTTCATAAAATTCCTACGATTGCCGGGCACAGGCATACAGCACTTCGATCAGATGCTGGCCGTGGCGCACCAGGTCAGGGAGCGGGATGCATTCGTTGGCCCCGTACGGCGCGCTTGACGGGCGCGCGACTGCAACCGATGCCACAGGCATACCGAATGCCTCAACGAAATAGAACAGTGGTTGCGCAAACGGGCCGCGTGGCAGAACAGGCAGCGGAGCATCGTGAATATGGCGGCCTACCTCGCTCACCAGTTGCACGAATGAGTCGTCGGTGGCTGATTGCGCTGGCGGATAGCCACCAGGGAGACGTTCGGTAACGATATCGGTCAGCCCTCTGGCCACCAGGTGCGCATTCAACAGTTCAACCACCAGTTGCGGGCGCTGGCGTGGCACAAGTTGAAAATCCAGCCGTGCCGCGGCACCGGTAGGGATCACCGGCGGATCATGGGCCGGCTCGACCGCCAGGGCACTGATGTTACAGGTAGGCAGCGTGACCTCCGACCGCACCAGCGGCGCGCCGGTCATGTCAAACAGAAACTGCGCCACGCCCCAGGCATACGTGCGACC
>Ga0272446_1002782_pt1 | contig 23188 bp, 21 predicted proteins | sample YNPCB0061_FD_194587 | JGI IMG/M metagenome (GOLD analysis project Ga0272446, IMG submission 194587) | Hot spring microbial mat communities from Yellowstone National Park, WY, United States - YNP-CB-006-1 | ecosystem: Environmental > Aquatic > Thermal springs > Hot (42-90C) > Sediment | place... | reverse complement strand
CAGCACCGCCGATTACGTCAACTGGTCGCTCCGGCTGACGCGGCCCGGCAGCCTGATCATCATCGATAATGTGGTGCGAAACGGCGGCGTGGCCGACCCCAACAGCACCGATCCAAACGTGCAGGGCATTCAGCGCGGCATGGCCGCCCTCGCTGCCGCGCCCAATCTGGTGACAACGGTCATGCAGTTGGTCGGCAGCAAAGGCTACGACGGCATGACGCTCTCGGTAGTGACGGGTTAATGGGGGGAATGACCATGCGCGTTGCCTTACTAGGTCTGGGAATCATGGGCGGGGGGATGGCGGGCTGCCTGTTGCGGGCGGGCCATTCCCTCACCGTCTACAACCGGACGGCGGCGAAGGCCGAGCCGTTCGTAGCGATGGGGACCACCTGTGCCGCCACGCCCGCCGCCGCCGTCGATGGGGCCGAAGTCGTGATCAGCATGGTGGCTGACGATGCCGCCTCCCGCGCCGTATGGATCGGGCCGGAGGGGGCGCTCCCCGCCGCCCGCCCCGAGTCCGTCCTGCTGGAATGTAGCACCCTCTCGATGGCGTGGCTGCGCGAATTGGCCGATCACGCGGCAGCCCGCGCCCTCCCCCTGCTCGATTGCCCCGTGATGGGCAGCAAGGCCGCCGCCCAAGAGGGCACATTGGCGATCTGGGCGGGGGGCGATCCGGCGGCGTTAGAACGTGCCCGCCCCGTCCTCGCCGCCATCAGCGCGGAGGTGATTCACTTGGGGCCAACGGGCGCGGGCCTGACCATGAAGCTGATCGGCAACATGATTGGGGCGGTCACGGCGGCGGCCTTCGCGGAGGGCATCGCGCTGGCGGAAGCCGCCGGCCTCAGCGCAGAAACGATCATGGCTTGTCTGGGCAAGGGCGCGGTGGCCAGCCCCTTCATGCAGCGCCGCCTCCCGCGCATGTTGAACGGCGATTACGCCGATGTTCACTTTGAGTTGCAATGGATGCGTAAAGACCTATCTTACGCCACGCAAATGGGCGAGTCCTCCGGCGTCCCGATGCCGATTGCCGCCCTCGCCCGCGAAATGTACCAGATCGCCTGTCAGCGCGGCTTTGCCGAACTGGACTCCGCCGCCGTGATCGAAGCGATCCGGCCCCGCCCGCACCCCGATCAGGAAGGATGAAGCGCCCTATGCGCCGCACGAAAATCGTCGCCACACTCGGCCCCGCCTCAGACTCGCCGGAGATGATCGAAGCCCTGATCGAGGCGGGCGTGAACGTCTTTCGGCTGAACTTCTCGCACGGTTCGCACGACGAGCACGCCCGCCGGATCGCCCGCATTCGGGCGGCATCGGCCCGCCTAGACCGCGCCATTGGCCTCTTGCAGGACTTGCAAGGCCCCAAAATCCGCACGGGGACGTTTACCGAAGTCGACTCGGTCAAGCTGGTCGAGGGGGCCACGTTCACCATCACCAACCGCCCCGTGCCCGGCGATAAGACCATCGTCAGCACCATTTACGAGGCCCTCCCCCGCGATGTGAAGCCCGGTGACCGGATTCTCCTCTCAGACGGGTTGCTCGAACTCCGCGTGGAATCGACGACGGAGACGGACGTCGTGTGCACCGTGATTCAGGGCGGCGAACTACGCGAACGGCAGGGCATCAACCTACCCGGCGTCAACGTGAGCGCCCCTTCCCTGACCGAAAAAGACATCGAAGATTTGGAATTCGGTCTCGCCCAAGACGTGGACTTCATCGCCCTATCGTTTGTGCGCCGCGCCGCCGACGTCAAAGCCCTGCGCGAACGCATTACGGCGGCGGGCAAGGACATTCAGATCATCGCCAAGATCGAAAAGCCGGAGGCCGTCCAGAACCTCGAAGAAATCCTTGATGTGGTGGACGGTGTAATGGTTGCACGGGGAGATTTGGGCGTCGAGATGCCGCTCGAACAAGTCCCATTGATCCAGAAGCGTATTATCGAGCAGGCCAATCGGCGCTCGCTACCGGTGATCACCGCCACGCAGATGCTGGAATCGATGATCAGCAACCCCCGCCCGACCCGCGCCGAAGCCAGCGATGTCGCCAACGCCATCCTAGACGGCACCCATGCCGTGATGCTCTCTGGCGAGACGGCGCGGGGTGATTTTCCGGTGGAGACGGTGCGGACGATGGCCCGCATCGCAGAGACGGCAGAAGAGGAAGGCGCTCAGTATGTGCGGTTGCAGCGGGCCGGATGGCAGTTCAGCGAAGCGGATACCGAACTCCGCAGCGTGGGGGCGGCAGTCGCGGCGATGGTAGAGGCCATGCGGACGGACGCCGTGTGGGTCTTCACGGAGTCGGGTAACACGGCCCGCATGATCGCCTACTTCCGGCCCCGCGTGCCAATCATCGCCCTGACCCCGTCGGAGAAGATGTACCGCCGCCTGAGCCTCGTCTGGGGCGTGCTGCCGATCTTCGTCGGGAGTTCGGAGTATGAGAACTTCGCGCACGTCTTCCCGCTGCTGGAAGCACGGGGGCTGGTCAATCGCGGAGATCGGGTGGTGGTGACGGGCGGTCATCCTTTCGGGCAGGGGTTGGCCACCAACTTCATCAAGGTGATCACGGCCACGCCGGGCCACCCTACCGCCACCTTGTGAAGCGCATTTGAGGCGCGCTTCCCCCTTCTGTTGGGGCCATCTCGCGGCGCTTGGCAGCCCCCTATCGGTAACCTGCCTATCCCATGACAGTAGGGGGCCAATGCCTCATCGGAGTCGATCTCAGGCGGCGTTCGCGGAGTCTGTGCTATGCTGCTATACTGTTCGTCAAGGACGATGAAGGGAGATTCCCGGCATGGACTTTCAGCAGCAATCCAAAGCGGCGATCCGGGCCAGCGGGGGCCGAATAACCAGCCAACGCGAATTGCTGATCGACCTCTTGGCCGCGCATAACGACGAGATCGACGCCGAGACGCTCCATCAACTCGCCAGCCAGCACGACCCGAACATCAACCTTGCGACGGTCTACCGCACCCTACACACGCTGGAGGCGGCGCAGGTGATCACTTCGCATTACGTCTCCACCGACCACGAGCGCAAAGTGTACCGGATCAACACCAAGCAAGACGTGTTCCACTTCACCTGTCGCCGCTGCGGGCGCATGACGACCTTTAACTCCCCGTTGGTAGGGCAGATCAAGGCCGCGCTGGCCGCCGAACTCGGCGCGGTAGAACTGACCCTGTGCATGTGCGCGGGCGGTCTGTGTGCCCAATGCCAAGCCGAAACCGCCGAGACAGGGTGACGACGCCGCAAGGCCGCTTGGCTGGTGCGGGGGCCAATGCGTGAACGAGCGCAGAATTATCGGTATAATGGCCTTATTTCTACGGAAAGAATAAGCCTTTATGCCTGAAACGAACACGACCCTCGATGTTATCGCCGTCGATCTCGGCAATGAGTCCGGGCGGGTTTACAAAGTCAGTTTTGATGGGGCGCTGTTACAGGGGGAGGAACTCTACCGCTTCCCCAATATCCCCGTCACCCTGAATGGAACCCTGTACTGGGACGCCCTCCGCCTCTGGCACGAAATCCAGACGGGCTTAAGCGCCGCCCTCGCTGCGCCCGTGCGCGGAATTGGCGTCGATTCGTTCGGGGTAGATTTCGGCCTGCTGGACGCACACGGCAACCTGATCAGCAACCCCGTCCACATGCGCGATAGCCGCACCGAAGGCATGATGGAATGGGTCTTCTCGCAGGTTGGCCGCGCCGAACTCTACGAGCGGACGGGGATCGGCTTCTACGTGATCAACACGCTGTACCAGTTGGCCGCCATCAAGCGCGATTCGCCGTGGCAACTCGACATCACCCGGACGTTGCTCACCATGCCTAACCTGATCAACTTCTGGCTAACGGGCCAAAAACTTTCTGAGTTCACCCACACCACCACCACCCAATGTTACAACCCCACCCTCGCCGACTGGGATCGGGACATGTTGGGGCGGCTCGGCATCGGGACGACGATGTTCCCGCCGGTGGTGCAGCCCGGCCACGAGATCGGCCTGTACCAAGATGTGCCCGTTTACACCGTCGCTGGCCACGATACGGGGAGCGCCGTTGTCGCCGTCCCGACGCAAACTCCCAATTTCGCCTACATCTCGAGCGGCACATGGAGCCTGTTCGGGCTGGAGACGTTTGCCCCCATCATCACGCCCGCCGCACGGGAGGCCAACATCACCAACGAGGGCGGGGCTTACGGCACGTTCCGCCCCCTCCGCATGGTGATGGGCCTGTGGCTGGTGCAACAATGCCGGGCGCGGTGGGCCGAAGGAGGCCTCAACGTCGGGTATGACGGCTTGCTCGCCCACATGCAGGACTCCGCGCCGTTTGCGGCCTTCATCGATCCCGATGATGCGCGGTTCTTCCCGCCGGGCGATATGCCGGGCCGCGTGCGCGCCTTCTGCGCAGAGACGGGCCAAACCATTCCGGCCACCGTTGGCGGAATCTTGCGCTGCGTGCTGGAAAGCCTCGCCTTGAAATACCGCTACGTGCTGGAGAAGCTGATCGAAGTCTCTGGGCAGCCTGTCGATGTCCTGCACATCGTCGGGGGCGGCTCCCAAAATGCGGCGCTGTGCCAAATGACTGCCGACGCCACCAACCGTCCAGTGTTGGCTGGGCCGGTAGAGGCAACTGCGCTCGGAAATGGACTGGTGCAACTCATTGCGCAGGGCGAATTGAGCGACATCGGGCAAGCGCGGGCCGTCATGCGGGCCAGTTACCCGCCCACCCTCTACGAGCCGCGCGATCCGAAGGCGTGGAACAGCGCTTACCGCCGCTTCCAACGCCTGATCACGACGCCGTAGGCCACCGCGTATAGGGCAGTGAGGACGACCATCCCGCCTACCTTGACCGCCGCGATTCCGATCAGGCCGCCGCCCGCCGATCCCACCATCAGGTTGGCGGCGATGGCCCCCACTCCCGCGCCCAGCACACACAGCAGAATCGCCGTTTGGCGGCCCGCCGCCGTCAGCGCCGCGATGAGCGGGGCCGACAGGCAGACCGGGAGGGTCATCCAACACAGGACGGCCAAGATCGGGGCAGCGGCGGCATATTCCGCCCCCAACGCCGCCGCCGTGATCGGCCCGCTGAGGGTGCTGACCCCCGCGCTGAGCAGGAAGCCCGCCGCCGCCCACTGAACCACATCCCGACGCAAGCGACTCGCACCCGCATCGGCCACGTAGCGCGGCAGCGCCACGACGCCCCACGCCGTCGGCAACAACAGTAGCGCGTTCAGGACGCGGAAGGGCGCGGCGTACAGGCCAACGGCGGCGGCATCGGCGGTGAACAAGCCCACCATGTATAGATCGGCGCTTTGAAAGGCCGCCCCCGCCATGCTCAGTGCCGCGAAAGCTGCCCCCATGCCGATCAGCGCCCGCCCCGTGACTTCGGCTCCTGCGGGGTGCGGTCCGCACCGCCCCCACGCCCGCACCGCCACGATCAGGCCGCAGAACGCCCCGACGGGCAGCGCCGACACCGCCCCCACCGCCCCGCCGATCAGGGCGAAGGGGACGGTACACCCCGCGCTCACCACCGCCCCGATTCCTTCGATGCGGGCAGCGGGCCGCGCCTTGCCGGTTCCGGTCAGGGCGGCGGCGTAGGCCCGCCATGCCCCGCGCAAGGGCAGGCTCAGCGCCCCGATCAAGAGCAACTCTGGGCGGCCCAGTGCAGGCCAAACCGCCGCCAACGGCACGACGCACGCCGTCAGGCTCAGGCCGAGTGCCGCCCGCAGCCGGATCGCCGCCTGCAACAGCTCGGTTCCGCCACGTCCGGCGGCCCATTCGCGGGTGAGGGCTGGGTCTAGCCCGAAGTCGGCCAGCACCCCGATTAGTCCTAGCGTCGTCGTGGCCAGCGAGTACGCCCCGAACTCCGCCGGAATCAGCACTCGTACCAGAAGTAGCCCCGCGGCGAGACTGGCCAGTTGAGCGGCGGCTCGGCTGAACAAAAGCGCGAGGAAGTCGGCACACATGGGGCGCGGACTAGTCCGCTGCTTCCCACTCCGCGCCGCACTTGCGGCAGCGCCAGAACCCTTCGTTGTCGTCGGCATACCAATCGAGGATTCCGGTCTGGCAATTCGGGCAGAACTCCACGCCGGGCAGGGAATCGGGGAGATATTCACGGTCACAGCGCGGGCAGTAAAACCCGTTTTGGCTCTCAGACAGCCAGCAGCCACAACGCGGACAGCGCAGCCAATCGGCGGTGAGGGCGTCGTCCCACGTGGCGTGGCATTCGTCGCACTGCCATTGGTCGCCCATTTCGCCCGCCGCCGAGATCGATCCGCCACACACGGGACAACCCAGACTCCGCCGGTGCACCCAATCGAAGTACAGCTGGATTTCTTCGAGTTTACGGCGGGCGCGGCGCTTGCCGAGCTTCTCTTCCAGCCATTCGACGGGATGTTTTTTGCCTTTGCTGTTGTTGCAGCCGTCTGTACCATGGCACAGCGGCAAGATGTTGGTCGGAAGGGTACCGGGGCAATCCGGGTGGGTGAGGGGAATCCAGTGATCTTGGGCGAGGGTATGCCACAACCCACGCGGACGACCACACACAGCGCACTTGTGGCCCCAATAATCGAGGGCGATGTCCCAATCGCGGCTGGTGAAGCGGTTGGGGAGGCCCTTTTTCCGGGCGATGTACGGACGGATGGTGGGTTCAGGCGGCGGTGATGGCGGCGGCGGCGTGGGCAGCGTCCGGAACAGCCAGCCGCGCAGCGCTTGGAGGGAATGACGTAACCCCATCGTTAACCTATCGTGAGAAAAGGGTAAAGGTACCGTTGCTTCAGCGGGATTATAACGATTTTTCTGCAATGGGGAAACTACGGGGGAGGTCTGGGGCGGGGTGCATGTGCGGGGCCGCCCCTCTTACCCCCTTCGCCATGCGGCAAAAGGGGGGAGGGCGGGAAGGGCCAGATGGGACAAGGCCCGCATCGGGGGCGGGGCTATCGGGCGGTTCTGGGCCTCACTGCGTTTTGGGCTGTTCGTCGTACCAATCCATAAAGAGATTGGGGTCTACCCCCGTGAACTCTGGGGGGGCAAAGGGGGCGCCGCTTTCAAATTGGGTGCGCACGGCGGGCAAGAAGACGGTATCGATGTATGTACCTTCGGCCAGACCGCGCCCGGCCTTCAAAAAGGCCACCATGTCATTGACGAAAGCCCATCCTTCGGCCCGTTTGCCCATCGCCTCGTAGATCATCAACAATTCCAGCAGGCGGGCCGCCGTCTCGTTGGGGGAATCGATGGGTTCTGTCGTCAGGCGGTTGATGGCGTAGCCAATATCGGTGTAGTAGTTGAAGGTGTACTTGGCCGAAGCATCGACCCACCGCCCGTCGTGATACTCGTAGTAGCGCTGGACACGCGGCCCGCAACAGTTGGCCGTCTCCATCGCCATTTCCCCGCGCAGGTCGGTGAGGACTAACGTCGGCTTCTCGCCGTAGCGGTTATCAACGCCGGTGACAATGTGCCCACGTGGGATTTGGCCCTTCAACGCCGAGACGACGGTATTATCCGCCCGGAGTTCGTAAACGTGGACGATGTAGCGGCTCCATGCCGTGCCCGTATGGCTGGAAGCGACGGCGAAGAACGTCCGGTTATCGCCCAACCAACGGCCCGGCGCAATGGCCCCCGATTGGTCGGCAAAATTCCCGACCTGATATAGGTACGGCGATTGTCCGTTGTAGCGCCCATAATCGAAACTCCAGATCAAGGTGGGGGTGGTCGTCATGTCGTACAGCAAGACTGCCCCCATGAGCGGGATCGGGGAGCCGGTGAGCATCTCCCACACGGCCAGAAGGCGGTATTTGCGCCCGTAAGCCTCGAATTCTAGGCTATCCCCGAGCGTGTTCAGGCCACGAATCTGCAACTCGTTCAACAGGGCATCGGCGAACCCGGCCTGTTCGCTGAGCGACTTACCGCCGGGCGGTGTGGGCGTGGGGTCGCCTTGCGCCCGACCTGCAGGCAACCCGGCAAAGGTGGAAATAAACAAGGCAATCAGGGCGGCAAGCACAGTGAGCCAACGCACAAGTGAGGCTTTCAAAGGTGGGTTCTCCCGATTGTGTTAGGCAGGGTACATTCAGTGTCGGGAGTCTAGCGCAAGGCCGGGCCAGAAACAAATGGCCCCGCTTGCGCCTACCCCGCCCGTAGGGAGAGGCCTTCCCAAACGGCGGGGCGCACATCGCCATCTTCACACAGCAGCGCCCGCAACGCCGTCCGGAACTGAAGCGGATTGCCAGAGGTGTAGTAGGTAATGTGCCCATCGTCGCGGCGGGGCGTTTCGAGGCCGTTCGCCAGCAAGACGCGGCGGGTTTGGCGGGCCACCGCCGGGCCGGGATCGACGATCTGGACGGCGGGGCCGAGCGCGGCCCGCAAATGGTCTTCTAAAAACGGGAAATGGGTGCAGCCAAGCACCAACTGGTCGATTCCGGCAGCCTGCAAGGGGGCCACACACGCGGCGACGGCCTGATGAGCCTCTGGCGTGTGGGGTGCGCCCGCCTCTGCCAACAAGACCAACTCAGGGCAGACCTGCGTCTCGACTCGGATGCCCTGCGCGAAACGGTCTAACACGCTGGCGAACAATTCGCCCTGAAAAGTGGCCTGCGTGGTGATCACCCCGATCACGCCGGTTTTGGTATTTTCGGCAGCGGGCTTGATGGCGGGTTCCATGCCGACGATGGGGAGGTCGGGAAAGGTGGCGCGGAGGTACTGCAGGGCGGCAGCACTGGCCGAATTACACGGGATGACCAGCATCTTAATGCCCTGTGCAAGTAGAAAACGGGTGATCCCGACGACGAAGCCGCGCAACTCGTCACGGGTGCGCGTGCCGTAGGGCAAATGGGCCTGATCGCCAACGTAGAGGAGGTGTTCGGTGGGCAGGAGGCGGCGCACATCGCGCAGCACCGACAGGCCGCCCACGCCGGAGTCTAACAACCCAATGGGGCGCGGGTCGGGCATGGTAGTTAACCCCGTGCTGCGGCCTCAGCCGCTGCGGCCACGTAGGCCCGGAACAGGCGTTGCATGGCTTTGCGGCTACTGACATCGCTGGCGGTGAGTTCTTCAGGATGCCACTGGACGCCCACGAAGAAGCGTGCGCTGGGCAGTTCGATGCCCTCGACCAGCCCATCTTCGGAAATGGCCGAGACTTCCAGCGCAGGGGCGGGTTGCCGCACCGCCTGATGATGGGCGCTATTAACGTGGATAGCCCGATGCGGGACGTCCATAGCGGCGGCTAATTTAGTGTTGGGGAGCAAATCGACCCGGTGGGCGAGGTGTTCCCGCACGGATTTTCCGGCTGAGCTGTGGTCGATTCCGGTAAAATCGGGGTATTCGCTGGGAATATCCCGCCAGAGCGTGCCGCCTAGCGCCACGTTCATCATTTGGCAGCCGCGACAAATGCCGAGCGTTGGCTTGTCTTCGGAGGCGGCCCAGCGGATCACGGTCAGTTCGGCGGCGTCCCGCACAGGGTCAATGTTGCGGACTTTATCGGCGTTGGCCATGCCGTAATAGGCGGCGTCCACATCGCCCCCGCCGGCCATGATCAGGCCGTCAAGCCGTTCGTAAGTGGCGCGGAGGGTAGCTTCGTCCACATTGGGGGCGATCATCACCGGCAGGCCGCCCGCCTCTGCAATGGCGCGGGAATAAGCCGGTAGCAAGCCGTAGAAGAACACGCCGTTATCGTAGTGCGGCGCGCTAATCAGACCGATGAGGGGGCGCTTCATGCGTGGCAGCCTCCGAATTCCTGACGGTTGGGCGTTATTCGACCTTTTCGCCGGTGCCTTCGATCAAGTCGCGGCGGCGTTCCTTCAGGCGGGCGGCCTTACCAGAGAGGTCGCGCATGTAGTACAGTTGGGCGCGGCGCACCTTGCCATGGCGGATCACTTCGATCTTGTCGATGCGGGGGCTACGGTAGATGAAGGTACGTTCCACCCCGATTCCGTGTGAAGCCACGCGCCGGACGGTGAACATTTCGTTCTGGCCGCCGCCGTGCATCCGGATGACGACGCCTTGGAAGACCTGAATACGTTCTTTGTTGCCTTCGACGATCTTGACGTGGACGCGCACGGTATCGCCGGGGTGGAGGGCCGGAAAGCCGCGATCCGGCGCTTCGATACTCTTGATAAGTTCAAGGCTGCTGGGCATGGGTCAAAGTCCTCGTGGTTCCGGTCAGTTCACCGGCAAATGCTCGACACATAAAATTGGGTTGCAAAGGCAGCATTATAACAGGGCGGGGCGGCCTGAACAATGCTGAGTTTCCCCTTGTGTGGTGAAAGGCGCAGGGCGGGATTTACGCTTCATGCAAAACCTCCCCTTCGATTCGGTGTTCTTTCGCATGGGAATAATGCTCACCCTCGTTACAATAAACAGGGGTCGCTACCGATTGGGAGTTTCTTCACCTTATGACAAGACGGCGTGTCGTGGTAACGGGCATGGGTATCCTGTGCCCTACTGGAAATACGCTTGATGAAGCATGGCGCAATGTGGCGGCGGGCAAGCCCGGCATTGACGTCCTCCGCCGCTTTGACCCCTCCGGCCTTGAGGTGCGCTTCGGCGGGGAAGTCAAAGGCTTTGACCCGAAGGCGCTGTTTGGCCATCGGGAGGCCCGCCGCATGGATCGGGTTACGCAACTCGGCATGGCGGCTACCGCTGCCGCCCTCGCTGATTCCAAGTTGGATATGGCCAAAGAAGACCCTTACGAAGTAGGGTGTTTGGTGGGGTCGGGCGTGGGCGGGATCGAGACGGTGCTCGAACAGGCGCACATTGGCTATACGAAAGGCTACCGCGCCGTGAGTCCGCTGCTCGTCCCGATGATGCTGACCGACAGCCCGACGGGGCGGATCGCCATTGAATACAACTTGCGCGGCCCAAACATGTCAATTTCTACAGCCTGTGCGACGGGCAACAACGCCATCGGCGAGGCGGCGGAGATGATCCGGCGCGGGGCAGCAGACGTGATGATCACGGGCAGTACTGAGGCTGGAATCGTGCCGCTAGCAGTGGCCGGCTTCGCCAATATGGGCGCACTTTCCCGCCGCAACGACGACCCCGCCACCGCCTCCCGCCCTTTCGATAAAGATCGGGATGGCTTCGTCATGGCTGAAGGCGCAGGCATACTGGTCATCGAAGCGCTCGAACATGCGGTGGCGCGGGGGGCACGGATTTACGCCGAAATCTTGGGCTACGCCACCACCGATGACGCCTACCACGTCACCGCCCCAATGGAATCCGGTGAGGGGGCGCAGCGGGCCATGATCAAAGCCCTCAAAGATGCTGGAATCACGCCGACACAGGTCGACTACATTAACGCGCATGGCACGAGTACCCCGCTCAATGATGCCGCCGAGACACGCGCCCTAAAAGCCGTCTTTGGCGACCATGCCTACACCGTCAAAATCAGTTCAACGAAGGGGGCAACAGGCCACCTGCTCGGTGCGGCGGGCAGCATCGAGGCCATCTTTAGCATCATGAGCATTGTCGATCAGTTCGTACCGCCTACGGCCAACCTCACCACCCCTGACCCGGAGTGCGACCTGAACTACACGCCGGGCGTGGGCATTGCACACCCCGTCCAAATTGTGATGAGCAATTCGTTTGGCTTCGGTGGGCATAACGCCGTCTTAGTGATCGGGAAGTATACGCCGGATGGTAGCAACTAACGGACGCCGGACAGAAGCCGCCCCCCCTGATGTGGGGCGCTCAACGGTGGCCAGCAATGGCCGCACCCATGACCGCCCCTTCGCCGCCATGCGCGAACGCTTGGCCCCGCATCGCTACGCCCACCTGACGGGCTGGGGGATGAAAGTGCCGGATCGCGTGGTGACGAACGCCGACCTCGAGGCCATCGTGGAGACCAATGATGAATGGATTCGCTCCCGGACGGGGATTCAGGAACGGCGCTTTGCAACGGAGCGCGAAAGCGCGGTGACGCTCGGCTTTGAGGCCGCCCGTGCCGCCTTAGACCGCGCCAACGTCCTCCCGCGGGACATCGACCTGATCATCGTCGCCACCTCTACGCCGGAGGACATCTATCCGAGCACGGCCAGCAAGCTCCAAAACATGCTCGGCGCGGTCAAGGCGGGGGCCTTCGACCTCAGCGCGGCATGTTCGGGCTTTGTGTACGCCATGAACATGGCTGCCCAAGCCATTAAATCGGGCAGTATTCAGGTGGCGCTCGTCGTCGGCACAGAGGTCAATTCCCGCGTGCTGGATTGGAATGACCGTGCGACATGCGTGCTGTTCGGGGACGGGGCAGGGGCCGTCGTACTGGAATCCCGCGAGGAGCACGGCGGTTTTTTGGAGTGCGTGCTCGGCTCCGATGGGTCTGGGGCAGAGTTGCTCGGTATCCCGACGGTGGGGGCCAATACCCTGCCGGAAGGTCGCCAACTCCACAAGCTGCATATGGACGGGCGGGAGGTCTTTCGCTTCGCCGTCGGGATCATCCCAGATTCGATTCGGAGCGTGTTGACACGGGCCAAACTCAACCTCTCTGATGTTGACCTGATCATCCCGCACCAAGCTAACCAGCGCATTCTGAGTGCGGCGGCCCGTAACCTGAACGTGGCGGAGGCCTTGTTCTACAGCAACGTTCACCGCTACGGCAACACCTCCGCCGCCTCGATCCCGATTGCGCTGTGCGAGGCCGAGAAGGAAGGCCGGATGAAGCCCGGCGACCACGTGGTGATCGTGGGGTTCGGGGGGGGCCTGACGTGGGCCGCCGCCGTGATCGAATGGCAAAAACAGCCCAAGATCGAACCGCGTGGGTTGGGCTATCGGCTCTCTCAGGGGCGGCGGCAGGCGGACTATGTGGCGGCCTTCTGGCGCGCCCAAGCTCTGCGGTTGTACCGCCGATTGGCAGCCGCATTGGGCGGTTCCCCCGCCAGACACGCCAATTTACGTTCCAACAAGAAAAACGCGAAGGCCAAAACCCCCATTCCAGACAAAGACAAACGCTAACCTGCCGCCCGTTCGTTCCCCTCTCCCGCCCGATGGGGAGAGGGGGCAAACAAACCAGTTGCTTATCCTCCCCAACCGTCCTACAATTTCCCCCGCCTAAAGAATGTTTATCGAAGGAGTCCGTATGGATAGCCCGCAGCCCGTTAACACGCAGGAATGGTACTACCCCTCCCAAGAAGTGATTGATAACGCCCTCGTCAAGGATTACGCCGCGCTGTACGAGCGGGCCACCCAAGACCCTCAGGCCTTCTGGGCCGAACGCGCCGAAACGCTGGAGTGGTACAAAAAGTGGGATAAGGTGCTCGATGATAGCCGCGCCCCCTTTTACCAGTGGTTCGTCGGCGGCAAGGTCAACATTGCCCACAACGCCCTAGACCGCCACGTCAAAACATGGCGCAAGAACAAGCTGGCGCTGATCTGGGAGGGCGAGGCGGGCGATTCCCGCACGTATAGCTATTACCGCCTGTGGCAAGAGGTTAACAAATTTGGCAACGTGCTGCGCAGTCTGGGCGTCCGGAAGGGAGATCGGGTGACGATCTATATGGGGCGCGTGCCGGAACTGCTGATTGCGATGATGGCGTGCGCCAAGATCGGCGCGGTGCATAGCGTGGTGTACGGCGGCTTCTCTGAACAAGCCCTCGCCGACCGCATCGAAGACGCCCAAAGCCGCGTTTTGGTCACCCAAGATGGGGCGTGGCTGCGCGGTCAGATCGTCGAACTCAAGAAAATTGCTGATGAAGCCGTCAAGCGCAGCCCGGTGGTCGAACATGTCGTCGTCTTCAGGCGCACCGGCCAAGAGATCAACATGGAGCCGGATCGGGATTACTGGTGGCATGACCTGATGGCCCTGCCCATCGCCTCGACCAAGTGCGAGACGGAGGTGATGGACGCTGAAGCCCCCCTGTTCATCCTGTACACCTCCGGCACGACGGGCAAGCCCAAAGGGATTTTGCACACGCACGGCGGCTATCAGGTCTATGTCAGCACCACGCTGCAAATGGTCTTCGACCTGAAGGATGAAGACCGGTGGTGGTGCGCCGCCGACCCCGGCTGGATCACGGGGCACAGCTACATTGTGTATGGCCCGATGATCCTTGGGGCAACCAGTTTTATGTATGAAGGCGCCCCCACCCACCCCTACCCTAACCGCTGGTGGAAGTTGGTCGAACACTATGGGATCACCGTGATGTACACCGCACCGACGGCCATTCGCGGCCTGATGCGCTTCGGCCCCGCATGGCCAAACCGCCACGACCTCTCTACGCTGCGCCTGCTGGGTTCCGTCGGGGAGCCGATCAACCCCGAAGCGTGGAAGTGGTACTACGAAGTGATCGGCAAGCGCCGCGCCCCGATCATGGACACGTGGTGGCAGACCGAAACCGGCGGCTTCATGATTGCGCCCATGCCTACCGTCGGGCTGAAGCCCGGCAGCGCGACGCGGCCTTTCCCCGGCATTGAGATCGATGTGGTCGACGAAGAGGGGAAGTCTGTGCCCCCCGGCCACGATGGGCTACTGGTCATTAAGAAGCCTTGGCCGGGCATGTTGCGCACCATCTACGGCGACGCCGAACGGTATGTGAAGCAATACTGGTCACGCTTCCCCGGCTGGTATCTGACGGGCGACTCTGCCCGCCGTGATGAAGACGGCTATGTGTGGATCATCGGCCGGATCGACGACGTGATCAAGGTGTCTGGCTATCGGTTGGGGACGGCTGAGGTCGAAAGCGGCTTGGTCAGCCACCCGGCGGTTGCAGAGGCGGCGGCCATCGGCTTGCCGGACGAACTCAAGGGCAATGTCATTCACGCTTACTGCATCTTGCGGAACGGCTACGAAGGCAGCCACCAGCTGGAAGAAGACCTGAAGAACCACGTTCGGCACGAAGTCGGCCCGATTGCGGTTCCGGCCAAGATCGAGTTTGTGAAATCGCTCCCGAAGACCCGTTCGGGGAAGATCATGCGGCGGGTGCTGAAGGCCCGTGCGATGGGAATGCCCGAAGGCGACATCTCGACGCTGGAAGATTAACCCGCTCCCCCTCGCCTCTGCCCCCTCTCACGTGCGAGAGGGGGTAAGCTCGCCAGCAAGGTTAGCCCGCCCCCCCCAAACAAACCCTTGCGGGATGGGCGATCAGGCCCGTTGCCCCGCTAGATCACCTCATAGCGGCGGAGGAGGGCGGTATGCAGTTGCTTGATCACGGCATGGACAGCCTGCGGGTTACGCCCGCCTAACGTCCCGCCCGCATCCAGATACGCATCGCGCAGTAGGCGGCCCCAATTGCCTGTCCCGCGCCGAGTGGGGTGGTTAATGTAGTCATCGATGGTATTGGCCCCGCCGTTGGGGGCCGCGAGGAAGTGGTAAATCCGGTCATACAGGCTATCAATGTCGCGGGTATCGATCACATTCAGGGGGGAGAGTAAGCGCTTCAGCAGACGGCGCTTTTTCTCGTAAAAATCAACCAGCGAAAGCCGCGCCCCCGTTGCCGTCTCCAGCACCATATCTGTACAGCGCAAGTCCGACTCGCGGATCATCCGGTGGAAGGCGTCCCGGTCTAGCGGCCCGAACACGTCCTGCATGTCCTTATCGGTCATGAGGGTGTCAAGGTTCGTGCCGTAGCGCCGGAAGTAATGCTCAATGACCAGTTGGCTGTATTGGTAATCGTTCGCAACGACGGCTAGCCGCTCCGCGCAGGGATTGGCGGGCATTCCGGTACTCTCCAACGTGCAAACGCGCTTCGCCGTCTCCAGATCGGGCCGGACGCGGCCCAACATGTTATGCATTCCAGAGTAAGGCAGGCCGTCTTCTTCGCCGTAGAGCAGGGCGCGGGCCGTCCCATTGGCCAAATTCGCCCGCAGCAGGTAGGCGTGGCGTTCGAGGGCGTCTGTTTGCAGGTGGGGGCTGAGCGGCAACCCGACGTAATGCCCGGTGATGCTGATGGCCCGCACATATTCCCGCGTACAGAGCAATTCGGGGTCACATGTGCCATCCATGAAGGGGCCACCTTTGAGCAACGCGGCGTTTGCAATGGCGGACGCACTGCCCAGATTGAGCGTGTAGCTCAGCAAGCCCAACGCCTCAGAACGCCCAGCAATATCGACGTGCATGTGGTAGCCCTGAAAGCGAAGCAAGTTGGCCGGGCGCTGCGAATCGGCGATTTGGTAACGCTGGCGAAGTTCGCTTACGATCTGGCGCTGGCGTTCGCGGCTTTCGTTCACATCATTCAGGAAGCCCGCCACCATTTCGACCTTGTCGGCGTGGCTGGTGGCGAAATCGCTTTGGGTAGGGTACACAGACATGATCTGAAGCAGGAGGCCGGCCTCGTGGGCGGCGTGGGCAAGGGTCGCAATGTTGAGTTCAATGCCGCGCAGCAGCCGCGCATAGCCCGAGACGGGCGGCATGACGACTTCGGCCTGATAGATGCACAATTCGGGGGCGATGTCCAACGTAGCGTTGAGGCGTTGGGCGTGCATGACGTAGGCTGCTTGGAAGGCTTCGATTTGCGCGTTGCTCGGTTCGGCCCCTTCCGCATTCACCGTCCCGGCCTCTAACTCTACCCCGACGGGGCGAATGGCCAATGGCCCACCCGCCTCATGGATATTCTCATGAATCACGGCCGGGTTAAGGTTGTAGGGCTTCACGTAGTCCAGCCATGGCCCCTGCTGAAAGCGCTTGCCGAGCAGCGTCGCCAACACGATGGGCGGGTGTTTGCCCTTCGAGAGCAGCACATTTCCATCGGGGCTATTTTCGTCGGGTTCGTCGAAATAGCTCTGGGTGAGGTGACGGATCATGTTGCCGGAGACGGGGTGCGAACCGCGCTTGCTTCGGATGCTATTCAGATATTCTTGGAATTGTTCGCGGGCTTCGTCTACCTGCTGCCAAGAGAGCTGGCGGGCATAAGCGATCATGGTGGCGTTGTCTGGTAATTTAGGTTCCAAGGCGACCTCACAAGCCCGGATCACGGTGGGGGCAAGCCAAAATATCCTTAATCTTGCTGACTATATATGGGCTTTGGTTGCGATGCAAGGCCGCTTGTGAAGAATCACGAGGGTTTATTGGGTAAAATGTCAGAATCCCCCCCTCTCCCAACGGAAAAGGGGGGAGAAGAGCGGGGGGGGCGTCAGGTTGTGGCGAGGAACGCCCAGATCGTTTATGATCGCCCCGCATTGTTATCATCACTTGCAGAGGCTGTACCTTGATGCGTCTGTGTCCCCGCGTGATCGCGGCATTTTTCGCCCTGACCCTTGCGGCCTGTTCGTCGTCTGCGCCGACCACCAGCCTTCCCGCCGCAACCCGACCCCCCGTCACGGCGGTAGCCCAGCAGCCCTCGCCCACGCCAGAGGCACTGGCGGCCATCGTCAATGGGCAACCGATTCCCGTCTCGGCGCTCGAACGCGAAGTCACCCGCCGTTTGGAGACGTTGAAGGCCTTCAGCGGGCAATCTGCGCCAGATTTGGCGGCGGTGCGGGCGGCAGCCCTGCAATCCCTGATCGAACAAGCCTTGATCGAACAGGCGGCGGGTATTCAGGGGATCGTGGTCACAGAGGCCGAAGTCCAGACCGAGATCACGGCCATCGTTGCCATTGCGGGCAGCCGCGAAAATTGGGAAGCCCAACTCCGCGCCGAAAAACTGACCGAAGCCGAGTACGCGGCGCGGGTGCGTTCAGCCCTGATCACGGCCAAAATGCGGGATGTGGTGACGGCCCAGACCTGCCAAGCCGTTGAACAAGTCCTCGCACGGCATATTCTCGTTGCCGATAAAGAAAAGGCCCTCCAGATCAAGGCCGAACTGGACGCCGGGGGCGATTTCGTGGCCCTCGCCGCCCAACATTCGCTCGATGTGACGACCCGCCAAACGGGGGGCGATCTGGGCTGGTTTGCACGCGGCCAATTGCTCCAACCCCAAGTTGAAGAAGCGGCCTTCACCCTGCCCTTGAAAGTCATCAGCGAACCCATCGAGACCGAACTCGGCTTCCATCTGCTCCAAGTGCTGGAAAGAGACAGCAACCGCCCGGTCGATGGCGAGACGTGCTACCGCCTCACCGAAATCGCCTTTGAGCGCTGGTTACAAGAAATTGCGGCAAAGGCGAAGATCGAAAAGTTCTAATTTCCCAAACGTTCTGTTAACCATGTATGCGTGTGTATATGTATGACATCTAAACGCACCGGAAGGACGCGCCGTTTATGCAGGGGGGATCAAGCAGTACCTACAACCTTTTGACCGTCGTCTTCGTGAGTTTGGCGGTCTTCGTCTGTGCGTGTGCGTTGCTCATGATGGCGGGGGTGGTGCGCCCACCAGAGGCCTTCCGGCCCCGTACCCCCACCTTCCCACCGACTCTGGTCTTGCCGTCCGTCACCCCGACGGAAACACCCACCATCACGCCCACCCCGTCGGAGACACCCATCCCGACGGCCACGCTGACCGAGACGCCCACCGCCACCCCCGTAGAGGCGACAGTCACGGCTCCGGGCTTCAACCCCGCAGCTGATACGCAGACGCCGCCCTCCACGCCAGACGTGGGCACGCCACTCCCCACCCCGACTCAAGGTGTGCAGGGCTAGTGCAAGGCTAAAATTGACCGGAGAGAATGCCGATGGGGCGCAACCGACAGCCCGCCAAGCGCAATAACGCGGGATTCTACAACTTCCTAACCGTGATCTTTGTGGCGTTGGCCGTCTTCGTGGCGGCCTGTGCAGGGCTGATGATGGCGCGGGTCGTGCGGGTACCGGCTCCCTTTGCGCCCACCACGCCGACCTTTCCGGCGATCTTGGTCTTGCCGACGCCGACCATCACCCCCACGCCGACCATCACGCCGACCCCGACGGAGACCCCGACGGCCACGCCGACCTTCACCGAGACACCAACCGAGACGCCCTCGCCGACGTTGACGCCGACCTTTACCGAGACGTTGACGCCCACGCCGTCGATCACGCCGTCGATCACGATCACGCCATCGTCCACCCCAACAGAGACGCCCATCCCGCCAACGGCGACTCCGACGCTGACCGAAACACCCTCCGCCACCCCGACAGAGACGCTCACCCCCACGCCAACGCTCACCCCCACGCCGGATTTTCCGTTCGTGGTGCTGGAGGGGTCGCCGCTGTTCACCCGCTACGCCAACCAAGCCGATTGCAACTATCAGGGCGTGGGTGGGCTGGTGCTCGGCCTTGCGCGGGAACGGCTCACGACAGCTACTGGCATTCAGGCCGTAGTGACCCGGCGGGGCTTCAGCCAAACCGTCCAGATCGATACTGATCCGGCTTATGGGTGGGTGGTCAAGGTCGATAATAAGGCTAACCGCCTCACCTACACGATCCAGCTGCTTAGCCGGGAGGGGGCGCAACTCTCACCCCCCGTCACGATCCGGTTTCCCGGCACGTGCGAAAATAACCTCGCGCTGGTCAGTTTTGCCCAACGGCGGCCCTTCTAGGTGAAGCATGATTGACGATCCCAACCGCCTCCCGCCAGACTCCGACCCGGACGACGGCCCCCAACCGGGCGACCCGCCCAGCGCCTACGACGCGCCCGAGATCGCCCCGCGCACGCGCCGCAAGGCGAGCCGTCCGGTCATGGTGACGCCGCCTCCTGTCCGGCGCGGCTACGGCTGCGCAGACGTGATCACAGCAATTTTTTTGCTGCTGAGTGTGGCGGTGATTTCGGTCACGATCCTGCTCATCGCCGATCCGTATTCGTCCCTGAACCCGTTCCCGCCGCCCACGCCGATTGAAGTACTGGTGCTTGCTACGCCCGGCCCTACCGAGACCCCAACGCTGACCTTCACGCCGGAACCGCCCACGCCGACCCTACCGACGGCCACGCCGCCCCCCACCGAGACCCCCACCGAGACGCCGACGGCCACGCCCACCCCGACAGCGACCATCACCCAAACGCCCGTTGTGGGGGGCGTGAGTGGGGGCATCTTTGAAGTGACCGCCGCGCCAACATTGCCCTCCGGCGCGAGTCCGGCCCCGACGGCCCCCGCCGTGACCCAAGCGGCCTACCCGTTCAGCGTCAGGGCCATTCGGTATACGGCTAACACCGGGCCGGAGGGCTGCCGCTGGCAGAGCATCGCGGGGGTGGTCTTCAACCTTGCGGGCGTCCAACGCACCCAACAAGAGGGGGCGCTGACGGCCCGCATCACCAGCGCGGACGGCAATATTGACGAATTTCACTACACAGGCGAACAACCTCGCTTCGGGACGAGCGGCTTTGAAGCCTTCCTGAGCGTCGCGCCCCGCGTGGGCGATTACACCGTGCAATTGCTGGGGATCACAGGGGCGGCGATCTCCGAGAAAGTGACCGTCCAAACCCGCGTGGGCTGCGATGAGAACGTCGTGATCATCGAATTCGCGCAGAACTATCCATACTGAGTGGCCCAATCACGAGAGGGATGGGAGCATGATTGAGGTTGTCGCGCTTGGCGAACTCCTGATCGATATGGTCAGCACCCAACGGAATGTATCGCTCTTTAACGCCCCCGCCTTCGAGCCAAAGGCGGGCGGCGCCCCCGCTAATGTTGCCGTTGGGGTTCGGCGTCTGGGCAAGGCGTCGGCCTTCATTGGCAAGGTCGGGGCGGATGACTTCGGCGTGGGGCTGCGGGCGGTGCTTGAGGCAGAGGGCGTCGAGACGCGTGGACTGCTCACCGATCCCCACCACCTGACGACGTTAGCGTTCGTCTCCCTATCGGATTCGGGCAGCCCGGCCTTCGCGTTTGCGGCAGGTGCGCACACCACCCTCACCCCCGACGAGGTCGATGTGGGCTTGATCGCCGGGGCGCGGATCTTCCATTTCGGCTCCGTCACCCTGACCCAAGACCCCGTGCGGAGTGCGACGCTATACGCCCTTCGGCTGGCGAAGCAGGCGGGCGTCATTTGCTCGTATGATATGAATTGGCGGCCCGCCCTGTGGCCGGACGGCGACCCAAGCCTCGCCATGTCGGTCATGCCGGAGGTGGACATCCTCAAAATGAGCGAGGGCGAACTGGCCCTCGTCACCGGGTATGAAGACCCCCGCGAGGGCCTCGCCGCGATTGACCTGCCCGCCCCCCTGATCGTGGTCACGATGGCCGAAAAGGGCTGCCTGTACCGCTTCAATGGGCAAATTTACGCCCAAAGCGTGCCGCCTGTCACCAACGTCGTCGATGCGACGGGCGCGGGTGATGCGTTCATGGCGGCGCTGCTGGCCGGCCTGCCCCCGCTCGAAGACCTCAACGCCGGGATTTTGGCGCAACTCACGTTGCGGGCGTGCAAGGCAGGAGCCGTTGCCACCACGCGGCGCGGTGCGATCCCCGCGCTGCCCTTCCCGCACGATCTCGCGTGAGGAAAAGGGGCGCAAAGAAGGGCGATCCGCCCCCTTTTTCTTTCCAAAGGGGGCTAGGGGCATCCCTTCCCATATCGCTTAACCATTATTGGCGGAAATTTTTAATCCCTGTTACAAATATCACAACCGTGTTTGAATGCCCGCCATGAACATGCTAGAATTTATGAATGAAGCCAACGAACCGTACCCCCTTGTTTGGGAAGCCAGTTACGAAATTGTGTTAGCGCTTATGCGCCACTATCCGGCGGCGGATATTGAGCAGGTCGGTTTACAGCAGCTTCACCAGATGATTGTGGCCTTGCCCGGCTTTGCCGATGACCCGGCCCTCGCCCATGATGCGTTATTGGCAAGCATCCTGCGCGAATGGTATGAAGAATCTACCGCAGAGGCCTGAGTGGCAGCCCTTCGGCCTTGCCAATATTGGCCAATATTGCATGATTGCACGACTGCATTCGTTCGAGTTTCGTAAATGCGCCATGTGGCGTTTGGAGGATGTGAATGAGTAACGGAGAACTCAACCTGCACGAACTGCATAACCCGGATATTCCCGTGCCGGAGGAAATGCAGTCCAACATCGCTGTGACGAGCCTCAGCGGGTTATACAACTGGGCGCGTAGCCGTTCGATCTGGCCGTTGCTGTTTGGCCTCGCCTGCTGCGCCATTGAAATGATCGCCACAGCCGCTAGCCGCTTTGACCTCGCCCGGTTCGGTATGGAAGTCATGCGGGCTAGCCCCCGCCAAGCCGACCTGATGATCGTCTCTGGCACGGTCACCAAGAAAATGATCGTCCCGATTGTGCGTCTATACAACCAAATGCCCGAACCTAAGTACGTGCTGGCGATGGGTGCGTGTGCTTCGGGCGGCGGCCCCTTCAAAGAGGGTTACAACGTCGTGAGTGGCGTCGATAAGTACATCCCTGTCGATGTGTACGTGCCCGGTTGCCCTCCCACGCCCCAAGCCCTGCTGTATGGGATCATCTCCCTGCAAAAGAAGATCGAAAAGCAGTCGCTAGCCGTCGGTGCAAGCGTCCCATGGTACGGGGCTGGCCCTAACGAGCCGATTCCGGTTCCGCTGCTCGGCCCGGACATCATCGACCCCCGCCATGCCGAAGTGTTCCGCAAGGAAGCACAACTGAACCGCGTGACGCCCACCGTCGCTGAAGCCATCGGTAGCGCGGCGGAAAAGGCCCACGCCTAGCCCGCCCCCACAGTGAACCTTGTATGCCGTTGCCGCCTCATTTTCTCGGCAACGGCATTGCACGCTTAAGATAAGGCAGAGAACGGAGTTTTCTTCATGGCAGTTGTACCGCAGGTGACGGACGTTCCCTCCACCATTGCGGCCCTGAAAGAACGCTTCCCAGAAGCCGTCAAAAACGACACCCGCCCCGGCTACGAGGGCGTCATCGTTGAACCGGCCAAGTTGGTCGAAGTGGCGAGGGCGATCCGCGATGAATATGGCTTTAACTACCTCTCCAGCGTCACAGGGGTGGACTATTTGGGGCAAGGCGACCACCTCGAAGTCGTCTATCATGCTTTCCGCGTCCCCGCCGGTGGCCCGCCGCTAGTCTTCAAGGCCCAAACCGACCGCGAGAAGGCCGAAATCCCTAGCGTGGTGAGCATATGGCCCGGGGCAGACTTCCAAGAGCGCGAAGCCTACGACCTGTACGGGATTCGCTTCGTCGGCCACCCCAACCTCAAGCGCATCCTGATGTGGGAAGGCTTTCAAGGCCACCCCATGCGTAAAGATTACCTTGAAGCCTACTACGAACAAGAGCAGAAGCCCTTCGATTCGCGCTGGCCGGGCGGTAACGTCTATCGTGGAGAAGAACACAACCCCTTTGGCCACAATGTGAAGTACCCGGCGGGCTTCACCCTTGATGACTTCAAGCCGCAATCCGAAGCCGAATTCCAATCCGGCATGTCGCTCGGCATCGACATCATGGGCGATC
>Ga0272446_1002781_pt1 | contig 23189 bp, 27 predicted proteins | sample YNPCB0061_FD_194587 | JGI IMG/M metagenome (GOLD analysis project Ga0272446, IMG submission 194587) | Hot spring microbial mat communities from Yellowstone National Park, WY, United States - YNP-CB-006-1 | ecosystem: Environmental > Aquatic > Thermal springs > Hot (42-90C) > Sediment | place... | reverse complement strand
TTAAATGAGTTCATTCCAACCGAGCAATTCCTGGGATCTAGTGGGAGAGCAAAGCCACTAACGGTAGACTTTGTTTTCCAGTTGGCGCACCTGCCGCTCCAAGCGATCCAGCCGTCCCCGCAATTCGTCCATCTCCCGTTGGTTGGGAACCCCCAAATCCTGCATGACATTGCGGATTTGCCGCTGTAATTGGGACTCCAAGTTGCTTTGCTCCACCTTCAGTTGCCCCAGGAAATTCTCCACGATCTCCTTGGCATCCTTGGGATCCAGTTGCCCGCGCTGCACCAGTTCATCGGCTGCTTTTTTGGCTTGCTCCGCGACCAAACTGGTGGTGCCAATGCCCAGCAGGAGCAGTTGTTGTAATAAGCTATCCATGGGCGCAGCCTTAAAAGGGTCTTTTTTTGATTATGGCGCATTCTCCTTTTGTTGTTCATTGGGAGCAGGGATCCCTGACCCTCCCTCTGCCGGCCAGCACCGCCGAAACTCTAGATCAGGACCTCACTAGCCTTCTACAGGCTTGGCAGGGATCCCCGCCTCAGCCGGTGTGGGAACGGATCATGCCTCTCATCCCCAATGAGATCACCCTGGAGGTTTTTTGTAATCCCAATATTTGGGTGGCTGCCCACGCGGCGCGATTGCTGCTGACCCTGAAAACCACCCAGATCAAAGTCTCTGTGGAAGTGATGCTGACCCAGTTTCACGAGGATCTGACCCTATTCCGGGAATCCCTCTCGTGAGACTGGCATTACCCTAGCCCACAGGAATCCTTAACTAAGACCCAGGGGGGAAGTCAAGGCGCGAAACCAACCCTTAAGGGTTTCTTAAAAATTAGGATTTTTGACGAAGTTTCTCGGTAATGTGAAGATGCAGTTACCTTGGTCATAGTCCCACAGAAGAGTTAACATATCTCCATCCCCCTATGTCAGTTCTTGTTAGCTGTGGTAGTCATGCGCTGGTAGCTGTTTTCTTCGTTTCGATGGTTTGTTATGCCTCGTGTTTTGGTGGTTGACGACGATCCTTGCATCCTGGACTTGGTTAGACTCAACCTAGAACTCGCGGGCTATGAGGTCATCAAGGCCAGCGATGGGGTCAAGGGACAGGCAATGGCAATACAGATTGTGCCTGACATGATTGTGTTGGATTTAATGTTGCCCCAAGTGGATGGACTGACGGTGTGTCAGCGTTTGCGCCGGGATGAGCGCACTGCAGATATTCCGATTTTGATGTTAACGGCTTTGGGGCAGACGCAAGACAAGGTGGAAGGGTTTAATGCCGGTGCGGATGACTATCTCACCAAGCCTTTTGAGGTGCAGGAGTTATTGGTGCGGGTGCGGGCTTTGTTGCGGCGTTCTGATCGCATTCCCCAGGCGGCGAAGCACACAGAGATCCTCAGCTATGGGCCGTTGACTTTGGTGCCAGAACGGTTTGAGGCGATTTGGTTCGGACAGACAATCAAGCTCACTCATTTAGAGTTTGATTTGCTCCACTGTTTGATGCAGCGCCATGGGCAGACGGTTTCTCCCAGTGAAATTTTGCAGGAGGTTTGGGGGTACGAACCCAATGATGATATTGAAACCATTCGGGTGCATGTCCGTCACCTGCGCACAAAGCTAGAGCCGGATCCCCGCCATCCCACTTACATCAAGACGGTCTATGGGGCGGGGTATTGCTTGGAGCTGCCCAATGCCTTGGGGGTTGATGAGACCATTCCGGCTTAGGGTTATTACCACCACCAGGGTTTGATGCGGCTGCCATCGGGGAAAATCGCTCCCTCGAGGCGTGTTTCTTGGTGTTTGAGTCCGTCTATACGGGCTTTGATTAAATTCACAGCCCGCATATCGGTTTGCACGCACTCCGCTAGGTGGAGGTTGGCAGCTTGCAAATTAGCCCCCCGCAGATCGGCTTGGTGAAGACGGGATCCCTGGAGGTCGGCGTGGCTGAGGTCACACCCCCGCAGATCGGCTCGTTGCAGGTTGGCTTGGCGCAGGATCACCCCTGCCAATTGGGTCTGGCGCAGGTCGGTGCCGCTGAGGTTGGCACCTGTGAGATCCCAGCCGCGGAAATCCAAACCGGAGAGATCGGCTTTGCTGAGGTCGGCGTTGAGCAGGGGATAGGGGGGGGGCAGGCGGTTTTGCAGGGCCCAGATCATGTGAAGAGGGGGATCCCATTGGGTGTGGGCATCGGTGCGGCTCTGACGGAAATTCACGCCACTACACTTGCTGCCCTGGAGCTGGCAGCCACGCAGATCAGCCCCTTGGAGGGTAGAGCCACTGAGTTTGGCCCTACGGAAATCGGCCCCCCGTAAGTCCGTGTGCTGGAGACTGGCACCATTGAGATTGGCTCCCAGCCAGGTGGTCTGTCGGGCATGGGCATAGTCAAGGCGGATCCCCCCTAGCCGTGCGCCTGTGAAGGTGAAGCCAGCCAGCTCGCTGTAGCGAAAATCCCGTTCCCCCCGTTGATAGCGGCGCAGGATTTGATCCACATTGCCGACAGGGCGAAAGGGGCTGTGGGTGATGCAGGCTTGATCAGCAATGGCATCCCCCCATTGACTCAGGACATGCCAGATTTGGTAGCGAACCGCCCATTCGGGATGGATAGGCAGAGTCTCAATCAGCAGATCCCGTCCGGCAGCTCCATAGGACTTGGCTTGGGCTAGGGCAGCGGTATAGACCTGGGGATTGGGGTGCCACAGGCGCCGCCCTAAACCCGGGATCCCGCCTAGAACCAAGGCCCCTGCCGTTGCTGCTGTTCTTCTGGCTCCCCCCAGCACCAGATCCCCAGGCCGGGGCTGGGCGGTTACTGCCATTGCCCCACCACCACCCGAATCGTGCCATCAGCAAGGTGCTCTTCGGCCTCGATGGTGGCTCCCTGTTCTTGCAGGGTGCGCAGCAGTTTTTTGTGGGCGTACTTTTGCAGAATCGGTTTGAGAAATGCCTCGGGTGTCACCCCTGCCCCCCAGACATCGGTGATCAGTTCGTAGTGATCTCCCTGGCGGCGAAAACCAATGTCAAAGCCATTGTTTTGCTTGATCACATAATCCGCCCGGGTGCGCTGCCATAAATACCCCCTGACCACACCGTTTTCCACCACCTCATAGCCTAGGTCTCGCAGGGTGGCACATAGGAGGGAGCCATCTTTGATCTGAACCTGCACCGTGGTGAAATGGGACATGAAGCCAAGTAGGTAACTGCTCATCTTGATTTTAGGAGAACTTTTCGGGATCCCTAGCCAACTTGGCCTATCGTGAAGAGAGATCCTTGGACTGGCATTTATGCAGGTTGAATTTCGTCTTTTTCGCCAACAACCGCCCCAGCCCCCTGAGATCCAGTCCTACGTTCTGGACTGTGACCCCAGCCAAACGGTACTCGATGGGTTACTCACGATCAAGGAGACCCTGGACGGATCCCTGGCTTTGCGCAAAAACTGTCGCAACATGATCTGTGGCAGTTGTGCGGTGCGGATCAATGGACAGGCGGGTTTGGCCTGTGGGCAGCATGTGGGGGAGGTGATCCGGGATGGGGTGATCACCGTGGCGCCCCTGGGAAACTTGCCGGTGATCAAAGATTTGGTCGTGGATATGACCCACTTTTGGGACAACCTGGAGCGGGTGGATCCCTATGTGTGTCCTGATGCCCGACAGATGCCAGAACGGGAGTTTGTGCAGTTACCAGAGCAGCGGCAGCCCCTGCAAGCGGCGAGCAATTGCATTCTCTGTGGGGCTTGCTATGGCGAGTGCCAGAGTGTACCGGTGAACCCGCAGTTTGTGGGCCCCCATGCCCTGGCTAAGGCTAACCGCCTCCTTGGGGATAATCGGGATGCAGCGTCGCGGGAGCGGCTGCGTTTTCTCAACAGCACCAGTGGGGTGTGGGGCTGTACCCGTTGCCAAAACTGTACGGTGGTGTGTCCGATGGGGGTGGATCCCCTAGGGCAGATTACCCAGATTAAACAGAAAGTCTTGGCAGACTATCGCCGCCGCAAAAATCCGGTTCTGCGGGCGAGTCGTGCTATTCGCCATCGCTTGACCTTGGTGGCTTTGGTGCAGGCGGGGGGCTGGATTGATGAACGTCGCTTTGGACTAGAGGTGGTGGGCAATCGGGGCCGGGATGTGGGGGGTCTGCTGAGCTTGACTCCCCTGGGACTGCGGTTGCTGCACAAGGGCAAGTTCCCCTGGCGGTTTGAACCTTCCGCCGGATCCCAAACGGTGAAAAACCTGATTGACCTTGTCCGGCAGGAAACCCCTTAGATAGATCAGATCATCCGGGGGAGGGTTTCTAAAGGGGTTTGGTACCACCGCTCCAGTTTCTCCAGTTCTTGGGTCAGGGATCCCGTAGCAGGAAAGTCGGGGCAGGGGTGTCCGAGATGGCGGAGGGCAGCCACCACGGTGGAGGGGGCCACCCACCAGGTCTGGGCCACACGCAACAGGTCAAGGCTGGTTTCGGTATGGAGGTACTGCTGCACTTGGGCGAGGAGATCCCCAGGGCCAGGCAAGGGTACCACCTGATTGGCCACCCTGATCTGCAAGCGCGGACAGGTTTTGAGGAGGCGCTGCAGCAACCAAGCCAAGTGGGTCGGGGACGGCGGTAAACTCCATAGCACCAAAGTTTTGTAGGGGATCCCTGGTTGGGGACGGTCATAGTGGTAGGTGACTGCGGGGCTGGAAGGAAACTGCGGGCGGCGATAGCCATAGACCAAAACCGGGCTAGGCAGGATGTGTTCGGGATCCCAGGGCAACCATTGGGGAGCCCCAGTGACGGTGGGAGCCGGCTGGTAGATGATGGTCAAGGGGGGCGTGGGAACCCGCAGCCCCACGGCTTGCAGTTCTAGGCTGGTCTCTCCTTTCCAGGTTTGACTGCTCAGGGTGAAGGCCAGATCCAAGCGATCCGGCAGGGGATAGTGGCTTCCCCACCCCCAGGCCACCACTGGCAGCAGACGTCCTTCCCCCAGAGGGATCTGAAAGCGGAGGTGATTTTTGTCTTTGCCAATCACCTGCTGGCGCTGCACCGGCAGATCCCGGATCAGCCAGATCGGTTCGGGATTGCCAATGCCAAAGGGCTGCAGAGCCTGGAGATGGCGATAAAACCCAAAGTCTACCAACTCGCTAATCTGGGATCCCGGCACCTCCACATCAATCAGAATTTCAGGCAGAATATCCTCCGGCTGCAAAACCTGTTGGGCATAGGCCCGCAAGCGCTCTTGGAAAGCCTCCCATTGACTCACAGCCAGGGTAAAGCCCCCAGCGGCTTGGTGCCCCCCATGTTTCAGCAGCAGATCCTCACAAGCCACCAGCGCCTCGGCCACATGAAAAGGAGCACGCCCCCGCGCCGACCCCCGCAGGTGCTCCCCATCTGCCGTGACAAGAAACACCGGGGATCCCACAAGCTCTTGGATTTGACTGGCAACAATGCCGATCACCCCGTGGTGCCAGGTTTCCCCCCGCACAATCACAATTCGCTCCTGACTGAGATTGAGATGCTGCTGCTGGATCCGCTCCAGGACTTCGGCTTTAATCTGACGGCAAAGGGACTGGCGTTCTTGGTTCAGGGCTTCACACTGCCGGGCCAGGGTCTCAGCGTACTCCTCATCCTCCGTAGTCAGCAGGTCAATCACCACCTGGGGATCCCCAATCCGTCCCACGGCATTGATACGCGGCCCCAGACCAAAGCCAATGCTCTCCGGCGGGACAGTGCCCGTGTCATAGCCCACCTGCCGCAAAAGGGCGCGGATCCCTGGAATCGTCGTGCGCGTTAGGCAGCCCAACCCTTGTTTCACCCAGAGGCGGTTGATCCCCACCAAAGGGGCCAGATCAGCAATCGTCCCCAACGTACACAAAGCCAACAGGGGTTCTGCCAATTCCTCCGCTCGCCCCTGCTGCCCTGCCAACGTCAACGCCAATAGATAAGCCACCCCCACCCCGGCCATCCCCCGATAGGGAGACTCCGCCGCGATCATCTGGGGATTGAGAATGGCATCGGCATCGGGCAGCACCTCTGGCAGGGCATGGTGATCCGTGATGATCACCCGCACCCCCAGGGAGCGGGCCACCGCCACCGCTTCATGGGCGCGAATACCGTTATCCACCGTCACCAGAACCCCCACCCCTTGGGCCGCCGCCTCCTGAGCAATGCGGACATTGAGACCATAGCCCTCCTGCATGCGACTGGGAATGGCATAGGTGACCTGCCCCCCCAAGTGCCGCAGGGCCCGGATCAACAAAGCCGTACTGGTCATCCCATCCGCGTCGTAGTCACCGCAGATCAAAATTGGGGTCTGGGTCTGGATTGCCTCCCCCAAGATCGCCGCCGCCCATTCTAAATCCGCAAACGCCACCCCCGCCGAGGGAAGAGCATAGGGATCGGGATCCCGAAAGGCCCGGATCCCCTCAACCGTATCCAGTCCCCGGTTCAGCAGCACCTGCACCAACCAAGGCGGGAGCGCGGTTTGTGCCGCCAAAACCTGACAGCGCTGGGGATCCGCCGCTGCCACCGTCCACCGTTGGGCAGGGAGAACCATGAGTCTTATTTTTTGTCGGCAAGGCGGTACTTACGCATAAACTTCTCCACCCGGCCTTCCGTGTCAATCACCTTCCGCTGTCCCGTAAAGAAGGGATGATTCCCCGACCACACATCCACCTTCAACTCCGGCTCCGTAGAACCCACGGTCATCACCACTTCCCCATTGCAAATTACCTTGGCAGCAGGATACCACTTGGGGTGCAATCCTTCCTTCGGCATGGCTTTTCCCTCCCTCAATCTCAAAAAATCACAGTTCCCCAATTCCCAGCTTTCCCCAGGAGAGCCTAACGCTTCGAGTACTGGGGAGCTTTACGCGCCTTACGCAACCCATACTTGCGCCGCTCCTTAGCCCGGGGATCCCGCCGTAAATACCCCTCCACCTTCAACGGGGAACGGTGATTGGGATCCGCTTCACACAAGGCTCTGGCCACCCCCAGCCGAATCGCTTCCGCTTGTCCCTTCACCCCCCCCCCATGGGCCCGCACCACCACATCATAGCTGTGTTCCAGCCCCAACGTTTCCAGCGGAGACTTCACCAAAGCAACCAGCATCTCCTGGGCCTGGAGATAATCCAAACCAGGACGGTCATTGATCGTGACAGCCCCCGTCCCAGGCACAAGCCGCACCCGCGCCACCGCCGTCTTACGGCGACCTGTCCCCCAATAAATCGCTTTATCACTCATGCTCGTTCTCCCGGAATCGTATTCAGTGGATAAACCTGAGGCTGCTGCGCTTGATGGGGATGCTCCGGCCCCGCATACACCTTCAGCTTCGTAAACAACCGCCGCCCCAAACGCCCCTCCGGCAGCATCCCCTTGACGGCGTGCTCCACCACCCGCTCCGGCAACCGCTTGCGCAACTGCGCCAGAGTCTCCATTTTCATGCCCCCTGGCCGCCCAGAGTGACGGCGATAAACCTTTTGGGTTTCCTTTTTGCCCGTCACCACCACCTTCTCAGCGTTGATCACAATCACAAAATCCCCTGTATCCAGGTGGGGCGTAAAAATCGGCTTGGTCTTACCCCGGAGAAGACTGGCCACCACACTAGCCAATCTCCCCAAACGTTGATTACTGGCATCCACCACATACCAGCGCCGCTCTACAGACTCAACCCCAGGCAACGGGGACTTATTCATAAAACTCATGGCAGGCTCCATAAACTCAATAACGGGGGCAGATCAGCACCGCTAGAGGGACTACCCCGAATCGCCCCTCCCGTTTCGGCATCTCGAAAGGGATCCTCAGCATAGCCAATCCCCACCAGACACAGCCCCTGGGGCGGCACACTGTGGCGAAAGCGGGTTCCCAGTAATCCCCCCTGCCGCCAACGCTGGATAAACTCCGCCACACTCAGTTCCCCCCGCCCCACAAAAGCCAGCGTGCCCACCAACAAGCGCATCATCCGATAGAGAAATCCGCTCGCCTGCACCTCAATCGTGATCAGGGATCCCTGCTGCCGACAGTCCACCGCCTGCACCTGCACCCAAGAATGCTTGCGCGGGGATCCCGATAGCCGAAAAGCTTCCAGATTGTGCTCCCCCAGCAGAGAATGAAGCGCCTCAGCCATCGCCCCCACCTGCAACGGAAACCGACAGTGCCACACAAAGGGATCCCAAAACACATCCCGCTGCTCCTGGTTGAGAATGGCATAGCGGTAGCGCCGCCAGATCGCCGAAAACCGAGCATGCCACGTCGGGGGTACCTCCGCCGCCTGCCACACACTCACATCTGCCGGTAAACACTGATTCAAAACAAAGGGCCAGCGAGACGTGGGAATCGGACTGTCCGTTTCAAAATGGGCCACTTGCGCCGCCGCATGCACCCCCGTATCCGTACGACCCGCCCCGTGCAGCACCACCTCATGCCCAGCACGACTGGCAATGGCTGCTTCCAACACCCCCTGCACACTGCGGTGATGGGGCTGTCGCTGCCAACCAAAGAACCGGGATCCCAGGTACTGCAGTTTCAACGCCAACCGCTTCATGGCTGCTAGTCCACCAACTCAATCACAGCCATAGGAGCCCCATCCCCCCGCCGGGGCACCGTCCGCAAGACCCGCGTGTACCCACCCTGGCGTTGGGCATAGCGTTCTGGCACCTGCGCAAATAAATTCTTGACCAACTCCGGGTCATAAATGTAAGCCAAAGCCTGCCGCCGCGCACTCAAAGATCCCTCCTTGGCCAAGGTAATCATCTTGTCCGCCGTCGAACGCACCACCTTAGCCCGGGCCAGTGTCGTTGTGATCCGCCCCTCCCGCAAAAGGGCAGTGGTCAGCGCCCGCAACAAAGCCTTGCGCTGATCCGCAGGACGACTGAGTTGGGGAACACGGCAGCGATGACGCATAATAACCTACTAGGACATCAACTCTCTAGGCAGACTTTTTATTTTACCAGAATCAAAATAAGAACTCCCACAACTAGCGACTTTTTTCCTTGGGTAAAGTCAATCCCAAGCGCTCCTTCAGAGCCTGGACGACCTCATCGGCGGACTTCTGCCCAAAGTTTTTGATTTCGAGCAGGTCTTCTTCGCTGTACACCAATAGGTCGGCCACAGTGTTGATCTGGGCCCGCTTCAGACAGTTGTAAGCCCGCACCGAGAGTTGTAGCTCTTCGATGGGAATCTGGTTCTTTTGGCTGTCTTCTAGGGGCTTGTCCGCCACGGGGGTATCCCAGCGGATTTCTTGCAGCGGACTAAATAACCCCACCAAGATATTGGCTGCTTGACTCAGGGCCTCTTCCGGGGTGATGCTGCCGTTCGTCCAGATCTCCAAGGTGAGACGATCCCGATCCCCACCCACCGTGGCTGGCTCCGCCAGATAATTAACCCGCCGCACCGGCATAAACACAGCATCCATCTGCAAATAGTCAATGGAACTTTGGGGGTCATTGGGATCCACAGCCCGATAACCATACCCCCGCGACACCTGAAACTCCATCTCCAAAGTGGCATTCTCTGCTAAGTGGGCAATGTGATGGTTGGGATTGACGATCTCCACTTCGCTGGGCAGTTGCAACTTTGCCGCCGTCACCGCCCCGGGCCCATGGGCATAGAGACGACCAATCTGTACATCACTGGTGTAGGAGCGAACCACCAGCTCCTTCATGTTCAGGACAATCTCCATCACATCTTCCCGGACCCCAGGAATTGTGGAAAACTCATGGTTAACCCCAGCTATTCTTACCGCTGTTACCGCCGCCCCCTCTAGGTTCGCAAGCAACACCCGCCGTAGGGCATTTCCCACGGTTGTCCCTTGCCCCCGTTCCATGGGTTCCATGACAAATTTGCCGTAGAGGGATCCGTCAGCTTCCTGGCGTGATTCCACACATTCGGTTTTATACACAACCTGAATCTCCTGAAAGGCGTGAAAGGGGATAGTCACAGACGAAGCATAAACAACCAAACCCTAGACCCGGCGGCGTTTGGGAGGACGACAGCCGTTGTGAGGAATGGGGGTAATATCCCGAATCAGGGTAATTTCCAACCCCGAGGCTTGCAGGGAACGAATCGCCGTTTCCCGCCCTGATCCAGGCCCATTCACCATCACCTCAATTTGCCGCATCCCATTTTCAATCGCCTGCCGGGCTGCATTTTCTGCCGCTACCTGGGCAGCAAAGGGGGTGCCTTTCTTTGCACCTTTGAAGCCACTCGATCCCGACGAAGCCCAGGAAATCACATCGCCATTGGGATCGGTGATGGTGACGATGGTGTTGTTGAAGGTGGACTGAATATAGGCAACACCACTGGGGACATTGCGCTTGACTTTGCGTGTGCGTCGTTGCTGCCGAGCCATAATAGAGAACCTAGTAAGTCAAAAAGATCAGTCAAATCAAAAGCCTTATTTCTTGCTGGGCGCTTTTTTCTTCCCTGCCACGGTTTTGCGCCCACCGCGCCGGGTGCGGGCATTGGTGCGGGTGCGTTGTCCCCGCACGGGTAAACCGAGACGATGCCGCCGCCCACGGTAGCAGTTAATGTCCACCAAGCGTTTGATGTTCATGGCTTCTTGGCGGCGTAGGTCTCCCTCAACGGGAAAATCACTGTTTTCAATCGCTTCCCGCAACAGGGTCACCTGGGCATCGGTCAAATCGTAGGTACGGGTATCAGGGTTGATCCCGGTGCGCGCTAGGATGTCCTGGGAACGAGATAAGCCAATCCCGTAAATGTAGGTCAGGGCAATCTCGATTCGCTTCTGTCTGGGGATGTCAACCCCGGCAATTCGTGCCATGATGTCTGGTATCCTCTAGCCTTGGCGTTGTTTGTGCTTTAGGTTGGAGCAAATCACCATAACCCGCCCTTTGCGGCGAATCACACGGCATTTCTCGCAAATTTTACGCACAGAGGCGCGTACTTTCATGAAGCCGCCTAATGAAATCAGCAAATATCCATTGTAGGTTGAGTGGTGGCGCTTGTCAAAGGACTGGTGAAGGGGTCTCGTCAGTCGGGATCGGGAAGTAGGGTTGCTCTGAACGGTTTCAGGTTGGGGTTTCCGCCTGAAACCGTACCTGCCAGGGAGAGATCCCCTCGTTAAGATCAAAGAGATAGGGGTTCTGAGGTCAAGGCATGTTTTGGCATTGGACGTATGGGTTGGTATTACCGGGGATTGTGCTGATGCTCTGGGCCCAAAATCAGGTGCAGTCCACTTATCGGCGCTATGCTCAGATTCCCTCTAGCTTGGGACTGACCGGGGCGGATGTGGCCCGAGGGATTTTGCAGCGCATGGGTATTGGGGAGGTGCGCGTGGAAATGACTCCTGGGGAACTCTCGGATCACTATGACCCCCAAGCCAAGGTGATCCGTCTTTCTCCGGGTATTTATCAATCGACGTCTCTGGCGGCGGCGGCGGTGGCGGCCCATGAATGTGGACATGTGTTGCAAGATCACGAGGGTTATGCGCCGATGGTGTGGCGGGCGAGTTTGGTGCCGGTGGCGAGTTTGGGATCCCAAATCGGCCCGGGACTGGTGATCCTGGGGGTGATCCTGACCGGTTTGGGAACGGTTTCTAGCCTGTTTATCAATCTGGGCATTGGCTTGTTTGTGGCGGCTATTGCTTTTCACCTGATGACGTTGCCGGTGGAGTTTGATGCTTCTCGCCGGGCGTTGCGTTTGATTGACCGGCTGGGAATTTTGCAGGGAAGGGAACACCAAGGGGCAAAGGCGGTTTTGGATGCGGCGGCGTGGACTTATGTGGCGGGTACGCTTTACGCCCTTTTACAACTGGTGCAGTTGTTGATCATTGCCCGTGAGCGCTAGGGGATCCCGAGCCTGGGCTTTGCAGGTGCTGCATCAAGTTGATCAACGGGGATCTTTTGTCAATTTGGCTTTGCAGGGGGTGCTGCCCCAGATGCCCAGCCAGGAGCGGGCCCTGACCACGGAGTTAGTCTATGGGGTGATCCGGCACCAGCGCACTCTTGATGCTTTGATTGCTTATTATTCGGGGCGGGGGATCCACCAGCAACCGCCTCTGCTGCGGCGGATTTTGCACTTGGGCCTGTATCAACTGCGGTTTCTCACCCAAATTCCGGCGGCGGTGGCGGTGAATACCAGTGTGGAACTGGCTAAGGCCCATCATCTGGGTGGACTCAGCGGGGTGGTCAATGGGATTCTCCGCCGGGCGATTCGGGATCCCGAATTGCCTGTCCCTGGGGATCCGATTCAGGCTTTGGGGGTCTGCCATAGTTATCCCGATTGGCTGCTGCGGCTCTGGGCTGGGGAACTGCCTCTGGAGGAGGTGGAAGCTCTGTGTGTTTGGGGCAATCAGGTGCCCAGCCTGGATCTGCGGGTGAATCTGTGGCGTACCAGTCGGGAGGAGGTGCAAGCTTTATTGGAGCAAGCCGGGATCCCGACTGCTCCGCTGGCTAGTTCTGCCAGTGCCCTGCGTGTGCTAGGTCACCACGGGGATCCCGCGACCTGGCCAGGCTTTCGGGAAGGACTGTGGACGATTCAGGATGCCAGCGCCCAGCAGGTGGTGGCGTGCTTGGATCCCCAGCCGGGGGAGGTGGTGGTGGATTGTTGTGCTGCGCCAGGGGGCAAAACCGGGCATATCGCTGAAAAAATGCACAACCAAGGGATGGTCTATGCTTTGGATCAGCATGGGGGCCGTCTGAAACGGATTGTGGAGCAGGCGCAGCGGTTGCGCCTCGACATTATTCACCCTTACCAGGTCACATTGGGGGAGGGGGATTGGGATCCCTCTGGGGTGGGTCTACCGGCGTGGGGGACGGTGGATCGGGTCTTGCTGGATGTGCCCTGTTCGGGTCTGGGGACGCTGAACCGCCATGCCGATGCCCGCTGGCGACAGACTCCGGCTACAATTGCGCCTTTGCTGCCCTTGCAGGCAGCGCTCTTGGAACAAGCCCACCGCTGGTTAAAGCCGGAGGGGGTCTTGGTGTATGCCACCTGCACCCTGAATCGCCAGGAAAATCAAGACCAGATTGCGCGCTTTTGCCAAACCCATCCCGGATGGCAAGCGGATACCCAAACCCTCTGGCCCCACCGCCACCACCAGGATGGTTTTTTTATCGCCCGGCTGTGGCAGCAGCAGAAGTAGGAAGTCGAAGATTTATCCCTATTTCCAGTCACCCTTGAATCACCGTATCCCAGATCAAGATCTGCCAAGGCAGCAACCCAATGCCATAAAAAATCCCCTCTGAGAGGGGATCCCCAAGAACCTATCAATCAAGAAGCTAGAAAGGGTGTTACTCCATCACTGATTTGCCTGACCGAGGCTGACTTAGATTTCCAAAATTGAGAGTGATGAGATTTACTTGTTGGGCTGGGGGGTGAGACGGAGATAAGGCTTCACTTCTTGGTAGCCCTTGGGAAATTTTTCCTTGAGGACTTCCGGATCCTTGAGAGAAGGGACAATCACACAGTCATCCCCGTCTTTCCAGTTGGCAGGGGTAGCAACACTGTAGTTATCGGTGAGTTGTAGGGAATCAATCACCCGCAAAATCTCATCAAAATTCCGCCCCGTACTGGCTGGATATGTTAGAGTCAAACGCAGCTTTTTCTGGGGGTCAATAATAAACACCGAACGTACTGTCAGGGTATCGTTGGCATTGGGGTGAATCATGTCGTAAAGATCAGAAACCTTGCGATCGGGATCCGCCAAGATGGGATAGTTCAGCTTGGTTCCTTGGGTCTCTTCAATATCGCCGACCCAACCTCGATGAGACTCCACATCATCCACACTCAGGCCCAAAACTTTGACGTTGCGTTTGTCAAATTCTGGCTTGAGTTTGGCCACTGCCCCCAATTCGGTGGTGCACACTGGCGTGAAATCTTTGGGGTGAGAAAACAAAATCACCCAGCTATCCCCAGCCCATTCATAAAAGTTAATCTCACCCTCGGTAGAAGCTTGCGTAAAGTTGGGAACCGTATCCCCAAGGCGCAGTGCCATAGTCACTCTCCTGTGATGTCTGACCCTATTCTGGCACAAATCGCACAAAAACTACAGTAAGCCGATCGGATTTTAGAGGATCTTAACGATTGCTGCGACTGTGTTGGTCAATCCCAGAGAAGTCGGTTCTCTCGTCAATCCGCTATGCTGTTGATCCTGGGTATTCAAGTGGAAGTCCATGAGTTTTGTAGCAAGTTCAGGTTTTTCCCCCCATGTGCGACAGGTGATGCCAGCGCCTGGGCAGGTGTGGCGGGGGTGGGGGTGTGCCACACAGCTTCGGGATCCCTATCTTTGTTTGGGGAAGCGGGTGTTGGTGATTGGGGGATCCCGGACGGGGGGGCAGTTTTGCCGAGAGTTGCAGGCTCATTTGGGGACGCTGGGTGTGGAGACGGTGGTGACTGGCTATGGGGTGGACTGTGCGGAAGGGGAGCTAGAACGCTTGCGGGGATTGGCGCTGGGGTGTAGTGGTGTGCTTGGGGTGGGGGGCGGTAAGGCTTTGGATACAGCCAAATTGGTGGCGGAATATGCCCACCTGCCGGTGGTGACGGTGCCCACCTCGGCGGCCACCTGTGCGGGCTGGACAGCTTTGTCGAATGTTTATCGTCCTGATGGGGCTTTTGCCTATGATGTGCCCCTGAGTGGGGTTCCCCAGGCCCTGATGGTGGACTATGGCTGGATTGTGACGGCGCCGGTGCGGACCTTGCGGGCTGGCATTGGGGATGCTTTGGCCAAGTGGTATGAAGCCTCGGTGAGTAGTAGCACCAGTCAGGATGCTCTGGTCATCAGTGCGGTGCAGCAGGCCAGGGTGCTGCGGGATCTGTTGTTTCAAGGGAGTGCTCAGGCTCTGCGGGATCCCGGTAGTCCGGTCTGGGAGCAGGTGGTGGATGCCTGTGTGTGTGTGGCGGGGCTGATCGGGGGGCTGGGAGGATGCCGCTGTCGCACGGTGGCAGCCCATGCGGTGCACAATGGTCTGACTCATGTTTCGGGATCCCGGTTGAGTTTGCACGGGGAAAAGGTGGCGGTGGGGATTTTGGTACAACTCCGTCTGGAAGAGCTGGTGCAGGGCAGTCAGTTGGCGGCGGCGGCGCGGCGGGAATTGCTGCGGTTCTACCAGGAAATCGCTTTGCCCACCACGGTCTCGGAGTTATTTCAGCGCTCCCTGTCCCCAGAGGAACTGTGGCAGGCAGCCGAGGTGGCCTGTGCTCCCCAGTCTGATATTCACCATTTGCCCTTCTCGGTCACCCCAGAGCTGGTGGTCACCGCCATGGCAACCACCCGCGGGGACGGCTCCTGTTCTGGGGATTCTGGGGAAGGGATCCAGGTTATGGTTCAACGACCACACGGTTGAGTTCCCCGAAACGCACCGTAAACACCAGGGATCCCGGTGGCACTGTTTCCGGTTCACGGTTGGGGGCAGCAGCAAAGGGGGTGAGGAGTTGGGCTTCCCGGGCCAGGTCATCTTGGGGAATGGCACTGAGAATCTGTCCTTGGGGATCCACCGTCACCCGATAGACCAGTTCTGAGGTCACACTAGCCGGGGTTCGCCAGGCATCGAGGAGACGCTGGCGCAGTTGTTCACCGGGGGTTTCAGCAGCCGATTGGCGGGCAGCAGGCAGAGATTCGGATTGAGCAGGGGCATCGGTGAGGGGTTGTTTTCCGGCAGCAGGGGCAGCCGATTGCAAGGCTGGGGGGTCTTGGGGATCCCGAGCTGCAAACTGGGAGCGATTATTCCAAACACTCACCCCCACAGTCACACCGATGGCCCCGACAAAGAGGGCCGCAATTGCTGTGGGACTTTTCAGACCTTGGGGGCGAACGGGTTTTGGAGTCCAGTCCACAATCTCCGGGAAATCCTGCTGCACATCGGCTAGCACCTCGGTCAGGTCATAGAGTTCTGTCATGGTCAGATCCGCTTGTTTGATGCTGTCTCCCTCCCGAATGGTGAGGCGGTGGCTGAGAAAATCCAGGGGGCGAATCGCCACGGTGCTACTAAACATGCCTTGGGGTTCACCCCGCAGGTAAGCCTGGAGATAGCGATCCGTGACGGAGACCAAGTCCCGCGCTAGGTGCCCATCCCCCTGCAGGGAGGTTTTCGCTAGGGTCACCAGGGTCCGAAAGGGGTATTGCAAGGAAAACTCGGTTGCAGTGGCAGGAGCGAGTTGGCTTTCAAGAAGGAGGGTGCAGGTGGTGCTTTGGTACTGACGCTGAGGCATAGGGGTATCCAAGGGAAGATCAACAGAACCGTGAAAACCGTGCAAAAGAGCTTACCCTTCACTATGGGGGGTGACGGGGGTGGGGGTGTCGTTGGTTGCAGAAATTGGATCGGGGTTCGTCTCCTCCGGGGGGAGATTCTGGAGTTCTGGGAGTTCTGGACGTTGTAATAGGGATCCCCAGAGGCGGGACAAGCCGTGGCGACTGCTGTAAAAGTGCAGCTCAATCAACAGACGCAGGGCCTGTTCGGTAATGCTGTCTTGGGAGCGACTTTCGCCATCCACCATGCGGCTGCGGTAGTGAGCATGAAATTCTTCCAGGTAGTGGGCCACGGGTGGCTCTTGGTAGGGGGAGCGTTCTTCGCTAAAGGCAACTTCAAGGCGGCTGAGGGTCTGGCGCAACTGGGACTGATGTTCTCTGGCCAGGTGGTGAATGATCAACACAAGGGCCCGGGCTTCGTCAATATCCACTTTTTTGCGTCCGCCTGTACTGCGGCGCAGGGGACTGGCATTGCGAATCCGCCAGAGTCCCACCCGGTCGTAGATCAAAGACTCCAGATGGAGGGTTTTGGCAGTCCGTAACACCGCTTCGGAGCTTTCTCCCGCCAATGCTTCCAGCCCTAACAAGAGCAGATCTAAATAGGCAATGATGGTGCCAGAAGGGGAAGCCAAACCCGCAGGCATGGGCAAATGCTGAAGAACGGCAGCAGGGGAAGGAGAATCAGACATAACCGCACAAAACCGCACCAGAAAGATTTATGAACTCTTGTGACAAAAGAGTCTAACTTAGCTTATCAGGGATCCGCCTGTCTCTTGTCTGACACGCAGGGCTGGATATGATGACCATGATCCTCTAGCCCACGGCAGGCTGACAAAGGGCAATAGTTTTACTGCTATTTGGAAAGGTGGTGGGGACTGACTTCCCGGTGGGTTGACCAGGGGATTGGGCAGCAGCGGCGGGGACTCTCTGAATTGTGTGTGTGCATTTTCTGTTTTGGGGGATTGGTTGCAGGTGGCTGGGTGCGGGATCCCGGACTGGGGTGTTTTCAGGGAGCTGGTTTGTGCTCAAGCCTGTGTGGTTATTTCGAGTCCGTTTTGAAAGGGTTGACTCGCTTTCAAGTTGATTGCCTAAAGTTGCCTAAAATTGCTTAAATTTTTTAGGAATGTAAGATTTTTTATGATGTAGAAGGTTTGTTAGAAGGCTTGGAATGGGCGGGGGAATCTAGCTCCTCTTATCCTGATGGTCTATGATGGGCGGGGGGGTAGTATGATATGGTCTGCTTTGGGCAGCTTGGCTTTGCCTGGTTTTTTGAGTGATTCCCACACGCTTTAGGAGTAGGGGTAGCGGCTGTGAACGAGGATCCCATTCAAAGCTACCGATCTGAACGGCAGGCGAGCGACTTAAGTCTGGAGCGGATGAAGGAGCGGCTGCGGCGCACCAGCACTACCAGTTTTTGGTTGCAGGCGGTGATTGGGGTGGTGGCGGGGGTCTCATGGCTGTTGGCGCCGGTGCTGCGCTTAAGTACCAGCCAAGGCTTGCCGGTGGGCAGTAATGCCGGGTCAGCGATTGCTTTTTGGGTCACCTTGGGCATGATTGTTTCCCTGGGGGTGAATGTCTACTTCACTCGCCAAAATCTTTTGGGATCTCAGATCCAGGGCATTACCTCCCGCGAGGATTTGACGGTGCGACTGCGGTTGGTGGTGTTAATTAGTTTGGTGGGGGCGTTTTTGTCGGTGATCAGCTCTTCTGCCCAGGTAGGAGAACTGTTTAGCCGGGCGCTGCTCTACCAAAACTACAGTATCCGCCTAGTAATTTCAGAATTGTTGGTGGTGGTGATCAATTCCAGTGTGGCTTTGGCGCACCTGATCAGTTTGGCCTGTAGCCTCTGGATCAGCGGGATTTTGGATCGCCGCTAACTGGATTCAGGAAAGTTCTATAGTTTAGAGTTATTCCAAACCCGATTGAGACACGCCTGAGGACCCAAGCGCTCCCCGCCGCTGACGAAACCACCCTCTCTCAGAGTTAGGGATCGACGCAACAAACCGTTTCATCGCTCTATGACTATGACCGTTGCGCCGACCATGAATCTCTCCTGACCTGGGATCCCCATACAGGAAATAGTTAGGAGGCAGGATGGGCTACGACTACGACCTTGTGGTGATTGGCGGGGGATCCGCGGGCTTGGTGGTGACCAGTGCCGCAGCTCAGTTGGGAGCTAAAGTCCTCTTGCTCGAGAAACATCGGCTGGGGGGGGATTGTCTCTGGTATGGCTGTGTCCCCAGTAAGGCCTTGATCCATCAGTCGCGCCGGGTTTACGACTTTCGCCAGGCAGTGCAAGAAGGGTTGATCCACACCACTCCCTGGCAGGTTAACTATACCGCTGTTCACCACCATATCCGCCAGGTCCAAGGGCACATTGCCCTCCATGATGCCCCGGAACGGTTTCAGAGCCTGGGGGCGGAGGTGATCCTGGGCAGTGGCCAGTTTCGGGATCCCCAAACTTTTGTGATCAACGACCAGGCTATCCGGGCCCGGGCTTTTGTGATCGCGACGGGATCCCGACCCCAGATTCCCTCTATCCCTGGCTTAGAGGAGGTGGGATTTCTCACCAATGAGCAGGTTTTTGATCTCCCGGCCGCCCCCCCTAGGTTGGCGGTGATCGGGGCGGGGCCTATTGGCTGTGAACTGGGCCAAGCCCTGTCCCGATTGGGATCCCAGGTGACTTTGGTGGCCAGCCGCAAGCAGATCCTCCCCAAGGAAGACCCAGAAGCCGCGGCGGTGGTGGCAACTCAGATGCAGCAAGAGGGGATCCAGATTCTTTGGCAGAGTCGAGTCTCGGCGGTACGCCCCCAAGGCAGTGCCAAGGGGATCCAGGTGGGACAAGACTGGATCGAAGTGGATGAGATTGTGGTGGCCACAGGACGCACCCCCAATGTGGAGGGACTGGGACTGGAAGCGGCTCAGGTTGCCTATACCCAAGGGGGAATCACGGTCAATGGCAAACTGCAAACCACCAACCCCAGGATCTTTGCCTGCGGGGATGTGATCGGTGGGCCTTTGTTTACCCATGTGGCGGGCTACGAAGCGGCCGTGGCTCTGGTCAATGCCCTTTTCCTACCCCTGAGCAAGGTCAGTTACCGCGTCATTCCCTGGGTCACCTTCACCGATCCAGAAGTAGCACGGGTGGGGCTGACGGAGGCAGAAGCAATCCAGCAGTACGGCCCCTCCCAGGTGATGGTGCTCAAACAAGACTATGCCGGGGTGGATCGGGCCCAGACTGAGGGATCCCCAGTCGGCTTTGCCAAGATTCTCTGTCGTCCCAAGGGGCAGATCCTGGGAGCCACCCTGGTGGGATCCCATGCCGGCGAACTCCTGGGAGAAATTGTTCTGGCTATGAACCAGAAACTGCCCGTCAGTGCTCTCACCGGGATCCATGCCTACCCCACCCTCGCCGAAGTGGTAGCTAAAGCCGGGTTGCAATGGAAAAAACAACACTTTGCCCGCAACCCCTGGCAAAAAGCTCTGTTAACTGGGCTTTTTCGCTGGTGGCGTGGAACTTAGCTTTCCCGAAACCCGCCTGAATTTGATAAGCTAACAAAGCATCCGTTCAGGGAGTGGCATTTTGGCAGGGCAAGGTTTTGGCGTGGATTTGAGTCAATTTTTGGCCTTTGGGGATCCCCAAGTTTTTGGTTGGATCCAGAAAGAACTCCAACGCCAGCAGGATCACCTGGAAATGATCGCCAGTGAGAATTTTGCCTCATTGGCGGTGATGGCGGCCCAGGGCACAGTTTTGACCAACAAATATGCCGAAGGACTGCCCCACAAGCGCTATTACGGCGGCTGCGAGTTTGTGGATGAAATCGAAGAGATTGCCATTGGCCGGGCCAAACGTCTGTTTGGGGCAGCCCATGCCAATGTCCAGCCCCACTCTGGTGCTAACGCCAACCTAGCGGTCTTTCTGGCGCTGCTCCAACCCGGTGACACTTTCTTAGGCATGGACTTATCCCATGGCGGTCATCTCACCCATGGCTCCCCCGTCAACCTCTCCGGGCTGTGGTTCAACAAAATTCATTACCAAGTGGAGCGGGACAGCGAACGCATTGATTTCAACCAAGTCCGGGATCTAGCCCACACCCACAAGCCCAAACTGATCATCTGTGGCTACTCCGCCTACCCCCGCACCATCCCCTTTGAGCGCTTCCGCGAGATCGCCGATGAAGTGGGGGCCTACCTCATGGCCGACATCGCCCACATCGCTGGACTCGTGGCCGCCGGACTCCATCCCAACCCCGTTCCCCTCTGCGATGTGGTCACCACCACCACCCACAAAACCCTGCGCGGCCCCCGCGGCGGATTGATTCTGACACGGGATCCCGAATTGGGCAAAAAATTCGATAAAGCTGTGTTTCCGGGATCCCAAGGCGGGCCCCTAGAGCATGTGATTGCCGCCAAAGCCGTCGCCTTCGGGGAAGCCCTGCAACCCAGTTTCCGCGAGTACGCCGCCAACGTCATTGCCAATGCCCAAGCCCTTGGAGAACAACTCAGGCAACGGGGGATCCGTCTGGTCACCGGTGGCACCGACAACCACCTTTTGCTCCTTGACCTCCGTTCCGTCACTGCGGTGTTAACCGCCCAGGGCTACGGGGATCCCGTCATGACCGGCAAACGCGCCGACCTCGTGATGGAGAGCATCCACGTCACCGCCAACAAAAACACCATCCCCTACGACCCCCAAAAACCCATGGTCACCAGTGGTCTGCGCTTGGGATCCCCGGCCCTGACAACCCGCGGCATGGGCACTGCCGAATTTCGTCACATTGCCGATATTATTGCCAACGCCCTCTATGCCCCGGAGGATGAAACAGTTCTGGCCCAGTGTCGTCAAGAAGTGGCTACCTTGTGCCAGCGTTTTCCCCTCTACCCTGCCCTGATTCCCAAGCAACCTGCCTTGGTCTAGTCATGGTTTATCTGGTTGCCTTTTTGAGCGCTTCCTATGTCGTGCTGTGGTTGACCCCAGTCGTTCGTGAAGTCGGGATCCGTACCGGCACAGTTGACTTACCTAGCGAACGCAAAATTCATACCCAACCCATGGTGCGCTTGGGGGGAGTCGCTATTTTTGTCGCCAGCCTGACATCCTGGCTGATTCTCTGGGGGGCAGGGGAATTTTCTGGGTTGGATCCCGCCCAAGAATACGAAATTTGGGGGGTCACCATTGGCGGACTTTTGTTTTTTCTGATTGGTTTGGCGGATGATCTCTTTCAACTCTCGGCAATGGTGCGGCTGCTCCTCCAGGGAATCGTGGCTGGGGCAGCTTGGTGGGTGGGGGTACGCATTGACTTTGTCACCTTACCGGGTCTAGGGATCCTGCCTTTTCCCTGGTGGCTGAGTCTGATCATCACCCTGCTGTGGCTAGTGGGCATGGTCAATGCCCTCAACTGGATGGACGGTTTAGATGGTTTGGCCGCCGGGGTAGCAGGCATTGCCGCCGTGGTGTTATTGGTGATCAGCCTGTTGATGCAACGCCCGGCTGCTGCCATTATTGCCGCCACCATTGCCGGTGGGTGCTTGGGTTTTCTGCGCTATAACTTCAATCCCGCCAAGATTTTTATGGGGGATGGCGGTGCTTATTTTTTGGGGTTCACCCTAGCGGCAACAGGGGTGATTGGCGTAGCCAAAGTGGCAACAACGTTAGCCGTATTGTTACCCTTTTGCATCTTGGCTGTGCCAATTGTGGATATGTCCACCGTCATTCTCAACCGTCTCCGCCGGGGTGCTTCTCCCTTTGCCGCCGATAAAGAACATCTCCACCACCGCCTGATCCGGGCAGGACTGCCCCATCGCTTGTCCGTGTTGTTTGTCTATGCCCTGACCTTATGGGTAGGTAGCTTAGCCCTCACCTTAGCAGGCCTCCCGGCCGGCGGAACCTTTCTCGCCATTGCCACCGGGATCATGGGTTTTGCCACCTGGGAGGTAGACAGGCGCATCCACTGGTTCAAGAAACCCCACCACCCTGACTAAGGGATCCCGATTCCCCAGGAGAACAACCCTGTACCCTTTGGGCTCTGCCCTCACCTTCAATATGCCAAATAGTGGCTCAGGATCATCCACTTTGGGAGAGGGAGGAGGGTAACCAAGCTCAGGATTAACTCGCAATGATCCTAAACCTTCTCTGCCCGCACCAGACAAGGGGTTCCAGCCTAAAGAGAGTGCAAGAAAACAGTGTTCAGGCAGGAATCAAAATAGCCCAATACCTACACCCAGAAACTCCAAGAGATCCCCTCTGGGCTGCTCAACAGGAAATGCTCGCAGGGGATTACCCCGCCAAATAACGCTCCAAGGTTTCTGCAATAGTGGACTTAGGCACAGCCCCGACCATGGAATCAACCTTAGTCCCCCCCTTGAAAATCATCAGCGTCGGAATGCTGCGGATGCCATACTGACTAGCAATTTGGGGGTTTTCGTCTGTATTCACCTTCACTACCTTCACCTTGCCCTCGTACTGTTCAGCAATTTCCTGAACCACCGGGGCTACCATACGGCATGGACCGCACCAAGGCGCCCAAAAATCTACCAAAACAGGAAGCGGACTTTCTAGGACTTCTTGGGTAAAGTTCTGCTCTTTGATTTCGATAGCTCCAGACATAAGCCGGAGGACTCCTTACTGACTAATTTTTATCCTAGCATTTTTACCAGAATAAAAACGAGAAACAGACCCAAACAAATTAAAGATCCTCGAAAGTGTCAAACCCTTAGGTGCCCGATCCCCAAAGATTCATAATGTGTTATCTTAAGAAAGCTGGAATTTGGGTCGATGCCCGAGTGGTTAATGGGGGCGGACTGTAAATCCGCTGGCTTACGCCTACGCTAGTTCGAATCTAGCTCGGCCCATGACTCCAGCAGTCAAGGTTGCCCTTGTGGCTCAGTGGTAGAGCACCCCCTTGGTAAGGGGGAGGTCACGAGTTCGATCCTCGTCAAGGGCTTGGGGATGAGCCGACTGTGCAGCCTGAGGTATCCCATGGCTTGGGTTAACTAATGAGGGGTACGGGGAGCTATAAGTCCCGCGCTGTATGC
>Ga0272446_1002780_pt1 | contig 23191 bp, 17 predicted proteins | sample YNPCB0061_FD_194587 | JGI IMG/M metagenome (GOLD analysis project Ga0272446, IMG submission 194587) | Hot spring microbial mat communities from Yellowstone National Park, WY, United States - YNP-CB-006-1 | ecosystem: Environmental > Aquatic > Thermal springs > Hot (42-90C) > Sediment | place... | reverse complement strand
GTGGTGAGCGGGCCGGCGTTCTGCGGGTGGGTGGCGGCGGCAGGCCCCGCGGCGGGCAGGTAAACGCGCCGTACGTTCCGCAATACTGCGCTGGCCGGCTCTGGCCGGCCAGCGCGCCAGAGGGGAGATCGACCTTGTCCAGACCGATCCGATGGGGCATCCTTGGCCCCGGCCGCATCGCCGCGGCGTTTGCCGCCGGGCTGCAGGCGCTGCCGGACGCCGACCTTGCGGCGGTGGGTTCTCGATCGCGAGAGCGCGCGGATGCGTTCGCAGATCGGTTCGGCATCCCCGTGCGCCACGGCAGCTACGAGGACCTGGCGGCCGATCCCGGTGTGGATATCGTCTACGTGGCCACGCCCCATCCGGGGCATGCCCCCGCGATGCGCCTCTGCCTGGCGCACGGCAAGGCGGTCCTGTCCGAGAAGCCCTTTACGGTGAACGCAGCGGAGGCGCGCGAGGTCGTCGGCATGGCGCGCAGCCGGCGCCTGCTGCTGATGGAGGGCATGTGGACGCGCTACTGGCCGCTGATGCGACGTCTGCGGTCCATGGTCGCCGATGGCGCCATCGGCGAGCCTCTGCTCGTGCAGGCCGACTTCGGGTTCCGCGCGACGTTCGATCCTGAGAGCCGCCTGTTCTCGCCATCGCTCGGCGGCGGAGCGCTGCTCGACGTTGGCGTCTACTGCGTGTCGCTCGCCTCGATGCTTTTCGGCAAGCCGCGCGGGGTGGTCGGCGAGGCGGTGCTCGGCCAGACGGGCGTTGACGAACATGACGTCATCGCGCTGTCGTACGACGGCGGCGCGATGGCCCTGCTCGGCACGAGCGTCCGGGTCAGCACCGCGCAGGAAGCGATCGTTACGGGGACGGAGGGACGCATCCGGGTCCACGCGCCCTGGTGGCAGCCCTCTGTCCTGACGTTGTCGGCCGGAGGCGCCGAGGAGACGATCGAGTTGCCTCGCGAGGGCAACGGGTTCAACTACGAGGCCGCGGAGGCGATGGCATGCCTGCGCGACGGCCGTACCGAAACCGACGGACTGCCGCTGGACGAGACGGTCCACGTCATGGAGACGATGGACCGTCTTCGCGAGCAGTGGGGCGTGCGCTATCCGATGGAATCGGCGGCCGTGTGAAGATGCGCGACCGCTACCGCTCGCGCGCCCGGACCCGGATGGTCTTCTCCTCAACGTCCGGGCCGATACCGATCGCCTGGCGATAGCCGGTCCCTTGCTTCGCTGGATCGATCGCGTTGCCTTCGATCACCACGTTGCGGCTGCTGCGCACGTGGATGGCCTGCCGGCCGATCTCGCTGGTGGGCATGTCGCACGCGCGCTCGATGATGTTGTCGTCGATCCGCACGTCGGAGCTGCTCGCGACGAGGACCGCGGCGTTGTCCGTCTGGACGATGCGGTTCCCGGTGATCCGTATGCCCTGATGGACGCCCGGCGTTCGGCTGTAGACAAACCCGCGAAGCAGCCCGCAAAGCTGGATCGCCCCGTCAACCATGGCCGCCCCGTAGTTGCATCCCTCGATGCGGTTGTTGCGGATCGTCACGTTGCGGGCGGTGATCGACTCGAAGAAGTGCGCGCTCTCGGCGATCACGAGAACGGCTGAGGAGGTGCATCCCTCGAACCGGCACCGCTCGATCACGGCGTCCCGGGTCTGGACCAGTACACCCCGAGCGCGGTTGTGGCGCACGACGCAGTCCGCCATTCGCAGCTTCGGCACGCGCGACGCATTCCCAAGGAGGTCGCCGACCTGCAGGCCCGCTGGGAGCGGCTCGGCAAAGCGTAGCCTGTGGATGGCGTGCTCTGGCTCCAACGAGCAAGCCTCGACCCGGGCGGTCGCATAGGGCAGCAGCGTGTCTTGCCGCGCGATTTCCATCATGTCGCCCGGGTCCGGCGGGTTCTGGAACTTCAGGTTGTGCTGCGCCAGGACGGTCCGATCGTCCACGCGCTCCCGCACGGTCAGGTAGAGACCGGACTTCACGTTGGCAGCGTCGTCCCCCATGCCCTCGAACTCGCACCGCGTGAGGCGCACCGTCCCCTTGCAGCCGGAGAAGTGGGTCGCATCTGCCGTCGCCGACATGATGCGCCGGCCTCCCGGCCTCGGGACCACCCGAAAGCGATCGAGTGTGATGTCTTCGGTAACGTCTGCCACCAGACCCATACCGGGCGTGGTGTGGACCGTGACGTTCTCGACCCGCACGTCCTTGCATCGCGCGAAGAGGAAGGCATTGTAGCTGTACACCTGGTGCCGGAGTACCACCAGCACGCCGGGCTGCAGCCGGATGGGTCGCTTCAGCCGAAGCCGGAGTGTCTGCGGCGCCGTCAGCTCGACCGAAGCCACCGCATCGTACACGTCCAGGCCGTGCCGGCGCGGCCTCCGCGTTGCCGGGTCGTAATCCATGAAGGCCCCGACCGTCTCCGCGCCGGTGACGGGAAACTCGTCCCACACGCGCACGTCGAAAGAGCGCTCGGCCGATCGAACGACCTCGCCGACCGAGAACGGAGGGCGCTTCCAGTCGACGGTCAGGTCGCGCACGCCGACCTGCGCGCAACGCTCGAAGACGAAGGTGTTGACGAGCCCTGTGAGAGAGAGCTCAGCCCCGTGGCCCTCGATGGTCAGGCCCTGTCGATCGCGGAAGGCGATGGCGGTTCGAGGCGACCCGGGGTTCGCTCCCTCCGCGAGATCGTAGCGGCCCGGCCGGAGTACCAGGCGGATGGGCCGGTCCGCCGGCGCGCTCGCGATCGCCCGGGCGATGGCGACGGTGTCATCGCGGCCGTCATCGGGCAGCGCCCCGAACCGGGCCGCGTCGATAACAGATTCGGATGCGTTGCGCTGTGGCATGGCGCGGCTCCCCCAGCACGCGAGAAGGACACCCGCAGCCGCGACCGCAGCATGCGGCAAGCGTCGTCTCATGGTCGACCAACCTTGGCTATGCGGTCTCGAACGGCCTCGACGAACGCAGAGTGGACGCGCCGATCGGCGGACAGCTCCGGATGGAACGCCGTCCCGAGAAGGTGGCCCTGGCGGACGGCGACGATGCGGTCGCGGAATCGCGCCAGCACCTGCACATCGGGACCTGTCCGCGTCACGTAGGGGGCACGGATGAAGACGCCGCGCACAGGCTCTTCGCCGATCGCCGGCATGGCGATGTCGGCTTCGAAGCTGTCGACCTGGCGGCCGAACGCGTTCCGCGCCACCGCGACATCCATGACGCCGATCCGAAGCTGATCGCTGCCCTCGATCTCGCGCGCGAGGAGAATCAGGCCGGCACAGGTGCCATAGATCGGCAGACCTGCGCTCGCGAGGTCGCGCAGGGGCGCCAGCAGGCCCATCCGGTCCAGCAGCTTCCCGATCGTCGTGCTCTCGCCGCCAGGGATAACCAGTCCGTCTACGGCTGTCAGCTCGTCCAGCGAGCGGACGAGCGGCGCCTCGACGCCCGGCAGACTGTGCAGTGCGCACCGGTGCGGCTCTACGTCGCCTTGCAGGGCGAGCACGCCGATCCGGACACGGGGTGCTCGGCTGTCGCGCGGGCCAGCTGTCATCGGCGGCGGCGCACCTGCACGTGAACGAACACGCCCTTCTTGTTGGCCACCACCACGTCCGGCAGCCCGTCCTTGTTCACGTCGGCGATGGTGAGCTGCGTTCCCACGCCCGAGTCGTTGTCGATCTCGTGGCGTGTCCACGTTGGGCCCTGTGGGCCGCGCTTGAGCTCGTACCAGTACAGAACGGCGGGCGCGTCGGGCTGGACATCGCCTGTGGGTCCATGGGCCCAGAAGCGCTTTCCGGTCACGAAGTCCATGAGCCCGTCGCCATTGATGTCCACGAGCTCGATGGCGTGGGACTGCGACCATGTGTCGTCGATCGTGTGCTGCACCCATTCGGCGCCGTTCGGGCCGCGCCGCTGCTCGTGCCACCAGATGCCGATCTGGTGGGCCGAGGAGCTGATGACGTCGGCGAGACCGTCGCCGTTGACGTCGTAGACGTGCATCTGGGCGGCGTCGGGGCCGAGCTTCGCGGGCCGGAACGGCCACGGGCCAGTGAGGGGATCTGAGGGGGCCTCGTACCACCCGTCCTTCGTGACGACATCCGGCCGTCCGTCACCGTTGACGTCGCCAATGCCCAGCCCGTGCGAGAACTGCTGGGTGCCTGGCTGGTTCGGCTCCCCGATCACGTGCGAGCGGAACGGCGCCGTCGGCTCCGAGTCCGGCTCCAGCCATCGCATGGTGTGGCGCTCGTCCGGCGCGACCAGGACGGGCGGGCGTCCCCGGAAGAGGCGCCGAAACTCGGGGCTCTCGTTGCCGGCACATGCTGCGATGACGTGCTCTTTCCAGTGCGAGGTCCCGCCGCGCGGGTTCTCGCGCCACACGACGGGGCCGCCCGGCATGCCGACCATGATCTGGTCGGGCCACCCATCGCGGTTCACGTCGGCCGCCCACACGAAGAAGCAGTTGCTGTAGCCCGTCGCTCCGTCGAACTTCTGGACCGGCGCGATCTCGCGTGGGGTCCAGTCCGGCGCGCTGTACCAGAGGTTCCCAGCCATCACATCCGGCCGGCCATCGCGATTCACGTCGGCGACGGCGCACCCCTCCGCAACGAACCGTGTGTCCAGAACCGCCTTGCGAAAGGTGATCTCCGTCGAGCGCTTCTGGGCAGTGAACGGTGCAGCGAGAGCCCCGATCAGCGCGGCGGCAAGGCTCAGCGGTGCTGCGGAGCAGAGATGTTTCATCGGTGGGCTACTCCGAGGGCTTCTCGGGCTCGGCGACCACGACCCACTCGCCGTTCCCGACGTACTCGATGATGGCGCCGCACCGATCGCACTTCGCGCGCGACAGCGGCCCCTGTCCGATGGGAGGCGCCTTCGGTTCCCCCGTGAAGCGGCATCGCGGGCGAAGGGGCTTGCCGCAGGCCGGGCACCGCCCGAAGATCGGCGGCATGTCTACGCCAGAGTCAGCGACCTCCGGTGCCTTCTCGGTGATGGTCATGGCTACCTCCAGGTCTGCGTGGAGCTGCGTCCTCGGCAGTAGTGTAGCACCGTCAGAGAGCTTGAGGGGAGGCGTCATCCTGCTGCGCCGGCCTCGACCACCGTGTTCGTCAACGTGCCGATGCGCTGTATGGTAACGCTCACTTCGTCGCCCGGCTTCAGGAAAACCTGCGGGCTCCGGAACACACCGACGCCCCCGGGCGTTCCCGTCGTAATGATGTCGCCAGGCCGGAGCGTCACGACGGCCGAAATGTAGGCGACCAGAAACCGCACGCCGAAGACGAGGTTGCGCGTGTTGGAGCGCTGCATCTCGTTGCCGTTCAGGGTCAGCGAGATGTCCAGGCTCTGAGGGTCGCCGACCTCTTCCGGCGTGACGAGCCAGGGGCCCGTCGGCGCGAACGTGTCGAACGTCTTGCCGCGGACCCATTGCTTGTCGGCGAACTGGATGTCGCGCGCCGACACGTCGTTCAGGCACATGTACCCTGCGATGTGCTCATCGGCGCGCTGCTCGGGTATGTGGCGGCCGCGCCTCCCGATGACAAAGGCGAGCTCCGCCTCGTAGTCCACCTGCCGGCTGATGGAGGGCAGCTCGATGTGGGCGCCCGGCCCGATGATCGCGGAGGGGTATTTGGCGAAGAGGATGGCGCGCTCGGGAATGGGCTGGTTCTGTTCCTCGCAGTGGTCCCGGTAGTTCTGGCCCACGCAGACGATCTTCTCCGGGTCGCCGACAGGCGCGAGCAGGTGGGCATCGCTCAGGCGGATCGCAGCCGCCTCCGACTCCAGAGCGCGTCGCGCCACCGCGAGCGCCGGTTCGCCGATCTCCAGGAAGGCGCGCATCGAGCCCTGCACCGCTGCCCGCGTGAGCACCGGGTCGGCCGCCGGCGTCGCCGGCAGCGATCGCGTAAGGTCGACGATCTCCTCGCCGCGCACGGCTCCGATCGCCGTCTTGCCGTCTCGCTCGAACCGTACGAGCTTCATCGTGTTGCTCCTTCGATGGGGGCCGAGAGCGCGCTCGCCGACCGGTGTGAGCCCGCCCGTCGCCAGGCGTTGCGCGGAGGGCTGCCGGCGACCCCGGTGGAATGGCCGCCAGCCGATTGCACGCCCGCGCGGGAGACTCCTGCCTGCGCCCTAGACGTGGAGGACGAGGCCGTCAAACCCGACCTCGATGCCATGCGGGTTGAGCGCGCGCTCGAGGTCTGCGTGCAGCAGTCCGGCCATGTGAGAGTGGTGCGTGGTGACGACCCGCGCATCCAGGGCAAGCGCACCGCTGTCGATCATGCGCTGCCGCATCGCGACCACCTGCGAAATGGAGAGGTGCCGCTCGTACCCGCCCTCGCCGAACCCCTTCGTGCACTCGACGACGAGGCCATTCAGACCGCGACCCGCCAGTTGCTCCCACGTGTCGTCCGCGTACCAGCCGGTGTCGGTTGCGTAGAGCACGCCTCGCTGTCCGTCGTGCACGATGTAGTTGAAACAGACCTCGTTCTCCATGTGAAAAGCGGGCACGGGCGTGACGGTCCAGCGGTCGAGGCGCACCGGGACCCACGGCTCCAGCGTGTCCGTCGCGAGGGGAATGGCGTCGATGTCGAGCGCCTCGCGGGCGCGCCGAACGATGTGCTCGGGCGCGAGGATTCGGATCGGCGGCGGCGTCTCGGCGGTGAACATCCAGGACATGTACTGCAGCTCGAGAGGAGCGAAGTGGTCATCGTGGCTGTGCGTGAAGAGCAGGTACCGCACCCGCGTCATGTCGAGGCCCTGAACCAGAACGTGGTGCAAGGTGTCCGGCGGCAGGTCGATCTTGATCGCGTCGTCGATGAGCGCCGTACAGCGGCTGCGCAGGTCCTTGCCACCCCGCCGCCGGGCCTCCTGGCAGGTGGCACAGCGGCAGAAGAGACCGGGGACGCCCTCGGCGCCGCCGGTTCCGAGCAGCTTCACGTGCATGGGTGGGCGTCCTCGCAAGGCGCCGCAGGGCGCGGCGTGACGATGTGCTCCGGAGCCGGCGTGACCGAGCGGGCGCCGCCCGAAGGGTTCCGGACATCGGGAGTATAGCACCTGAGGACGCGGCCGATGGGACGCCCGCGGCGTTGTGCGCTGTGAAGCCTGTCACTGTGGCCGGGGCAGTTGCGGCCACGGGGAGCCGAGGGGGACGGCTCCCCGTGGCGAAGGGCGACGATGCCGGCACCGTCGCGGGCACCGCCGCGCCGCCCGGAGGGGTCAGGTTGCGCGGCGGCGCCGGGCGACGACCAGTACGAAGCCGATCCCACCCGCGAAGGCGAAGGCGACCACGGTCGGCTCGGGTACCGGGCTTTCGGCGGCCACGATGTTGATCCAACTCGGCAGTCCGCCGCCCCCGCCGTAGTTCGTGGTCAGCCGGAACCCCTGCATGGGGTCCTGCCAGATGCTGCTGCTGGACTCCATTCCGTCATCGGGGTCGATGAACCAGATGGTGGCGTTCTCCATCTGCTGGATGATGCCGTCGCCGTCATCCATCCAGTCGAAGCCGGTCAGCGTGAGCCAGTGCCCGCCACCGCCCCCGAAGATGAGACCGATCTCCACATCCTGGCATCGTCTGAGCTCCTCGTAGAGGAAGCCCCATGTGGGGACCATCTCGTTCATCCAGGCAGGCCGGCGCTTTGGGTTCTGACCGACGGCGGTGCTCCAGTCCACCTCTGTCGCCTGTCCGTGAAGGATGGTCGTGCGGGGGGCGTAGGTGCTGATGTAGCGCTGTTTGCCCCAGGCGAAGTTGGGGTCGAGCGTGCCGCAGGAGTTGGTGTACATGTATTGGGTCCCCAGAACCCACGCGGAGTATGCCCAGTCGTCATACTCCGTTGCGCCCTGCGGGTTCTTGAGGATGAGCTTGCTATCGTAGACGTGCGGGTACTGGTTCTGCAGGTAGACGAAGGAGTTGATCACGGACACCGGCCCGCAGGCTACGGCGCCGAAGCCCGGTACGTCGCCCTGCTTGAGCGTTCCGTACTTCTCCACCGGCTTGCGAATGGAGTAGTGGTGGGAGTTGCTCTGCGCGAGCAGGGGAGCGCTGAACGACACGAACGCCGCGAGGAGCGGCGCGCAACGGATCGAGCGGGCCAACGGGGAGACCCGTCCCTTCCACAGCGTCATGGCGACCTCCCGTGGCCGCCGCCATCGTGGGCGGGCGGCCGGCTGAGGCAGCGCGGCCCCTATCTGCGAGAAGCCGGCCAACAGGAGCCGGGCTAGCTCATGTGTAGCGACGCTGCAAGATTCGTGCCATGGTGGACTGTTTTGCCATCATTGGCGAAATACTTCTGCGGCAGAGGGCCGCCGCTAGAGGTAGTCGCCATCGGGCTCGTAGAGGCGGCCGCACCGGGGGCACCTGTCCGCGGAGCCCGGCCCGATCAGCCGGCATCGCGGGCAGCGGTGCAGTCGAACGGGGAAGCGTCCGCACTGATGGCAGACGCGCGTGTCCGCGTACACCAGAGCACCGCAGTGCTCGCAGGCGCGAGCGTCGTCAGGTTCGCGTTCCGTCCGCTCCATGCTCACCACTCCGACCGGATGGCGCCACCCGGACGCGAACCACCACGCCGCGCGGCGCGTTGGCGAACCGAACGAGCGCGGTCTGCGAGCCAGGGTCCCACGATACGTCGGCGAGGGGCAGAGGCACGCCTCCGACCGTGACCTGAGCCGGAGGCGCCGGAAGGCGCACGCGGATGGCGGCGGTCGTGCCTTCCGGACCGGCGGCGTGAAAACGGATGCCGTCGGGCAGCGTGCGCTCGGCGGTCACTTTGGCAGCGGAAGCGAGAACCCGCGTGCGCTTGCCGCGCACTGCATCGAGATCGAGGAGAAGGATCCGCGCGCCGGGCGACACGTCCACCGTCGTGAGCACGCGCAACCGCGCGTCGAAGAGATCCACGAACCGGCCGCTCAGGCGCGCCGGTGGCCCATCTGGGGTCTCGTCGAGACCGGCTGCCACCACGTACGGGCCGCGCCGAAGGAGGAGATGACGCGCCGTTCGCCAGGGCGTGCGGTTGGCCTCGCAAGCCTGCCGGCACAGGGCGAGCACGCGATCCGAGCCATCGGTGGCGCGGCTGAGGGCAGCCGGGCTCTCTGAGGCGTAGAGCACCGCGCCACGCCCCACGCGGTGCAAGCCCGGCGACGCTGCGGCGGGCAGGCCGAGGCGCTCGAACAGGTGGTGGCGGGGAGTGTCGTACCGATGGGGTGGGAGGTTCCACCACTCGCGGACGGTCAGGTAGGGGTCCGTGTCGTCATCGATCACCACCAGTACGCCGCCTCCTCGGACCCAGTCGGCGAGACGGTCATGCAGGTCCGCCGATGGCGGCTTCATCCCCTCGTAGGTGAGCAGAAGCACTCGGTAGGGCTTCAGATACTCGCGCAGGCTGGCGTTCTCGAGCTGGACCGGGTGGACCGGCACGCCGCTCTTCACGAGCGGCAGGGACAGACCGTAGAACGAGCCGAGGTGTGGGTCGCCCGATGCGGGCTCGCCGCGCTGAAACATCATCGTGTCCGAGACCAGCACGCCGATCCCCTGCGTGCCGCAGTCCCACGAGACGCGCGACTGCCGCATGTCGTTCAAAGCGTTGAAGACCGTGAGCAGCTCGGTGGCGTAGTCCTCCGAAATGCCGACACGCTCCACCGCCTCTCCGGGGCGCCGCTCCTTGATGTCCTTGACCGGGTACTTGAACAGAAACGGTCGCTCCGGCCACGGCGTGACCTCGTACCGGAAGACGTCCGGCCAGAGGAGAGACGCGACGAGGGTGCACTCCCAGTTCCGCTTGTAGTCGGTCCAGCTGTGGTCCGGGTTGTCCTCCACCGGGTCGTTCAGGTAGTACATGCGCCGGCCGGTGCTTCGCACGAGGTTGTGCAGCGAGCCGTACTCCAGAAACGCGGTCTCGAACGTGCGCTCCTTGAGCACGCCCCGATAGCGGTTCGGCGTCCGCGCCGTGCCGGTCCACACCTGCCCGACGTAGCCATCGCACCCGCGAAGCTGCACAAGGCTCTGTTCCGGGCTGACGATGCGCCAGTGCGCGTAGTTCAGCATGCTGTGGGTGGGCACGTAGCACCGGACCTGCCGGCCAATCTGGCGCCCGTAGTCGATGACGAAGTCGAACACCTGCTGCAGCGCGCGGCGGTAGAGGAAATACTTCAGCTTGCTGGCGCGGTACTGGGCGTCCGGGGACGTATGCGGCGGGACCCAGTCCTCCCCGTAGAACGCGCGCCACTCCCGCTGGAAGCTGCCGCTGTAGCCGGCACGGACCCAGAACTCCGGCTCTTCCAGGTGGACGGCCTCGGCGCCGGCGTCGATGGCCTTCTTCACACCCACGCAGAGGTACTTGCCGTAGGTCTCCGAGGGCGCCACGTAGGGGACCGTCGGATGGTGGAGGATCGGCCTGCCATTTCGGTCGGTCTGTGCCTCATCTGCGTGGCTGACGCCGTCCCACCGGCCTTCGAAGTAGTCCTGGTACTCGCCCCAGGCCACGCCCGTCATCAGGTGGATGATGTATCCGGCGTCCCGCCAGCCCTTCACCTTGCCCGCCACGTCCCCGGTGATCCCGTAGACCATGGCGACGTCGCTCTTGATGTCGATCCGTGGGTTGTAGGGGCTGCCCGTCTGGAACGCCGTGCGCTCGAGGCGCTGACGGGGATCGGCCAACGGCTCTCCTCCTCGGGCGGGTGTCAGCAGAACGCCGGCGGCTGGCGCCATCGCGGCGAGCATGCGGAGCAGCGGGCTAGTCATCGGCGATCGCCTCCGTTCGCCAGGAGTGGCGCGGCTGCCACGTGAGGAGCTCGCGCGCCGCGCGGCAGTCGATGAGCGAGCGGTACGGGGCGTCCCGGAGATACTCCTCTCTGGTCGTTCGGCGCCACGGTGTCTCCGCATAGAACCGATCCACCAGATCGGCCGTCGGCACATCGAGCGTCGTGTCGTCCGCGGCAAGGAGGGCGCACCGGTGAACCGGGTCCTCCACTTCGATCGCGCGCGCCACGGCTTCGCAGACGTCGCGGACATCCACGTACGCCCAGTAGTCGTGGCGGCCCCACTCGGCGCGGTCCGCTGTGGCGAAGCGCGCGCGCCGCCGGTAGTACCACTCGGTCGCGATCATCACCGGGCGCAGGCAGATCGTTGTCATGCCCTGGCTGTCCGTGAAGCTCCTGCACGCCTCCTCGGCAAGGCGTTTGCTGAGCTGGTATGGCGTCATCGGGTGCGGCGCATAGTCGTCGTCGATCGGCAGGTACATCGCCGGGCGGTGACCGCCGAAGTTGCCGAGCGCGTTCACGCTGGAGAGGAACACGACGCGGCGCGCGCCCGCCTCCGATGCGGCCAGCAGGACGTGAACGGTGCCCTGCACATTCACGTGCAGCACCTCATCGGCCTGGCCCTTGCGGTCGTTGGGGATGGCCGCCAGGTGCGCCACCGCCTCCATGCCTTGCATCGCGCGGCGGACGGCCTGGATGTCGCGCACGTCGGCGGGGTGGTGGTCTTCGGCTCGGGGGTGCGTTGCGGCCGTGCGGTCGAGCGTGCGGACACGGTGACCCGCGTCCGCGAGGGCGGCGACGAGGTGCTGGCCGAGGGCGCCGGCCGATCCGGTAAGCAGAACGCGCAACGATGGAGCCTCCAGCGAACAGATGCCAGCATGCCCCACGCCGAGCGTGCCGGCCTGCGGACATTTCCACGATGGGGCGCCGGGGTCCTCTTCGATGGGGGGCCTGCCGCATCGCGCATGCGGGAGGCGCTCGGGGTCTCCTCTCAGTACCGGGGAGCCCATCCGACGCGCGCGGAGACGAACGCCCGGTCCTCGGCGTCCTTGCCGGCGTGCAACGTCCACTCGAGGCCGGTCGGGAGGTCGCGCCGTCGCACGTAGACGGCGAAAAGGCCGCCTCCGTCCACGGGGTCCTGCGCGAGGTACTCCACACCAGCCTTCGTGGTCCACCGCCGCGCCTCGAGCCGGTCGGGCCAGAGGTCATCGCGCGGATTGGAGACCACAAAGGCGGTCGGCACCTGGTCCTGCCAGGACAGGGAGACGCCGAGTCTCAGCGCTCGGGCGGAGGGCGCTCCGAGACCCGAGCGCGTGGTCGCCTGCATCAGCACCGACCACGCTACACCCGAGCACGGTCGGCTGCGCTCTAGCGGGATGACGCGGCCCATCGTCAAGCCTACGGCGCCCAGCCGGCCGCCGCGGCTGAACCAGTGCTGCGAGAGGACGGCTGCCACCTGAAGGCGCGAGACGGACCGCGTGTAGGCATCGGCGGCGCTGCGGGCGCGCATCTGCACATCCGTGAGCCTCGTTTGCAGCCGCTCCGGAGCGGGCGCCTCGGGTCCGCCGCTCAGGACCGATGCGGCTTCCTGCCTGGCGGCCAGCAGGCCCTGCTTCAGGGCGCCCAGCGAGCGTGTGTACGGGCTCTGAGCGCCAACCAGCGGAATGCGCAGACCGAACCCCAGGCCGCGCACCGTACTGCCCACGAGCCAGGAGACCCCGAGGTCGATGCCCGATGGCGGCAACGAGAGCGCCAGGTCCGGCGTCCAGATGGACCCGTGGCGACCGGTCGACATTCTCACGCCCATGATGGCGACCGGCCGTGCGACTAGGGCGCCCGTGGCCTGTGCTGCGGCTTGCCCCAGGCTCTGTATCTGCTGCGTGGTGAGCGGACCGTCAGCGAGGCTCCGGCGCGGCCCTTGCGGTGTGCCCCCGGGCGTCTGGAACTGCACAACCGCTCCGGCGCCAGACACTGCCGTGTCCGCAGGCAGCACGCCTACGGGCGTGCCGCTTGACGGGCTGTTCAGGTGCACGTATACGTCCTGGAGCATGGCCAGCGGGTAGCTGCGGTCGTCGCCCAGCGAGATCGGTGGCGGGATGTAGGCCACGGGGCTTGGAGGTGGCGATTGGGGCGGCGGCGGGGCCGTCTGACCTGTCGCGGCGAGGCTGATGAGGCACGAGAGCGACAGACTGGCGGCAGCCCGCGTCACGGCGAGCGCGCGCATGATGCAATCTCCTCTCTTGCGCGGGCGCAGGGCCTCGCGCTAGAAGCGGCACGACCAGCCGAGGCGCGCCGTGGCGAAGGCGCGGTCGGAGGGGTCCTTGCCGGCGGCGGCGGTGAGTTCGACGCCGGTCTCGGGATCGCGCTTGCGGACGAACAGGGCGACTAGATCGCTCCCGTCCACGCGGTTGCCGCCCACATACTCCAGTCCGATGCGTGTCGTCCAGCGGTAGCTGGCGACATCTCCAGGCCTGGGGTCACGGTCGGCGCCCGGCACGATGGTGGCGTGCGGCACCCGGTCTTGCCAGGCCAGCGCGAGCCCAGCGCGCAGAGCGTTCTTCGTTGGCAGTCCGTCGAAGCGGCGCTGGACGCCCTGGAACGCGACGTGCCACCACAGCCCCGCACACGGGCGGCTCGAGCCGAGCGGAGCGAGCTGGCTCACGGCCAGCCCCACAGCGCCGATCTCCCTGCCACGGTTGTACCAGCCGTACGAGCCAACGAGAGACAGGCGCACGACCGTCACCGATCGATCGAACGCCTCGAGGGCGGCCTGGCCGGCCGCGGTGGCCTTTCGCAGCGCTTCGAGGAGGGCACGCTCGGCGTCGGGCGACCTGGCCTCGCGGCTTGGCCGCTGGCCCCTCATGCCATCCGCCAGACGGCTGGTGGCCAGCAGCTCCGTTTCGAACGCAGCAACGGCACGATCGTACGGGTCGCCAGCCTGTGCGATGCCGGCTCTGCCGCCAACGCCGAATCCCCGATCTGTCGAGCCGACCAGCCACGACATCCCCACATCTGCGCTGAGAGCATGGCTTGACCAGCCGATGTCGGGGGACCACATCGGGCTCCTCGAACCTGCAACGAGGCGGGCGCCCAGCGTCAAGACCTGCGCAGCACGGCTCTCCCTTGCCGCCGCGCGCGTGACCTCGGCGATCCGCTCGATCTGCTGTGCGGTATAGAACTGCCCCTGCGGAAGACGTGGCAGTTCGTCCGCGAGCCGCTTGGCGGACGCTGCGGCGCGAGCCAGTCGGTAGCTGAGGTCATCGCCCAGGCCCGATGCCGACGGCGTGGTGGTTGGCGGCGTGGTCGGACCGTAGACGGGCAACAGCGTTCGAGCGCGCGGGTCCGTCTGAGCGCTGGCGCAGCGAGCGAGCAGCCCGGACAGCGCGACCACCGTCGCTCCCAGGAGGAACTTCCTCACAGTGCTCCGCTCCCTTCATGGGCCAGATCGGCGTGCGGGGACGGCGATGGATCGAACATGCTCAGGAGGGCGCGAGCCCGCTGCGTGCCCGAGTGCGCAGGTCCGATCGTGCGCTCCAACGTCTCGGCTGCCTCGCGAAGGAGCGCATGCGCCTCGTCGAGGCGCCCGAGCTCGAAGAGCGCCTCGCCGGCGTACAGGCGGCTCATTGCGGAGTCCCGCTGTTCGGGTCCATAGGCTGCGTCGTAGATCTCGATCGCCCTCCGGTGGGCGTCCAGCGCGTCTTCGGCCTGTCCGAGACCCCGGCGCACCCGGCCGATGTTGTTCAGTCGGATCGCCACCCTCGGGTGATCGGGCCCGCACAGGCGCTCGTCCGCCTCAAGCGCTCGCTGCAGGTAGCTCAGTGCCTCTTCGGGGCGGCCCTTGGCCTCCAGCAGAGTGCCGATGTTGTTCAGGCAGGTGGCCGTCGCGCGCCCGTCCGGATCAGCGCCGGCCTCGCACAATGCGAGAGCCCGCACGTAGTGGCCGAGCGCTTCGTCGGCGTACCCGCTCATCTTGAGCACGAGTCCCATCGTGATCCGGAACTGGACCGTCTCCGGCGCGTCGCCTCCGAGCGCGTTCTCCGCGGCCTCCAGCGCGGCGCGCGCCAGCGTGAGCGGCTCGTCTCTCTCGCCCGAACGCATGGCCGCTTCCGCGAGCCTGCGCGCGTACTCCGCGCAGCGCATCCTGTCCGGCGCGGGGCGCGCTTCGCAGAGGCGCTTGCCCTCTCGAAGAGCCTCCTCCGCGGCTCGACTCTGGCCCTGCTCGCACAGATACAGGCCGTACTCGAACAGCAGCGCCTCGCGGGCCAGGGGCAGTTCCTCCTCGGCCGCCAGCTCCAGGGCTCGACGGACATCCGGCATGTCGGGCCGGATGGTGGGCCAAGCCATCACGCGATTGGCCGCGGCGAGCCTTCGCTCCAGCGCATCGGACAGGCGTGCGATGGCATGCCGGCGAGCGTCCGTATCGGTGCGGGAGAGCACGCAGGTGCGCACGAGAGAATGGACCCGGAGGCGCCCCGTCTGGTCCCGCTGGACGAGGCCGGCATCGACGAGCTCCGCGATCCGATCGGGCAGGCTTCCGGCGTCCGCCGCTTCCAGACACTCCGCCAGGAGCGTGGGGTCCGTGGAGCGTCCGGCGGTGCATGCGGCGACCTCCAGCACGCGCGAAGCACCCGCGGGCAGCTCTCGCCGGGCGATCTCGATGACCTCGAAGAGCGCGCCGGTGTGCCCCGTCGCCGCGACGAAGCGTCGCCGGGCCTGCTCGAGGGTGTCCACCGTGTCGCGGCGGAGCCGGTCGCGCACCTCCGTGTAGCCAACACCGAGCCGTCGCGCATAGTGCGCCGCCAGCGCGAGAGCCAGCGGCAGCCCGTCGACCATCGCCGCGATCTCTTCCATCGCGAGCCGGTCTGCGGGTGTGCGCGCGGGAGCCGGTTCCTCGAGCAGCCTGAGCGCATCCTCCTTGTCCAGTCCGGGAGGCTCGATCACCGCGCAGACCGGACGCACGAGCGAGGGATCGCGCGCCGTCAGCAGGACACGCACGCCGCCTGGATCCGGCAGGAGCGACAGGTCCGTCGCCTCCGTGATGTTGTCCAGGACCACGAGAGCGGGTTGGCTGACCGACTGGAGGGCTGCGCGCGCCCGGCGCGCTCGCTCCGCCTCATCCTCGATAGGCCCCTGGATGCCCAGAAGCCCACCGATCGACGCGTACTGCTCCAGCAGACATGCGGTGTCGCGAGCGTCGAGCCAGTACACCCCGCCGGGGTAAGCCTCGCGGCGCCGGTGCGCGTACTCGACCGCGATCTGTGTTTTGCCGACGCCCGCCATGCCGCAGATCGCCAGGGGACGCTCGGGCGCCTCCGCCAGCATCCGGTCGATCGACTGCAGCATCTCCTCGCGCCCCACGAACACGGCGGACCGCTTGAAGGGCAGGTTGGTCGGCGCCGAGGCGCGCGCCGCAGGCCACACCACAGCGGGAGGCGCAACGGGCGCCATCCCGGCGCTCCACAGGACTGGCATCGCCCAGTCCATGCCAGACGAGCGGAGGGCTTGCCTGGCTTCCCACAAGGCGTCCTCGACCGACTCCCCGGCTGCGATGGCGCTGTAGAGCGCCCGCGCCAGCAGCGGCCCGGCTGCGTCACGCAGCGTGCCTTGCATCGCCACCGCGGCAGAGACGCCGGCCTTCGCGCAGGCGGCGCCGAAGCCGCCGTTCGCTCCCGACCGGCACGCGCAAAGGACGGTCAGACAGACGCCGGCGGACGCCAGCCAGCCCGCGAGCTCTTCGGGGTAGACGCAGTCCTCCTCGCCTGGCCTGCTGCCCTCCAGGACAAGCCGAGCGCCGGATGGTACCGCCTCTCCGTGGCCGATGAAATGGAACAGGGCGGGGCGTGCCTCGCGCAGCGCGCGCTCGAGCGACGACGGCGTCGCGTGGGGCAGCTCTCGCCACGTGCTGGCGCCTGCGGCCGACGCGCACGCGCCCGCCATGACCGCGCGCGCCTCCGATGGAACGGACGCCAGCCCGCCGACCCGCCGGCTTGCAGGGTCCGCCCAGGCTAGGAGCGCGGTCTCGGAGGCTGGCGCCACTGGGCGAGGCGCAGTGGGCCGGGGCGCCACCCGCACGACGCGCAAGATGGGATCCAGTCCTGCGGGCAGATCGCCGGATAAGCGCAGAAGCTCCCACGGCAGCGTAGCCGGGAGCGGACCCTCATCGGTCACAAGCAGGCGCACGCGCCCCTGCGCAGTCGGCGCCACATCTCGCAGCGCGGTTCGGACGGGATCGAGCCGCAGCGCGCGCTCGAGCTGGAGCACATCCGGCGAGGGCCAACGATCCTCGTTGCCTTCGAGGACGCCGCCGTCCAGCGCTGCCATCGCCGCGAGGACCTCGTCGAAAGCGATGGGCTGGCACAGGAGCGTGCGCGCTTCGCCTGCCGTACGCAGGCGGAGCGAGACGCCGGCATCGTCTCGGGTCGTTTCGAGGATCAGCGTCACCGTCATGGGCTGCGCCGGCATGGGGCCTCCGCGGTGGCAGGCGCGTCGGAAATGCTACGATGGCGTCCCTTCCACGATCTCTGCCGTCAGGGCCGCCGCTGCCCCCGACCCGAGATCGGGCGCTGGCACCGATAGGCGGTTCCATCCCAGGCCGAGCTCGCTGAGCGGCCACGATGCGATCGCCTGCCCGTGGGGAGCTCCCAGCAAGCGCAGCACGAGGCGGCTGCCAGGGTAGAGCGTCAGCAGCGACTCGCGGAGCTCCAGTGCCAGCCGGAGCATGCCGTTCTCTATGCGGGGCGGCTCCTCGAGAGGAACCTCCGTGGCGCCGCGACCGCCCGGCAGCGCCACGCGCAGCGTTGCCTGACCGGCATGCACGCCGAGGTCCACGACGACAAGCCCGGGCGGCACGGGCCCTTCCGGAAGCCCGGTGGCGGCGCCGAATCCCTCGATGGTCGCCTGCAGCGCGCCATCGATGAGCGGCGGCTCTGCGAGCGGCCACACGTCGGCGGGGCCCTGCAGCTCCACCCTTGCGCTGGTCGGCAAGGACGCTCCTTCGCCGGCCCGCAAGCAGAGCCCGATGGCAAGCGCTCCCGTGGGGCCGACGGTGGCGCTGGCGCTCTCGACGTCGCAGCCCTGCGGCATGCCACGAAGCGGTAGGCCCCCGACGCCCATCGCGCCGCCCCGCACCATCGCCGGCGCGGGCGCCGGCAGAGCCGCCACGCTGGCCGCTGCGAACGCCCGGAACGCCTCCCACGCCGCTGTCGCCTCCGCCGCTCCTTGCAGCGCCATCTCGTGCAGGCGACCCCACGCCTCGCCAGACCATCGCGCTCGGGCCTGTGCGAGGTTGGCAGCGCCTTCGGTCGAGAACGCGATCCAGGCCGCCGCCACCTGGCCGTCCCACCCCTCTGCGAGAGCCTCGTTCCTTGCCTGCGCCCACGGCATTGACCGCAGATCGTCGAGCCTGTGCAGCGCCGCCCGCACTCGACGGCGAATCTCTGCATCGCGGAGCATGGCGCGCCGGACAGCCGCGACCTCCTCCAAGGATGCCTTCCCGCAGAGATACCGTACGCACGCCTCGGCGGTGAAAGCGCCCGCGGCGGCGGCACCGGCCGAAACAAGAAGCGCCGCGATCAGGGCGTCCAGAACGGATGCCGTCGCCGGCGCCAGGTCCCGCTCGCCCTCAGGCAGGTCGTTCATGGCAGTTCTCTTCGGTTCCCGCCGCAAGTCTCCGCGCCAGCCGCTCCACGAGCCGAGCATTGCTCAGCCAGACGTTGAGCATCCCCATAGTGATCGTTCTTCCCACCACGCTCGCTGGCGGCGCCGTGCGATCGTGGATGTCACGGTGGGGCAGCTCGTCGGCATACCGGTACGCGAAAGCGAGGCGTTGCCACAGTCCAAGCTCCGAGAGGACGGCGGGAGCGCCGGCGACCCTCGCCGTCTGCAGAGCCGACACCAGCTCGCGCATCCATGATTCGAACGGGAGCAGCGCGCGCCATCTATCGTCCAGCGCGGCCAGCTCCCCATGGTTGAGGGGGCAATCCGACCTGCGTTCGATCTGGTCCAGCGTAAGCCCTCTCGCAAGGCGCCACGCCAGCACGGTGCGCTCCGCCTCCGACCATGCGTCGCGAGACCTGGCGGCGTCCTGCATCCAGGCCGCGAGGGCCTCGCCGTCCATGTGGAGGCGATCGAACGCCGCCAGACGGATCGTCGCAGGATCGCGCGCCCAGTCATCCAGCTCCCGTCGAGAGGGCGCAGGTTCGCCGAGCATCCGAACGACGTCTTGCCATGGGAACCGATCGACGTACAGCAGGTGGAGGGCGAGGCGCCGCCGCTCGCGCTCCTCGTCCGAAAGGTCCGGAGGGACGCCAAGCCACAGCGTATCTGCCTCGCGGCGAATGCGCGCGACAGCGTCCTCGGTGTCGAGTGCGCGTGCGATAGCGTCGATGAGCGGTTCGTCGTCGTCCGGCACGTCCTCCGGCGTCTCGTCCTGCAGCTCTGCCTGGTGCGCACGGGTGCGGACAGCATCGATATGGCACCGGTCCGCGACGCGTTTGAGGAGGCAATACCACGCGCCCGGTCCGCGGTCCTCGAGGCGGTCGCGCGCAGCCCAGACGCGAAGCAGCGCCTCCTGAACCACGTCGTCGTGGAGGAGTTCGGTGGCGGGGCATACGCGGCGCAGATACGCGGAGAGGAAGCGGCGTGCGTCGTTCGCCAGGCGATCGAACGCGGACCGACGGTCGGGCCGCTCGCCGTCTAGAAACGCCTGTAGATCGGCGACCGTGCTCGTTCCTCTCGTCGTGGTTCCAGCGTCAAGGTCGGTGGCCACGTCGTGACCCCTTTGGGCGTTCCCCGCTGCAGCGTGCTACATCAACGATCCCGGTTCGGCGCGGGGTGTTAGGTCGGCGTCGTGTCCCTCGTTGGTCCGGTGTCCTACCAAATCAGCAAGGGAGCGATGATCATGTTGCAGTCCATCGCCGATCGCGGCCTCGCGGAGTGGAACCTGATGGTTCGTGGCGTGATGCAGGTCTGGGAGGTGGCGCGGCTCCTGGGTCTTGAGAACGAGTTCGAGCGACGAATGGCCGATGACCCCGACGGCCGGCTGACCGAGGCCGTCGCTAGAGCTGGCAATCACTGCGCCGAATGCGCGCAGTCCGCCACTCTGCTGCGCCAGGTCCTGATGGCCTCCGAAACCCACGGCGTCGCTGCCAACGCCTCGGCCGCCGTGCGACCGATCCTGCGACAGCAGTCGCGACCTTTGCAGTCCTTCACCCCGCGTCGCCGCTGGAACCGCGCCCAAGGCGCGGTCATGGGCACGGCCGCCCACCGGTAGACGCCTCCCAAGAGCCGCGCACGGGGCCGGGCCGTCCCGGTCCTCGCCCGGCCCCGTGCGCTCGGCCGCCTGTTGATGGAACATACCCCGTCCGAACCGCTCATTCCTTCCTTGCCGGAAGGTACCGTGCGGGCCTGTGGTGGAATTGGCACGACGGCGAGGGCTTGCCGTTCACGAGGTGCGAGGGCATGGCAAGGCGCATCACACGGCGCGAGGCGGCGATCTGGACGGCCTCTGCGGCATGCGCAGGATCTGGAGGGCGAGCATTGGCTGTGGAGAAGTTGCGAAGCGATTGGATGCCACGGGGCGCGTTCGGCATGATGGTTCACTGGATCGCGCCGGGGCCGGCCCCTGAGAAGGGCGAACAGGTCACCGACCTCAACCGCGCGGTGGACGCCTTCAACCTCGATCGGTTCCTCGATCAGTTCCGCAGGAGCGGCGCCGATTGGCTCATCTTCACGATCGGTCAGAACTCGGGGCGGTACGCCAGCCCCAATGCGGTGCTCGATCGGCTCGTCGGGCCAGGACATGCGTCGCGCCGCGATCTGGTCGCCGAGATCGCGCGCGGGGTTCACCGTGCGGGCAAGCGGTTCATCGGCTACCTTCCGTGCGAGACCAGCGCGCCGAAGGAGCTGCACGCCGGGTTCGCGTGGAACCCCAAGGACCAGACCGAGTTTCAGAAACGCTACACCGAGTTCATTGCAGAGTACGCACGCCGGTTCGGTCAGCTCCTCGACGGCTGGTGGTTCGACGGCTGCTACACGTGGCCCGAGTTCCACAACAGCCTTTACAAGTGGCCGCTGTGGTTCGGCGCGGCGCGGGCAGGCAATCCGCACGCCGTGGTGGCGTTCAACGACGGCTCGTTCTGTATAGGGATCACCCAGCCGGTGACGCCGCTGCAGGACTACCTCTCGGGCGAGGTGGAAGTCCTGAAGGAGGGCAAGATCCGGCTCGGTCGGGAACCCGACGCGCGTCTCTACCTGCCGGAGGGGCGGTTCGCGCCGGGTACCCGGTGTCAGTGGCATGCGCTCGTGCCGATCGACTGCTTCTGGGGCCATCACACGCCCGGACCCATGGATCCTCCGCGCTACACGGACGAGGAGCTGATCTCGTTTGTGCGAAGCTGCCGATCCGTTGGTGGCGCCGTGACGCTCAACGTGGGCATCTACCAGGAGGGGCACATCGCGGACGCAACGCTCGAGCAGCTCGCGCGCGTAAGGGCCGCGTTGCGGTAGGGCGGGCAAGGTCGTCCGCTGCAGAACGCCGCCGTTCGGTCCGATAATGGACACGGGCTGGCCGGTCTCGCTCTGCGTTGGTGACGCGAGAATGAACGCTCCCCACGACTGCGGATCGAAGGGAACAGGTCTGGGACCGGTCAGCCACACAGCTTCATCGCCGGCGTGAGCGAGTGCCACGCCCGGCGCCGACGGAGCGCGCTGCCCGCACCGGAGTCGGTGCGGGCAGCGCGTGTTCACGCCTCTGCCTCCCGGCCGTTCTCCCTCAGGGCGAAGTGCTCCTGGAGCCGGTGGAGCAGCTGCTTGGGGCCGTAGCCGGCCGTGACGTGCACGAACTGACCGCCCGCAGCTTTCGCCCACTCGCGGCCCTTCTCGCTCATGTCATGGCCAGCAAAGTTCTTCACGAGGAGCAGGATGTCGGAGCGCTCGATCGCTGCGCGGAACTTCGCCGCCTTGTCGCTCTTCTTGCTCGGCTCCCAGTCCACCTCCGCCTCCAGCAGAGGAGCCAGCGCGTCGACGACCGATCCGCGTGGCGTCCCTCCGAGGATGAGGACGCGCTTGCCACGCGTGTGCGGCGCGACCTGCTCGGCCAGGGCGAGCATCTCGTCGTCGAGCTCGTCCTCCGCTTCGTCCGTCGGCGGCGCGTCCTGCAGAGGGTCAAGGCCTCGCCTGCGCCGCTCCTGAGCCACGGCCTCGCGCACTTTGGCGAACGGTCCGTCCGGCGCGAGAAGCTCGAGGCCGTGCGTCAGCAGCGCCTCGCGGACGCGAACGTTGGTGGGAGGAACCCTGGCGTCGGCGCAGGCTCGCAGGAGCGGCTCGAGCTCCGATCGTGCCGCCTCTGCGTTGCCCGGCGACTCGAGGTGGGCGCACCATCTCTCCCGCCACTCTTCGACGGCCGCGATGGCGCTCTCGCGGCGCTCCGCGGCCTCCCGCCGGGCGACCGCCTGTGCGATGGCCGTCTCGAACGCAGCGCGCCGCTCCTCCAGCGCGGCCGCCTCCTTGGCCAGCGTCGCGAGGGAGCATTGCTGCTCGAGGGTCTTGAGGTAGTGCGAGGTGCGCTTGGCGTGGTCCTTGAGGCGCGTGTAGAACTCGGTCTGCAGCTCGTCGTCGCCGTCGATCTCCATCAGACGGCGGTAGAGGATCTGCTGGCGCGCCGCGATCGCGTTGAGCAGGGCGGTGGGGTCCGCGTCGCCGGCCGCCGCTGCGCGACCTCCGAACCACTCCCATACCTCCTGTGCCTCCGCCGTCGCGTCGTAGGCCCGCGCCACCTCTTCCCACTGCTCCGCCGTCGGCGGTCCGTCCTCGCCATCGTAGACCTGGACCGTGAACGGCGCGCTGGCGAAGCGGTCGTTGGCGCCGGGTCGCGCGGTGTCGAGTTCTACGAGCAGCATGAGCGCGTCGGCGCCAGCCGTGTCCGCTGCGCCGACCTCCTCCGCGGCAGCGCTGAGAGCGCGGACGCTGGCGGCGAGCGCACGGAGGCGAAAGAGGCGGCTCCGGTCGGTCGATCCGTCCTCGCGCGTGAGCGGGCGACGGAAGAAGTCCTCAATCCTCTCGCGGAGAAGCCGAGTACGCTCGGCGAGCTCCTCCAGCTCGTCGGCCGTCGGCGTTCGGGCGGTGGGAGCGGACGGCGCCGGCGGCTCGGCCGGTTCCAGGGCCTGCGGCGGCTCTCCGGGCGGCGCGGCGGCTTCCTCTGCCGGAGCCGCCGGCGCGATGGCGCCGAGCATTTGGACGAAGCGCTCCTCGACCGTGAGGAGCTCGGCCGCAATGTCAATGTCGCCGTCGCGCTCGGCCGCGAGCCGCTCGGCGCGGACCGCCTCGATGGAGGCCTCGATCTCCCGGCGTCGCGCCTCCCGCCGTGCGGCGCGACGCCCGCGCACCGCCGCCAGGTACTCCTGCAGCGCCTCAAAGGAAGCGTAGATCGCGTCGGAGGGATCTCCGTCGCTCACCGTCGGG
>Ga0272446_1002779_pt1 | contig 23193 bp, 23 predicted proteins | sample YNPCB0061_FD_194587 | JGI IMG/M metagenome (GOLD analysis project Ga0272446, IMG submission 194587) | Hot spring microbial mat communities from Yellowstone National Park, WY, United States - YNP-CB-006-1 | ecosystem: Environmental > Aquatic > Thermal springs > Hot (42-90C) > Sediment | place... | reverse complement strand
TTTCCACGACGGTCGTTCCGTTCCTGAGCCGTCGTGAGGTCCCGCTGGTGCTCGGCTCGCTGGTGGATCAGGAGCTGGGCTTGCTCGCGCCTCCTACGGCGGGGACGGCCAAGCTGCGGGTTGCGCACAGAGCCCGGGGCTGGCGCGCGTCTACGATGTCGACTTCCTTGAAGTGCCCCAAGTGCGGAGGTCCGCTTCGGATCATCGTCATGCTCGCAGAGCCGGAGCCGATTCGCGCCATCCTCGAATCCATTTACCTGCCATGAGCACCGCTTGTCCCCGCGCGCGCCAGGTACCCATCGCTCGTCGACGAGTCCCAGCTCGATGGTTGCGACGTGGCGTAGGTTCTCGCGTCGCTCGCGTCGTCGAGCATCCATCGTTCGGTATCCAGCCACACCCAGCCCCATCTCAGCGTTGATCAGGCCGCAAGATCGCCGTAGCATCGGCGTGCGGGATGGGTGATGGAAGCCGAAACCCGTTCGAATTTCCTAGCGGCCTACGCCACCAGGAGCACGCGATGTCCTTCGACGAGGACGCCCTTGGTCCGTTCTCGTGCGGGAACGGATTCGCCCGATCGCAGACTCAAGCGCCGACCGTGCCGGATTGCCGCGTCGCCGATGGTGAGGTCGCCCACGGAATGCGGCCAGGATCGCGGACTCGTCATCCAACGTCATCCAACTGCATGTCGAACGATGGAATCGAGGACGCGCCTGATTTTGTCTACCATCGGCCCATGACGGCTTGCCGATGCAGCATGCTGGTTTTCGCCGCGCTGCTGGCGTGCGCGCTCCCGGCTCGTGCCCAGGCTCCCTCGGCGTCGGCTCCGGCCCAGGAGCCGTTGCCGGCGGCCGATCCACGCCTGGAGCAGGCCAAGCAACTCTTCCGGCAGGGCACGACCTTGCTCCAGAGCGGCGATCACCAGCGCGCGCTCGAGTACTACATGGCGTCGCGGGCCATCGTGCCTTCGGTACCGAACACGCTGAACGCCGCGATCTGCCTCGATCGGCTGGGGCGCTACGACGAGGCGCTCGAGCTGTACGAGGAGCTGCTCACGAAGTTTCAGGAGCAGGTGACCGATGAGATACGGCGTGAGGTCGCGCCCGCCATGGCCGCGCTCCGCAGGCGAGTCGCGAGCCTCGATGTCTCCGCCAACGTCGAAGGCACGCTCATCGTCGATGGGCGCATGCGCGGCAAGCTGCCGCTGCTGGCGCCGGTCCGGGTGATCCCCGGCACGCACCAGGTTCGTGTTGTGAAGGACGGATACGAGACGTTCGAGCAGGCTGTGACCTGCAAGGCAGGAGAGGTTGTACCTCTGGACGCGCGTCTCAAGCCGCTGACGTCGGCGGGGAGACTGCGGGTCGAGGCGCCGGGACTCGAAGGGGCGGATCTGTACGTGGACGGCGCGATGGTCGGGACGTTGCCCTGGGAAGGAACCTTGAGCCCGGCAGAGCACCTGATCTGGGTGCGCAAGGGCGACACGGGCTGCGCTCCGCGCGCGGTGGTTGTGCTCCAAGGGCAAACGGTTCGTGTCCAACCTGCCGTCGCTGCGCTTGGACCAGAGCTCAGGATCGTTGTCGAGCCGGCTTCGGCCATGCTGTGGATCGATGGCACCGCCGTGGGAAAGGGTCTCTGGCAGGGGCGGTTGCCGATAGGGCAGCACACATTGGACGCGAGGGAGCTAGGGTATCACCCAGCGTCCAGATTGCTTCATGTGACCGCGACCTCGGGCGCCGAGGTACGCGTGATTCTGCAAGTTGACTCGAAACACGCTCGCTGGGGTGTGTCGCGCGGCCAGTTCCGACTCGAGGCATTGGGCGGCCTGGTCGCCGGCACGTCGCTCGGCAGCGGTCCCGAGCAGTCCTGCGGCAGTTGCTCGACGCCGTTGGGATGGATGGGCATGGCACGCGGAGAGTACGAGCTCGCGATGGGGCTCGGCTTCGAAGTCGGCGCTGGTTTTCTGTCCGTCGGCCGCAGCGTGAACCGGACCCGCAACGAGTCGTTCCCGGCCCCGGGCAACCCGGCGGTGCCGTCTATCTGGCGGATGCATGATGAAGTATCGATGCACGGTCCGGCCGTGTCCGCGGGGCTCGCGTGGAGGCTGGGAATCGGGACGGGATTCCACGCGCAGGGCCGGGTCGACTTCGGCGTGTGGATTGCGCAGGTTGCCGACCTCGCCGAAGGGGAGGCCACTGCAGGAGGGGTCACGCGCGAGGTCAGGGTGCATGACTCGGGCACGCCCACCCGCACCGCAGCGGTCTTTCTCACGCCTGGCATCCAACTGAATCGCGCGTGGGGGGGCTTCCACGCCGGGCTGAGACTGGCTGCCGCCGTGGTGCTGACCGAAGGCCCCAGGCTTGCGAACGGTTCTGCGACGATCCCGGTCGGAACCTGCGATCCGTCGGCCAATCCCGAGTCCATCGACTGCTCGGGGGACGCGACCTTCACCAAGGGCGAGCGTTCCTTCGGTAGGTTCGTGGTGTGGATCCCGCATGCCGTTGCCGGATACTCGTTCTGACACCGTTGCTTGCCGCCGGGCTATCCCGTATTATCAACGAATGCAACGGGCTTCGAAGAGACTTGTCCTGGCAGCGTTGGTGTGTTCTGCGCTGTCGGTGACAGCGGGGCGCGCGAGAGCGCTGGAGTACGCGTGGGTCGAGGCCGAGCCGGCGACGCGCCCTGCTGCACGCTGCTATCACGCGATGGCATGGGACCCGGTGGGTGCGCAGGTCCTGATGTTCGGCGGAATGCCGGACGAGCAATTCCTGTTGCTGGGCGACACGTGGCTCTGGGACGGAACGAGCTGGAAGAAGTCCGCGACGGACGGCACAGGGCCGACGCCGCGCTACGGGCACGCGATGGCGCTGGACGAAGGCAGGAATCGCATCGTGCTCTTCGGCGGTTGGACCATGGGCGATCCGCAGAAGCCACCGCCACTGTCCGATGTGTGGGAGTGGGACGGTACGGCGTGGCACGAGGTCTGGCCTTCGGACGCCACGGGCGGCCCGCATGCCAGAGGCGAAGCCGCCATGGCGTACGATCCCAGCCGCAAGGCCGTGGTGATCTTCGGAGGCGGCACCGGCTACGGAGAATTGGATTCCGAGCTCGGCGACGCCTGGGCATGGGATGGCAAGGCCTGGACGCAGCTCTCGGAAGGCCCGGGGGCGCGACGGGCACGCATCATGTTCTGGGACCCATCCGCCTCGGGGCTCGCCATGCACGGCGGCTGGACGCTGAGCGGTCCGCCCATGGCATTCGAAGACGCCTGGCTCTTGAAGGGAGGAACCTGGAGCAGCCTGGGCACGCAGGAAGCCGCCAAGCGTTTCCACCCGGCATTCGCCTGGGATTCGATTCGACAGCGCGCGGTGATGATCGGGGGGTCGGCGGTGATGGGTGACAACCTGCTCGGGACGTGGGAATGGGACGGCAGCGCATGGACCAAGCACGTGCTGACCCCCAGCCCTGACGATCGCAGCGCCGCGGCAATGGCCTATGACCGCGCCCGCGCAACGATGGTGTTGTTTGGTGGCAATCGTGTGATGGATGACCTGGACGACACCTGGCTGCTGACGGTTCTCGGGCAGACGTGCACCGCACCCGCGGACTGCCCTCAAGGCCATTGTGTCGACGGTGTCTGCTGCGAAGATGCCTGTGACGCGCCTTGCCATCAATGCAACGCCGCAGGCCACGAAGGACACTGCATGAGCCTTGCGAACGCGCAGGATCCGGACACGTGTTCGGGCAACAAGACGTGCAACGAGCTTGGCGCCTGCGGACTGCTGCCGGGCAAAGCGTGTGTCGCCGCGGACGACTGCGCGTCCGGCGACTGCGGGGCTGGTTTCTGCTGTGCGGGAGAGTGCGCCACCGGCCACTGCGAGAAGGACACGGGCAAGTGTCTGGCCGGCTCGGTGTGCGACGGGGATCATACGGTGGAGATACTCGGGCAGGGGGCGATGGACTGTAGCCCGTACCGGTGTGTGCCCGAGGGAAAGTGCCGGGAGACCTGCTCCTTCGCCGGGGACTGCATCGAGACACACACGTGCAGCGTGGAGGGCAAGTGCGTGCCGCGCGGGGCTGCGGAGCCCGGATCAGGCGCCGACTCCGGCTGCACGCTCGCGTGGCGCGGTTCCGCGGCCCGCGGTGCACTGTTGCTGATCGCCGGACTTGTGGCGGGAGTGGTGCGCCGGCGCCGCAGAGCGTCCAGGCTGCAGATGCGTTCCCGCGCGTGAAAAAGTCCGGCCTCCTCGGCTGAGAGGCTGCTGGTCCACCTGGGGTTCGTTTCGCCGCACCACGTGCCACGCCCCACCCTTCACCCGCACGCGCACGTCTGTTGTCCCCCGCGAATCCAGCGCTAGGCCGCGGTTGGTGGGCGTGGATGCTTAGCCAGCCCGCCGTGGTTCGGCTCGGTTGCGATCCGGCCCGACCGGCTGCACCCAAGGGCGGCCGGTCACCAGCCATGATCACCGGCTGACGAAGACATGCGGCGACGCGCGGACGCCGTCGATCGGCGCCGAAGACGACGCCGCTGGGGCGGCCGAAGACCCGATCGCGCGCACGAAGCCGTTGACTCGCTCCGGGTTGATCTGACCGTTGACGTTGACCACGACGAGCTTGCCGTAGCCCTGCTTGAGATCGTTGCGGAAATCGTAGACCGCACCGATGACCGTCAGATCGCCGCCTTCCATTTCGTGGGCGAAGAGGCGCACGGCCGCGGCGACCTGGGCGTGCACGTTCTCGACCACGGCTTCGGCCCAGGCTTTTGCGTCGTCGGGCTTGCGCAGATCCTCACGCACGTGCAGCGGATCGAGCTCGCGCCGGATCGCCTCGCTCTCCTTGCTGTAGTCGCCCATCGCGGCACGCACGGCGCCGCAGCCCGTGTGGCCCAGAATCAACAACACCGGCGTCTTCAGGTGATGCACGCCATACTCGACCGACCCCTGCGCCGTGGCGATCTGGTTGCCGATATTGCGCACGAAGAACAGGTCGTCGTCAGGTTTGTCGTGGAAGGCAGGGCTCTGAACCCGGGAGTCCGCGCATGTAATCACGGTCGCGCGCGGGTGCTGCGCGTCGAGGAAGGGCTTGAAGTACGACGACGGGTGGGACTTGACGAACGCGGCGTTGTCGGCGGCGATGTCGGTCATGAAGCCCCTGGTCTTGGCGATGGGGTCCGAGCTGCTGACTTCCCACGCGAACGGGACGGGAAACCTGGTGGGGCCGCCCGCGGCGTGCCCTGATCCCGCCGCTGCCGCCGGTTCAGACCCGTGAGGCGCTGCCACAGCCACCTGCTCGCTCGACACCGGCGCCGTGTGGGAGTCGCCACCCAGCAGCGAGGTGCACCACAACGACGATGTCGCGAGCGAGGTAGCGATGATGACGACGGAAGCTGGGGCATGCATGGCGGATCGAGAGGTCCGCCGAGCACAGGGCGGACCCTGTCCCAGGAACGGCACCTTCGTGTCCTTCCTTGAGTGGTAAAGGGTCGTCCCGCTCCATCGCATCGTGCTATGCCTGCCGCATGCACCACCGAGTACGCCCTCTCGCTGCCGCCGTCGCCACGCTCCTAGCCGGCTGCGGCTCGGACAGCACATCCGCCCCCCCATCCCAGGGCAACCCCGCGGACGCCGCGGTGATCGACGCCGCGCAGGATACGTCCGACGCCGCTCCGGACCAACCAGATGCCGCCCAGGATGCGTCACCCGATGCGCCGTCCGACGCCCTGGCGGACACGACCGGCCCGGACAGCAGCGTGGACGCTGCGGGGCAGGATGGTCCGCCCGACGCAGCGGACGATGCACCGCAGTACGACGCGACGGCGGATGGGACCGAGGCAGGCGACGTGCGACCCGCGGGCCAGTGCAGGTCCGACGGCGACTGCGGACCGGGTCAGACGTGCACGATGACCGCGCCGGGTGGATTGTGCGCCGGCTGCGGCACCGCGGATGATTGTCCCGACCCCCTGGCCTTCGAGTGCTTCATGGGCACCTGCCAGCGAACTTGCAGCGAGGATACGGATTGCCCAGCGGGATACGAATGCAAGAGCGTGGGTCGTTGCGGGCTGATTGCCTGCTCCGGGTCTTGCCCTCCGCCGTACGTGTGCAGCGGCGGCTTCTGCCGTCGTCCTGCGTGTTCCGGCACGCCGCCGGAGTGTCCTGCCGGCATGACCTGCGGCCAGGATGACGTATGCGTGGAGCCATAGCGCCAAGCTTCGCCATCGCGTTCCAGCTCCAGGCGCCTGGAGCTGCGATACTCTTTGAGACAAGGCGTGTTGCGATGTGCCTCTCGGGCATATGGCGCCATCGTGCCGCGAAGCGCGGCTGCAACGTACGATTGCGGACCGGTCGCGGCAGGGTCAGCGTGGATCTCGGCGAGGGGAGCGCGCGCGGTCACTACGGGTGAGCCACTCACGCAGTCCGCCTTCAGTGCCGTTGGCGCTGAATTGGAAATGACGCCGGCTGGTCCCGAATTGCGGGAAGGGCACCGGCGAGGCGATGCGGGGCTGGATGACAGGTGTCGATCCGCCCTCGGGGCTGCTCATCATGGCGGGGCCGCCAGCATTTGATCGAGTTCCGCCTCGGGTATCCTTCCCAGGAAGACTCGATCGCCAACGACGAAGCTTGGCGTGCCGGTGAGCTTTCTCGACATGCTCTCCTTGCAATCGGCCTGGATGCGCTCGGCGGTCGCGTGGCTTTCGAGGCAACGTTTGAAGTCGGCGCGGTTCAGGCCCAACCGGACGGCGAGATCCACCAGATCGACGTCCTTGGTCTTGACGGCTTCCTGGATGGAAAAGAGCGCGTCGTTCATCTCCCAGAAATGCCCCTGTAGGTCCGCGCATTCGGCCGCCTCGGCGAAGAGACAGGCACGCGCATGGAACGGGCGGCTCAGCCCGGGGTGGCACGCCATGTCAAGCGGCAGATGCCGGTGAACGAGGCGGATCTGCCCGGCGTGCTTGGCGGCCAGCAGGCGCATGGCCTTGTGGGCTGCCCGGCAGTGCGGGCACTCGTAGTCAGAGAACTCGACGATCGTGATCTTCGGGTTGCGCGCACCGATCCAGTGGTGTCCGCCGTCGTCGGTTCCAGAGGCGAGCGCGGGAAGGTCGGACCAGCCGGGCGCTCTCCAGTACGATGGCACGCAGACCATGAGCACACCGAGCGTCACGATGCCAACCAGCGTGAGCACGGCGAGAACGATGGGCCGCGCGACCAGCGCCCTCACATCGCTCAGCACCAGACCCCACGCGCGAGCCCGCGTCTGCCGCCATGCGAGGAGGCCGACGATCAGCAACGCCGTGTTGACCGCATAGCACCCCATGCAGAACAGGCAGAGCGAGTTGATCCTGGTTGCAGAGATGAAGGCCAGGACACAGGAAATGATCATCGAGCATGCAGTCAGCACCAGGAGCAGGCCGAGAGGCCATGTCGGGTGGAGCCGTCTGTTGTTCAGAAACCAGAGCGCCAGGCCGCCCATGGCCGCGTAGCCGACGATCCCCCACACCGACACGGGCAGCCCGGCAAATACCGAGTAGGGCGAGACGGCGACCGTTTCGCAATTGACTCCTTCGCTCACCGCGCACACCGAGTGGTAGCTGGGGTCGGTATGCACGAAGACATGAATTCTCGTAAGCTGGATCGCCATGGCTAGGCCCACCAGGCTGATCAGAACGAACAGGATCATCAAGCTCCGGCGGGGCGCGCCCGGCGCGAGGCCCTGGGGCGATGCTTCGGGAAACGGAAGGCTCGCTGTCATGCCGTCGTGCTTCCTTCGAGCGCCTGGCGAAGGTCCTCGATCAGGTCATCGGCATCCTCGATACCGACCGAGTAGCGCACAAGCCCATCGGTGATGCCTGCCGCCAGCCGCTCCTCCTGCGGGACGCCCGAGTGGGTCATGGATGCCGGGTGCTCGATCAGCGTCTCGACGCCGCCCAGGGACACGGCCAGCGCGGCGAGCCGCACGCGGTTCATCAGCCGCTCGCCAGCCGTCATGCCACCCTTGAGCTCGAAGCTGATCATGGACCCGGGGCCGCTCATCTGGCGCAGCGCCAGCTCATGCTGCGGATGGCTCCGGAGGCCGATGTATCGAACCCACTGCACCTCGGGCCGTGCCTCGAGCCACTGGGCGATTCGACCAGCATTGGCCTGCGCGCGCTCGATGCGCAACGACAGCGTCTTGAGACCACGATGCACGAGAAACGCCTGGTGCGGGTCCATGTTACAACCCGTCAAGACCATCATCTGCCGCAGCCGCTGCAGGATCTTCTCGTCACCGCTCGTCAGAACCCCGCCCACGACGTCGGCATGACCGTTGATGAACTTGGTGACCGAATGGAGAACGACGTCGGCTCCGAGGCTCAAAGGTTGTTGCAGGAAAGGCGACGCAAAGGTGCTATCTACCACGAGCAACGCGCCGTGCTCGTGGGCGAGCCCGGACACGGCTCGCAGGTCGGTGATCTGCATCAGTGGATTCGAAGGTGTTTCCACGTAGATCATGCGCGTTTCGGGGCGCAGTGCGCCTCGTACGCTTTCGACATCCGATGTGTCCACATAAGTGGACGTGACCCCGAACCTGGAAAGGTGCTTCTCCATCAGGGTTCGCGAAGGGCCGTAGACCGAAGCGGTGCTGACGACGTGATCACCGCCTTGGAGCAGAGCGAGATACGCAGTCGTCACGGCACCCATCCCCGAGCTGGTGGCGACCGCACCTGCGCCTCCCTCGAGGGTAGCAACGCAGTCCTCCAGAGCGCGGACGGTCGGGTTCCCGATTCGGGTGTAGATATAGCCGTCGATTCTTCCGGCAAAGCAGTCTGCTGCCTGCCGTGCGTTGTCGAAAAAGAAGGTTGACGTCTGGTAGATCGGCGTCACAACGCTGCCGTGCTTCTCTTCTTCGTTGCCGGCGTGAACCAGCTTGGATGCAAAACCCAGATTCGTTGGCTTCATTCTCTCGTCCTCGCTCACTTCCCGCAGGGTGGCCTGTCACAACGAGTCTCTCTCCCGCAGCATGGGGCGTCTCGCGCGCAGTGGCTGGCTGAGGCTCCCCGGCCTTTCACGATGACGCCCGCTCCGCCCGCGATGAGACGCCGAGCCTCTCCGCCGCAGGTCGGACAGCGACGGATCGCAGGCGCCGAGATCGGTTGCTGCGCCTCGAACTCACCACATCGCTTGCACTCGTAGACGTACGTTGGCATGCGCCCCGCCCTCAGTGGTCGCAGATGTTGGCACCGGTCGCAAGGCGCCCCTCGATCAGCTCTCCCACGAGCACATCGGGATCGCTGCTCGATGCTCCGGTCACCACTCGAATGCCGTTCTGATCGAAGAGGCTCATCGCACGCGAGCCCATCCCGCCAGCGATGATGACCGTCGCGCCTTGCTCGTGGAGCCACCTCGGGTAGGTCCCCGGCTCATGGGGTGGCGGAGTGAGCACCTGCTTGCGCTCGACGCTCTTGCCGTCGGCCGCAATATCGAACAACACGAACTGCTCGCAATGCCCGAAGTGCGAAGACAAGACCCCGCCGGTCACAGGCACGGCAATCTTCTGCGGCCGACCAGGTTGCACCTGCACTGCCTCGGCCGCTCTCACCGCATGGAACTCGGGCTCGAGGAGCGACCGGACGATGCGTCCGAATGCCTTGGCCGTTTCGGAGTGCGGTCTGGCTTGCACCATCGACATGCCGCGGTCGCCGGACACGACGACCTCGGGTTCGAGAGGAATGGATCCCAGATAGGGGACGCCCATCTCCTCGGCCATGGCCCGCCCACCGTCCGCACCGAAGATCGGCACCACCTCGCCGCATCGGGGACAGGTGAAGCCGCTCATGTTCTCGACAACGCCCAGCACGGGCAGACCGAGCTGCCGGCAGAAAACGATGCACCGACGCACATCCTGCACCGCCACCTCCTGCGGTGTGGTCACCACCACGGCGCCGTCGGCCTTCTCGACGAGCTGCGCCACGGCCAGAGGCTCGTCGCCGGTTCCAGGCGGGGAATCGACGACCAGATAGTCGAGATCGCCCCACTGCACGTCCATCAGGAACTGCTTGATCACCCCGTACTTCATCGGGCCGCGCCAGATGACGGCATCGTCCCGGTTGCGAAGGAGCAGCCCGATCGACATCACCTCGAGCCTGCCCGGAGCGAGCTCGATCTCGACCGGGTCGAGTGCCGTGTCGCTGCCCGAAACGCGCGCACCCGTCAGGTTCAGCAGCTTGGGTACGCTGGGACCGTGAATGTCGACGTCGAGCAGCCCCACCCTCTTGCCGGCCATGGCCAGGGAAACGGCCAGATTCACCGCCACGGTGCTCTTGCCCACGCCACCCTTGCCGGAAAGCACCATGATCTTGTGCCGGATCCGGCCCATGCGGGACTGCAGCTTCCGCTGGTCGCGGATCTCTTCCTCGCGCCCGTTTGGGCGTTCCACCTGGGCAGACGACGAGGACGCATCGCTCGTCTTGTCGATCTTGTCGGAACTCATTTCGTTCACCTTTCTGAAGCGGGCGCAACGTTGCCCACCCTTATGCTGACCTTGCGAATGTGAGGGCTGAGCTGCCGCGTGCCGCCGCCCTCGGAGATGGTGCGCAGAACCTCGGTGGGTGCGGCGATCACGACCCCCGAAAGAAGCGTCACTTCGGCCCCGCGGAACACCTCGGGAACCATCGGCGTCGACGCCCCGACCAGCGCCACTTCCCGACAATGCCGAGCCGCGTCGAGGAGCGCATCGACCGTGTGGTTGATGATGGTGGTGGCGGTGATGATCGCAACCTGGCACCGAGGCAGCGCGGTCAACGCCTCGTGCTGCGGGCGTAACGACTCCGTCGGAACGTCCACCCGCTCGAAAATGGTCAGAGATCGGGCGAGGTTCCGAAGCGGCCCGACCAGCGGGCCGAAGTTGCCCACCATGGCAACGTCATCGCGGGGACGAACGTCGAGGTGCTCCAGGATGTCCCCCGTGAGCTGCGTTGGCTCGCTGCGATTTGCCAGAGCGTTGCCGCAAGCCAGACCAACGGCAGCCTCGATGGCGTCGGCCGACAACAGGAGCGCAAGCAGGTCCGACGCGGGCCGCCCGGTCAGTGGCCGGATACCGTCGAAGACCGAGCAGCCTCCTCGGGCCTGGTCGCGGAACGTGTACGCCAGACCGACCCGCCCATCCGCGAGCCTGACTGCCGTGTAGCCCAGGCCGATGCGAACCTCCGCGACGGTGGCCTCGCGTGCGGCGTGGGCGAGATGATCCACCAGACGCCGAGCCGTGCTCCGCGTATCATGCGGTCCCTGCTCATTCATGCACTAACCTGCCTGGCGCATCGGTCACCATCCTCCGACCTCGGAGCGGACCCGCTCCCACAGCGAACGAATGTCCGCGCCGGCTTGGCTATCGCTTATCTCCACCACTGCCATCCCCTTCACCTGCGCCATCGTCACCGCGTCGTCGTAGCGGACCTTGCCAAGCAGAGGAATGCCCATCCGGGCGGCATCGGCCTCGATCCGCGCCGCGACCTCGGGGTTGATATCCGCCTTGTTGATGCAGACTCCCGCCTTGACGCCGAGCTGCTGGCAGAGCTCGGCGACTCGCTGAAGGTCGTGCAGACCCGACAGCGTCGGCTCGGTCACCACGAGCACCATGCGTGCTCCGGAAATCGACGCGATGACCGGACACCCGATACCCGGAGAGCCATCGCTGATGAGGAGCCTGCGCTGGTTCGACAGTGCCGTCCTCTTGGCCTCACGGCGGACCAGCGACACGAGCTTGCCACTATTTTCCTGGGCAATGCCGAGGCGGGCGTGGACCATGGGACCGTGCCGCGTGTCCGAAACGAACCATTCTCCTTGGATGGTCGAAACCATGGCTGCGGCATGCACCGGGCAGACGTCGACGCACACGCCGCATCCCTCGCATGAGATGGCGTCTACCTGGTAGCTGACGCCCTCCTCGGGGGACGGTTCGCGGATCGCGTCGAACCGGCAGTGCAGCAGGCACTCTCCGCAGCCCGTGCACAGACCGGGATCGATCGACGCGACCTTGCCGCCGGAGAACGGCCGGCGTTGTCGTATGGTAGGCCCGAGGACCAGGTGCAGGTCGGCGGCGTCGACATCGCAATCGGCGACCGCGACTTCATCGGCGAGGGCGACGAACGCGGAGACGATGCTGGTCTTGCCCGTTCCGCCCTTGCCGCTGATGACCACCAGCTCGCCGATATCCCTCTTCTTTCCAGGCTGCACCAGCTCCTGTGCGGGCCTGTCCTGCAGGTTGGGCTCGGCGGCGGACACGACCCGGCTCCGAGGCTTGGGCATGCGCTGCCTTGCCAGGGCGTGGAGCTTCTCGTACAGCCCTGCCAAGGCAGGCTTCAACTCGGGCAGCGCGGCGACGCAGATCTCGCCGCGCGAGTAGGCGCGGGCAATCCGCCGGTCGTTCGGTATCTCGAGCAGCACGGGGATCCGCTCGCTCGCGCAGTACTCGAACACAGCCCGATCGCCGATGCCCGCGCGGTTGACAGCCACGCCGAACGGCATGCCAAGCTCTCGGACCATCTCCACCGCGAGCCGCAGATCGTTCAACCCGAACGGCGTCGGCTCCGTGACCAACAGAACGACGTCCGCCGTCTTCACGGCCGAGATAACCGGACATGACGTCCCAGGGGGAGCATCGATCACAATCACGCCCTCGGTCGGGGCCGCTTGCAGTACGGCACGGATCACCGGCGGCGCCATCGCATCGCCGACATTGAGCCTGCCTTGCAGGAAGGTCACCTGACCCGCACTGCCCTGCTCGACGACGCCCGTCACGCGCGGCACCTCGCGAATCGCCCCTGGTGCGCAAGCGAGCGTGCATCCACCGCAACCGTGGCAAAGCTTGGGGAAGGTCAGCACCTTCGTGGGAAGCGCCACGATCGCCGAATAGCGACAGGCCTCCCCGCAAGCATTGCAGAGCGTGCAGCGTGTCTCGTCGACCTCGGGGACCGGGATGGAAACGTCGCTTCTCTCAAGAATAGACGGTTTGAGGAATAGATGACCGTTGGGCTCCTCGACGTCACAATCGACGTATGCCGTGCGCACGCCGGTTTCGGCCAACACGACCGCCAGATTGGTGGCAATGGTGGTCTTGCCCGTGCCGCCCTTGCCGCTGGCGACAGCGATGCGGAACGGTTCTTTCATCGGGCAGATCCTCTTTCGAGGTGTCGGCGTCCAAGCTGCAATGCCTGGTTCGGGCACTCGGCAACACAGACGCCGCACCCCGTGCACAGCTCCGGGTCCACCGTGGCGCTTCCGTTCATCGAGATGGCATCTTCGGCACACGCGCCGATACAGACTCCGCAACCGGTGCAGAGCGCGGCATCCACGACCGCGATCGCGCGCTCACCACTGGGCAGGGAGGCCGGTCGATCACCGCGCGTATCGTTGGTCAAGGCCGGCGCTACCGGAGGCGCGACAGGCCCTTGTCCTGGGACGACTCCCGCGCCTGGGCCGTAGCCGCACCGCAGCCCTCTGCCCTGCCCGCGACCCATTCCCTGGCCGCCGCCACGGCCCATCCCGCGACCCATTCCCTGGCCGCCGCCACGGCCCATCCCGCGACCCATTCCCTGGCCGCCGCCACGGCCCATCCCGCGTCCCATGCTCATCGCCTTCCACCGTCCATGCCTGAGTGGCTCGCGACATTGGGCGCAGCGGCCGGTCGAAGCTCGCCTGCCTTGAACCGTGCGACGACTTCGGAAACCGTGCCGCTGCACCCGACGAACACCTCGATGCCAGCCGCGCTCAACGTCTGGTGCGCGTTCGGCCCGCAGCTTCCGGTCAGGACGGCCTTCGCACCTCGGTGCGCCACCATCTGCGCCGTCTGAATCCCCGCGCCGCCACCCAGCGAGTTGCTGGCGTTGTCGATGCCCTCGAAGCTCATGTCGTCGGTCTCGATGAGCAGCATTGTCGTGCATCGACCAAAACGGGGATCGACGGCGGCATCGAGGGTTGGGCCCGTGGCAGTGACGGCGACTTTCATTCGTGCTCCTTTCCCGAGGCGTCGGACACAGGCTTTTCGATCTCCTGGATTCTCGATCTCAGTACGCCAAGCGCTTGTTCGAGGTTGACAGCCTGCTGCTTCAGCAGCGCCAGCTCTTGCTCCCTGGAGACCGCGAACGGGAATCCCGAAGCGGCGCCGGTCCAGCCCATCTGCGCGCGCTGCCAGCCCGTCAGACCGGTCGCGCGAAACCAGTACCGATGGCGCCAACCGCCACCACGGCCGTTGCCCCGGCCCATGCCGAAGCCCCGTCCCGGCTGGTCTGTCCATGCAGCCGCACCGCCGCACCAGCCCCTGCCACCGCCTGTCATCGGGCCCTCGCCCATCGGTCCCATTCCGTTTCTTCCTGGCATGTTCGTTCTCCTTTCTTGACCATCGGTCACGCTCGCCCCTTGCGCGCGTAGGCACCGCTTCGCCAACCGCCTGGTCCGCGTCCACCACGGAAACGCTTCTGCCTGCCGGAGCATCCCGGCATGCACAGCGCGCGCGTCGGCAGCCTGCCTTCGAGCAGCGCCTTCACAACCTCGTCGATCTCGCCTGCCACGAAGCCAATCACCTTCACTCCTCTCACCGACAACTCATGGTGAACAGACTCGGTGATGGCCCCACAGACGAGCGTCTCCACGCCAAGCTCCGTCAGTCGATCGACCTTGGTCCACTCCGTCGGAGTCTCGATGCTTTCGATGCAACGCGAAGTGATGCTCCCGTCCTGGATGGTCAGCACGAGCGCTTCCCGGCTCACGTCGAACACCGGGGCCATGCGTCCGTCCCAAACCGTCAAGGCCACGATCACTGCGCTCGCTCCTTCTTGGTATGCCTCACCTGTTTCAGCAGGAAGCGTGCCGGGCTCGATGCTGCGGCGTGCGTCGGGAAGAACAGCTATTCACGATGGATCGGCACAGCGAGGCGCTGCGACGGAGTCGCATTTCTGCGACGTTCGGGGCCTTGCGGCGCACAGGAGAGAGACTGTCGACTCCTCGCTCCTACTCCGCACGGTTGCGGGAGCGCCCATCCTGCTCGGGCAAGTCGATGCCAAGGAGCCGGATCTTGCGGAAGAACGTGCTCTTGTGGATGCCCAGCTCCCGCGCCGCGGCGAGCCGGTTGCCGCCATTGCGCTCGATAGCCTCGCGAATGGCACGCGCCTCGGTCGCTTTCAGCGTTTCGTCCAGCTTGCTTCCCTTCGGGCCTGTCGCCGCGACGGGCACGATCTCGGCCGGCAGGTGCTCGAGCTCAATCTGGCCGTCGCGCACCAACATGAACGCATGCTCGATGATGTTCTGCAGCTCACGCACGTTGCCGGGGTAGTCGTGCGCGGTCAGCACCCCGAGCACGTCGGCGCTGACCCCGGTCACGCGCTTGTTCTGAATTGCGTTGAAGGCGTCCATGAAGTGCTGGATGAGCAGGGGGATGTCTTCCCGGCGCTTCCTCAGGGGCGGCAGCTCGATCTTCATCACGTTGATTCGGTAATACAGGTCCTGCCGAAAGCTTCCGGCCTCGACCAACCTGGCAAGATCGCGATTGCTCGCAGCGACCACGCGCACGTCGGCTTCCTCGGTGCGCACGGCCCCGAGAGGCTCGTACCGCCTTTCCTGGAGCACGCGCAGGAGGCGGACCTGCATGGCTTGGCTCACCTCGCCGATCTCGTCGAGAAACAAGGTGCCGCCACGAGCGAGAGCGAAACGGCCGGGCTTGTCCTTGGTCGCGCCGGTGAAGGCGCCAGCCTTGTGCCCGAACAGCTCCGACTCCAGAAGCGTGTCGGGTAGCGCGCCACAGTTGACGGCCACGAACGGACCGTCGCGCCTGCCGCTCAGGCCGTGGATCGCCCTTGCCATCAGCTCTTTGCCGGTTCCCGTCTCGCCCTGGAGAAGGATCGTGCTGTCGCTGTCCGCGATCCGCGGCAGCACATCGAGCAAACGGCGCATCGAGACGCTGCGGCTGACGATGTCCCCGACCTGGAAGCGGCCCCTTACCTGGGTGCGCAGCTCCTCGATGACGCTCAGGTCGCGGAAGGTTTCGGCGCCGCCTACGACCGTGCCGTGCTCGTCGCGCAGCAGAGCAGTCGAGACGCTGATCGGCAGCCGCTTTCCACTCGCATTGACGATGAATGCGGCCTTGTTCACGACGGCTGCGCCGCTCTCCATCGTGTGCCTGAGTGCACAGTCGTTTTCGCACATGCTGGCGCGAAACACGTCGGAGCAACGCCGGCCGATGGCCTCCTCCCGCGGGACACCCGTGATGATCTCGGCCGCGCGGTTGAAGGAACGGACGCGCCAGTCCTTGTCCACGGTGAACACGCCGTCGGAGATGCTCTCGAGAATCGCATCGGTGGCTACGCTGACAGCACCGTGCTTGTCGGTCGTTTCGGCTCTCGGGCTGCGTCTGGTCATGTCGCCGTCACCACGGTCCAGCCTATGGTGCCATCGTCGCACCGGTAAAGCTTGACGCGGCACCGGGTTCCCCCGGCCAGCTCCGGATGCCAGGTACGCAGCGCCGAGAAGTCGGTCGCAGCGAGAAACCGCGCGAGCACATCGACGACGCCCCCCAGACCGGCTGCTTCCGCGCGCCCTTCGAGCAGGGCGGCGGTCACCTCGCCGTGCGCGCGCCTGGCCGCCGCCTGGATGCAGCATTCGCCCACCGTCAGGACCAGACTGCCGTCGGACAGCACATCGAAAGAGAGGGCTCCGATCATATCGCCATTCCTCACCGGTCATGCGCAAACAGCGCGATCACACCGATCCCCGCGCCGACCAGAAGCATGTCGATGATGGTGAGCGGCAGACTGGTCCGACCACGTTGAGAAGGAGCCAGATCCGCGAGCGCAACGTGGAGGAACCCCGATGCTGGGAGGGCCAGCAGATAGGGGCCAATGCCGCGCATCAAAGGAAGGAACAAGTAGCCCAGGACGGCGCCGAGCACCGAGGTCAGCCCACGGAAGCGTCCAGCATCGCGTCTCGCGACGCCCGCGCCCGCCGTGCCGGCCCCACGCCACCCCCTGCTATCGCCGTGCACGGCCATGGATGCCAATGACAATCCGAAGTCGAGCTCGCCGCAGAATCGGCGTCGTGTTCCGGGCGGCAGAGCGGTCGTGGCACGCATCCATACCTCGGTCCCAATTATGGGCATATGACCATAACTGTCAAGGGGTACGAGCAAGCCACCGTCCGTGGACCGACGCTCTGCTAACACGCAAGGCTACGGAGGCCCTGAAGCCGCTGTGGCCGGGCGTTGCGTATCAGAAGGACAGGAACCCCGGAGCGGACGCCGCGTTCGGCGCTTCGCCATCCAGCGGCGGGTTCTGCAACACGCCGTCATGCACGGTTCATGGACCCCTTGTTGCGGGGGATTCGGCGGGTCGCCGCGGACGGATGAAGCGCCTTGTCCGCGTGTGGCGGTCGAGTCAACGGCGGTCGACGCTCCCGGGGGCAAGGCCGCAAGGCATGGAACAACGGCCGGTCCGTTCCTTCGCACAGCGGCCCGTTCCCGCGCGGCTGACGGCACGTGTCGCGCCGCCCCCGCGTGGTGGCCGCAATCAGATGCATCTTACTTGCCTGAAAGGAGCTTCTCCTGGCAGGGGATGCAGACCTTCTTGTCACCCACGATGCGCCCGTACTTCTCGACCACGTTGTCGCCGCACACGTCGCAAACGAACGAGTCGAAGGTCTCCGCCGCAGGCTTGGGAACCTCGTAGCGAAACTCCTGGCTGACTTTCAGGATCATCTCCTGCGGCGCATTCATCACCTGGTCGATCAGCGGCTGAACCACCTCTACCGGCACCTTCGACGCCGGGATGTTCTTCATGCGGTACTCGGTGAAGAATGGCGTCTGCTTGGTGGCGTTCTGTGCGTCGGGGCGTGGAACCACGCGCACGGCCCGCCCGGTCGCCCGGTCCACGAGCGTGAGGCCGAACTTGCCATAGCCTACCTTCTTGATATTGCCCTTGCCGAACGTGCAGCCCGTGATCATCTGGACGCCGTCCGCGAAACAGTGGGCGCAGTGGTCGTCGCCGAGCTCGAGAATGGCGAGCAGTTGCTTGTCCATCGCGCGCTCGACGCCGAGGGCGTTCAAAGCGGCTGCACCGGCGCGGAGCCCGAGGGGCATGGCGGGGCACTTGTGGCCGTGAAGCAGCAAACCGGCATCGTAGAACAGCTTGGGATCGATCATGTTCATCTCCTCTGGGTGAACCGGCTTACGGCCGGCGGAACACGTGGCATCTTGCGGCCGCTTGACGCCTCGTGCCTTGACCACGGTCAAGGCGAGCACGCTTTTGCCCACGCCCACGGCCGCAGAGGGGACTTGCTGGGTTGCGTATGGCTAGCCTTGCCGGCGCGACGCCGACTGCTCAGGGGACTTGGCGGCCCGTCCATCGAGACGCGGCGCCTGCGGCCCGCTATCGCGCCGCCAGATGCGCCGCGCGCTCCAGCGCAGCCGGCTCGAGCACCTGCAGCCGACGGGGACCCACGCGATACAGCACCCCGTCGGCCACGAGCTTCGAGATCGCACGCGACAGCGTTTCCGGGGTGACCCCGAGCGCGGCCGCGAACTCCGCCGACGAAACCGGCAGGTCCACAAGCACCGGAGGCGTCGGGGCTTCGGGCAACAGCGCATGCAGGGCAGACGCAACCCGAGGCACGACACCGGGAGTCGACAGGCTCTCGATCCGATCGAATGCGTCGCGCAGCCTTCTTCCGAGCAAGGAGAAAAGCGTCAGCGCTACCTCGGGCCGGGCGCGGATGGCCTCGAGCAGGTCGGCCCGCGGCATCACCTTCGCCGTCACATCGTCGATCGCCTGCGCATAGGCCGGATAGGCCCTTCCGTCGAGAAAAGGCAGGAATCCGAAGACGTCGTCCGGACCGAAGAGCAGCAGCGTGACCGCGCGCCCGCCAGGCAGCAGCCGATAGACCTTCACTCGCCCGGATCGAATCGCCACAAGCTGGCCCGTGGTCTCTCCCTCGCGCCACAGCAACGTTCCAGCCGGGAAACGTCGCTCCTTGAACCACGGATCGAGCAGCGTCCTGGCCTGGATCGCAAGGGCCGCGGTCGACGTGCCGAGCCCGGTGTCGCTGCCGTCGGTGCTTGCGATAGGCTCCCCTTGCATCCCATTCACTCCTACGCTCGCGGCCTGGTCGCCCTCACGAACGCGCTCATGATGGCTCCGTCGATCTCCGCTGGATCGAAGTCCATGACGCCTCCGCCGCAGCAGGAATTCTCCCCCACGATCTCGGCTGCGTCGTCGCGAGTGTAGACCCGGGTCGGCTGGATTTCGATGTCGACGAACCCGGCCGCGTCGAGCTTTGCGTGATAGTCGCGCTCGAGCAGCGCGCCCGCGATGCAGCCCGCCCACGCTTCGATGGACTTGTGCACGGACGGCGGCAGCTCCCTGCGCAGCACGATGTCCGAGACCGCGAGCCGGCCCCCCGGACGAAGCACGCGGAATGCCTCCCGCAGCACCTGGTCCTTGTCCGGCGAGAGGTTGATGACACAGTTGGATACGATCACGTCGACCGAGCCGTCAGGGAGCGGAATCTGCTCGATCGTGCCCTGCAGGAACTCCACGTTGGTGACGCCGGCCTCCTTCTGGTTCTTGCGCGCGAGATCGAGCATCTCGGGGGTCATGTCCAGACCATAGGCCTTGCCCGTGGGGCCCACTCGCCGGGCGGATAGCAGCACGTCGATGCCGCCGCCGGATCCGAGATCGAGCACGACCTCGCCTGGCTTCAGGTCCGTAAGCGCCGTGGGATTGCCGCAGCCGAACGACGCCAGCAGCGCGTCGGCCGGCACCTGCGCGGCCTCGGCGGCCGTGTACAGGTTCCGGGTGATCGGGTCCTTTCCAGCCGTGGCCTTGCCGGGCGACCCGCAACAGCAACCGCCACCCGCAAGGGCCAACCTCACGGCCTTGCCGTAGGTCTGCTGGACGGCTCCGCGTATCTCTTGTGCGTTCTTCATCGTGCATCCTCCGCGGTGTGCGCGCCGGCCACGCCCACCGGGGCAGCCGTGCCGGGGTCGAAAAGCGACTCGAGCTTGCGCAGCAGGGCGAGTGGCTCGCGGTTCAGCTCGTAGAAAACCCACGTTCCGCGCCTGCTGGTCCGCACCAGACCGGCCTCCCTCAGGATCCTGAGGTGGTGCGAGATGGTGGGCTGCGACAGGTCGAACGGGCGCTCGAGCTCGCAGACGCACAACGGCCGACGTGCCATCGCGAGCATCTGGAGCATGCTCAGGCGAGTTGCATCGCCGATCGCCTTGCACAGCCCGCTCATCGCGGTCACGTCTTGCACGGGGCGAGGCGGCTCGAACGCGCAGCAGCCCGGCGGCGTGGGTTTCGGGGCGCAACGGGGCGGGCGGGCAGGCATGATGATCCACGCTGACCCATGCATCGACGAATGTCAATACAGTCGCGCGGCCATGATGCGGCGTGCCTGGCCCGGTGCGCCCTGGTGTCGTGGCATGTCCGGCAGGATTCGACCGACCGGTCTGTCGGCGGCAGGGCAAGAAAAAAGCCGGCGGAGACATCGCTCGGCCGGCTGACTTGCTCAGGGAACTTGGAGCGGGAGACGGGACTTGAACCCGCGACGTCCACCTTGGCAAGGTGGCACTCTACCACTGAGTTACTCCCGCAGGGGAGCCGCGTGTCTATCCGCGGGCGTCGGCCGTGTCAAGAAAAAAATCAACGGGCCGCCAAGTGCCGTTGGACAGCCAGGAGCTGGCCGTGGACAGCCAGGAGCTGGCCGTGGACAGCCAGGAGCTGGCCGTGGACAGCCAGGAGCTGGCCGTCGACAGCCAGGAGCTGGCCGTCGGAACTGGTGGATGCCGAATGGGGGTGCTCGGTGCAGGATGCTCGGCGGAAGGCTGCTCGTCGCTGCTGCTGCGGCAGTTTCCGTGGACGTAGACCTTGACTGCGACAGCGACGTGGACTGCGACAACCCACTTTGACGACCGCGCGCTGGGTGCCCAACGGCAGCTCGGCGATCGCCGATGCGATGGTATGCTGGGCTTCCGACGCCTTGAAGTCTATCCGAACGCCATCGAACTCCTCGCCCTCGTCTACGACCTCGTTGGGCCATGGCGATCGCGCCGACCGACTCGCCCGCGCCGCGCAGTCCGTCGAGTGCAACCTTGCCGAAGGCGCGGGGCGCTGGTCGGAAGCTGACAGCGGCACATGCTGACGAAGATAATCGGACCGTCCACGATGGGGCGTCGTTGTCCACGTCGCCGTCGCCGTCAAGGTCCACGACTACGTCAAGGTCAACCAGGACGATCACGATGCTGCGCGAGCGCGTAGGCAGTAGGCAACGCATCGCTACGATCAGCAAGGCCAGATGCCGCAAGATTCGCTCGATCAAGTCGTGCTTTCGAAGGACCGCCACGGGCTTCGAGCGCGAATCGCAAGCGCTCGACGACGGCACCCAAGAGCCTGGCTGCTGCGGCAGTTTCCGTGGACGTAGACCTTGACTGCGACAGCGACGTGGACTGCGACAACCCACTTTGACGACCGCGCGCTGGGTGCCCAACGGCAGCTCGTCGGTCGCCGATGCGATGGTATGCTGGGCTTCCGACGCCTTGAAGTCTATCCGAACGCCAGCGAGCTCCTCGCCCTCGTCTACGACCTCGTTGGGCCATGGCGGTCGCGCCGACCGACTCGCCCGCGCCGCGCAGTCCGTCGAGCGCAACCTTGCCGAAGGCGCGGGGCGCTGGCCGGAAGCTGACAGCGGCACATGCTGACGAAGATAATCGGACCGTCCACGATGGGGCGTCGTTGTCCACGTCGCCGTCGCCGTCAAGGTCCACGACTACGTCAAGGTCAACCAGGACGATCACGATGCTGCGTGAGCGCGTAGGCAGTAGGCAACGCATCGCTACGATCAGCAAGGCCAGATGCCGCAAGATTCGCTCGATCGAGTCGTGCTTTCGAAGGACCGCCACGGGCTTCGAGCGCGAATCGCAAGCGCTCGACGACGGCACCCAAGAGCCTGGCATCAGCGGCCAACAAGCGACGCATGGCAAACGGCACCGACAGCACCCACTGCCTCACCGGGCAGTCCGGCAGGACCTTTCGGGCGATGTTCGGCGCCGTGGCGGCCGTGCGCCGTCCGCAGCACGACGGTTCGAGTCCGCGCCCTTTGCACGAGTGTGCGACCAGCATGTCCTTGCCGCACCGTGCGCATCGAAGCCTCGTCAGGCCGTTGCGTGTTCCATCCTACGCATCCTCGGGAACTGCGCTGATCATTGGCTCAAGAAGCCGGCCCTGTTGGCGGCCCTCAGCGGGCGAAACATCGATTTTCCGGCAAGGGCCGCTCGCGACGACGGCTCGCACCGCAGGCAGCTTGCCGGTCTTGACGAAATACGCAACCTGCGATTGCGAGACCCCCAGCTCCCTGGCGGCATCGGTCAGGCCCATCCATCCTTGGGGCGCGGCACTTCGCGTAAGCCTCGCTTCAAGCTCCTAGACCAGAACGATCCTCCACGGCGCCCCGGGAGCGAGCTGCTTGCCGGGAAGGACTCCGTTGGTCAGCCAGCAAGGGACGGCAGATGACGTGACGCCGAGCTGGGCCGCCGCCTCGTCGGCGGTGAATGGTCCCTCTTGCGGATTGGCCGGAACCTTCTTCGGGCGGCTGGCAATGCCGTGGTGGTTGCGATGCTGAGCATCCTTCATGGCGGTGAAGGGGTTGCCCCCCCCGTGCGTCGGTTTTGCTTGTTGAGGATTCGTGCGATCTGCGCGTCGTCGAGCTCGGTCGCGAGCTTGCGAATCATCGCTACCCAGGGCGGACGCAGCCTCGCCCGCTTCCATCCGGGTACGGTCGAAGGGCTCGATGGCTTCGACTACACCATTCGCCCCCAGCTCGAGCCCCGCGTCATCAGCCTGCTGGCTCTGAGCCTCGGATTCGTCGAGCAGAAGCGTAACGTCTTGTGCCTGGGCAAACCTGGCTTGGGCGAGACCCGCGTCGCCAAGGCCATTACGCACGCCGCGTGCCTGGCTGGCTACTTGACTCTGTGCGTGCTCACGGCCGAAATGCTCAAGGACCTTCATGCCTCTTACGCTGACGCCGCTTTCAAGCGTACCCTGCGGCGTTATGTGAAGCCGGCATGTAGGGGGACATAGCTACCAGAGCCGCCGAAAATTTGCCAACTTTTCGACAGGTGGTGCACAGCAGCCGCATGGAGAAGATCCCCCTCGCTGTCCTTCCCTCGCTCCGCCGCCCGCTGCGACCG